>Ga0179593_1718845_pt1 | contig 13038 bp, 13 predicted proteins | sample CZODoug2_1_08_16_FD_185931 | JGI IMG/M metagenome (GOLD analysis project Ga0179593, IMG submission 185931) | Vadose zone soil fungal communities from Angelo Coast Range Reserve, California, USA - CZODoug2_1_08_16fungal (PacBio error correction) | ecosystem: Environmental > Terrestrial > Soil >...
GGCCAGACTACGGAGAAGGAGAGAAAGACTGGGTCCGGTTACTGACGAAAGAGGGGATGAAGGACTACAAATGCTTCTAATGAAAATAGTCCAAGGACTGGAAAAAAGGGCTCAATCTCGTTATAGAGCATCAAAACGGGGGAGATAGATCCCGAACACTCGCCAAGCGGATTGGGAAAGGGAACATACCGCGAGGAGAGGGAAGTGACGGCCCCATCTAGGGGTCAGGGCGGGGAAAAGGGAGTGATAGGGGAACTAAAAAAGGCCGATGCGAAGGAAAGACTGTGAGGAGTGCCTTAAATAGAGAAATCATCGGAACGGAGAGAGACTAAACTCAGAGAGGGGGGGAATAACGAAAAATCGAAGCGTCTGATTGACAAGAATCCGAAGGGAGAAAAGACTGAATTATCAGGAATGTCAAGGGGTACTAGAAAAGTTCTTAGACCACAACTTGGGGGACTTTAAAAATTGAAGGTAAGGGCCGTAGACTCGACGCAGATAGGGGTTAACGTATACCAGTAAAGAAAGATACTGAAAAAAGAAGGAGAAAGAGCTTCGAGATTGGTTTGGGGCGGGCCTAACTTGGGTCTACTATGGGGGGTGGGGTGAACCCGGATATAGACTCGTCGACTATTCTAAGCATTCAAGAATAATAGAGAAGGGACCTAACCTGAAAAGAAGACATAAGAGTAGCAGAGGACCAGGAATTCGACCATCCTCTTTCAACCTCCACTAAATCTGGGAGCCAATAGCTCGGGGAAAAACAAGGAAGGAAGCCGCTGGTGATGGAATAGTAAGGAGAAGGGGGAAGTCACTTCGGAACTCAAGAGTCGTGATTCGTCCAAAGATCACCAGGAGGGGGTTTTTGGGACAGGAAAGCGGGAATCAAGAAGCCCCGATGAGCCGAGCAACCACTATCAATTTTAAAGTGCTTTTTCGGATGCCCAGGGGGGGGGGTCAAAGAATGCCCAACACGGACATGAAAGAAATTCGAAACGCACGAAGGGACAGAGGAACTGAAAAAAAAAAGTCCTAGCAAAACTTCTCGATCGGTCGCGTTCGAGCGGGAGATCGGAAAGATCCTCTGATGCAGTTGGAAGGGGGGTGTAAAGGAGGGGGGGACTGGCCCAAGTTGTAGAAAGGGAGGGAGAGGGGAGGGGGAAAGACTTGGAGTGATATTTATGCGTCGAGGAAGGAAATTGGGATAGAAAGGAAAAAAAAAAAAAACCGGCGAGGCGAATCCAGGATTCTGCTTGTTCATTGTAAAGGGAAGGATAAAAAATCAGTCGACTTAGGTCAAATCGTTAAGGCGCCTGACACATCGTCCATCTCCGTGCCAGTCCTGTATTGGAGAATACAGGATCAGAAGTTAGGGGCCATCTGACCTTTTCCTGTTGTTCTCACAAAGGAAGGGGAACGGCATCGGGGGGAAGGACCTGGGAGGGGGCACTTGATCAACTATGGTATAAGAAAGTCGGCGCCGGAGAATAATTGAGGGACAGGAAGAAGGAGTCGCGCTGGAACCCGGTGGCATTCTGAGAACAAGGAGTCCAAACTCGGGGGATTAAAAGATTTCTGTAGTGAAGAACTGAAGGGGAAGGTGACTAGGCGAGGAATCTACATAAAAGGCGGGAAATAGTCCCTCAAAGAAGGGGTGTGGGAAGAAAGTTTGGTTTCCCATGCGCTGCTTCTCAGAGGTCGTACAGGTGAGGGCTCGGGGTGCTGGGGCGGACTCTTTAAAAAAAGGAGAAGAAGGGGGAGTCCCTCGCCAAGTTCTTGGAGAGATCTAGCAGCTCCAAAAACGCCAAACGGGATTTCGCCTCGGCAGCCAAGGCGTCGAGGAGAAACAGAGGAGGTGCAAGTACGAACAGGAGTTTCAACGCGGGAATTCCACACCGAGCTCCGAGGCAGGGCACATCACCAGAAGTACAAAAAGAACGGGAAAAAGATGCATCGATTCAACCCCTGGTGGTTCAAAAGGGGGGGGGAGGAAAAGTCTAGTCGGCCTAGCATGAACGGGGGGGGGACGATTTCCAGACAGAGTTACAGCGCAGATAGATTGCAAGGGTAAACTGAGGGATCTGCAATGCGCCCTTGGCTGGGGTTGCCTCCCTATAGAGAGACGGGGAGAGAAAAAAATAGTGGAAGACGCAGCGGGGGGGGGGGGTCTCTTGGACTTAAGAAGAATAATGAACCAAGTGTCCGGGCGGTTAAGAGTTGGTGCTAAAACTTGCATGCCCGAGTCGTCTGCCCACTAGACTTACAACAAAAAATTTAATGTAGGATTAGGGGATCAATTTCAAAGGCTAAGGGGGACTGAATTATCCTGAAGCTCTAAAGGAGGACCAAGGGGGGAACATTAGTAGTAATTTCTGGCAACGATAGGGGGGCAAAAAATAGCTTTTCCTTTATATTTTTTCTGAAAAACGCAGGGAGATGGAAAGGAAAAGGAAGAAACCAACAGGGCCCGGGGTCTGCCAAAGCCACACACTGGAAGCTAGAATTTCTGATGAAACGAGAAAAAAAACGCTTCGTTGAAACATAGACGCTATGCCATAGGAAAGTCTATAAAAGAAGGGAACTTGAACCCAGGAGGAAGAGGGTAGGAGAGCAGTGGTGAAGGTCTGGGGAAAGTTAAAAGGAAGCGTCTGCTCTGGGTGGAGTAACCTCGGGCGGCAACCTTAGAAAAAAAAAGATTGCAGATATAACTCCCGGTAAGGGGAATGCAAGAGACAATTGGACGATTGGGAGGGGGACTAGAATATATCACGGTCGCACGCAAGAGAACTTGTTTGGGTTCCGAAAAACTCAGCACTAAATCGAAAGATATTTTAGAATAAAGGGGAAGAGAAAAGCACCAGCGATCGGCCGTGTCCCCATGTCAGAGGTACAAAGGCCAGGAACTCTCAACTACCGGCCCAAGAGATGTTTAGAGGAAAAACACGAAAAGGTCTCTGAAAGGAAGGGAGGGGGCCCGAATGTCGACGAGATCACGCCGAGAAAGGAATACGAAAAAAGCAGAAAACTTCTATGATATGTCCGGAAAGTAACATTTAAAAAGCAGCAAGTGGTATTGAACTGACTCTGAATAAGGAGGGTATACAAAGTCCCCGTTCACTCGATTTCCGGCTGGGAAAGGAGGAACGACAGGAAAAAACACCGAGACAAATATTCCGTACTCTGAGACCGCACTTCTGGACCCTCAAGACCATAAGGATATGGAAATGAAAAAAACTCGGGGGGATTAGCCTGTGACTTGTTACACTTACTATCAATAGGGAAGCAAAGAAAAGAAAAGAAAGGGAAGAAGGAAAGTAAAAGGGGAGAAACAGTGAAAAGCCATGTGAATCCTTCAAAGGATTCAGAGATGAGAGGCTTTCAAGTAGAAAAAGAAAATAGAGGGGGGGGGGGTGCATCAGATGGGGCGCTAGGTGCCGGCCATTGGGGTCAACTCCCTCTTCGGGAGGGGCTCATCTAACCTGCAAACATAGGGGGGAATAGCACTGAGAACATTCCCAAACATACACTCTTGAAGGAATCCTGGGGAGGGTGCCTCTAACAGCTCTCTTTGGGATGCAGATCTGTCGGGAAAAAGAAGGGGGGGAGAGGGGATTGCGATGACCGGTCGGGGGAGGGACTGACCTAAAAACATTCCGTTAAAAAAAAGCGGGTAACTCGCCTGCCTTTCTCGAGCGGGGGAAGAGCGAAGGGATTTTCTTACCATGCAGAGGGGTCAGCGGCCCTAGAACTCCGGTGTTAAAAGAAGGTGGGGATTCTGCGCCACTACGGACGACGTCGGCGGAGAGATGCTAGGAAATCGTCGACGAAATCTAGACCAAAAAAGGTTCAAAGGGGAGGATACTGCGCTTAAACCACCAAACATCTGCTGAAGGCTCGGAAGGAATTCAGAGGAGACGGGAAAGATCGGCGTATTCGGAAAAAAAGACGGAAGGGACCAAAGTGGTAAAAAGAAGGAGACAGGGGAGAAGGAGGTAAGTTGGAGAATTTTCTCAGCGAAGTTAGGGGTGCACACGGCGGCCTCTGAGGAAAAGAAAAGCGGTCGTCCGCTAAAAAAAACAAAGGAAGCAAATCCTGCAGATTCTCTCTCCATCCCGGAAGAAAGAGAGAAAGGAGGCGACTCAAGGGGCACGCGGTCCGCAGAGTTGGAGGACTTCGCAGGGAACATCAGAAAAAAAAAAGCCAGAAAAAGAGGCGCACGGGAAACGCTGAACAAATCGGATGGTAGTTTTCGATAGTCAGGGGGGGGGGGGGGGGGGGGGGGGGGGGTGGGGGGGGGGGTGGGGGGGTGGGGGGGGGGGGGGGGGGAGGGGGGGGGGGGGTGGGGGGTGGGGGGGGGGGGGGGGGGGGGGGGGGGGGGTGGGAAGAAAGCATGCGCTGGAGACCCAAGGGGGGAAGTGTTTCAATGGAAGGAAGCACGCGTATCCTTCAGAAACGGGAAAGAGAAAATCGAGGTTCTTCTACTTCAGCTTAAGTAGTGGAAAGAGGAGAGAAAACAAAAAGGGAGGGAAGTAAAATGGGAAGAAGATAAAATACTAAAAAGGAGGGCAGAACGCGGCAATGGGGAGGGAAAAAAAGTTGGGAGTACTAACTACCTTCTGCAGAAGATCGAACCGAAGACAAAGAAGGGTTGTCGCCGGGAAAAGAGGAAGAAGAGGCGTTATATAGGCTAATGGGGGTAAGAAAAGAGCAAATATAGGGGAAACGGTCGGTGTCCGTGCGCAATAAGCTACGGGCTGCAAAGGGAACAAAATGAAAAGTGAGAATCACTCCGAAAAAAAGGGGCAATCTAAAGCGGCCACCTTACGAGAAACCAAAAGATCATTCGTCCGTAACCGTACTAGGTCGGCAGGGAGGGCAGGGAACTCAAACATCTCAATCGGCAGCAGCCAAGAAGATGAGCAGGACGGGAAAATCTTCTGACCTTTTACTATAGAACCTGGAAAGCACTCGAAATTCTTCAAAGTCGCGTAGAGAGGACGAGGAAAGTCTGGAAAAAGAACAAAAACTGTGGACTAGCCTGTGAAGCTTTCCCATCTCCGTAAAGGAGCATATTTGGTTACCGTACATTCCCAAATGGCGCGGGAAGCAGTCAATAGGAGAAGGGGTGGGGGGACTGTTGAAATCTTAATTAGGATTGTTATCCACGGCTCGTGATAGTCAAAGTGTCCGAGAAACCTGGAAAGCCTATGCCGACTTGAAAGAAGGCAGAAAGCCCTGTCCATCACCTGCCCAAAAGAGTTATCGAGGAAAAGGGGGACCAGAAAGTAAAAAGTCTAATGAAAGCCGCAAGTTCAGAGTAACCCTCTCTCGACAGGGCGGGAGTAGGGAGAGGATTGTCTGTAAAGCTGCGCCCAGAAAGGACGAAGAGGGGTGAAAGAAAGGGCCCAAATCAATTGTAGTTTTTTGGGACCAGGTAAAGCCAGGACCTCCCTATATCCTAGACCTATAAAGGGAATCTCTGTACAAGGGGGGGGATCGTGAAAATACTTGTGTTAAATGCTGAGAATATTCCAAATCAAAGGCACAGGGGGAGAAGGGAAGGAACAGAATCGACAGGAGGAAATAAAAACCAAACGGTGTAAGGCAATCGTAAACCTCTCTCTGATGGTCGCGGGGATACAATCGGCACGAGCCCTCTCTAACGTGCAAAGGGTAAAGGGGCTTTTACCACTGGTAACTGCTGTAATGATCGTCTGGCTCTTAGAGGGAGGAAGATTAACTCGCAATAACGCGAGGGCGCATCCGATAAGCTGGGTGCAGGGCGTGGGACATCGCGCTGAGGACTATTGAAGGAGGGAGCGGAGACTGCGTCAGAAAGCAAGAAGACCGTAAGTGCAATCGGGGAAAAAACAAGAAGGAGATCGAGAGCAGGAGGGAATCCACGCTGCTGACTTGGTTCGGACTTCAGAGGTACGGAAGGCATAGAGGGCTGGAAACTATTACGCGCTTGATAGCAAAGGAGGAGGCGCAGGCGAAAGAATTATGGACCCTCCATCCTTCTCAATCAAGGAGGGCTGGACATGCTCCTCTAACACGTCTCAAAAAAGTGGGGGGAAGAAGTCTGACTCCTTGAGGGTAAACGGACCTTACATGGGGCAATTCGGCCTTAAGCAGGGACCTTTTGTTTCCCCGGCTGCTCACTATCGGAAAAAAACTAAAACTGCGTTGTTAACGGAGCGGACCCGTGCGATCTAACCGGGGCGAGACGCCAACGTTCTCTAAGAGAAAGACGACTGAACTCGCGAAAAAGAGGATCCTTTTTCTTTTAAAGGACAAAAGGATGTACATGGGGGAAAAGAGCCCGCTGGGATCCAAAGACGCGAGGACCTAGCAAGGTACAGTCCCCACGCTCGAATACGGCTACGGGGGTGGCGCACTTGGGGCAGGAGTGAGCTTCCTCAGATTCCGCAGGAAACGAAGTTGGCCATCACGAGGGGTCTTGTAAGAAGGGTGCAAGGGAAGAGTCTCTTGAAGGGGTGCTTCGTCAAGCGGCCCCGTGGGCCTGGGAGGGAAAAAACCTCAATATCTATAAGGGAGGGGGGCCAACAGTCAATACCGGGGTCGGATGGGCAAGATCTCGATTTGCGTCGGACAGAGGCTCAAAGAAAGGAGTGAAAAAAAGTGGAAAGACCAAGCTGTAAAAACTAGAGAGAAAAAGGCCCGTTATCACAAACACCTGAATGGAGATGGGAAGAAAAAAAGGCATCGAATCCGAGATCGTGGAGCAACTCTTCCCGCCTTGGAAGGGGGGGGGGTGGGAAGACTGAAGATGAAACTGCCTCTCTTTCTTTGGGGGCGAAAAAAAACGCGGGAGAATTCTTATAATGCTCCGTTTCAACCTCACTTAAAGAATAAGGGGGCGGGTAATCTTTCTTGGAGTTGTAGGGAAGAAACGGGTGACATAGGCGCCGCTAGGGAATTAAGGGGGAAAGACTATAATGAGAAGTCATGCGGACTTCGTGGATGTAAACTTAAAGATAGGAGCAAATTGGTGAATTATCCTAAAGAGGGAAAAAAAGGTAATCCTTCTGTTTCAGAAATATCAGGCAGGGCGATTCTACGAGGTTTAGAACGACTAACGGAAGAAAGGGGGGGACGCGAAAAGAAAAAAGAGAATGGGGTGTAACGCCGAAACCGCAGCTAGCGAGACGAAAAGAGGACATTCATCTCAGGTTTAACACTAGGACACCCGGAGGAGATTCCGAGAGAAGTGCAAATTTCAGCGTAGAAGGAAAGTCGAGAACTACAGCGCCAGACGAGGGAAGTTGAGGGGAGAAAGAAGGACCCAGACGAGCAGGTATTGCGGGTCCTAAGGGGTAAGCCTAAAAAAATCGCCATCATCACTAACCATAGGGAGCATGATCAAAATATACCGTCACGTACCTCTGGAGAAACAGGAATGGGGGAAAAATCTTGGATTTGAAGACCTATAGCATACTAAGGAAAGAAAACAGCTATGTCACTGAAAACACCGTTTACGCCGAGCCACTAGAGGGTCGCCAGGGAAGGAGAAAGGGGAACGAAACGTGAGACCTCAGACAAGGATTGTGCGAGGATGACTAAAGAACAGGTGAGACATGCTCCTTATTAACAAATGTGAAAGGGGACGATCTCATCGACCAGACGGCAATGACAGCAGCCCGAAACACCGTCGAAAGCCATACTCCGGCGAAACTTCAAAGGGACTAGGAAGATGTCCCGTACCACCTGGGTCTGTCATGCTATCTGCTCAAGGAAGAACCGTTTGTGGGTCCACGCCTGCACGCCGGCGATAGGGAACCGAACGGGGCGGTGTTGTGTATGATAGATAAACAGATTAATCTGAGACCACCGGAAAATGAAAGAGTAAAATAAGGTGGGCAGGAAAAAAGAAAAGAGGATGACCTGTGGATGACGATCGATCGGGAACCAAACAGGGGGTGATCTTTGACGCAGACGACATTCGGGGGGGCTCCGCTGGAAGTCAAGCTAGAGAAACAAAGGACAATCTTCTACTCTCCTCTCGCGAGAGTCAATACAAAGAAAGTTCGTGGTGGACTGGAGGAACTCGGGAAGGGGAAGGGGGAAAAGGTTCATCTCAAAAATCCGGGGGGGAAAAAAATGCGCTGGAAGTTCGGGGGAGGGTCCAAACCGTCCAGTAGAAACGAGAGACAGGGTCGACGAGATAGCCGAGACTCGGGGAACAGGGGGCGGCTACGCTTTTAACACACAATCGAATCTGCTGAAGGGGCTCGACGGATCGGTCAACCCAGATAGGAAAAAGCTATAAGTCAGCGAGCGTCTCAAAGACAAGAAGGTACCTTCTAACACCGCATGGGACCTTGGATTTAGCGTGAGGAGGGGACCATCGGGCGATGGTCATCACAGGCGTCGGCCGCTCCAAAGTATAGAGGGAGCACCGCAGGCAAAGGATCGCCTCACTTGAAAAGGCAAGCCAGTGTTAAAGATCTCGAAGAAAAGATCACAACTCGAAGTGCTTGCGTGGGAAGAAGCCCGGCAGCCCGTCGCGATCCGCGGCAGCTGAGGGAGCAAAGGGAGTCGAGGTTCTTTGCTAACTCACGCTGGGTGACTCCCAGAGGAGAGAAACCGGAGGTAATCGGGTTGAAACGTTTAAAACAGAATCCCTTCATCACCGCTCGTAAGAGCCGGCCCGAGGGGAAAAAGGGGGGGGGGGGGCAGATCGCGTAAGTAGGGCCATCGACGAGGAAAAAAAGAGATTTCCAATAAGCGAGTCTCAAAAAAGTTGGCTACGGGAACGACGCTTGTGATAAACGAAAGGGAGCCCAGCTAAGAGAAATGACCACCCAATTCAAAAAAGCCGGCGCATGAGAACGGGAGTGAAGGCGACCGAACAACGCCCCTCGCCGTGAGGGAAACCCGGTGAAGTGCCTTTCTAATCAGCGAAGGGGAAGGGAGCTGACCGCGAAGCAAGGGGGGGGGGAAGTGTCTACGAGGGCCATCACCGTAGAGAAGGCCGGGAACGGGATGATCGGAGAATATAGAGAGAACGTCATCGGGCCGGAAAAATGGGGGGGGGGGGGGGGGGGGGGGGGGGGGAGGGTGGGGGGGGGGGGGGGGGGGAGGGGGGGTGGGGGGGGGGGCACCGTCTAGAGTGGGAGGGAATGAGAAGAGAGCGAGCTATGAAAAAAAATGAAAACAACCAACTTCACAGCCTCGAGTGAGAAGTCCTTCATTGAATATGCACGAGGGAAAAAATGAACTTTAGCCGGAAACTCAGAGGAAAAACGTTCAGCTACGCAGATCTGTGTTTCCGGAACAACAAAGAAAGAGAAGCGCACATATTAGAGGGATGTTTGGAAGCAGACGTAAGAAAATGGTATCCTCCCCTCGAAAGTTCATAAAAGGGATGTTCACCCCCCCCCCCGAGCAGTCACTAATTAGGGGAAAGGGCACAGAAACCTCAACCCTAGTGCTAGGAAGGGGGTTCCACCAAAAAGGTCACGAAAAGTCGTGTGTAATGACAACGGATGCAACAGGCCTGAGGGAAAGACAAGGGGGGTGCACAGGGAACGTCACAGCTACTCGTTGTCTGAACAAAAAAGAACAGAATTCGTTCTTCATGTCCCCAAGATCAGGGGAGGGTTGCACCGACGATGTCATCCACAGGAATCCCGAGAGAGGGGAAAAAAAGAGGCCACCAGTCACGCTCATGTTAAGGCGTGGATCGATTAAGTTGTGAAAGATCACAGTCCATATCGTGGCCGCCGGCGCAATAGAGACGGCGTGGGACGGCGGAAACACGGGAACAATCGCGACCGCTCTCGAGTACGAGGGGGGCCGTCGTAGACATAGACTCTAGGCGAGTGCTCAGCACGATTATAGGAAACGGTTTCTAAAGGGGAGTGGGAGGAGGGGGTGGGGTCGCTTATCTGAGGACAGAGAGGTGAATCATCGCCGTATAGAAAGAGGGATCCGGAATAAGTGCGCGGCTGTGCAGGGGACTCGAGGGGGGTAGAGACTCTTTGGCGCAGGAGGGGGGAAGAAGAAAAAGTCCATCACGCCGGCTCAGGGGGCACGAGGATGGGGGGACTGCACTACCGAAAAGGCGTTAAATGCTTGGCCTGTGGTTCGAAAAAAAAAAGAGGACGGACGGCATCGATAGGCAACGTGTGGCTCGCTCGTTGGTGAGTTCGGGGCGAGAGGGCCGGCGAAATCTTCCAAAGAAGCAAAAGGAGACACTAAGGATCCCTGGTAACGGCGTTCATAAAAACGGGTCGCGCAAAAGCGTGCTGGGCGCGTGTAGGAACCGTGAGGCCGATATAGGACTACATAGAGGGGGCCAGGGGCCATCAGCTTGGACGGGGGGGGGGAGAAGCTCGACTATTTCGGAAAGGGAGCGCGGGGGATGTTCTCACTAAAGGGGCCAAACCGTTCTATCGCGTCGCGCAAAGAGAGAAAAGACCTCACAAAGGAAATAGCCAAGACAAGGTCTTCGTCTCAGAAGCTGAAGGTGACTTTTCTCTCTGAAAAAAAGGGGGGAAAGTTCTTACAACTCCCGCGTGTCGCGATATGCAACCGATGCTGGCATTTTACATACAGAAAGGGGCAGGCTCGAAAAAATCTCTTCTCTGGGGTTGCACGGGGAACAGTCGCGGCGCGCCTATGGGCATCGGAAGGGGAGGAACGATGGCAGCACGATTGGTCTAACTAAGGAAAAAGTAGGCAGTGTTCGTTGTCAGGAAAAAAATGGTATTCCTCCGATCGATCGCGGAGCCAACATGTAAGCGAACAAGAGAGGTCTGATGCCGGATCGCTATTCGAGCCATCTCCTCATCATGAACGGGGGAACCTCTAGAGTGGCACAAAGGGGGCTCCTGGACTCAGGCGGGGAGAGCTCTCTCTCAACACAGGGATGAAAAGAGAGATATGATCCAAGGGAAAGTTCCAGGAGCAAATGGGGCAACGTAGATCACCTCGAAATTCCCTGATTAGGCATCGCGGATCTAAAACCAGGCGGGTCCTTACATGTGAAAAACGAGAGCTATCGTGAGGGGGACTACCAAGTGCGCCGGCGCCAAACCAAGGGCCACTATCAAGTTAGAAAGAAAGAAAAGCCATCATTTCCCGTGAAGGGCATAGGAAGAACTCTAGTTTCCGAAAATAAGCTATAATGAGTCAGACTTTAAAATGATAACCTTGGGGAGGATGGGGTAAAATCTTGCCGCAGACTCAAATCGGAAATTTGAATGGAAAAGGAACACGCGGGCTGGAAGGGAAAGGGGAACAGAACTCCCTATATCAGTCCTGAGATTATACGAATGAGAGGTTGCTATTGAGAGAGAATATAGAATGAGAGAACACTTGTTGTGTAATGAAAAACAGACGGCAAAGGTCCGAAACATACTCTTTAAAAAATTTATAAGACAAAACCCCAAAAGAAAAACATTGAAAAAAGAGAAAGCCACTCGCTCCCTCACTTGCCGCCCCCCCTCACCACAGTGCACCACCCTCCTCAAACCAGAACAGACTCCCTCAAAAAGCAGAACCGGCTACACACCGAGGAATTCCATTTCCCAATGTGACATAGTACCTAAAAAGACTTCGAAGAAAGAGAAGAACTTTGGGCTATACCTTTTCTGAATGAAAAGAAAGGGATTGGGGAGGGGTTCCATTATGGCGGGGCCCCGAATGAGGTAGTCCGAGAAGAACATCACTAACTACGAAATTTAGGGAAAAAGCTAATATAGATGAAGTACGCGTACATATGGAATAACAACAGATATTAATGAGCTTAGCGGCTATAGGAAAAATAGAACATGCCTTGCCGAGGGCATTTATCACGGGATGCCTTTGGTCCTTCTCCATAAGACAACTAAGGATTATAGCTCTATGAGTACAAGAAAGGGGAATCGAAATGCAAAAGCAGCGCAAGGAGGTAGGTGCCGCCCAAAGACAGTGATTATCCATCGCAGATAGAATGGACGCTGACAGATAGAAAAATGAGGAAAGGACACGTTCGAAAGGGGACCAACTCCGGGCTGAACATGCCTGAGGAGAGGCTCGTGCGGGGGGGGTATGGCTCCTTATCCTTACAAACTAGAGGAAGTCTGCGAGGGGACCTTCAAAGGGAGTTAAGGGACACGCCGTCGCGATCGTGCGCCCGAAAAGGGATCTTGTTTGGAAGTTCGCAAAGTATCTATCCAACCGAGGGAAAGATAGTTGGGGGTTGGCAAGAGATCCAAGGAAGGGAAAAAACGGGATGACGATCGTGGGTCGATTTGACAGGGGGCATTCAGACTTCGCCGGGGTGGAAAAAATGGAAGTACCCAGATAGAGGATACGAGGAACGAGACTCGCCTCCTTACTATGAATTAAAAAGAAACACGGTGGCGGGACAAGGAAAGGAAGGGGGAGGGCTCGCTACAGAAAAGGTCTGCTTCTTTGCAAATGACGCCAAACAGGTCAAGGGACTGGACTGCGAGACTGAGAAGAGAAGACCCGAAGGGGCTCCCATCGTCGAAAGTTAGGGTAAAAACCCCAATCTCGGACGATCTGGCGGCTCGCCACGAAAAGGAAGGAGTTGACGGAAGCGGGTCACCCCTTCGAGGAGAAAGGAGAGGGGAAAGAGAGATGCCGTGACCACGGGGTCCTGGAGAGGAAAAAGGCGCTGCACGCCCGGCTTTAAGAAGGCGTTGGTGGTCTAAACGGGAAAATGACGAGGTAATCGAAGGGCGCTCGGAGAAAGGGAGATGAGGGGCTCATCTTCCTAACATAAAGAAAAAGGGGACTGTTGGGCGAATGCTCATCCCCCGCAGTCTCAGCAGGGATCGACGGCGTAGGAAGTGACAGAGTCAAGCCCAAAATCCGTATGGAAGGACCAACTCGATCGGAGAAAGCTGATGGGCGCGTTGGACGGGGACTCTGGATGGAAAAAAGGAAAACGCACCAACCAGGCGGGATATCAAGTGAGAGCAGCGGGGGCATTAGCAAGCAGGTCTAGTCAAAAGGGAGGGGGAGGAGGGAAGAGCACCGGCCTAGGGGGGACTACTGGGGGCG
>Ga0179593_1702927_pt1 | contig 13037 bp, 21 predicted proteins | sample CZODoug2_1_08_16_FD_185931 | JGI IMG/M metagenome (GOLD analysis project Ga0179593, IMG submission 185931) | Vadose zone soil fungal communities from Angelo Coast Range Reserve, California, USA - CZODoug2_1_08_16fungal (PacBio error correction) | ecosystem: Environmental > Terrestrial > Soil >...
GGCACATGACGCTATTCCATGCAGAAACAGACAGTTGCCAGACAGGAGAAACACCGTCGGAAACGAAGCCAAAGAGGATTTCGACGCGGAGGCAAGAGCTAATTGTTTGGGGTGCCATGGGGAGGAAAGGTGGTCAAGCTACACTACCCTGGAGAAAATCGAATTGACAGAAGATGGATGACCGAGAATGTTCTCCTATTTCTTTAGAAATAGGGGAGGGAAAAAAAAAGTAGAATCCCATCGACTGCGACGCAGGAACAGATTCTCAGTATTGATAGTCCGGTGGAGACACTCTAAAATGGCACGAAGAAAGAGGACCGCCCGGTGTCGAAGGAGAATTGCGGAAAAGAAAGACAGACACCTATGGGGCTGCAACCTGTGTACATACGGGGGACAAAAAAATAAGGGCCTTTGGGGGAAAAGGAACAAGGGAGAAAGACGCGCGCCCATCCTCCTGCCTTCCGAAAAACATCAAAGCGGCCGTCCGAAAAAACGGAGTCTAAAGACTGTACTCGCAACACTGGACGGAGAATGACCATACAAAGAGGCTTAGGGGAGGGAGGAAGAGGGATGATTAAAAAAATTCCCAAATGGCGGTGAATGTTTCCTCCTGTTCCGGTGGGCGTTCCGGGGGAAGGCCAGAGTCTTAATTCACCAAGGAAGAAACCCAGGAATCCAAAACAAGCCTTTGAGGAGAGCGAGGTGTCGCTTAAAGAAGGCGGGTCAGAATCCATGGAGTGGGCTAGTAGAAAAAGAAGGGCAAAGGGAGGGAAAGGGAGCAAAATCTCGATTGACGATAGAATGAAATACGACCTCTCGGCAACAAGCGGCCTCGGCATTTGCGGAGATGAAGGAAAAGGTGTTTTCAAAAGCTGGTAATTAGACCCAAAATGATGACGCCGAGGTTCGGGGAAAAACAGTGCTCAGGTTTCGATTTAGAACCGCCCAATAGACAAAAGGAGGCCATCAAGAAAAATACTTAAACCTAGCTGGAGAGGAGGGTGCCCAAATGATCGATTGTACGGACCGCTGGCGGGACCGGGGCAGCCTGACAATCTGCGGTCTCAGGGAAGATTGACTGGGAGACAGGGGGGGATCGCAAGCCTTCGGAGATGTTTTGAACGATGACGAAGCAGTGGCTGTCGGCCGTCGAAAGGACATAGGACCTTTACGAAGGAAAAAGGTGAGTTGGCGCGAGGGGCGGTTGACGAGGCGAACTCGTGACCGGTTACAATGAAAGAAGGCTCGAGGTACCACGGGGAAAGTTTCGGGGTTAGGGGAGGTCCAAAGATCCAGGGATATAATTTGAGTCACCCCTGAGAGGGTCTGGGAGAAAGATGGATGTATGGAGGGTAAGTCACTATAGGCGGGTGATCCACTGGCAATGTGGAACCTCCATCTCAGGACGCATTGGAGGGGAAATGGGTCGCAGGAGATAAAAGCTCTTTTCAAAACGCAATCTCAATGACTCTTCGGGGAGGGGGTCGCATGTTGTCGGGCGTTCCCAGAATGAATGGTGGTGAAATCTCTCAATAAACGGGAAAGGAGACGCTAAGGAACCAAAGTTAGGTTGGAGGTGGGAGGGCGGGAGGGCGTTATGCTTGTGCGTTTCAGATCTCGCAGGGGAGCCTACGGACAAATGAGTGAAGCTGATCCTCCCCATCGAAGGAGGTACGTGGCGAAGGGATGTTTGTAGGGCTGAAAGAACATCTCTGGGCCAGCAGCACCGGCCGAGGAAGGGAGGACCTCTAGACCAAGACGGGTGGGTGACTGTTCGAAACGAACAAGAGGAAAGGGCCAGTGTGTTCAATGTGGGAAAGCCAGGAATGAAAAGGTTGAATGTGTTGGGACCCTCAAAGTCATAATAGCAAACAAGAACAAAAGGAAAGTCACTGTTCGAAAGTTTGGGGTGAATGAGAACGAAGGAAATACGCGTCCCCTGTAACGATCCAGGCTCCCAACTCATCTAGGCGAATTAATCAGTTGGGGGGGCGAAACTGCGACGGCTTCCGGCAAGAAGAAACGGGTTGGGTGGGGGTGGAGCAGCAGAGATGGGGCACTGGGTATCTCCGGCGCTCTTGAAAACGTCAACGGCTGGCGCGTAAGGAGTAAAGTATGTCTTTCTGATTTCCGTTAATAGCGTACGAGGGAGAAATGAATAAACCTGGATACAGGCACGAATCGAATATCAAAAGGTAGACCAGACGCGAGGAGGTGCGGTAAAAGTTTCCCGGATTCAACCAGGGGAAGCAAGGAGCGAGGGTTATGGACCACAGAGGAAGGCGAATCCAAGGATCGGATCATGCTGCTCCTGAGAGTGAAGTCTTGACACGCAAAAAATAGGAGACGGATGTGCATAAAGGGGTGGAAACGGGTTTGCCCTGAAGGAGTACGAAGAGAAGGCAGTTCGAACGAAAGGGTGGGGGGGGATTCCGAATATCCAGCTGCTTGGGTTAAAGGGGTGAGAGCCTCTGTTTACACTCTTTTTAACCATGTTTTGCGACTCTCGGGAATGTCGGAAGAAACCTAGAGAAAGGGCAAGGGGGGGATGAGTTTACGGCCATTGGTGCGAGGCAGAACACGAAATTCAGGGTGAGATCTGGGCTGTCAGAAACACATGGGGGCGACGGCAACGCAAGGCAGCGAAAGCCGGCCCTTGGGCGGATAGGAATATAAATCAGGGGTGTCGAAACCATACCGGGAGGGGGGGGAAGACAATAGGAAAAGTGGGAGTGATCACCTCAAGCAGGCACTGAGCCTACGCCTCACGGAAAGACGGATTTCTTGGAGACAAAAGCATATCTACTTGAGGCGGGGCCAGGCAAATAAGGGGAGGAAATTCAAACAGCTTTCTATGCAGAAAATTCATCAGCGAGGAAAGGGGGTTTCGGTAAAAACAATTCCGGGGAGGGATGTATTTAATCAAATGAAAAGGCAGCCGTGTCAAGAGAAGAAGGGCATTTGAGAAATCAGACGACGGCCGGGAAAAGACATCTCAAGGTCAAACACGCGGCACAGGAGTTTCCATCACGAACATTGGAGTTGTCAGACCTTTGGAGTGGGGACCAATAAAGAAAGGTTCAATTTCGCCAGACCAAAACAGAATATCTTAAAGGAGAGCTTTGACCCAGGGGCGAGGGGAGGATCTGATCGAAAAAAGGGTAAGAGGGGGAGGGGAACCGTATGGGGAAGAGAAGTCACGGAGAGCGTCATAAATGACCGCACTTTGAGACGATCCCGAATTTATAAGACAAAACAAAGGGGATTATATTCAGGAAGGACGGATCAAGAGGGGAAGGGCATTATGGGAAGGGGGGGGAGGGAGAAGGAGGGGGGCGGGATGGAAAAAGACCTTGGGCTCTCATTTAAGGAAGACTCAAAGAGAACCAAAAAGTTATGATAATTTATTCGTAAAAGGTTGGTTGGGGGGCTCATAAAGAAAAAGGGGGAGTTCATTGAAAAAGCCAAACATTACAAGGTCAAGTATGGAAAATGTTGCCAACGTTTTCATTTTATTGAGATAACCGAAGAGTGTGGGTCAAGAAAGGAGGCATCTCGTGGAAACGGCGGATGCTAGGGTGGGGTATACCGTACCACTCTTCCACGGTGGAAACTCCCTGTCCTTCTATTACTAAGATGGTAAGAAAAAAGAAGAGGGCTGTAGAAGGGAGGGGGACTGGGGGTGCCTTTCCTCATGGCCTCCTCAGAGGATGGCAAGAGAAAAAGAAGGGGGGGTTTACTCAGTGTTGGTCTTGGCGGTAGGACAGAGGGCTGCGGAAAAAAGGAGAACGAACAATTACAATTGGAAGGCACAGTGGAGGGAGGTTTCGTCAAATCAAAAGGGGGGCGAGAAAAGACGTTCAACGATAACGACGCCGGGTTTGAACTTGAACGCTTCGAAGGCGAAGGTAGGAAGGGCGGGCGCCCGTTATGAGGGGGGAAGATAGAAAGGAGTTCTTATCCTGACTTTGATCCTATCACTCGGGGGGGCATAAAGACACTTTGAAAAGGGGATGAGAGACGGGTTTGAAGTGCATCTACTCTAATGACATGTTAAACGGGGGGGACCAAAAAAAGTATTGTCTAAGCTTTGCGAAACCACAAGCAATGTACCGGGGAGAGGTATGTGGACGTTGGGGGGAGAAAAGGGGGAAGTTCAAAGGAAGGGGGAGGCAAAGAGGAAGATAGGCCGCAAAGAGACTCGTCGTTCAGGCATCAAGGGGTCGTCAAAATTAACGAGATTGAATGAATGAGGCGCAAGGACATGGGAAGAAAAAGATCGTCGAGTTGGGATAGAATCTGAGGCCAGCCGGTGCCTGGGCGGAAAAAAAAATGCACTTCCTCCGGCAGTCGAGAACGGGGGTAGAGTATATGTCGCAAGAGAGGGCAGGGATCATAGATCTTTGTTTGTTAGTCCTGAGGGAAGCGAGGGAGCAAGTACTCAAACGAGAGGTCTTGGGGCTAAGACGCAAATCCGTACTGGGAAAAAAGGGGAGGACGAACGGGGAAAAAATCTAAGACTCAAAAAAACGAAAAGAAGGGTGAGGTTTTGTCTGAAAGGGGCCGACCCAATTGAGCCTCCAGGTCTAGGAGCATTCAGTGGCCCAGGTGGAGCCGGACGGTGACAGGTTGTTAGGGAAAGGAAGAATTTCGACAAAGTTGGAGGGAAGTGTTGTGGGAAAAGTCGAAGAAAACGCAGGGGGAAAAAACCAAAGAACACTTTCCTGTCGTGTTGTCCAACAAACTAGCCAACGGGAGGGAAGCAAACTTGGGTTCGAACATAAATTATTTAGTCAGGAGGAGGGGCCGGGAGTCTCTGGGAAAAAAGATAGGGGGGGATGGACCTAAAGAAGGAGGAAACGTATCCTCTATTTTCTGGGACAGAAACGAAGGTTATAACGGCGCCCGCGTGTAGATGGGAAAACGCGCTGTCATTAGCGAACAAAGACACCGAGAGAAAAGTTTACTGGGGGGGGAGAGGGTGTTTCAGTCGTCGCTGATTTACCCAATAAAATAAAAAAAAAAAGAAAAAGGGATGGAAAAAATAAAACATTTGAAGGAAAAAAAAATTGACAGAGGAGAGGGGAAAGATGGCCGGTTGCAAAGCGCTCCGGAGGCAGAGACCGACCGAAGCTCGAATGTCCAAGTGGGGGGGCCTAGGGGATCAAGCATAGGCAGAGGCATGGAGAACGGGGAGTGGGATTCATCTGATAGAGGAAAATAACCAACCCCCCAAAAAAACACACCAAAAAACCCAAAAAAAAAAAAAAAACCAACACACATCGAGAGTTCCAAATGCTCGACCCAACTCTTACACCAGTGGAGTCCGTAGCATGTGGGGGTAATGAAGGGGGGCGTCAAGCAGTCCTGGAACGAGAACCGCCTGCCCGCCAGGGGGGCGGAAAACCGGTTCACCTTATTAGCGTGATCGAGGGCCACGAGAAAAGCCAAATGCTAAAAGGGGGAGCCAGGGGTTCAAAAAGAGACGCGGGGGGCAGTTAACGACGAGAGGGGGGAAGGGAATGATCCGCGCAGGGCATCAGGAAAGGAATTGAAACCGCCAGGTAAAAACCCCACATCTGGAAGAGACTATAGAAGAATAAAATGGCATGAGGAGAGGCGGGTGTGGGAAAATGGACCGGGAGCACCCATTCGAGCTCGGGGATGGCTTGAAAAGGGAGGACACAAAGGAAGAGGAGACACCATGGCAGCCGGTCATCCCTGACCAGTCGAGGGGGGAAAGGGAACTGGTGGGTTGTCGCTGGGAGCGAAATCCGTTGTATATGATAGGTACGAATTGTCCTTGCGATGAGAAGAAAGAAGAAAAATGTACGCCGGGGTAAAGGGGTCTTGTATAGAGGACAGAGGCCTAGTTACCTGGCTAGATCAAGTGACCAGATCGACGTTCCGAAAGATTCGGTTGGGCGTCCTGGTTGGATATTTGGCGCTGTCGGAAGAAAGGTGGCTCAAAGGCAGAAAAAGAAAAATCAGGAAACATCGAAATGGGTGGGAGGCTCCCGAAGAAATCACGGAGAGATCAGGCGACCAAGATTGGCTTTGAAGGAGGGGGAGCAGGGGGGGGGGAGAGAGGAATCATATGCGTATGACCAACAATTCGTTGGCACCGACGTTATGGGTTGCAGGAATACCAGGGGGCGGGGCGCAGCCTTTTTTTGCAAACCAAATCGCCTCTCCCGCAAAAGGACAGCGGGCAGTAAGTGGGGAGAGAAGGGGTCTTGGGGAAAGGGGGGAAACGGATCACGATAGAAAAAAGGGTAAAGGAAGAAGGGGACGTGGTCTGGGGGTTCAAAACTTAAGGCTGGAAAATCTGGGCCTTTTTGAGAATAAACGACTGCTCGTCAAAGAGGGAGACAGGCATATATGGGGGGGAAAAAATTCCGGAAGGAAGGAACGAACAGGGTCAAAGGGGGCCGACCAGGGGTAAAGCTTCCTTTCCTCACTAGTAAACAAATAAAGGAGGGGGCATTTCCGTCAGGGCTTCAGTTGCCGGGATAAGGAGGGGACGCCGTTTGAAGGGGGACTTCAGAGGTAGAAAAAGAGCAGGAAAAGGGTCAGGGGAAAGATCGAGAAAACAACAACAAAGAGGATTATTAAAAGGGGGACCTTTGTTTTTTTTTTGGAGCTTCAGACAGTGGTTTGGGGGTAACCGCTTTAAAGGGAAACCAGGAAAACGAAAAGACCCGAGAGAATCTTGGCAAATAAAGGACTGGTTGGTTCGGAAGAAAACCGTAAACTATGGGGGGGGGGGGGAACGACCGGAAAAATCTTCTATCGCGCTGACAAAAAGGAGGGGGTGAACTGCGGGAAAGGGTGCGAAATGCGAGGTCGCAAGGAGAAGACAGATGCAGGAAATCGCCTATTTGAAGGACACTCGAGGAAAAGAAGTCGGATCCCAAGGGGGCGGAAGGCAGTGGAGGACGTTGATTAAAAGAAATGCGAGGAGAGAAATGACTTTAACGTAGCGGTTTACTAGAAAAGCTGCAAGAATGTGGTCTACGAAAGTCGTTAGAGTAGAAAGCCAACGCCGGGGGCCTGACTCAAACCGCCAAGGAGGCGCGCCCAAGAAGGCATCGTCCACGAAAGAGATGATCTCGCGAAAACAAAAAGAGAAAGGCAGCGAGGTTCGGAGGGGGGAGAGAGACGAGGGGCGGTCTACGAAAACAAACGGCATGGAAAAAGATATTTTTCATGATTTAACTGGGGTTTCCGCTCCGGGAAGGAGGATTAGACGTAAAGAAAAAAAAGAGGGAATCAACACAAGCACAACGAGGGGGGTGGGAGGAAGAGGTGAAATCGAAGAGTTTTCCTCGAAAGTATCAGGAGGGGTGATAGGACATGGGCAACCGTTAAGACCGCTCGGACAATTCGTTAATGGGAGAGGCGCACTCAAGGAGAGGAACCACATGCAACAAGAAGGGCGCAAACTGAGTGATTTAGACGAGGAGGGGGGTTTGTTTAGACGCCTGGGGGACATCTACCAAAAAGAAAAGGGACGCCGCGATGGAGGAATATCGGGAAAGGGGGGCAGGGTGGGAACAACAGGTCAACCATCAAAGCAGGAATTGCCCAAGAGAACTTTACCTGAGGGAGAGTTCGGGAAATAATTTCAAGGGGGGAAAAGCGCGGAAAGGGGAAGGTACAGGACTAAGGACTTGAGGGAGGTCTTCTATAGCAACGAACCTTAGCGAGATTTTGAAAGGATATTAGGGAAGTGGCAAGGGGGAAACTTTCAGGGGTCAAGAAAAAGTTAAAAGGAAATCGGTGATTCGTTGCGATGCGCAGAGGCAGACACACAGTGCAATCACACTTATTGAAGAAGGTCAAAAGAATAACCTGAGGGGGAGGGCGAGCAGGAAATTAATGGGGTCGGTCATGCAGGTAGTATGGATGGGATGGAAAGGGTGTCGAGGTGAGGCTCAAGGATCCTATCAATTCGAGTAACGAAAGAAAGGAGAAAATGCGGAATGCCTGTGCCTGCTATAGAGTCTGGGCAAAAGGCAACTCGCGGTGGGGAGGAACGCAGAAGAAGGTGGGGAAGCTCAGAGAAGAATGAAAAACATTCACGATCAGAGGCGAAAATTATTAAAAAAACCAACAGTCTCGGGAGTGGAATGCTACCTCGGAAGACTGTGAACACAGTTAGGGAGTCTTCTAGAGGTGACATCAGAGGAGGTGCTGCATAGCACAAGGAGAGATACGTTACCGGATTTGGGGTGCTACACAGTCGCAGGGGAGGAAGAGGATCCTACGCGGGGCGGCAGGAGCGACCTCAGGTGCATTCTGGTGGGAGAATTCGAAACCCCCACTTGCTTTCTTGGAAGAGGGGGGGGATCCGGGGGAAGGAATTCTTTTGGGTCTAACGGCCATACACTCCTCTCCCAAATACTTCACCATGGCCAAAGAAAAAAAGGGGGGTCGGAAAGGGAGGGGGGAATGCTCACCGCATTAAAACAACCGGCCAACACATGGGAGACCAGCGAACTAGACGCAAATTATTCTCAATTGGGGGGGCCTAAAAGGCGGAAGGAGAAGGCAAAAGGAAAAAAAAAAGGGGAGGATTGGGGTGAGGGGGGAAGCCGTATAGTCACGTGTTTTTCTTCCTAACGGCCGGGCGAACGTCGTGAAAAAGGAGTCCCAAGACAGGCAGGGAAAAAGGGATTCTGACTATCGTGCGATAGGAAGGAGACGTCGCAATGGGAAATCCCTGATCAGAGGAGAGCGCGAATCCCGTGGACGAAGCCGTTAGGCTGGAAAGAAACATTTGAGGGGGGGGGTAAAGGATGCCCATGAGACAATCTTACAAGGGAAAAAGGCATAAGACTTAGACCTCATCCCGGAAAAGGCGTAAGGGGAATTGAAAAAAAACCATTCCGTAAACGTTGGGTGGAAATCTCTCTGTGGGTCCAGTACGGGGGTCTCTTCGGTACGATGACAGGGAAACTAAAGCAGGGAGAAAGGGTCAAGAACAATCAAGCAGACCTCGGGTGTGTTGACTCAGGAGGGTTTCCGCCAAAGCTGTGGGGGCAAAAGGGCCAGGGAGGGGCGACGCGGAGCGGTTCAAAAAAAAAAAGGACAAAATGTCTACAAAAAAAGATGGCATAACGAATCACGCGCTCGAGGGTTGCGAGCCCTCCCCATGGAGGAGAGATGTCAACTAGAGAGAACCGCTGTCAAAAAGATGAGAGATGAAGATTGGGGATGAAAAAGTCAGGGTTAGAGAAACAAAGAAATACATCTGGATGAAACATCGGTGCACGGAAAAAAGCCCTCAAACCACACGGGGGGAGAAAAAAAGGGGGGGGGGGGAGGGTCAAAAAGGGATAAGGGATATCGAGAGAGTGGGCGAGGCCAAAAGAAACAAAATCAGAAGAAGGATGCATAAGGTCCAGCAGGAACAGTTTTTGGGGTAAACACAGGGGAATGGAAAAAGGTTACAATCCAAGATGGCCAAACGCAGCAAAGGTCAAAATGAGACTCATTGCCTTCGTCTGGAAAAAAAAAGAGGGAAAAAATAACGGGCAAATCCTGGAGGGAAATGGGTGGGAACAACGAACAGTTTATTGGGGGCAGTTTGACAGGGGGTGAATTACCTCAATTTCAAGATTGTTCAAAATGCTTGGGGGCCCAGCGCCACAAAGGTACCTCGTGAAGAAGCAGAATGAAATCGGGATCTTATGACCATGGCGTTTGCAGTTGAGGGGTAAGAGGCTTGTATGGTCCCGAGAAAGCAGAACGCCGAAATGCTATCTGAGAAGAGCAATTCGCGCGGACCCTCATATAGAATCTCAACACAAAGGGAAAGAGATGAAGCAGGCGATGCGCGTCTCATTGGGAAGGCAGGCAGTGAAAAGGGGGAAAACAGTGCGCAAGAAACTGGGAAACCAAGGAGAAAAAATAATGCGGAATTCGCCGCCAGCACGGTGTGCAAAAAAACTTGAGAAAGAATGAACGTCGGTCAGGTTTGGGGGTTGGGGAACCATGAAACGGGAAAAAAAGTGACGTAATTGGAAAAGCAAATGAAGGAACTGACAACGTCAAGGTTGACGTTGATTAAAACTCTTTGCAGGAACTGGGACAGAGGATGAAACAAGATCAGATGTCCTCAAAAGGATATGATAGGGCAATTAAAGGCGGACATCGGGAGGGGGTAACGCATGTCATGACACGAAAACAAAGTGGGGCCCCGGGACTTTTCTTAACTGCTGGGAATCGAACACTGGAGGGAGGATTCGTGGAAAAAGGGTGGGGGACTTTTTCCATAAAGTTATTCAGTTACGGAGGACATGAGACTATTTCTACAAGTTGATGACTTGGGGGGGGGGGAGAGATTCAAAACAAAGGGGTAGGGGACCTGCGGCTCCGAACACGGGCAGCCTGTGTTCTTATCAGCTGTATTCACTGGTGATATCCGTCACGAGCAATCGCCCCGGTCCTAAGAGGGGGAGGGGGAAAGGGCTTTTCGATGAGAAAGGGAGTTGGAGTCTCGTCCCAGGGGGGCGACAGATCGACGGGAAGAGTTTAGGGGTGAGCCTAGGGAAAGCTGGGGGGGGGAGACCGGCGGGATTAGAAAGAGGGGGGTGGGGAACGCAGTCAAGAATTCTCGTACTTGGCGAGGCCACCAAAGGGGAAGGCGAAGTCGCTTACCACACAGGGAATGACGCTCTGGGGAAGAGGGAGGCAAGGAGGTTCGACCTGGTATAGGAACGGCGAGAAAGGAAACGTCCGGAAAAAACCACTCGTAAAAAATGGGAGAAAGTAAAGGAAGAGGGGGATGGAGGCGCCGCGGGGGACATACACAGGGGATCAAGCATCGGGGAAACTCTTCAAAGGAAGGGCTCCAAAGGGAATCCGGGATAACCAAGACACGAGGTGGGGGAGAAAAAGCAAGGGGACGGAGATTAAGAAAGAAATCAGTGTTTTTTCAAATAGAAGGAGGGTTGTGAGGAAAAAAGGGAAACTTATCAAAAGCGATCGCAAGAGAGGATAACGCTCGAAATCGGTATTTACAAAAAACCTTTAATCCCGGTTCAGCAAGCAGAAGGAAAAAACAGTCACAAGGACCCAACCCTCCACACTACTATTTGTTCGGGGGGGAGGTGAGGAAAAGAGTGCCGCCAAAGGAGAAGAGTCATTTACTCCGACAAGGTGCATGCCCTTTCTGGAGAGTGGAGGGGGTGAAGCGGGGGGTGGGAGGGGTGAGCATTAAAGAGGGTGAGACCAGTGCTTGGTCTCAGAAGTTGTTGGGAAGAGGGAAGGGGAAAACGAAAAGTGACCAACAAAGGGAACACGAAGGTAGGGGGGGTCACAGGGCCGAGACAAACAAGGGTCGTGTTTTCGACATGTTACCAAGGGGAAGCTGTTTCGCCGGTAAAGCCTTCTTCTGACGGGGGCAAATAAACTTGAGGGATCACTCAAATCAGCACTGAAATAAGTGCGAAAAACGAAGTAGACAGACGGAACTATCTGCCTTGAGATAACAAGAAGACTACCCCGCCAACGAGAGAACTCAGTTTGAGTATCGTTTTATAGGACTTGGGGGAGGGGGAATTTCGGAGGTTAAAAAAATTACCGTCGTCAAGTGTGGAAAAAACAGCGAGAAGCTCGGAAATCCTCCCACCAGAACGACCTCATTACCCCAAAAACCCCAAGGGGGGGAGGGAGGGGGGGAGACATTGATAGGAGAAGGAAAGAAGATCCTAGTGGACCAGAAGGGGGGAAAGGCTCGCATGTGACTAAAAAAAGGGATCTTATCCCTGATTCCACCTAAGAAAGAAAATGGTCTAACGTGGAAGGAAAAGATTTAGGACAATTCGCTGTAGGCGGTCACTGGGACAGCCAACCCTCTAAAGCCAGAAAGGGGGTTAGAAGTAAAGTTTTCTCGGAGAGATGTAAAAGGACAGACCAATGCTCAGCGGTCGAGAGGGGTTAAACCAGCGATGATGGGCTATAGACAAAGGGAGACCGTCCGGATTCGGAAAATGTCCATCAGCGCGGTTCTTAACAATCGGGGGGGACAAGAAAAGAGCCAATTCTTGAACTACGCGAAAAGAGCTCGGGGGAAGAGAGACTAACGATTGCAGGCGAATAAAAGAGCGTGGTGTTGGGATAAATGAGAAAAACGGAGGTTCGCGAAAAGTCGAGGGGGGAAACACAAGGATGTCGAACCATTCCATTCAGCACGCAATAGGAATATGTGCCAGGGCCGCTTGGAGGAAAGCGTTAATCTGGGAAGGAGAAGGACTTGGCGATTAAGCTGGGGATCTTAATCTTGATCGGGAGCTAGGAAGAGATTCGCAGACTACTAGGAGGGGAAAAAGGCAAATGAGGTCGATCAAACCGCCGCGGAGAAGGGGAGTCATTTTGAAACGGGAGTCGCAAGAGGGGAGGACGGGGAAGGGATATTACAAGCTCTCAAGAAGGGAAAAAAAGCTATTAAAAAATGCCGGGAACATGGTTTCGCGTAGCTATCAAGAAAGCAAGCGAGAAGAGAACCATCCTCGGGGGTTTAGGGTAGTGGTGCGCGAATCATAAAGATTTAGTAGATGAATCCTGGTCGGGAAGGAGGTTTTTTTCGGGGCCGTCCCCGTCGGTTTCGTCGCGAAAAGAAAGGGTGCAGGGGGGGGGACTTCGGAACGCCCATCTTTAGGAGGATCGTTAGATTCAGTTGACCAACGCAGGTATACTCGGATGTTGAAGAACCGGAAGAAAGGCAAGTCCCAAAGGGCGAGTTTTGTCAAAAGGGTGAGAGGCAGTAAGGAGAGAATTATCAGGAACTACTAGAAGTCGCAGAAGAAAAAGGAGAGGAACAGGAAACTACTGCCCGCCATGGGGAAAGGGATAGGGAAAAAGAGAATGGGGAAGATGTCTTTGGGCCAAGGGGTGGCCATCTTTGGCATTTAAATCCTCGAGCAATAACCAAAAGACTGTAAAGGGAACATTGCCGTCCTCGCGAGAAATTTCCCCTTCCGGAAGTGTCCGAAGGGCGGAGGGGTACCCGGAAGATGGGAAAATGGGGA
>Ga0179593_1727474_pt1 | contig 13036 bp, 14 predicted proteins | sample CZODoug2_1_08_16_FD_185931 | JGI IMG/M metagenome (GOLD analysis project Ga0179593, IMG submission 185931) | Vadose zone soil fungal communities from Angelo Coast Range Reserve, California, USA - CZODoug2_1_08_16fungal (PacBio error correction) | ecosystem: Environmental > Terrestrial > Soil >...
AGAAATTTTGTCTTTGGAGGGAGAGGGGGCGGGGGAAGACATAGTCCGTCGGATGACATAAACTAGCGGAGGCGTCCTGATAATCGCAGAAAAGGGAAAAAAACAGATCTCCTCGTCTACAAGAAGGAATCATCGGAGCTGACCAATACAAGGACGTATAGAGAAAGGAATCGTTCAAACCTTGGCGAGGGCCTGCATCGAGGAGATGGGCGCTCTGAGAAAGTTTCTGAAGGGGGGAATCAAAAAACCAACCACAGGGCGATTTGCGGGAAGATCTCGAGAGAACATCATCAGACGGGAGGCCGATATGAAAGAAGCTTCAAAAAGGGGGATGTCGCGAGTTTTCCCGGGCGGATGAGGCAGGAGCAAAGGTCTCTCACTGGGTCTTTGCCAAGTGGTATTGACGTCAGGAGCAGAGCTTAAAAGTCGAGATAGAAAGAAGGAAAAATGGAGGAGGTGAAGACGGAGCGGCGCACATCTCGCCGACGTACCTCAACAAGTTAACCCGCGAACGGGACCTATCTTTAACAGTGAGGCAAAATCCTTGCGACCGCGGAAAGGGCCTTATTCAAGGAAAAGTTGGAGGGGGGATTTTATATCGCAAAAAGAAGCAATGCCAATACTAAAGGGAATCCAAATTGCGAGACGGAGAATTAATCAAACATCCTAGGCGAAGGTTAAAAGACGGAAAATAAGAATAGCAGGATGAATAAAAAAGAGTAAAATGTCGATGGCCCGGGTCAGCGAAGGGGTGAACGCTGAAAAACTCATAAGAGATCGAAGCCGGCAGCGGAGCTTTCGTTTTAGAGGAGAGAGAATCATTCTAGCCGACGATGAAGGGGGATCTAAAGAGAGAGTATTCCCGAGAAGGACCGCGGCGACGGTCGCTGCCGAAACTGGTCGATGTGTAGTAGAGTCCGAGCCCGATCAAGCGGTCGTAGATATGAGCAAGTCGTAGGTCGCGGGGAGATGGGGCCGGGAGCTCAGTGTTTTGCGTCTGGGTGCCTGGGTGGCGATGAGGGGTCGAGAGAGGGGGGGGTGCAAGAGATGATTGGGGAAATTTTTTTTCAACCGATCGAGGAGAGGGACTAAAAAAGAAAACTGACATCACGATCGACCAGACAACACCGTGAGAATATATCAACACCTTTATATATACGAAGGGGAGAAGCACCGACAACGGAAGGAAAAAGGACAGCGGCATTGGGAGAGCAGGTTGGGTCGCATACGGCGACAGTCTCATAACCAGGCTCAATCTGAAGAGAAGGGGAAACGAAACGAAGATCATAGAAGAAGGGAAAAAAAAGTATCAGCACCTGGATTCAGCTCGGGTTTTCTTTTAAAATGGTGGGGGGGGGGAAAAGAGGTCTCGATAAACAACATATCAGACGCCCACAGACACAAAGAGATCCGAGGATCTTTGGCCTCCGAGAATGAGGCAGGGATTTATGAAAAAGAACATCTTGGAAAAGTCTTAACTCAAGACGCTACAGTGTCAAGAAAACGGGGAGAAAGCCTGCAGAGAAAAGGGCAGGGGCATCTTCGCAAACAGCATCAAAAAGGTCGACGAAAAATAAAAACGACTACTCTAGTGTAACCACAGAGACATAAAATGCCGGTGGAAACTGATCTATCACTGATGGGCATCCGGGAGCGGGCGAAAGAAACATCTTTTTCTTAAGCTAAACCGGGGGTGATCATCGAACGAGACAAGAGCCGAGGGAAGAGGACGAGGAAATCCATATGAATTCCTCGGCGGTTGACGTTAAGGAAAAGGGAGTTGAATCGCAAGATGTCGGAATGAGGCCAAGCGCTGAACGAAAGAAAGTCTGTGCAGCTGAAAAGGCCGTCTGACGATTTTTGGTTGTCACCAAAAGAAAAAAGGGTGCAGGGAATGCAGGCTGATGGGATTAGCGTGAAAAATTCCAGGAACGGGACGAGAAAGATTTTCAGGCAAAAGGGGGGAGAAAAGCACGATACGCGAAATCGGGACTGCAACGAAACGGAAAACGTGAGGAAGAGTACCTCTGCTTCGCTGCGATGTAACACGAAAAGGTGATGCTTCCCTGAGGGGAAAGGGAAAAGATCCTCTAAAAAGACCTGCGAAAAAGAGGGAAGCATCAATGCCGAGGCGTGTTAGAGCAACAGCGAAAAGAGGTAAAAAAAAAAGCCGAAGGAGTTGACGGTGCAGACTTCAAAAAAGGAAGGGTCGCCATCTGGGGTCTCCTAACCCTAAAGGCTGAAAAAAGGAAAGACATCGTTGCTGCATTTTTAAAAGACTTCATTCAAGAACTGAGAGAGGAAAACAAGAGACAAGCGGAAAAACAACATCAGGGAAAGAAGGGCATGCTCATAGGGACAGGTACCGCGTGAGAAAAGGGACAGGGAAGGCTGCTGCGATGTCCAATCCGTCCCAAATCTCAAAAAAAAAAAAAACTCGGAAGGCATCTGGAGGACTCTCTAGCCGGGCAAGAAATTCTCTAAGCTCAAACATTGAGGAGTAGACGAAAAAGGGCCTTTTCACCTAGGGGAAAAAACGGAAAGATACTCAGTTGCTACGAGAAAAGCCGCGCACGTCAAGGGCGGGGGAAGGATTTGGACAAGCGGCGCGCGGCCTCTGCTTTTCCTCTTCGTGGTGATTGGAGGGGGGCTGACGAAGGAAAATTGGAAGAAGATTCCAAAAAGGCCCTTTGTCCACAGAAAGAACTTAAGATACACGATTTTGACACTGTGGCGTCTGGTCTGCAGATGAGGAAGAGGCAAGGTGTGGGCTTTTGGTATACAGCAAAACCTTCGCAGAAGACTGTACAAGGAAAATCGAGAACGTTGTGGCCTGGGGGTCCGGCCAGGAGAATGATAGAAACAAAAATATCTTTTGGTCACAACCAGGAAGAAGAAAGACGCTCAGTCGTCGATCTGTGAAAGGGGGCCTACGAGGGATGAAGGGTAACGATCCCGTATTTCGAAAAAAAATGGAGGATGGTAAGGGGTACGTCAGAGCCAAAGCCATCGAAAAGCGGAAGCCGAGGTCAACACGTGGTCTGTGGTCTCCATCTCGCCGATCGAAAGGAAGCAGAATATATTTCGGTGAAGGTTTGTTGAAGGTAGCAATCGCGAAAGGTGAGAGCATTTAAGGCGGGGGGAGTCTGAGAGATCAAAAAACGGGGCCCATCAGCGCCTTGAACCAACATGAATGCAATGTCCTGGACACGAGAAAGGCGGGGAAATAAAATGGAAACTCGACGAAAAAAACCATGAAGGCCGCACAGCAGAGGATTTAGGACTAGATAATTGACGGGGCGAAGAAAACGACAGCTGATCGGCGGCACATCGGCGCCGCGGAGGCCTCGCTTGTACCTAAGCCTCGGAGGAGAAAGAGCTCGTCGGGGGAATGCGAAGCTCAGCCCCCCACAGAAACCTCGAGGAAAGGGAATAATGGTTGAGCGCGTCATATCGGAGAGTGCAAAGGACCCGCAGAAAAAGGGGATGAAATCGAGTGCTTAGCAATAGAGAGGTAAAAAATACGGCAGGGGAAATCATCCTCTTCGTTCCGAATTCCGCAACGGGGGAAAAGGAAAAAGGTCTCTTCCGGAGAACATTTGAGGTCACGTCAAAAAAGGGGGCAGGCTCACGGGGAGCTCAACTACGGAGGAAAAGTGGTGCTTTGCCTCGGCGTATCGCCGCGATCAGTATAGGGGAGGAAAAAACCGAACGCCGGTTATCAACTGAACGTCTCCCGGGCAGAGATGGTAGAGCGAGGCAAAGTAGCATGATCTACAATATGAAAAGTGAAGGAGGCTCGCAGATGAGCGTCACACTCCAAATTGGGGTCACAAGGGTCGGAAAAATCCCGAAGAGCCTGTAGTCACATCATCCGATATGGACAAAAGACCGGCCTACGAGGAAGCGGGCGATGCAGAGTCGAGATTTGATGATTGTGGGGGGGGGGGGGTGGGAAAAAAAGAAAAAAACTCAGCCGCAGGGTTTGGGTGATTGCACTAGCGTTACAAACTTCCAAGGCAAAAATCATGTGCTGCAGCCGCCAAAGTAGAAACAGGCCAAGAATCGGTTCATGCTTCCTCGTGCACGAGCGCCATGAAAAGAAAAAGTCAGGATTTTGGCGCTCAGATCGACTGACCTATGTCGACGATTAGATCAATTGGGGCGTTTCTCGTGCTGCCGACTTCTGGAAGAAGCCATCATCGTGTGGAAAAAAAAAGATTGAGGGCCACCGACTACACAAAGCATAATCAAGCCGCTTACCAAGAGGAGCAATCAAAGAGGAAAAGAAAACTAAAGAGAGAATTGAAGCCTCTTTAATGAGGAGGGGAGGGAGCTTTACTGGAAAAAAAACATAGTCGTCGGATAGAAGAAAAAAGGAAGGATGGGAAAAAAAAACGCAGCTTCAGGGCACGGCCCAAAGTAGAAGAGTCTCATAGGCAGGAATCATACAAAAAAAACAAAACGAATCTAAGATAGCGCCCAATGAGGGGACACGGAGGCAAAGAAAAATTCTCGTAGAGGCCTGCAGAGCGAGAGGAGAAAAGGGGCCTCGCCTGGTGCGGAAGAAAAACGATATAAATCCACCAAGTTCAAAAGGAAGGAGAGCCAGCAGGGTTGTCTCCGCATAAAAAGGGACGGTGGTCGCCGCCGAGTACGAACCCTCTTAGCAGGGAAGGTAACGAACATGGATCAGGCTCTTGGCGGGGGGGGAAGTGGGGGTTTTGGAGCAAAAGAGGGTCGGACCAATTTGGAGGAATGTCAGGCTCATAAGTGTGGAGCCGACCATACACGGGAGGAAATAGGTGCGTTAAAAAGACTACGGCTGTACTCGATCGCAATCGAAAAAAGAAAAAGTTTCCTGCGAACAGGTAGTGAAAAGGCGGCGATCAGCGAGGGAAAGAAATTCGGAAGGAGGACAGTAGGCATTGGAAATTCTTCGGTTAGATGAAGACATAGAAGAAAAAAAAAAGCCGCCGGAAGGGGGTCGAGACGGTAAGAAGTGACACAAATGCTGGAGGAAAAGGGGAGACCGATTCGGATCTGCTCTATCAGCGCAAAATGAGAAAAACCATGTAGATGGCCATCGGGAGGCGACTCCCGTGTGGCGGCAGGCAACGCGACGGCGTATCAAAACTTCGGGGCGAATAAGGGGGCGGCGTGTGCGGTGGGCAGGCGAGCTTAGAATTGAAAACCGACTATGTAAGGGATGAGGAAAGACAGCGTGGGGGAAGCGAGCGCCGCGGCGCACCTTGAAAAAGATCCGTGGGTCATGCGGCTGAAAGTCGATCCGATCAAGACGGTACGTGTGGGGGGAAAGCCTTCGAGGTAGGGAGGTATGGGTGCATCGGAGAGTTCAGATGGGTCTCTGATGGGGAAACGAATCGCGGCGACAAAAAATTCATCATGTGAAAAAGCGTGAAGGCAACATTTGGTTGTGCAAACGGGAACGAGCGCCGAAAAATTACGGGCAAAACGACGCAGCAAAAGACACACCAAAAGAAATAGCGCTTATATAAAAAAAACGCGAGACTACTGGACCACGATGCGAGACTGAGTCGCAGGGGTCTCAGAGGCGGGGTGGGAGACAAACAAGCAGGAATCAGCACGAAGAAGGGAAGGGTGGTCGGCTAAGGCATGCATATCAGGACCGGCCACATGGAACACCTGGATGCACCGGCTCGGGTGGTTCCTGAAAAGGGGGGGGGTGAAAAAAAAAATAGGTCAAGCCCAACCGATCGGCACACCCCAAAAAAAGAAAAGTAAAAAAGGAGGGGAAGGGTCATACGCTACACTGGTGAGCAGGATGAAAAGACACCACTGGCAACGAGAAGAGAGGAAGAAAAAAAAAAAAAAAATTTCAAGACCGGGTCCCAGCCTTCGATACTGCAAAGGGCAGATGGGGGCAGAGTCCGGACCATCATCAATCAGGGAACCATAGATCCAGCACGATGAAAAGGAAATTTGAGCGTCGCGCCGTTTGCAGGACAAAAGTGCGGAATTAGAGGGGCGGCGATGCCAGAAAGTGAACGGCAGCTGGTAGGGCAACTAAGAATTTGCGAGGAAAGCTGCCGAGGCCCCGATAACGGTCATCCATATGAGGGGTCAAAAAAGAAGGGGAGTGAAGGGTAAGGAGCGAAGAATGGAATTATGCAAGCAAACGACGTAACTGGAAAATGATTTCAAGGGGGGCAAGGAAAATGGTGGGGGGGCCAGCGGTAAAAGAACTCTTTCTCGCGAGCAGGGGGAATCCGAAAATGAAGCAAGAGACCGATTTTCACACCATGTAGGTAGACCCCCATTAAGAGGGAGGGACGATGAAAAAAAATCGAAGGCCCCAAAGGTCAACTCGGAGCCGGCCTGATGAGGTTTCGGTACCTCGGATGAAACTGTGGGTACGCTCGGAAGGGATGATTCCTCTCTCACATTGAGTCTCTGGAAAAAAAACCCAAAAAAAACGAGGAGGAGGAAAGAGGGTCCCTGGCGAGAGGGAAGCTAAAAAATCGGAGGGGCTCTAAGTACCAAAAAAAGCCGGAGGCCGAGTTGAGGGGGTCATCAAAATCAGGAAGGGGATGTGTACCGAGAAAAGAAACATGTCTCCAAAAAAAAAAAAAAAAAAAAAAAAAAAAAAAAAAAAAAAAAAAAAAAAAAAAAAAAAAAAAAAAAACACAAAAAAAAAAGAACCCACAACAAAAAAAGAAAAAAAAAAAAAAAAAAAAAAAAAAAAAAACCCACAAGAAAAAAACAGGGTGCAGAAATCGGAGTTTCCGAGGGGAACAAAGATGAGTTTCGCGTCATCAAGGAACAGCCTGCATCGCGGGAGTAAAAGCTGATTACAGAGGGTCACAACAAAATCGTCCCAAAGACCTAAAAAAAGAAAATCGTTAATGGGCAGCGGTTGGCACTCCTTCGGAATGCTGGCGAGGGAAAGAAGTCACATTCAACGAGAACGCCGCGGCAGTACCAGGCATCGCTGCATCACGGGCCAGGACAAGTGCTCTCGAGAAAAAAACAGAACGACGACAGCTGCCGGCCCAAACGCAGAAAAAACCTCCAGGGACTCGATCCTAGTGGGGGCCGTCCGGGGGGAGAAGGAAGGCTTGGGCAACACGCAGAGGTCGCGAAAGCGTGCTTGGCAAGGTGGATTGTCGGCTCTGGATTCTGTTGAGGAAAAAATGCCGTAACCTGAAGGCTGGACCCGAGGTGGACAGTGGCGGCAGTCGTTCCGAGGGGAAAAAAAGGGGTGGGGAAAGAACAGCATCGTAGCGGCATGAAAAGAGGATGCCGTGTGACTGGGGGGTTTCAGCTGGGCCAGCCATTATAGGATGAATCCGCCCAAAAAAAAAAAAAAAGAGAGGGTTGGGTAACCAATACACCCCAGCCGCATCCAGGTCTTTATACCAGGGGCGCCATGATCGTAAACGAATTCTGAACGAGACTCGGGAAATGAGGGAAAGAATGATGGAGGCCTGGGGATCCTAAAAACAAACAGATACTAGACTGCCTCTGAGCGGTCACAGAGGGGTCTTGGGAGAAGTCTAGATATCTCAGTCCGTAGGACGGTTGGGAAGGGTTATTGGCGAAGCTAGGGGGATCGGTGCCTTTGATGGGTCTCGTTCGGTGGGGAAAAAAAAAAAAAGTGGAAAGAGCGGTACAACGGATTGAGGTCTTGACGCCGGGGAGCTCGTCCCCAAAAAACTCTCAAAATGAAAATGGGCACGCGAAAAACGGCACCAGCGCAAACTTCCGTGACTACAATACCGAAAAGGTGAAGCTCAAGAAAAGACCATCTGCACGGCCGCCAGAAAAAGACCCTCGGGAGAAGATTGGACAAGAAAAAAAAAAAGGTCGGGAGGCTCGTCGGCGAAGCAAGCTCGCCTCGCCAAAAACCGCCCAGCATGTGGCCGGCTTGCTGACACGAGGGGGAGAAAGGCTCCTCGATTTAAGGAATTCGAAGGAAAAGGGGATTGGAACCATTTTCACTGTGCTCATCTGACCGCATGATCGAGCAGATCCCCCGAAGCACGCCGCTGCCTCAAAACCTGCCTCAAAGAAGCGGGGGGAAGAGAAACATGTCCGTCTCCAGAAATTGTCGCGCACCGGTAGCTTGGTATGATATCTCAACGCGCAGCCCAATGGTGGAAAAGAGTCATCGCCGCGACTCAAGGGAGTGCCGTCCTGGTCCCTAGAACTTTCCGACCAAGAAAAAAACGGCTGGCGTCGAACACCTCTCTATTGGAAATCGTCAGAATCACTTACAAGCGAACATCTGAAGGGACAGGGATGGCAATCACGAAAGAAAGTCACTCCAAATTGGAAAAACAGACTTGATGAACAGAACTCAATATCAGGAAAAAAATCGAGCGGCCGCTACCTGCCCGAGACGCTGCGCTGCTCGCGCAGGCGGCGAGACACGAATGGAGACAACCCGGCTAGACCGGCGAGAAAAAAAAAGTGGGGGGAGAAGCGTTTGCGCTCCGCCCCAAAGGGAGCGAAATCATTTGCTGGGAATCGCGAAGAAAAAAGAAACGATGGAAGACGATAAAGGATTGATTGCCTCGGCACGAAATTTTCTCTCGATAAAACGAGAGGACAAATATGGGGCGCTAAGAATGATCGCGCCCTAGGAACGAAACCTTGAAAGACAGGTGCTGCGCGGAGCCGTACGCCTCCGTCGGGGGTAGGATAGCCATGGACCTTCGAACCCGACTACACAACCGAATAAATCCAAAAAAGAGGCGCGAATAAAAAAAGACTCTCAACAACCCAACGGAGGATGTGAAAAACGAAAGGGGACGGCTGATTAAGGAGTGCGTGTAGTCGGGGCAAAGCGAACAGGGTCGGGGAGAAAAGGACGTAGGCTCAGGAAAGAAGAAAGAAAAAAGGATGATAATCCCAACACGACATAGTGCAGGAAGAGTAGCGCCCAAGAAAAGGTGGGACGCGTATGAAAAAAGATAGGTGTCACGAGGCAATAAAAAACTGGAGACTCGAGGCCGTAAATCGCGCGCTCTGCACAAAATGATTTCGAAAAACGTCAAAACATTGACGGCTTTTAATCGCCTGCATATCAATTTTCAAAACACCAAGACAATAAGGTGTGCCGCCCATGCGCGAGCACCGCCGAGACATCTCTCTGCGATTTGGTGGAAGAGAATGATTCATGGGCCGGGAAAATGCCTCATCAAGGGATGTGCCACTTTGATGAACGTAAAAGGAAAGGATAAAACTCCGAGGAAGGGGGGATATGTTTCGCTTGTAGGGTGGAGAACGTCGACTCGAATGAGAAAAGAGCCGGGGGAAAAAAGGAGGGACGGCCAGGATCAGGTACTCAGGACGGCGATCAGACTCTTCAAAAGTACAAAAGCGCACCAGTAGTCGGGGCTTGCCGCGTTAACTGATTAAAAGACGTCCAAAAAAAAAAAAAGGAGAAAATAATTTATCAACAGGCAGGGTCTATGTGAAGGCGTAGAGACGGATCTTCGGAAGTAATCTGAGCCAAGACATGTCGATGGGAAACAATGGGAGGGCAGCGCCAGACGGCTCGAGATTAAGCGCTCAATGCGAAAGGAGGCGCGCTGTCTGTGGGGAGGAGGGGGTCTAAACTTCAAAAAAGGAAAAAACGATGCAGGGAAGTCTACAAAACGTAATACGATGCGCCGAGGCAGGCCGATTGCCGCAAAGAACAAATTTTCGGAGGACGGGGCTTCGATCCATCAATGTTAATTGGACTTGGGGGGGGGAAAAACTGCAAGCTCCAGGAGTCCGCGATGGGAGAGGTCGCTGTTGCCCATGAGGGGTTAGCTTAGAACGGTGCGATCTCGCGAAAGAAGGGCACAAGGGAATGGAAAAAATTGTTTTCAAAGAGCGCGCGCAAATCCCCAACAGGGCCACCTAAAGAAGTCGCGACCGCCGGGGGGTCACCACCGTGGGGGCACAAAACAAACCGGGGCCTTGATCATAGAAACGAGACACCCACAACCCTCAGCGGCAGGTCGCCGCATAGGTACCTAGGACGCGAAAGGCCCTCACGCCAAGCGGCGGGGATCGTTAAAACGGCAGGCAGGAAGGAGAAGGCCGATCAAGTCCACATGATCCAGAACAAACCTGAAAAAAAAAAAATTGAATGTGTGTTGGAAAGGGGGAAAAACGATCATGCCAACCAGCAGCAAGGAAGGGTAGAAGGATCCATGCAGGCCTCGAAGATGCAAGGGAAGCCCACACTAAAAACGAGCGGCCGACTGACGCAAGTTTCAAGAATTTTCCCAGCCTTCAGGGATGAAGAGGGCACGAAGGTCGAGAGAAATCAGCATCGGCACATTCCGAGGCCAAGAATGGGGCACGTAGATTGCAGTAAAAAGCGAGGGCGTTACAAATTGGGGGGGAGGGAGGCCCTTGAGGGGATCGGCGTCGCTGCAAAAGAGGGGGTCAGATCTGTGAGTAGAAAGAAAATAAAAAAGAGGGAAGCAAGATATAAAAGGGAGGCACCGAAAGACGAGGCGAAAGCCTAAGGGACGGCGTCAGGTGAGCTGAAGGGGCGCTTTGGATCCGACACATGTAGAAGGGGGGGAGACGCCACATGAACGCTTTGGATGGTGCCGCTGAAGGTGCCGGAAGAATGTACAAGGGGGGGGGGGCAGCGGTCTCTTGCGCGCGATTACAGCAGGAAGAGGAGGAAGCCGCACAAATGCCAGCAAGTGTAAAGGAATAGTTTCAGGGGTAGGCTACCCAAGGAAAAGTCGCGACGATGAAATCAACTCCACCGTCAAAGATCCCAGAGTTTGAGTGGGGGGAGTACCTCTGATTGGGTTTGCGGGATACGCCTTTTAAGGTCCCCTCTCGCAGCAGTTGGGAAGAGATCAACAACAACACGGGAAGGGGGGACAATATAATAGGAAAGAACAAGGGGGGAGGACGTTTAACAGTACTACATAGGTACAGAAACAGCAAGACAGTTGACGGTGCAGGATCTTCCCCGAAATGGGGTCTCCCTACCCCGACAGGTGCTGAAACTTGTTGAAAAAAAGTTTTCCAGCTGTCTCGGGGTTCGGAGTCAATCATAAACCAATCCTTATCCCACATATATGAGAGGGCAAAAACGCGGAAAAAAAGGCCAAAAAGCAGCGCACATACGGTCAGTTGCATCGTGCTTGAACCGAATTCCGACATGCTGCGCGAGCCCAAAGCCCGGATCACCAGAACCCGCTTAACATTCATCTGGTGAGGTCTCTAGAGCACATCTGGATCTCGGGGAGGGCTCAAATGGTCTACGAAAAGAGACGTTCCCAATCAAGCAAAAAGACACTCAAAGGGGGGGGAGAAGATCCGCCGCGTGGACACAGGCGGCAAAAGGGGTAAAGCGTAGCGCGGGCCTCTTGAGGTGGCCTCGGCATTGTGAGTCTGGCGGTTGCTTGAGGTCAGATGCCAAAATAGGGAAAGGGGACTCATCAAAAGGGCTGGGTGACAAATTGCGTCGCAAGAGGCGTTTCAAGCGTTGCCAAGGGGTTTGGAAAAAAAGGTAAGCGACTCACATCGGTAGGATGATCATCGGCTTTCCGTGAAACTTGTCGCTGTGTGGGCGCCAATGAAAGATGGGGTCTCGCGAAATATCTTTTTGAGAAAAAGAGAGAATCCCACCAGGGGGCAAGAACACCAAGGACCGATCCCGGTTCTTTGAGTCATTGTCCGGCTAGCATTATCTGGCTTGACGATCCCTCGTCAGTGACGGGCACGAAGGGAACCTGATGAGCCAAAAGGTCAAAACAACGCCCAGCGCATCGAGCAGGGACTAAGGCGAGCGGTCCTGGGGGGGTCGGGAGGTCAGTATACAAAAATCTGAAAGGCACGCTATTTAGTTGCCGGTGTGGTGAACTGGGAAGTATCGCGTTGCCTGTTAAAACTTTCGGGCGGTGAGGGGCCCACTCACGCCTTTAAAAATGATGCAAGTCCTGGGGGGGTCTCCGCGAAAGAAAAAAAATCACAGGCAACGCGACGAAAGGGGAACCATCGCCGACTCCTAAGGATTGATGAGGATAACCTTCAATGGGACGTGTCGACGACCCGAAGCATGGAAAAAATTCAGAAACCATCTTCGCCTTCTGGGCGGAGATGGTTAACTAAAAAAAAAAAAAAAAATGTCTAACGATTCGTCGAAGAATGAAAGCAGTCCGCCGAAAGCCTCTCTGGCGGAGAGGTTGGGGGAGCTCGCATCGAAGAGTCTTCCGTCCGCCCGGAACTGAAAAAACGGGGAGGGGAGTCATCAAAGCAGCTCATGATCGAAAAAAACATCCGTCTCTTCAATAATAATCACCTATCCTGGTTGTCTTCCCTTAAGGCCCGAGAAAAATGAGGGGCGGCAGGGGCTCTGGCTGCGATCAAGAGACCTCAAGCGCCGGGACTTTTTTAACAGGAGGAAGGCAAAGGCAAGCGCCTGATAGGCCTTCCTGTCCCGATAACTTTCCTTCGGGGCAATCAACTGCGGGATGGCACAGAGGAAGGTGACGATCTCTTCGAAGTAAAAAAACGGAAAACTAGCAAGCAGTGAAAAAGGTATTGGCGGTCGTAAAGATCTAGCACGGAGATGAAGAAGTCCTCGTCCAGGCAGGAACAGGGATTAGCGAAAACATAAGCCAAGAGCCTGATCATGCCCTAACAAGCGACAGAAACCTCTCCCCATAATCGGCTCTGCGAGAGCAAAAGCTGCGGGGGAAGGATACAACCAGGCTCTGAGAGATGCCCGCAAAGCCGCAAATTGGGGGATTCGGGGGAAAAAAAAGCCAAAGTCGAATCATTTTCAGGCGTCAATCTCGCGCTCGATGAAAGCGAAAATCAGTTCTTGGATACGCCATGGCACCGCTCGACAAAAAGCTTCGGGGGGTAGAAAATGACGCGAAGATTGGACGGGAAGGGAGGAAAGTTTGGGCAGAAAAACTCAAGCGGAGTCTAGGGGACCTCTGGAGACGACGCCTTATGTTCCTCTCAAAAAAAACCAAGTCGGCCCAGGAAAGAACACCCTTACATCCAAGACGCTTACCAG
>Ga0179593_1152529_pt1 | contig 13035 bp, 17 predicted proteins | sample CZODoug2_1_08_16_FD_185931 | JGI IMG/M metagenome (GOLD analysis project Ga0179593, IMG submission 185931) | Vadose zone soil fungal communities from Angelo Coast Range Reserve, California, USA - CZODoug2_1_08_16fungal (PacBio error correction) | ecosystem: Environmental > Terrestrial > Soil >...
GAACTAGACGAACCCCCGTCATACGGAAAAAAAAAGCATGCAAAGGTCCCCTGAGAAGAAACAAATAGAGACAAAACAGAAACTGCCAGGGGAAGAAAAAAAAGGACTCTCGAACTCCGACAGGGAGAAATCGTCCATAACAGCGGCCAAAGGACCAGAAATAATATCAACAGAAGCCCCCACACACACTAACCCACATGCGAGATTCCGGAAAAAAACATAATGGAGACCCGACCGCAAGACAAGGGTATCGCACAAACAAGAGACACTAACCTTAAGACCAAAAGAAAAACACCGTTTTACACATTCCTCAACAATCCAGACCGCCGAAAAAATGTAGAAAAAGAAACAGGGCCCATTGCGGAAAACAAGGACACCCAAAGCCGACGGCACAGAAGTTAGCTGATGAACACGTCATGAGGGGACCGCGAACCTCCCTGCCCAGGACTCAAAAGGACGGCAAGCGGGCTCTCTGACCTGAAATATGCGGCTTCACTGGTCCAAGGCAGTTTGACGGCACGTGTTCGGCGGGAACCGCAGGATGTCGAGAAACAAGGCAGGCGAAAGTTGCAAAAACCGGATCCGGGGTGTGTGCTTCTTACACCGTGCCTGAACTGGCGACCGATAAAACCGAACAACGCTGCGAACATTTCGATCCAAAAAAAGACCCGGCTCGCTGTTCAGGACGATTCGCAGGTGTAAGAAAAAGGGGTCAGTCAGGCAGGGAAACACGTACTGGCCCGATCGTAAAACCAGACAACACCAGAAAAAAAGCCGTCGACTAAATCCGTGCGCGCTTCAGAAAAAGGGAGTCGAGAAAAACGCACAGGACCTATGAGGGGGGGGAAAACCTCTTAAAAAAAAGGTGTGAAAAAAAGTCGGGACTGGAAAGAAGGGCAACCGAATAGGATTAAGGGGGCGCTCCTGGTATTCACCGTAGCGGGTATTACATTTGTAATTACAAGGATCGGAAAAAGAGGGAAGAATGGAAGCTTCGCTCGTTTACTACCAACAAGAAGAGTTCGGCTGAATTGAACAAGGACTGTGAAGCGTGAAAACAACTCACGATCTTACTGCGCGCAGGCATGAAAAAGACTTGGACCCACTCACCATCTTGCTTCGATAAACCGCCGTCCACTAAAGTTCTACATGTGCGCGCAATACCTGGGTCTTGGACGGTCGCCTTAAACAGAAAAGGGGGGGGGGGACACAAACACTCGCTCCTGGCATTAAAACGGTATGCCTGGTCCTGGAAGAACAAGTCTACCTCCCCGGATGATCTAAAACCTACCACCACTAACAGACTAAAACTCGCCAAAATGCACCGGGGGGAAAGAAAAACTGAGTGCGAAAAAAGACTGAAACAGACGACGCTCAGTCGGTATGGGCTCCTGACCTACCGGAATGATCACTCTGGGGGGACGGGGAGGGGGCTTCGTGCTCAGGTTAAAACTAGTCTTTGTTTACGTGCCTGACGCGCTCACTTCTTCGCCGCTGGGGGGGGATGCCTGGACTCAACCTGCGACGGGACTACGTAGTTTTGAACGCGCTCGGTCGTGATGCTCCCATCAAAAGGGGGAAGCACGACGAAATTGAGATCAGTGTGAGCGAACTCACCGCAGTAACGCGCCTTCGAACTAACAAGGGTCGGCCTTAAACTGGCTGGCATTGGCAAAAGGAAAGATAAGAAAAATTTTGGGGGGGGGGGTGCGGGGGTTGGGGGGTGGGACTCTCCGGTGGGGGGTGGGGGTGGGGGGGGGGGGGGGGGGGGGGGGGGGGGGTGGTTGTTCTCGGGGATGTGTGTCCTTGGGGGGGGGGGCGGGGGGTGTCTTTTGTTTGAGGGCGCGAGAGGGGTGTGAGGGTGGGGGAAGGTGGGGGGGGGGGGGTGTGGAGGGGGGGGGGGTTGGTTGGACCTCCGGGGGGGGCGTTGCGTTTGTGTTATTGTGTGGGTGTGGCGTCTGTGGTGGGGCCGCTTGGTGGCGTAGCACGACGGGGCGGCTAATCCGCTGCGCGGGGGCGTGGGGGGGTGTTGGGGGGGGATTTGGCACCCAGCGCCTGCGTGCGGGGCAGCATGGCGAACAACAGCACATCACGTCAATTTTTCAGCTCAATCTTTCAAGAAGGACCGCTTTACTGGAGGAAAAAGCGCAAAGAAAAAATTCTAAACCATTTACCCACAGTCAAAAGGAGGGAGGAGGAAGATATTAGTAGGGGGAAGAAGCCTCTCGAGAGTTTTGTCGATAGCCAATAACACAAAAATGGAAAAATTGACATTCTGCAACGCAGTCACTAGACTGTTCAATGGTTGGGAGGAACATTGTAAAGGAAAGGGACTCTCTAACAATCGACACAGTGAGTGCTGACGAAGAAAAAAAAATATCCTTGATTACTATCGCCTAGGTCAGGAAGGAGAAAAGCACATAGTAGTCCAAGCACTAGACATTTTTACCGGGCAGTGTAGAGGTGGCTACGGTTGAAAACCGCGTGAGTTCCACTCAGGTAACCGTTCTACACCCGATCCTGTGCGAGACGGGAAAGTCTCCGCGAGCAAAAAACAAGTTAGCAGGAGTCAAACTGCAAAAACGAAGCATGGGACTTAGAGATGGGCGTCAGCAAAGACAAAATCAGAGGGGTATGCGCGTGGGCAACCCCCAAACAAAAGGAGGCAACGAGAAAAAAAAAAACAGGCACAGAAAGGTGATGCATGAACGGTGGTCAGTCTACGAACCGATTTCGTAAGGGAGGGTGGGAAAGAAGGGGTACACGGGCAGTGGCGGTCACAGGGGGGTACTGTAGGGGGGGCTGATGGGTCTGATGGTCGTGGGGCGACGGTGCAGGCCGTACATCCGGGAAGGGAGAAAAAAGGCAAGTCCATAAAGCCTGTCCGGGGATGGGGGACAGAAAAGTTGTGAGTTCGTGAGCGTCAAAACTGGGGAGGGTTGGAGGCGACCTGCACCGCCAAAGGAAAAAAAGATCAACCTTCAATGCTGACCAGGGGGGAGAAAAAGGGTATCTATGGCGACTTGCGGGGGAGGGTGGGCAACGCGTTTGGGGGATCCGGACGAGAAGGTCGCGGGCAGAAAAAACCCTCAGGGGGCAGGGGAACCTCGGGCAACAGAAGGGTGGTGGGAAGGGACCCATCCTGGGGGGTCGGTAGGGCCTTCAAGGAGGGGAAGGCGGAAAGAGGTGAGGGCCGCCGCCGGACAGCACAAGAGCGCTCCGGAGACCTCGATCGGTGGGGCGGTTAGAAAAGGTGAGCCATCACGACCGGGGGTGGCCATGCCTGTAGTCGGGTCTCAATGAAGCGAAAGAGAGGCATGTTAGATAAGCCATCCGTGCTGAAGGGGACGATGACCTGTATTAGTAGCAGGAAGGAGGAGTTCAGTTTTCAACGGGAAAAAGATCGGCCGAGTGGGCCCCTTACGGACAAACTCTGGAGTACACAGGCGCCTCGGCCGAACGTATCCTGCGATGGCCGTTCTCGCCCGGAAAGCCCGAACTGGGAGGCGACGTTGTGGGAGGGAGCCCAGGGGGTGCCAGAAGAAACCCAGCCCGAAGCGCCGGGCTGTGAAGTCTTCAAACGGTGGTTCTGACATCCGCAGCTTGCGAACGTCCGAACGACGGGAAGACAACAGCGTTCTACAAAGAAGACGAATGGCCGTGCAATAAGCGAACGCATTTAAGGTCAAGTGAAGGGGCGTGAACTTAGGGGCGGGGTCGCGCGGCAAAGTCAGGGGGGGGACTAGGGGCTGCGGGAGAACGTTAGCGTTCCGGCAACGGGGCTGCTGTCAGGACCACATGGATCGATCGAGGTCAGGGTGTAGCGACTGGCTCATCCTTAAGTGGGAATTTGGCAAAAACTCGGCTGGTCAGGTTGAAGGGCGTGAAATAAGGAGTACCGGGAGGGGGGGGTCTGATAAATTTGCCGGTTAAAAAAAAATCGGGGGAAAAAAGTATTAGACACGCGGAGGACTCCCTGGTGCAGTGTCTGGGGAACTTCGTAGTTGGTTGCCGTGCACCATCTTCCTGTCAGTGCCTCGGAAGGGGGCGCTGGCGCGGCGAAGGTGGTTCCGGGTCATATCTAATGTTTGAAAACAGTGCAAGGAAGGTAGGGAAGGGAGAAAAGTTTGAATCACATCGCGGGCTCGGACAGCTTGGTGATATCCTTGCTGACGTGGTTTCACAAGTATCTCTCTCTCCATATCAAAACAACGGAGGTTGCTTAAATCTATAGGGGGAAAGCCGCGCAACAAAGCAAACCGGATCATCACCAACTCACAAAAAAAAATCTACCAAAACAGGACTGGTCCTACGAGCCGTCCTTGAAAAAAAAAAAAAGGGACTTACCAGGGGAATACCACCGAAACGCCAAAAAAAGCCATCACAGCAGCCAAAAACAGCCAGAAAAACTAGACGACGGAACACAACATCCGCACGACACCCACATGGGACCAAGTTACTTCGGGAGCACAAGTGCGCCCCGTCCGCACACCACCAATGGCGACACCCCGCGTCAAAAAACACCAGTAGGAGACACGTCACTTTAAAAGCTGGTTGCCACATCTTCCCACCGGCAGGAACCGCGAAAAGGTGGTGGCTAAACGGAAAGAGGTGACCTAGTCGGAACTGAAACAAAAACAGATGACAAAGGGGGGGGATGTATCTTGGGAAGGTAGAGCCGGCCGATCCACGATGAAGTCTAACTCGCTAACAAAAAAAAACTGCCCCGCACGCCGAAAAAGGGGGAGTGAGATCTGTACCGGTGCCATCGTCTCGGCTTGTCGAAAAAGCTTGGCCTTCGGTGCTGGGACTTGAAAAGCGAAGAGACCCACCGATGCCGCCTTCAGCCCTTTCATCAATGTGATGGCTTCCCATCCTTGAGAAAACACGCGACCGGACAAAAACCCCAAGAAAAATTCGAACGAGGACGCATCAAAAATTTTCCGGCAGGCGCCGTGTAACCAGACAGAACCAGGCAGGGTAAAACCCAGTGAAAAAAAAAAGGTGTAGCCCCCACGCCAAAAAACACAATCACGCACTGCCAGGCTACCCATGTCATAGAGGTAATCAACGGATGTCTTTTCCTAAAAAGGGGCACTGAGAAAGGCGCCACCCAAACCCAGAAACACAACTGGTGTAAAAACCCACAACCCCAAACCGAAAACAAAACCCAAAACCTTTCAACTAGGCTGCAACTTCGCACCGGGGGGAGGTCAGGATGAAAATGGCCTCCTTGGTGCTGGGCGTCGTGCACGGAACAAGGAAACCTAGGGTAAGCATACCTGCCGGCACGAAGAAAAAAGGGGGGACTGTCTTACTGAAAAACCATTTCTGATTTCTTGCGCTACAGCCCGCGGGCAGGCTAATCACCAGAAAACCGGCTTAACCGTTTCCACCAAAAAAAAAAAGAGCGAAGAAAAGAGACCCTCCAAAAACCCACTAAATACGAGGAGGCAACTAGTAAACCTGTTGATGCGGTCGACAGAAACCCAAATCAACCTGTAAAATCACGCCAAAAAAATGGCGGTACCCTCAAAAAATGGGACTCTGTCGGCAGCATGTCGAAGGGGAACGGGATGAGCGTAGGACACCGACACCACGACACTTAAACAATTCAGAACCAAGACGGCAAAGCAAAGCACCGCCGTGCAAGAAAGGGACTTAAACATCAAGACAGGGAATCGGGCGCCTGACAAACAACGGCATGAGCACCCGGGTATAAGAGGCACGGTGACTCTTCTGTTTGCACCAACGCCGAGATAGGCAGGCTTGTTAGGGCCTCACCGAAAAAACTCGGCGGCGGGGAGAACGCGACGGGCAGACGGGAGCCGAGGGTGCCACCAAAGAGCGTATCGGGGGGGGGAGGGAAAGCATACCTCTTTCCATGCGCCGCCGACCCGCAGGGCAGTTAAAACCTTTGACAGTTCACCCGAGGCGGCGAGGGGCGTCCTACGCATCAATGTTTCGCCGGACGCCTGCCGAGGGGACAACTTCCTCTAACCACCTTCATACAGGTGACGGGGGGAAGAGAGCAAAGTAGGGGTAACCGGGGAACTGGCAGGACGCGCTTCGTCCAGCAATCCCAACATAAAAAACACTTATCCTTAGGAAAAGAGAGAAGATTGAACGAAGGCTCGATGACAAAAGATCGCCTGCACACACCCTTCTTTTCTCGAACGGACCACAGGAAAATGACATGAAAAAAGGGGGGGTGGAGGGAAAACGAAATTGTGCAAAGCAAAGGGACAGAGTTAAAGGATCGACTCAACAAACAGTTGTATGAAGTTCGGACGAAAACACTATTACCCCGAATCCAGCCATCGGGGGATGGGGGAAAGACACAACAGTACGAAAAACTTTCGTTGTGGAAGGAGGAGGGGAAAGAGGGGAAGGGGGTTCTCAGACACCACCGCGATCAATCAAAGAAGTGACGCTCTTTCACAAACGAATGAAAACGGCACAAAAACAGTAACCCTCGCCACGCAAAAGGTAGGGAATGGCGTCGAAGAAAAGAACCGATATAGCGCGTGTCGGCACAAAAAGGGGGGGAGTCAAAGAAAGCAGACAGGACCAGTTATCATCCGGGTCTGACGCAAGGAAGGAAGGAGATTAGGTGCAGCAAAGAAAAACCTGGCGTCACAGTGAATTCACGTTTAAAGTAGGAGTTCGGGGGTGGGAGAAGGTGGACCCCAGGTCATCAGAGGGAGACCAATGTTGAAGGAAGGAAGCCAGCCGGAGAAAGCCATTGCTCATATGCCCGTGGTTATGGGTTAAGGGGACGGAAAAATACTCAAAATGGAAGAAAATCGTCGTCAAGGTGGGATTTTAGTAATTGCTAAACTGTGTGTTGAAAAAATTCAGAAACGAGGAGGGACGTCGCTTACCGCGGCTGGTAAGAGCGCTCCATAACTGGGGGGGGCCGGTCCAAATCACAAAGTCCTTGGTCACGGGTAGACAGTCTCAGGGAGGTGCGAACCGCAGGTGTAGGGGAAGAAAGGAAACGAAACCAAACAGAAATCCTAAAAAACCTCTACGGCAGGAGGAAAAAAGGAAAGGCTCAACGTAAGTGGGTGGCCTCCTGCTGGGTGAGTGACCAAAATCGGCGATCAGGACATGGGGAGGAAGACCGCCAGAAGGGGCAGGAAAAACGAACTTGGAGTATAGTCGAAGGAAGGCAGGAGGAGGGGGGGAGGGTCGGGGTAACCCGATATCGGTAAGGAAAGTTTTGGAAAAACTTCCTGCCAGACCGTCTGGCGGTACACCGGCGCCGGAAGAAAAAAACGCGAGCCGCTGACAGTGGAGAGACCGTACTGAAAAGACTGTAACTGAAAAGGTTTTACGGGACGCAAAGAAGATTACGCCAGGACCGGTTCCGAATCAAAAAATCTCCCGGACTGGGAAGCGGAAAAGCCGTGTGAAATCCTCCTGCGGTCGGAAAGAGCAGAAAAACACGGACAAGCGCTGTACCGGAAAGAAGACAGGGCAAAAAGGGCATTCGGAGCGTTGCCGAGGCTTCCTGGGCCGAACGGTGAAGTTCTTTTGACCGGGCAGCAGTGGAGAGGGGAGAGGGACTGGCAAATCAGAAAGGCCTGTGACCTAAGGGATTGGTGTCATGTTAACCGACCTGGTCAAAGGGAAGGGGAGAAAAATTTGCACTTGACTGTCGGTGTGGGCATGGGGGGCAAACCACGGCTTTGACTCTGAGGGAACTACTTTGTACCTCTTTTTGGTCGAAAAGAAAACGGGGAGGGGATTCATTGTCGCACCCTGATGAGAACGGCAAAAGGGGGAATGACTGGACCGGGGGGGGGGAGTGAATGATGTTGGTTGCCGTCGGATTGAGGGGAAGGGAAGAGGGAGCTTCCGAAAGGCGCGCCGTGGTCGGTATTAAAGGGAAGAGAGGGGTTACACAAGGCACTCGTAGAAGTAAGACGAGTTTTTTGAAATCTTTCGCTTGGAGGGGAAAAAAGGTGTGATCCTGCTGCTTGGGGGGGAGAGGACTGGGATAAAAATCACACAAACGGAGGGGGAAAAAGAGAAGAGATCTAAAAGCGCACCCAGAATCCGAGAGAAAAAATGCTTAACCAAAAAAGAGAAAGAGGAAAAAGTTCAGTAAATGACCGATGTTAGAATGTCCGCAAAAAAAAGGAGGGAAGAAAACCCCTACCACGTCCGCCCAGAGACAGAAACCGGACAAGTAAGTACGAAAAGAAAAAAAAAAACAGCCGCAAAGGAAAAAAGGGGAAGCCTTAAAATACGTTTCTCATAGGGTGGGAGGACCCGGACCGGTCACAGGCCACGGATACGACACACCAAGGAAATAACAATAAAGGACAAAACTCAAAAACCGGGTTGCACCTGTCAAAAAAAACAGCCGTACCCGAGACACATTTGAATACAAAAAAGGTCCAGGGCGGAAAAATGAAAAAAAAAAAACTGCAACAGCCGGTGGCTGTCCGCGCGGAGCAAAAGGACACGGAGGAAAAAAAAAGCCCTTCAAAGGCCCGGCACGGCCCCCGGAACCGAGAGTAAGGAAATGGAAAGAGGAGCTTCCTTCCAAAAGCGGGAAAAGGAAAAAATTTTCTGCGGCGCCCCAGGGCTTTGAAAAACGACCCGGCTGGCGCCTTCACGACCCAACAGGGGGGAGGATTCACGCCTGACAACTGGGCGACTCGACAACATAGGATGAGAAAGGAGGACGTACCTGACCGATCCAGAATAAGCGGCTCGCATTCGAGAGGAAAGGGGAAAAAATTCTGCATCACGAACAAACCGTCGGCCTCTGATCGGTACAAGAAAACAAAGAAAAAGAAGGTCATACCTGGAATAAAGGAAAAAAAAAAAAGGCATCGGACAGGAAAACTTGCTTTACTACGACAATAAGAAGAGACGGCTCTGCGCACCCTACACAGCACGGGCAAAAAGGTTAAGCTGGCGAAAAGGAGGAACCTAGACAGGGATTGGGCCTGGGCAGACTGGAAAGTGACGGAGGTATGGAGTCGACACATAAAAAAAAAAGTGAAGCAGGAAAGGAAGAATATATAACTTAAAAAAAGGACTGTTCGAAATAAAGCAATGGTCACCCCAAAAAAAAAACAAAAGAAACGAGGCACCCCCCCTTCTCCAAAAAAACACAATAGGAGCAAAAAAAAATACACCAAACTAAAAAAAAAAAAAAAAAAAAAAAAAAAAAAAACACAAAGGGGTCTCAAAATAAACCAAAAGATGGATCTCGGGAAAAAAGAAAAGGAGAAGATCGACCGCGCCTTAATCTTCAACAAGAAAAAAAAAGATAAAGAATAAAAAATACGTAAACCCAAATGGGGGTCAGACAGGCTGCTCTACTGGGTAGGAGGGACTAAACCGCACAAAAAAAGAAATAAACGCGCACGGGGAAGGGAAAGCCTTCAAGCCTCTGACCTTTAACAGAACGAGGAAGAGACACCGAAAAAACAACCAATACCATCCATTAAAAAAAAAAAAAAAAAAAAAAAAAAGAAAAAGAAAAGAAAAAAAAAAACAAACTCAATTCCCCAAAAAACGCACAGGCCAGGTGCCTACACATATCATTAAACATCAAGAAACATTTCGGTTTCGAAGCAGAAAAAAAGTATTAATCAACATTTCAGAGGGGAGAGGGAAGAAGGATTTTGGGCCGTCCACGCGCTAGCTGACATAGGGGGTGCTTCCGCGCCAGACTCTACAGTCGGAGTACGAGCGCGCCAGGGGGGTTCCTTTAAAAAAATAGGGGAAAAAAAAGAAGAAAGCAGGGGATCGGGCTTATCGAACCCTCGGGGGAAAAAGGGGCAAAGGAGAAAATCAGGGGATTCCAGAACTACCGGTCTGCTTTGAACAAGGCACAAGGAAGGGGAGAGAAAGTACATCAAACTTTGGGTGGGCAAAGAAAAACGCAACTTCCCGTGCTGGAAAAATGGCGTAAAATCAACACACTCATGATGTTACTGTGCGGGGAAGAGAAGGGGGGAAGGGAAATCGGGGGGTGGGGGGTGCAGAAAGAGAGGAAAGAAGAGAAAAACAAAGAGTATGAGAAAAAATAGAGAAAAGGCGTCTCGTCCGGCCAGCTCAAAGAAAAAACCTTAGGCGAAACAAAAAGGAAGTGTGTAAAATGGGGGGAAAAAAAAACGGCAAGTGAACGGAAAAACTACACCAAATGGAAGGAGGGAAGGGAAACCCTAGCTCATCCGGGTTCCTTGTCAAAGGGGAAAGAAGTAATGAAAAGAAACGTCACGTTGGTGTAGCAAGGCGGCTGTACAAGGGGAAGGGTGACTCACAAACTAAAAACGATCGGTAGGGAGGGTCACCGCGTCAAGAAGATCAAAAAAGGGGAGGAGAGAAACTCCGAAGGTACTCGGTGGCTCCTCACGCAAAAGGGGAACGGGAGGAGGGGAACTGCAAGGAACATAAAGGGCACCCGAGAAAAGCGTAAATCCCAAGCAAGGGGGGAGGGGGGAGGTGAACGAACATCTTCGGCTGTTTCGGGAATAGGGGAAAGGGCAACTGTCCTTTTCTTGGCACGGGTGCCAGTCTTTCGAGGTGGTACTCGAAGGGGGGGGGGGGAGGGAAGTTTCCAAGATCAATCCGGACATTCGCCAGTGCAAGAAGAATAAAAGCCGGGCTGGACCGCCAGGAAGAGGGGAGGGAACGTGTGATTTTTCCAAAGGGAGGAAAGAAAAGAAACAAGAAGGAATGCATGAGCCCCATCGTCGACAAAAGGGGGAGTGCGGTTGGGGACTGTTGTGGTGAGGGGTTGCAAGAAAGGGTTTCATAAAGGAAAAAGGGCTACCGCCTATGCGGGAAAGAGAGAAAGACTTTTTTTTAAAACTGGGCCGCACATTCCTTGTGCAGGGGGGGAGAGGGCCGCAAGAGCGGCACCTTCGTTGGGCTTGAAAACAGCGACGACGAGATCACCAAACCAACGACGAAAGAAGGGAAAGCTGGTGCTACAGGAGGGGGTTTCTGACAAGAGAGGAAGAAGGGGGGGGGTGGTCAACCTCTGGGAGGGGGGAGGACAAACTTCCGCGATCGTTCCTGGGAGTAGGTACGCATCCTTGATGGGAAAACGATTACTGGGGGTCACGGGGAAGAAGAGGGAGGAGGGTTGGATGGTGTACAAAGAGGAAGGAAGGGGGGGTGTGCCAAACTGAATCTCTGCCGAAAAAGTTTCTTTGGACAAAGGCGCCTGCAGGAAAAGAGGACGATGATGCCTTTTCGGAAAGGAAAGAATGAAAAAAGGGAAGTAAATCGGAATTTGGAGTTCGCCCAGTTGGCCAAAAACTAAAAGCGGGGAATAAGCCCAGACTCAAGAAAGGATGGAATCTTCCACGGGGGGGGGATCGAACAGACCTGCTGTGAGAAAGGGGGAAGAACGAAAAAGCAATCCGGTTTAACATGAAGGAGAGAGAAAAGGTACAAAGATACGGGCCTGCTCCGGGTGAGGGGAAGTGAAAATTGCGTGTTCGGGGGAAGTGAAAGAGTAGCTGCAGGCAGCTACCGTCGGTGAACCGCGGCTGTGTCTTCCGCCTGTGCACAGAGGGAAAGGGGGGGAGAAGGGTGCGGCTACCGTGCGTTTGGGGAAAAGGGGGGGGGCAAAAAACACGGACTTGTCTTCGGGATGTGCCGGAAGGGGGGGGGGGTTTGTTTATCCTCTGGGTGTGTCAGAGAAAAGGGGGGCGGTTCGTTCGGGGGGGACGAAACCATTATTGCACCTAAGGAAAGAAAAAAGTTGGGGAAGGGAGGTCTGGGGGTCATCAAACTGGAAAACTCTGCCGGGGACGGAATGGGGGAGATTCGAAGGCGAGGAACGAAGGGGAGAAAGGGTTAAGAAGGGAAAAGCGCCTTGTGGTGAGGGAAAAGGGGCCGGGGAAAATAGCCATGAGACGGAGGTTTTCACCTGTGCCGGGCGCGTTCTTCAATTCACGGGGGGGGGAGTATCCGGCGGGAAACCGTTTGGGGGCGCCGGGAGGAAAAAAAGGGAGGCTTCTCTCTCAAAAAAAAATGCGTTGATTAGTTAAAGGGAGAGATGAGTCAAAGCGCAACAAAAGTCACCGTAAAAGGACACACAAAAAAAAAAGATGCAACCACGCAGCACAGCGGCCCAAATCAGGACGGGGGATGACTACTCTGCAGGCCGTTCCCTCCAAAAACCTTGACCAGCATGAAAGCGCAAAGAACTCAGAAAAAGGCAGAAGACTTCAAAAAGAAAACATAGCAGATGTAAAACAGAACAAGATTCGAGCGAAACGGAAGTCCATTAGAAATCCGCTGAAGGCCCCAAAACACAGGAACACCGCCCAACCGTGTTAGGTCATTTCCTTAGTTGTGCCGCTCGGAGGTTTTAAAGGAAAAGAAACCTCAGGCCTTCAAGGGTAGAGCACACATACTATTTACTAAAAAAAGCACGGGTATGAGAGAAATATCTTAAAAACCGGTTCGAACACAGAATGAACACCCCAAATTCCAAAGGAAAACGTTTGGCTCCAAGGAATCGTGACAAGGTCAGGAACATGACACAAAGCCAGGAAACCTAAAGGTATAGGGCCGCAGAGACCAGGCTAGTCACTGCGCCCAGAGACCCAACATTAAACCCCCGGACAGCCCAAGGCCCGACTTAAAACGTGAAACGTCTAGCGAACGTTGCATCTTCTGCAGGCCTGAAAAAGAGTGCCGTAATTGGAGGACTGGCATGGTAAACCAGAAGGGCTTGGTCAGAAAAACAGGACTGGGGGGGACGAAGTTCCCAAAAGGCGAAGGGGGGTGAAATTCTGCAAAGCCCGGAAAGGAAGGGCTAAGACAAACGTAAAGGCTGGACTCAGGGGAGGCCTGGACCTAGAAATCATCCTAAGGATCAGGGTTAAATGCGAGGCGCCGGTGTATCGAATAAAACTGAAAAAATTACAGGGGAAACCCCGCAAAAGGACATGGCGTACCAAAGAAAACAAAAGGAGCAGAAGGACTGAACTACTCACAGGGGAAATAGTCTCATTCAAAGGGATGGGAAGTAAATGCCCGAAATGA
>Ga0179593_1267754_pt1 | contig 13035 bp, 18 predicted proteins | sample CZODoug2_1_08_16_FD_185931 | JGI IMG/M metagenome (GOLD analysis project Ga0179593, IMG submission 185931) | Vadose zone soil fungal communities from Angelo Coast Range Reserve, California, USA - CZODoug2_1_08_16fungal (PacBio error correction) | ecosystem: Environmental > Terrestrial > Soil >...
CGTGTTCGCCGGAAGCAGACGGTGGCGTCGGACGGGATGGAAAACAAAAAGTGTAGAACCAAACGGGCCCAGGGAAATTAGGGGTAAAGAAGATCGTAGGTTGATAACAAGGGGGCGAAGTTCCCGGGAAGTAACTAAAAAGTGTTGGGGGAAAGACAAGCAAACTCGTGCAGCACTAGCAACAGTGGTTCGAAAAAAAGAAGCTCCACGTTTGGGAATCCAATACAGGAGATATGCTAACACCACACAAAACGGAGAGTATTAAATATATAGGGTATGAATTGGCCGAGCGTCAAAGGTGAGAAGAGGTGGTTAACAGAAGAGAAAAAACCCGAAAACACAAAAAGGTCTCTTGGCCGACAAACAAATCTTCGTTCTAGCATAGCAAGGGGTTCGCACTCGATTAGAAGAAAACGACGCCTGGTTCGACATAATAGGTTGGAGTTTGTGGGGAAAGGCAAACCTGTTTGGGAAAAAGTCAGTTACGTTCCGAGCTGACTGATGGCAAATTTCCCGTCTGCATTCAGAGAAGGGAAAAATACCTATTTGAATTTGGGGCTTGAGTTGACGTTTTGTGCAGTCAACGCAATAAAAGGGGACCGTGGGATGGGAAAATAAAAAGGGGGGGCAAAAAAAAAAAAAAAAAAAAAAAAAACAAAAAAAAAAAAAAGAAAAAAAAAAAAAAAAAAAAAAACTAAAAAAAATCAAAAAAAAAGAAATACACTACAAAACAAAAAAAAAAAAAAAAACAAAACACGAGGAAAAGCCGCGGAAAGCCAGAAACGAGACTGGGGCGAACTTTTGGGCAAACAGGAAGTAAATCAAGGACATGAAAGAGGGCAAAAAAAAACACGTCTTGCACGAAGGAACAAAAATGAAAGATATCGTCAAAAGAAGGACGGCAACTGCCTTGAAGCGTAAAGCAGACTTAACCGGAGTGAAGGAAAATTGGGGGAAGAGGCAAAAACGAAAAAAAGATGGGAGAAAAGTGAAAGCAAGCAAAGTTCAAGGTGGAAAAAACACAGCTTTCCGGTGAGGGGGGAACATAACACAAAAGAAAAGGCAGGGAAAAGGTAAAAGACACAAAAACTTCAAGGTCCGACCGGGTTACAAGTAGCCAGCAATACTATCTGGGGAAGTACAAAAAAAGGAGCTAAAACACTGACAGCGACTTGAGATTCCACAAAGATGCAAGCTTAAAAATGGTTGAAGCCTGTTAAAGTACGTGGAATGATGGGAAAAAACTAAAAAGGAAGAATGAAACAGAGGACCGGGGGAACGGGCAAGAATGTTTTTGGAGTCTAAGAAGACGAGATGCACGCAAAGTCAGGGAACCACAAGAGGGAGGCACACAGTACCGACAGGGCCAACAACAAGAAGGCGCCCAAGTAGCTCTGGCCCAAGGGCATGAAACTGGAAGGGAAAATCAACGCCAAGGGACGGAGGGCTTACACCAAGGAAAGGCCTACTAGCAAAATACAACAATTGGGGACCGGAGGAAAAACCTGTTTGCAAACAAAATGCATACATGGAAACTGCTCGACAAACTGCAGCTGGGGACGCTTTGGTGCACCAAAGGGAAGAGGGAGTGGGGGAAAAAAAAATGAAACCGAACGTTGGTGCAACCCTAGGCGTTGAATGAACTCGTAAAAGGCGGAGGGGCAAACACTGAGATACGGCCAGTGGGCGAACTGGGTTAAAGCAACATGGTGCAATGGATTCCGCCGTTGGTGGGGCGCCGGGGAAAACTTTTTCCAGGAGTGAAGCGAAAGATGCTTGGGATCAGTAGCAAGAGGGAGGAAGCAAAGAGAAATTGTTGGTGAAACCGGATGGGGGGGGTTACGTAGGAAGAAAAAGGCGATGAAAGCAAGGAAAGGTTGGCAAAGGGCGGAGAAAAGGGAGAAATCTCAAAAAAAAAAAGGTGGTTTAAGAAAATCTGCTGGTACTATAAAAGGGGGATGCATTGCAAACCCTAAAAAGCGGACCAGAACTCACTAAAAGAAAATAAAGCGACGAGCTGTAACCGGGGCAGTAGATCGGAAAGAACAAACAAAGCAGGATTATGGGCAGGAAAACAAACAAAGATTGGAAAAATGCCCAGGAAGTTTTTGCACCCATGTTAGGACAGCGACGTTGAAAGGGGAAAGGGGGGGGGGAGAGTTTTGACAGGGGGGGGCAGTTTGGGGGGCCAACCCTCCGAGGCGCTCGGGGGGAAATCCTTCAGTGGCCTGGAAAAAAAATCCAAGACCCCAAAAAGGCCGGGGCTCCTGCCGGGGTTTGGGGGGTGAACAAAGAAAAAACAAAAAAAAATCTGGGAAGAAAATCAATGGATGCCGCAACCGGGCACCAAGTGCCGGACGAAACCATTCAGTGGGAGTGACTACTACCGGCCGATTGGGGCCGAGAGGGGGGGGACAAAGAAGCGTTTCAGTCACGGAGTTCAGACTAAATCAAGTGGATTCGAGCCGGAGGCCAACAAGGGGTGGACAAAAACGGTTCGTCACCGCGAAGGAAAAAAACCTTGGACGGCAGGGGAAAAGAACAGTAAAAAAGGCCGCCAAAAAAAAAACACACCCAAACAATAAAAAAAAAAAAACACCACGAACCGAGTCGCAGTAAGGGAAACGCGGGGGGAAACAAAACCAAAAAAACCAAAGGCCTTGGCGGGCTGTCAAGGGGAGAGAGGGGGGTCCGGGTAAACGATTTGGCGAGGCCAGCAAACGGGAAGGGAGCCGCTAAAGGGGGGTGGGGGAGGACTGGGTGGGGTTGGAAGGCAGGGGGAAAAGTCCACCAACACGAGAGCAAAACAGCCAAAAGTGACGGCGTGACGGGGGGGGGGGGGGGGGGGGGGGGGGGGGGGGGGGGGGGGGGGGCGCAATTGGGGGGCCCGCAAGGTGGTTCGAACTTGACCCGAAAAGAGAAGAAACTTTTCCACCCCCATGCCTAAGGGGTGAAACGAAAAAGAGGAGGAGTCGCATGACTCAAGGCGGAGGCAAACCCCAGGACTAGGTTACGGGGGTCGGGCCTCAGGCCCTGACAGATTTGGGAACCTGAAAAAGGCCAAGCAATCCGATCGAACGCCTACCTGATTCGGGGGGCAAGGGCGCCGGTCGGACGCGTTCGTAGAAAATAACAAAAGAAGGGCTATGGGCAAGACCTGGGGGGGTGGGGGGTTTGGTTTCAGTTCAAAACCACTCCAGAAACGTACTCCTGGGGGCGCAGAGGTCGCTCATGCCCTGGGTGTTTGTGGGCCGGCGCGGGGACGGGGGAGTTTAAAGTCACCGCAAGTTTCAAAGCTATTGGGAACAGGGCCTGTTGACAATAAATGGTCGAAAAAACGCACTCGCAAAAAGGTGGATCAAACGAGGGGGGCATGCTCCGCACGGCAAAAAAATAAACTGTACAAAAAAAGCGCTCGAAAAAAAAGCACTTACCGAGATGATCCCCTAAATCCCCGAGATTGCCATCAGAGAAAAAAAGGGGGAAGTCAGACGATGGAATAACAACTGAAGGACAAACACAACACACCCCCCCACCACAACAGAACACCATTACCAAGAAAAACCAAAAAAGAAAGAAAAAAGAAGAGCAAAAAACGAAAATTAGGCATCACCCCTACGAAAAAACCACAACACTTCCAGGAAGAAAAAGACAAGAAAAGAATCAACAATTTCCACCGGGCGCAGGTACCGAATGCGCCACCCAACGACGAAGAAAAACGAAAAGCGTGAGTCTGAGAAAGGCAAAGAAGAGGGGAAAGGGAAGGTAAAAACGATGGCTTGAAGATGAAAAGAAAAGGACATGGTTTGAAAAAAAGCAAGGGGGGCAGTCTGAAAAACTAGGAGAGGGGGAACGGAAGAAAAGGGGACCAAAACTCTCGGGGCCCGCAGAGGGTTATCTGGACGCCAAAGAATGAAGTTTTCAAACGATAAGGCACTAAAAACCATACGGAAGAGGAGCCTGAAAAAGAAAGGAGTGATGGTTGAAGCAAAGCAAACAACAAAGGAAAGGTGCAAGGTTAGAAAGAGAGACACATCTCGAAGAATCGAATTAAGAAAAACCTCGGTGGTTCTCACGAAATAAAAAAAGGGGAAAAACCCGGTAGAAGGGGGAAACGATTGCCTCCGGGAAAAAAAAACGGCAACCGCGACCGCTAAGAAAAAACGGGTCGACCCCCGGGGAAAACAAATCGAAGGTGAAAAGAGGAACGAAGAGTGAAAAAGATTATGGCCGGGTCAGGACCCACCGTGTGAAAGAGAATCTATGACGACACAGGAAACTCCATAGGCTGCAGGTTTCAGGGGAATTGTGTTGGGGTCACTTCTCAGGGGGTCAAGACAGGCCGGGTGGGGAAAGCCGCAAACCCAAAAAAAGTAATTTTGGGGGTGCAGCGGGCCCTTTTCACCAATGAAAATGGGGTTTGGGTTTCTTGCGGGGGAAAGGAAACGATTGTTAAATTTCCACGCACAAGGGGCGTGAAATGCATACGGCACGGGGCAATTGCAGCCGTTGGGGGTAAGTGAATGTTGGGGTTTCCGTGGGCGTGTTGGAGGTGGAAGAGTGTGGGGCAGAAAGGGGGGTGGCAGCCAGGCGTCTATCTGAAACAAGTGGAAATCGGGGAAGGAGTGAAAAAAAAAGGCTTTTTTGTCATGAACGAGGACAGGAGGGGCCAAGAAAGACGGGGGTGATGGACAAAAAAAAACAAACAAATGCGAATTCCAGGGGACGCGAAATCAACCACAACAAGAACAAAAAAAAACCGAAATACAGCAGGGAGGGCAACTGAAGTGACACATAAGAGAAACTAAAAAAACAAAAAGGGGCCCCATTGAAAGTTAGCTGGCAGAGCACCAGCGCGATGTCCAATCAAGGCCGTCAGAAAAAGGCAAACAACAAAGAATGGTTCCCACGGGCAAAGGGGGGCGGAGAGGGAGACGAAAAGAACTTTATCAAAACTGTCCACGAAGTGACCACAACGCGGAAGCCTCACAAAAAATAACGGGAGGGGGGAGGCACAAAATGGGGTTTTGTGCAAATTTCCTTTAGCCAAGCGCAACCGAAAAGATCATATACCAGCAACATTCAAGATTCATACCTCAATACCATGATTCGTTCCTGACAAGCTGAAAGAATGCGACGGTCGGCAAAAGAATGACTTCCAGGGGCCACCACAGCGTCGAAGCCGAATAAACGAAGTGGGTGTGGGGGGAAGAAACCACCCACAGGGTTGTCTCGGACCAAAAAAAAAGAATAAACCTACCAAAACAAAACAGGAAAAAAAACACAACCTTCAAAATCCAAAAGCGAAAAAAAAAAAAAAGCAGAAGATGGGCGGTCAAAAAAAAATCTTAAAGCACCCGACGGAAGAAAACAAAAAGGAAAAGATCCAAGAAGGTGAGATGGGGAAAAGCGGGGGGGAGAAAAAACAAGAGGCGAGAACCAAAGGAGGTCAATAACAGCGCGGTGGCCCGATAAGGGTTGGGAGAGAGTACAGACGCAAAGGGAAAAACGTACAGAAAGAGGTTCCACCATGGACGTCAGAAGGGAAAGGGTGCCCCAAGGGGGTTAGAAAACCATAGTACACAACCTGAAGGCGGAAAAAGAGGCGGACAGCGGGAGTGAAAGGGGGGTCAGGTAACTCTGCAACGTGCCTGCAGAACGAAAGTGGGTTGAGGGGAACCAATTTTGGGGGCCAAAGTACAATCCAACCCGGCACGGACGTACCGGGCTGGGAACTTTGAAAACGATGGGGGGACAACCGCGAAGAGGGCAACGAAAAGGGAGTCATTTAGCGGGAGAACTTAAACAGGGGGGGGGTGAGAAAGAACCATCTTCAGGAAGAAACAAATGGGAAATGGGGGGAGGTGAAAAAGCAGAGACTTGGTTACAGACACACACGTCAAAAAAAAGGAAAAAAAAGCTAAACGTAAATTCTCTTGTATCTAAATGGGGAAAACAAGCAAAGTGGGACAAGAAGCGAAAGAGAAAAAAATTTCGTAGGGACAAGCACACAACTGAAATCGACCGAGAAAAAAAGCCAGGTGGCAAAGGGGACTCGGCGAAAAAGCGGTGCCAGGGGGGAAAAAGCAGGGGGGGGACAAAAAAAAAAAAAATCAGAAGTACGTTTAGGAAATGCAAGCATAGCTTCGGCACTTTGCAAAGGGGGGGCGTCGGGAAGCACTAGAGGGGACGGGGGGAAATTCTCAAGATTGGTAGGGGGGCTAGGGGGTAAAAATCCAAATGCGGGGTGGTTTAGGGCAAATTCAGCGGACAAAAGACAAACGGTACCGTGCAAGAAGGCACAAATCAACTCCCCCCCCAAAATTGGTATCGGATAAACAGCAGCATTACGATTCTGGTGCGACAGAGACTGGATTAGGACCCCTACTAAAAAAGGAAGGCCGGGAAAAAGTAGGAGGAGACACAAACTGAAAAAACCCCTTACGAAAAGGTCTAACAAGCAGCGTCCGAGAAAGAGTCCACATTTTGAAAGGAATTTGGGGTGGGGGTTTGTATTGGAACCACGTTCCATTCAAAAAACTTAAAGTCCATAAAGGCAAAAGCTAACATAAGAACACAAAACGTCTCAAGGACCGAAAAATTGGAAAGGAAGCAAAACCAGAAAGGCCAAAAGCCAGTCAACGTATGCCAAGAAAGGTTGACGCGTTCATTCAGGGGCCTCACAAAGAGGGGACAAAATTCACGGAGCAACCCAGAAGCCGAGTTGAAAAGGGGGGGAGTGCACCAAGAATGTGGAAGCGCTAACAATTGGGGGGGGATTGGGGCCCGAAGCAAAGTAAAAGGGGGGAATACCTTTCCGAAAAATTGGAACTATGAGCCAATCCAAAGGGCGCGAAGATCCACAGAGCGTTCGGGTCGGTTTAATCAGCTCGGATGGGTTTGGGGGAGAACTGGGGGTGGGAGATCGCAACTGGTGATCCAGACAGTATCAACAACTTATAAAAAAACAGTGGAGAAAAAGGGGGGCTGGTAAACTAAAAAATTTGGGTGGTGGCGATGCGGGCGAAATCACTGTGAACACTGAAACCCCACCCAAACCGCCGTAAGGAAATCTACTGAGGGGGGTAAACGGAGGAAAAGGGGATTTCCTCCGGCATTCCATCTTAGAAAAACCCCCTGAGAACGGAATTTTCACATAATCGCCAGGTGACAAGGGACGAGGGGGGGCGGTCGAGCTGGTGTGTCTAGCCTGAAGGCGATGGATAAACTACTGCCCAACCGCCCGTCAGGGGAGGGCGTGGCGTGTGCGGGGGGGGATCAAGATTCAAGCAAGGAGAAATGACACTTGCCACCTAGGCCAAAAACGGTGAAGCGAGTCCATGGCTGCATCCGGGTAGTCATGATCGCAAATAACCACGGTTAGGCGAAAAGGGGGGAATCTAGTCACTGGCGTCAACAGGTGGGACCCGGCGCCAGGCAGTCTGTAGTGGGCACATCAGCTAACAGGATTGGAAAGACGACGGAATCAAAAAAAAGCAGGTGGGTTGAAAAAAATAAGGGTACAGGAAAGCTTGGAATGACGTCCACTTATTGGTGTGTGGGCGGCCCCGAGAGGGACTCAGACACTGGGCCAGCAGAGGGGCGGCAGGTTGATACGTGGGAAATCCGTAAGCTGCCAAAAATAATGAGAAAAAGCGACGGGGGGGACCGGGGAAAAAAAGAAAGTTAAACACAAACATGTGTCGGGAGTTCAAACGAAAACGACTGGGAAGTAAGCGTCCGACCACTTTGGGCGGAACCGAGGACAGATCGTGGGGACGCAGGGTAAGCCATAAGGGGTTGGAAAAAGGCACCGGGATGGGGGGGAAGAAAGAGGGAGGTCGTTGGGAACACGACAGCAGAGGGAGAAAACCCCCTGAGAAATGCACCGCAAAAACGTGTGGTTGAAAGAAAAAAAAGGAAAGACGAGGGAGCAGCGCATGGGACGGTGTGTTTTCAAAAAAAAAAATCGAAAAAAGACCGGGGAGGCTGTGGGGGGATCATCTTAGGCAAAAAACAAACAAAAAAAAAGAGGGGGGGGAAGGGGAAAAGAAAGAAGGAGGAGGCCCAACAAGGCCCAAGGAGCATTGGGTTTCGAAAAACAAGGCACCTGAGGAACGAGGAATCGCCTCAAACAAGGAGGGGGCGACAAGAACGGTGTTCCCCCCGCGGAAAGTAACTAACGAACTGTATAAACAGAAAAAGAGGTTTATTGGGTGGTTAATCAAAAATTGTGGTGGGAACAACCATAAAAACTGGAGGACGGGAACTCTGTAACGGGAGAACATGGACGGAGGGTGCGGAGAAAGGTGTAACTACCGCTGCGTCCAGGGTGTGGAGGGGACGTATGCCCTAGGTAATACAAACACCCGGAGGGTATACGTAGTGTTGGCAGAGACCGCGGAAAAGGAAAAACTGCAATCCAAAAAAGGAAACACCCCAAAAAAACACGCATAGCCAGCAAAGATGATAAACCGTACGACAAGGTGTTAAAAAAAATAAGAAGGGAAAACAGGGACAGTAATCTATGGGGGTTTGCACACAAAAAAAAACAAACTCTGGACGGGGAAGCGGTCGATTGCAGAGGGTGCAAACCGGAAACGGCACAAAAAAAAAAACAACGACAGGCGCCAGATTGAAAATCACGGAACACCTTCCGTAAAAAAGGTGGCATTTCGAAAAGCATGGGAAGTCAGGAAACGACCAAGGAGAAAAAAAAGGAACAGGCAGCGAAATGAACGGGGGGGGGGAGAAGGGGGGGCATCAAACAAAAAAGATCGGGGAAAGTAAGGTGGGTGGAGCAAAAAAAGAACGAAAGAAGCAGCCGAAGCACCTGCAGGTGGAGCTCAAGACATTAAGCATCCTACGGGGGAAACAAAGATACAAGAGCATATGAGGGGGGTTGACTGCAAACAAAGAACTTTAGAAAAAATCAACTCCGCTGAAACGGGGGATTCCACAGATGGGCCAGGGAGGCAAGTAGGCATTGGGGAAGAACCTGGCGTGAACGGGTTACTTGATGGGTTACCAATGGTAACGAGAGAAGCGACAGACAAAACAGGGGCGGGGGAAACAGCCTTGTAGGGTGATGGGTGTGGTCTGAACCGAAAGAGCCACCCAAAGGGAAGGGAAAAAAAAAATCTTCCAAAAACCAACTCTCCTGCGCAATCACTCCGACTCAGACGGACAGACCACTCGTGCCTTAAAGGGCCACTGTGACAAAAAGGGCGGGAAAGGCTTACAACTAAATTTAACTCGTCATCACAAAAGGTCAAAAATGGTGAAAAGCTCGGCAGGCCCCCATGTTTGGGCAGTAAAGGCGCTGGGTCAAAAGGAAAAGCCAAGGCTAACGACCAAAGGGTCCCGGGTGCCTCTTGGGGGTCCGGAAAGAGATTGAAAATGAGAACCTGGTTACCGCAAGCACCGAAAACGGACTTGTGTGGCCAGTGGAGGTCTACATTCGATGATCCAATGTAAAGACTGGGCAGGTCAGCAGGAAATATGGGAATTGCAAGCCGTTGGTAGAAACGGAACAATACCAAGAAACCTGTAGGCATCAGAGGAAAAAGGCGGGAGGATCTCCGTGGTCCGGACCGGGCTGATCTCCAGTGGATTTTGGACACGCCGGGCGGGGCATTGGGGACCTAATCAAAGGGACGAATGCCCTCATGCAGAAGGAAAATGCAACGCGGCACAACAAATGGGCGGGGAGGCGCTGGGCAAGGAAAAACCGAAAAGCGGCGCTGCATACCCTCAAAGAAAAGCCGCGAGGGACCAAGAGGAAGAAGATGTACCCCTTGGCGCAAAAGCATAGGGGATAGGCCAACGAAATCACTGATGAGAAGGATTCCGCAGGAGGGGGGCGATCAAGACCGTTTGGGGGCAAAAATGAAGACGGCGTGCCGCAGCCGGTTAATACGGCTGGGGAATTGGACAAGGGGGGGCAGGCCTACGATTCCCACAGAAAGGTGGACACTGGAGGGGGACGCAAAGGAACGCGCTAAAGTACGGCAGAAGTTTTGGGGGTGACCAATAGACTGAGTAATCAAAAAAACAATTCTTGACTTTCACTCACCCGAGACAAGGAAGCATTTGCTAACCACACATAATGTTCGTTACAAAAAAGTCAAGGGAAAGGTGTGGACTGTCGTCGAGGGACCAAATCTTGGACCTAAGGTTTCATGAGCATGAGTCGCCATTGACAGGTCGTGACCACAAACGGCAAAAAGAAACGGTACAGGAAAACACGCGCTGCACTTGCCTCGGGACGAAACGTAAAGGCCCTATTCTAAGCACTCAGAAGAGCGGGGGGGAAATTAAGACAGATGGGGGGGACGGAGTCCGGGGGGAATTCCCCTGACGGAAAATTCAGGGTCCTTGATGGCACCGATGTTATAAGACAAAAAAAAGGTGGTTATGAAAAACGATTTTTATCGGGAAAGTAATTGCCCCGAATGGACAACAAGGGTGGAAAGACTGTATTGGTCACGGCGGTGCGTTTAAAACAAGAGACCACCGAACTCACGAGGAAGGGGGGTGGGGGAACGAACGCGGGGGCAACTTATGTCAAGACCCGACGTAGGGTCCACGGGGAAAAGTCAATCTGGGGGGCCAGACATGAGGTCGCAGAAAAGATGGATGGGAGGGGCACGCGTCCAACAAAAGTGCATAACGGAAACAGGTATGGGTTGTGCCGGGGGTAAGGAGGGGCGGGCTTCGTAATGGGGAAAAAGGGCAATCAAACAGGGGAAAACACTTCTCGGCATGGGGCGGTCAGACTGGGGGCAAGGACCGCGGGGGCGCGCATCTTGCGGCAAAAAGCCGTAAGATGGCAAGACAACAGTTTTGAGGTGGTGTGCAAGTTCAAAATCCATCCATCGAAGGAAGAACTGGAGAATTGGCTCTCCAGCATAAGCCCAGTAACAGAAGAAGGCTCAAGGAAGGTCCCGTAAGCAAAAAATTCGGGGCAGTGGGGGGGGAGGCAGGACGTGGACGCCACTAGTGCGACGAACTAGGCGAAGTTTGTGCAAAACAAGGCTCTTGGCGGTGCCCGAGAACAGAGTGAAAACGACAACGCCCAAGGTACGCAAAAATGACTCAACACGTCAACCGGGCAAATTTGCTCGAAGACATAGAACATAGGAGGACCCAGGGAGACGAGTGACAGCACAAAAAAAAGATCACAAAGAAACACTCATAAAATAACAGAAAGAGAAAAGAACGCAAAGTTCAAGGAGGGCGGGGGAAAGCACCATCGAAAGCCATCAAGCACACAAAAATGAAAGGAGATAAAAACGAAAAGGCTCGCCATTACCAAAAGGTCTCGGTCCAAAGCAGGGACAGACAAGATCACCATCAAAAGAAGGAAACCGCGAAAAAAAAATAAGTGCCAGACACGGCGAAATAGTGTTGGTCTGAATTCGACCCACGCGTTGCTGGGGACTCGCATAATGCCGTGTTAGCAAACGTTTCCAAGAACGGGGGCTAGTATACTTACCCGACGCACCGCGCTTCGCCAAGGGGAGGGAACTGACCGGAGGCACGACGTCTAGAAGTGGAAGATTACTCTCTGAGAAACAAAAAAAAAAAAGAAGGGCCTACGGTAAAAAAGGAAAAGCAAAAGTTCATTTAGGGAAAAGTGGGGTAGGAGAATCTAAAACAAAAAAGGAAGGGGAGAAGGAAAGGAAACAAAAGGACAACGAATTATAGCGAAAGAAACTCGGTACTGGGAGAGAAACGAAGAGAAGAAAACCTTGAAGAAGCGCAACCACTAAGGCAGAGATGGTCAAGGAGGCCGAAGACGGGTTGGAGGCAAAAAAGTGACCAAAAAGGCAAAAATAGAACCGTGGAGGGGGGAAAAAAATCGTCAACATGGAAAAGATAAGTCAAGCACGAAAAAAAACGGGGTGTGGGCCAAATCAATAACTAGTCGACAGTGGACTCAATAAAAAAGAAGTGGGCATGGTTGGCAACGAGTCCGCCGTGAGTCTTAAGTGATGAAAAGAGTCCTGGCGCACGGGGGAAAAGGGGGGGTGAAAAAAAGAGACACCGTTGGTCGTTAGGGGAGAAAGTCCGCCGGCTGGGGTAGTGGCCGGAAGGGTCCAAACACGAGTGGGGGAAGGAAGCAGGGCGACGGGGGGGACATCCATGGGGGATTGAACCATCACCGGGGGGAAAGGGAGTGTGGTTGACAAAAGTTGGGGATATCTTTCTTGGTCCAATAGTCACAAGTACCTCCTCCCTGGGGTTGCGAAAGAATGAAGAAACATGGGGTCGAGCCATGGGGGAAAAAAAACTATCCGGTGGAAAAAAGGGTTTTGGGCGACCGCTGAATTTTTTAAGGTGTCAAAACTAGGCACGGCCGCAAGAGGCAGTTGCTGTCAACAAAACTTGCAAAAAGCGAGGTGTGGGGGTTTGGGTGGGGACGGTCCGCAATATTCTACCAAAAGAGTAAAAGACCACAAAGCAAGAAACGTAATAATGGAGGGACGGTCTTGAAAAGGTGAAAATCCCGCAGGCAAAGCTCGAGAAAACCTGGGATTGTTTGGTCAAAAACATAAGTTCGCCCTCGTCCGAATCCAAATGGGTCATCCGGCAATGCGGTCCTAACGGGAACAACCAACCTAAACAAGCGCTTGAAAAAAGGGAAAGATGCCAGTCTAAGTGGCTCGAGAATCAAAAAAAAACGATTTGTAACGGAAGATGACCCTCGACAACACTCAAGCGATCGGAAGTCCCGGTCAGGGGGAGGCAAAAAAGCAATTTATCTAATCAGACCGGGGAAAAACACCTAGAAATTGGGGTTGGGCAGAGCCTGTGCCGCCAAGAAATCAGGGACACTTTCAAGTGAAAAAAAAACCTGAAAAAACAATCCGGAAGAAAGACGACTTGCTCCTTTCAAATCCCGCAGTGAACTAAACTGAAAACAAAAAAAAAACAGACCGATGTCCAAAATCAAATCACGCACGGGTTGATGGGTGTGGGTCGGGGGACTAACGAAAGAGACTGCAAACAAAACAAAAGTCCCGCAAAAAC
>Ga0179593_1460397_pt1 | contig 13035 bp, 6 predicted proteins | sample CZODoug2_1_08_16_FD_185931 | JGI IMG/M metagenome (GOLD analysis project Ga0179593, IMG submission 185931) | Vadose zone soil fungal communities from Angelo Coast Range Reserve, California, USA - CZODoug2_1_08_16fungal (PacBio error correction) | ecosystem: Environmental > Terrestrial > Soil >...
GCAGTTCTTATGGTCTACCTTTTCAGGGTAAAGAACGGCGAAAACCAGACATTGTGGGGCCCCGTCATTAAAACCCCGGATGCAAAACTAAATAGGGGGTGGAAGTAAATATATTAAACACAGCACACAACACCATTACGCCGGGGACTACTCCCAGCATTCTCTATGGATGTGGTCACGGTACTTTAGCCATCTATGGGGAGGGACAAAAGGAAAACACAATCTTGGTATCCAATGGGGATAAAAACCATGACCTCGTACTGGGTAGAGGGCCTTTATTATGGGGAGACGGAAAAGAGTGATGAAGGTGACCCCCCAGTCAAGTCACCTTTCTACCGAGGTGGGAGGGGTTAGGAGTCACCTGAGGTGCATAACATACGTCCCGCAGTTATTCCTATCAATGACCCCCATGCTTAAGACTCGTTGAGGGAGTAGATTGTTTTCGGAAGTAGTCGGCGAAAAAAGACCTGGAAAATGTCCGGCTAACTGATAACGTTGTGGAGAACTCCAACAGTCGGGAAAATGGTAGGCAAGCTGTAAGCCAAGCTAAAGGGCACGAAAGGGGAAAGGGAAAGGCGAGATTTCCTCTTAATATACAGAGATCCATTGGTGAGGAAGTAAAAGAATCTGGAAAAAATACGTAATCTTTTCCTAAAACAGAAGTTAGGCCACCACCTCATGTTACCAACCTGCGTCAGTGGTAGCCCGTGATAAAGAAAAAAGATTAGCCAAGAAAAAGAAAAAAAGATTGTCGTACGGACGTAAGATGCGGAAGGCGTTGGAACACAACGCAAAGGTATAATGAATGGTGTCGCAGAACGAATATAGGAGAGAAGGGGGTGATCTGGTAGAGCACTCCAGATAGATGTTTGGACCTTCCGGTGTTCAAGAAGTTTACAGGACCCATAAGCAAAGGAACCGAAGGTGGAGAATGAAACGTCTCGGTTAATTTCGGAGCGGTGAGATTTAGGTTTAAGGGGCCGAAAGGAGGAAAAGAGGACACAGGCGACTACAGGGTTCCACTTCAAGAGGGGGGGGGAGAATGGGGTGTATACAGGAGGTCTTGTCTTGCTAGGATCCCCAGTATTAGCTCCACAGACAAAATAAAAAACGACGAATGAGCCGGGGGGGCGGCAATACTCACTTCTCATCCCGGGACAGCTGAGAGAGAGGGTGTCGGCGGTAGGTAAAAATTGCAAAAGCCGATGGGTCGGGGGAAAAGATTGGACAAATACTCGGAAGTAGAGCAGATGGCCGCCATTGGGGGGATTAGGAGTGGGGCAAGAGAGAAGTCGTATGCTTCCGCGAAACGTTCCAAGACGAAATCTGGGTGCGCTTGCGGTTAAGAATGAAATGGGGGGGGGCGGAAAAGAGAGTGGGGGTCAACAACAATGATTGCCTGGGTAAATAGGCCCATAATGGAAAGACCCACTTTAGAAAACTCTATTGAGGAGCAAATTACAAGTATACGGTGTCCTGCTTTCCATTGTTCGATCAGGTCTGAAAGCATACCAAAATAGAGGGCTGCGGATGTCCTAGAGGGGCTTTAATTTGGGACTAAAACAATTCCGCAAAGAGGCAACGTAAAGTTACGAATCGGGAGGGAAAGGATAATGAGTCACATTTGTCGGGGTTTCAGTACCCGGACGTGAAGAGAATCCTGACTGCTATTAGATATGATCTATGCGGATGGCGAGGTGGTACCCCGGTCAATTGGATCTTCACATCGGGGAGAGGAGAATGTGGCGGTTCTCTCAGCGCACTAGAACACTCGAGACCCTTTCAAACAGGAGAACTGTCCCGTGTGAAAAGTGGGGCTCAGCTACACGAAAAAACGGAGTTAATTCCTCATTTTCGAGCAAAAGGGAAGTATGAACGCGACGTGGTCCGTGCCTCTACCGGGGGGACAAGGATGGGGGGACAGAAAAAGTCAAGATCCGGATTGACAAATGGACGGTACGCCTGAGGGGTGTGCAAGGTCCAAGCCTTGATTCTCATCCGGCAAGAGAGGATGAAGGAACAGTCGATTCTGGGGATTTTACTGAAAAGAGGAAAGGAGGCCAGAAGTGGCGGGGGACATAAAGGGTCCAAGGCGACCCTTCAACTTGGTTGAAGCAGAGGAAATACGAGCGTAAAAAAGTATCCACAAGTATTACACAAGAGGAAAGGGGGGGGGCAGCGCGCAAAATCAAAAGACTAAAATCTCGTGGCAAGAAGGAAAGCAATTGCGGACAGAAACGGAGAAAAGGGTATCAAGGGTGTCTACCATCAGGACTCCTTCAAAGAAGTGGCAGGAAAAGCTCCTTGCCTAGGAAATTCTTCTCCAATCGAAGAAACCGGGACACAAAGGAAAGAAAACGGGACCTAGATCTTCTCTAGAAAAGGGCAACAGTGCAGAAGCGATGTCCCACGCTGGAAATAAGAACATCTGCCTCACGCCCAAGGAGGACTAACAAGAGGGGAAGGTTGAAGCTTACAGAGAGAAGTACCGCCGGCAGCTTCTGAGGACTTTTCGAAATGTTACGGAAGAGTGGAGAATGTTACGAACCGCGCAAGCTTCTGGACCGATCCATACCCGGGAAAACCACCTTAAAAATGGTGAGCCGCTAAGGCCACATCCCGACGGACGAGGACTAATCTCAGCCCGGCGGGAGCGGGGTGTCAACGCAAGAAAATAAGGTCCTCACCCTTAGCTGATTCAGAAACGGAAAAGCAGATAAGGTGGAAGGGTGACTCACTTAGGGTTCAGTCTGCGGCGAAGCAGGGCTGCCGAGAGAAACTAACCGCAAACTCGAGGGGTGAGCCAAGCGCCCAAGTCATTAAATGGCGACTCCAAGAAAAGGGACTGCAACATCCAAACAAGGCACACACGAACGGTAACTCAGTACTTTGGTACCAAGAAATAGCAATGGACAGTCTTTTTTTTTCCTCACACTGTGATCGACACAGGACAGGAAGCCTCTTTTTGACGGGACACAAAAACAACAAACGTGTGACGGGGGTGCCCAGCGGGCCGGGGAACAAGGAAGCTGGACAACCCGGTCTACCAGGCTGGAAGGTCGCCGACCCAGACTCCCGCAGGAAGTCTTGTCTCCGTGGCAGTCAAAAAACCCCGGGCTGGCATCTCAGTGGGGGGGGGGGGGCTTTCGCGAAACTGGCTAGATGGGAAGAGAACAGCCTCACAGTGAGACCTGGAGAGCGTTCTACCAGCCAGGGAAAACAGATAGGGCGTGACTCGGGCGACTGGGTGGCCGTCAGAGAAAGTAAGAAAGTAGGGTCCGTTTTGGGGGTGGGTTGGCTGGCGAGTCAAGCGACTTGGATCGCGCGTCAACGACAAAAGGGAAAGAAGAAAACATACAATCAGCCGTGACGGGGTGAACGACAGCATGGACACTGCCTCGGCAGCCCCGTCACCTAGAAAAAAAGGAACCTCGTGGAAACCCGTTGGGTTTAAGTGTGAGCAGACAGAGGGGAGCTAAGGGGGGGACTGTTCTAAGATCGAACTCAGACGGAGGGGGAACAAATCCAGTGCTGTAGGTCCCTACCACCGGATGCGAACGAATTATAAATGGGAAGGTACGCAGCATCCTTTCGATGTGTGCGTCGACTGAAGCGGTTAACCGTCACTCCGTGTGGGCAGTTTCGTGAAAAAAAAGAAAAAGAGGAAAAAAAGAGTACGCGTACGAGTGATTTTACTGGGATGAACATAATCACGACAGAGGTGGGGGTTCGCAAATATTACAAATCAAGGGTTGGTTTTCCGACGGAGGGAGAGGTCAGAACACTGGGGCACAGAGGCCCAAAGGTCAGTGGGCAATAGCGGGTCTTGCACCAATGGACTAACAGGGGGATAAGCACAAAGTACCAATACCAATACACATAGAAAGCGAGGAAAGGTAGGGGGAACAGGGGCAGGGGAATGTACAGGCTTCAAAACAGCGGGAAATGAGTAGGGGCATCCTCGTGACGATTACGAGAAAGGAAACGCAACAAGAACGATAAAGGCAGATAGCTATAACCCTGGACTGCCCTCAAAAACGCAGTAAGTAGCAGAGACCGTACCAATATTTAGGACCCAACTATGGGTTAGACAGAGTATGTGGAGTACACTCTTAGTCTGAATAATATAGCACATCTCGTCCGGCTCTAAGAGGGGAATTCAGCTGGGTGAACATAACTTTAGCCACATGTCGGAGTTGAACATATTTTCATAAAGGCGCAAAGGCTCATCAATACAGATGATATAAAACACACAACTAACGAAAATAAACAAAGAAAGAGGTCACGGAGGGGATAGGGTAGACTCACAGAACGGGAAGCAGAAGCCCGGCGCTCGAATCGGGGACCTGTTGGTCAATAAAAACAAGTACGGTAGGACTGCCTTGGTAGGCTTCAGGCGGGGGGGGCGGCGAGTTTCATAGGGAAACTTTGCCGTTGCACAAACCGGAGGGGGTTCGGTACAAAAGGTAAATAATTTTCACAATGCAAGAAAAGGCCGGACGATCTCAGAACAACACAACAGATGAGGAAATATAGATTCTTCGTGGTAAGTTTCCCGCCACACTTGGCGTAGACGACGCGAAAAAAACCATCGGCTAAGGACACTCTGCATGACAACTGTCCCCTCGATGCTGAAGCAACAAAAGAAAAACAAAATGCAAAAACAGAAACAAAAAACTATAAAAGAAACACACAGCGCTGCATCTACCCTAGAAGGGGGGGGGGCGTTGAATCAACGCTGCGACAGTTTGAGGGATGCACGCGTGTACCAGATCATACGTCCAGAGTAGGACAAAGGAAGAAATCTACAGGCTTCCAACGACTCAAGTGGGAAAACAGACTGGCGACCGTAAACTATGCTTACTTGCCCCAGTAGCCGGTTGGAAGAACCTGAGTAAAGTGGGCCTCCACCGCCCTTGCGGTGGAAAGGCGAGATGGTCCCAGACTGGGGCAGGCGAGACAAGGCGTAAAGAATCCGGTCTAAGGCCACCGCGGTGGGGTTCCCCGGGGGGTCCGGGGGGCTCAGGACAAAAGGAATAGGGGCTGGGCAACCCTGAGCGACAAAACGCCGTCAAAGAGAAAAACCCTACGTCCAAAACGGAGGAATGACACAGAATAATGTGCATACCCAACAAGCGTGAGCAGGGTTCCACAATTAAGGGTGCGGGAAGAAACTGCATGATCCCGGAACACAAAATCACCGGGAGGCCCATCGATTAAGAGTGGCAACGGAATATCAGGTGGTGCTCAGGACGTAAGGTGGCTCTGTGCCATAATCGAAAGGGGTGAGAAGCTCGACTGAAAGAAGGAGGGGGCACCTCATCGGTGACCTGATGACGGCGGGAAGGGGGAAGTTGCCCCGGGATTTGGGGTAAAATTGGTAACTGCCTACATCCCGAATGTAGAACGTGTGCGGGGCACATAAGCAGTGGACGGGTCAGAGTGGAACGTCAGCCAGAAATTGGGCGATGGGGCAAAAGGATAAATTAGGATCGTCAGGGGCGACGGGGGAAAAGGGAGAAGACAGCCGAAGAATAGGGTGGGTGGGTAAGAAAGCGTGGGGGTTGTACGTAAGGTGGGGGTAGAGGGCGGGAAAAGGGGACCAGAAGGACCTTGAGTCGTAGACCGACTGATAGGTGAGGTGGATTAGCGGGGGGAGGGCTCTAGGCAGGAAGGCAAAAATGGGAAGCAACCCAGAGTGACCAATACAATGCGTAGGCGGGAACCTCGGTTTGGAAGAAGGAGTAGGGAGCTTATCGATCAGCGAAAGGAAAGCCAATAACCGAAACCCAGGGGAGAAGGGGAAGGGAGGTGGAACTCGCCCTTGGTCAAAACGATGATTGGGGGGAGAAGAAGAAGAAGTCATACCTGAAGGTCTGTGAGGGGATAACAATTCTAGACAGAGAGAAGATGTACGAGGGAGCTTTTCTGGAGGGAAAAGTTGTTCGTAGGCTATTTGATCGCCGGTACCCGCGAAGCCGCTTGCTGAGGACAAAAGGTGGTGAAGAACTAAATTGGGGCAGGGACGTGGGGGTCTTCCATAGTCCCAAAGAGTTAAGAGACCTATCAGTCGTAGGCCCAAAGACAGACAGGGACCGGTGAGATGTCGCGACAGAAATAAAGGGAAAGTTAAGTGAGACCGCCTTAAAAACAAAGGGAGGGATAGAGGAAGGGCCATAGGCTCATCACGAAAACAGGCTACGTGAGTGCGCCGGCATAAAGAGTCTATCGAGCACACTACAAGGGGGGAGTTTAAAGACCGGCCTGTGAGGACCGTGATAAAATTCATTTTGCTGATATGTGGGAGGTAACAGGAGTGAAGCCCGAGCTATGGAATAGAATCCACAAGTAGGAGGGATGGTCAGACGGTGACACCGGTCCTGTGAGTCGGAACTCTAAAGTACAAATCCAGGCGAGTACGTACCACATCGTCTCTGGCTAGGGGGGGTACATGCTTACCTGACTAACAAATTCCGTGCGGGTTTGGGTTGACCATATCACTAGAGCAACTAACCGATTAAAATATTGGGAGTGTAGGCCAGAGAAGTAACTTGGTACCTCGGGCATCATCTAGTGGGCAAGATTGGCGATTGCTCCTGGTGGTACAGCCCCTGGGAATGTTCTGGTGGCCCGTTCGATAACTGGTCCGACTCCGAGAGGAGGTAATATAATCTACGTGAAGGAGAGGCGGGTAGGGAAAGAACCAGGGAAAAAAGACTTCTCCTGCTTTTCCATTACTCACATGGACACACCTTCACGTCTGGAATTCAATCTCTCGCCAAAAACAAAGTTAGGAGAATGAGATTTGCATCAATCACAAAGTTAAGTGGACGGTAAAGTAAGCGTCCATGGACCAAGCCACGGGTCTAATTGTACATTTAGTTCCCGAAAAATACAGGGGAAGACGTGAAAAAAGAGAATTCAATATACACTTGATGATGAACCAGGGAGCTCAGGACACAAAAAAACAGAAGTAAAAAAAAATCAACGACAATGGGGAGAAAATAGAGAAAGGATCAGAAGACAGACGGGACACTTCTTTACCAAAGCCGTAAGGGAACGGATTGACACAGACCGCCAAGATCTTACAAGGAGGTGCTGTACTGGACCCATCAACAAAGGTACAGGGGGGGGGGTTCTTAAGTGGCTTAATGGGTTCGCGAGAGAAGAGTGAAGATGGTGGAGGCGGACGTCGGCAAGATAGCGACCTAGGGTCACCAGGGAGGAAACAGAAGCCTACGCAGTCAGACACAGGGGACAATCCGTCGGAAGCACACTACCTATTCGAAAACCAGGCATAGGAATCAAACGTTCCTAACACAATTTGTCCGGGGCGCAAATTCTGGGGGCTGGCATGGAGATAGGAGGGCGGAAATTCAGTAATACTCTGTGAACCAGATCCAGACTGAGGGAAGTGGACTTAAAATGAGAAACTTATCACCTTCACGACGAACGGACCAGGAATTAGATGACCTCACTTCCCAATTGTTGGTTTTCTAAGTACGGCGGGTACCCCCACGATATGTGGAAAACCGGAAACCAAACCAAACAACAAAATCTTCCTGTGTACCAGGGGGTCAATCTCCTAATATTAATGATGGGAAGGGTCGCAGAGACCTAACGCACGGTCCTCAAAAAACGTCACGGGGGGGGAGAGACACAACGGCTTACCATCTAACACCCATCATCTCAAAGATTACGCAGGGGGTGCACGAACACCAAAATTCTCTTTAAAGGCAGGCTTCGTCAGAACCTCACCGAAAATAAGGGTCAAAAAGGGTAAGGAAGAATAGAAAGGGATCGCCATCGGGGCATGCAGAAACATGGCTGTATTGGTTTGCTGGGAGACAAATTATAATATCAAGGCGGAAGACGAAGAGGGACAGAACCTCAAAGAAAACAAACCTTACCTCGCCGTACGGGCCGCCTAAGGTTTTCAGCTGGGAAACGGCGCCACTTACCTATCATATACCAGTCAACGATAAAGTTAGAAAATAAAAAAATGCAAAGGATGCTCTAAGGGGTTCACTTGGCTAACAGCTGGAACTCAAAGGAAGATTACAACACACGAAAGGAGGGAACACACGCGCAGAGGAGAGAAGAGCTTCCCTACACACAGCAGGGACTACTTTTGTAGTCGAAAAAAGAATGCCTTATATTCAAATTCATTCTAAGACGCCAATATTGGGACTTCAAAGATGATGTTATGGCGAATGAGGGAGGGTTCCGTAATAAACTTTTTACGAACTTCACGAGGGGTTATTAGGGGAAAAGGTGGCGTGGCAGGAAGGGTGGGGGGGGACGCCGGCAACTCTTTCACAAAGGGCAGTGGGGGAAGAGCGGGTACCGTCCTGAACCACAGTCAGGGATATAATGCTTGGTCCAAGAGGAAAAAAAAGACGATTCTCCTTGGACTTATATGGGGTGGTCAAATCCACCAGGGGGCACTATCGCTGGAGGTGGCCATCCACAAGTGTGACCATCTATGACGACCAAAGAATTGAGATACAATGACAAGTCCCACCATTTCAGTTCGCGCCCGGCAACGGGGGGATTAACCCAGGTTTAATGCTATCAACCCTCAGGCCTATACATCTCTTTCGGTGAACGCAGGTCAACCCCCGCACCCGAATCCAGTCTGCAAGAGGTGCCGTCTCGGCGCACAAACTGTTTCCAAAAGTCACGGTAGTCATCACTCCGGCTTCGGGCCATAACAACATCATAAAAAACTAAAATACCAAAAAAAACACCCTACGGTGTTCTGGGGGGTAGCTCCGAGAGGGGCCCGACAAATCCCTCCTACATCTCGTTGAAGCAATCTCAGGGCAAAAAAGGGTTTTGAACCCCACTTTTCTTAGCTGACTTAGGGGGATACAGTTCATGTTTGTTGTTTTTAGTCATGAAGGGTTAGGGAATGCCTCAGTGTCACAATCGGTGATCGTCGTAATACTACAAGCTGACAAACACCAAAACAGACGTCCAATACTAGAAAAAAAAAACAACGATTAGATTGAGGGGGTCACAGGAGGTGGAAACAATGTAGGTAAATACGTCGAACACTCCTTTGGGTCCAAGTCCTTAAGTGAAACTCTGGAAAGGAGGCCGACACCCAACCTAAAATTCAAGAAGAATACCAGAATATGCTCTAAAGGGAATTTTGTCGACCAGTACGTCTCCCCGACTGTTCGCGAGGGAGGGAAATTTGTCGGCCACAGACTTGTCTAAAAATTAACTCTAAGCTTGTGTAGAGCTCTTGGGGTAGGAAAGGAAGTGCTGCCAAAGCCACGCAGGAGTAGAAAAGAAACTGAATCCCTGCGTGCGTGTCAGGGGTGGCAGAGAGAAGAGAGCAGCGAAGTATCTCAATCAGGCCCAAAAGCTTGGAGAAAAATGGTTTTAATCATCGGACTTGGGGGGGGAGATCAAAGGAAGATACAGAAATTGTCGTAGACAGGAGCGTACCAGGAGGAGATCCGTGTGGATGCAGAGAGAAGAGGGCTTTTGACAGAAAGAGGAATTAAGGAAAAAAAGGAAGGCGGGTCAGATTCCTGTAAGGGGTAAGGGGGGCAAGCAAGGGGTCAGGCGACGATCTTTACCACCTCAGGGGGGAACAGTCTGGCTCGATACGGCAAAAGGGACGAAAAACAAGTAGGAGGGTTTTTAACGTTCATTGCCCTTCAAAGGGAGGGCAGCAAAAAACCATGAAATAAAATCTTGAAGGGGGGAAGGAAAAATGCACTTTCAAGATTGTTGGGAGACGAACAAAGTGGGCAAGGGGACTGTGTGGTCGGATAGAATCAGGAGCTCGGGGTAGACTACCGGTTGAATGGGAAGGTTTAGGCCATCTTTCTAAACGAAACGGAGCAGCCTTGGAAACCCATTATTAGTCTCCTAACGGAAGAGGGGGGGCTTAGCGAGGGCTCCGTTAATGGGCCGAAAAAAAAGAGAACAATAGGGAGGAAGTGCCTGATTTGATCCCTTTTTGGCACCAGGGGAAGTCGGTTGCGCTGAGCGATAGAAAAAGGTAAACAAAAGCATCCAACCTAAAAATAGAAAATGAAGGCGAAATGTAGGATCCACGAACTTCGTCTACGAGGAGCGGTTGTCGGGGCAAGAATCAGGGGGAGCTAAACTGTAAAGGGGGAGGGGGAGGGGAGATAAAATGGCAAATGAATCGTTCTATTAACAAGTTTGTCCTTCGAAATTAAATTATTGGTCTTATGGAGAGGGGAGCTCTACCCCACACGTCCTATGAAGGGGGCACGAGGTTAGTCAGCACGCTTTTCTCCGTTTTTTTTTTCAAGATGCGGGTACGAACCCCCTTCGTAGTCCAAAAGGGGGAACCGGTGGAGATGTCATCATGCATTACTGTAGGCAGGTTACATTGGTCATTAACGAGAGGCCACCCCGACGGGCGCTCGTGCGGCCACATAAGGGTGAGTGGCCGGAAAGATACCGAGAAGCAGAGTATCCCGATGCATTGGGAAATAAGGGTAGGACCGTGGACCGGCAGAACCTTTTTTCTTAAAAGATTGGCAGAAGAGGAGGGGGTGGAAATCGATTATCCTCGTCTTATTCCTGGGGGGTCTCGTTGACAACAGGGAAAGTTTCGTCTCAGAGAGAGGCCATTAGTCCTTAAATAGCAAGGATAGCAAAAGCTTCCCTGACATAGAGCAGAATCGTTGGAATTTACGTTAATCAGGATACTACATCTTTGAGTACTCTGGGGAGGAAAGAAGTTAAATTCTTCACTGCCGAAAAAAGTCTCAGTTTCAGGACACGTGAGAGAAGTTGGCCGCCCCTGCTTGCCGGGGGCCTTCGCCACGGCGGAGACCATGAAGCATCGGAGCAGGAAGGGACTTGCCGGATCGGGCTAAGGAAGGAGTAGATGTTTAAACCCTGACCATTGTTCTCCTTGAGGGAAAGAGGGATTAAACTGAAAATGTAAAAAAGAGGGGGCTGAAGAAGGTCCGAGCCATATACAGATAAAAAACGACAACTTATTATTAGAGGGATAGCATAGTCACACCGTGAATTGCCGGAGGTACTCCTTCCTGTCCCCCTGAAAGGAGGGAAAACTGTGCAAGGGTGCCGACCAATCTACTGCAGTCTAGAAGAAGGCAAGTGACAGCCGGGGACTCCGGCTCAGTCTCAATTCTACTTCCCTTACCCAAGTAGCAACGTCCAGAAGGGTCGCCACTGCGAACAATTATCAAGGCAAAGATTTCACAGCAACAAAACTCGATTACCGGCGGGGCGAAACCAATAGAAGGAAAAAGGTAGTTATTTCGCAATCACCCGTTACATCCTTCTGCTTATGAGGACGGGGTAAATAGGGGGCCTTTACGAAGGAAAAAGGAAAGAAAATCAGGCACTATAGCGTTTGGGGACGCAACCCGGATGTGGGTCAACCGATCATCCACTACCGAAGATAAGGGAATGTCTCGCTTAAGATTCGGTCAGGACAAATAAAAGGGAGACCCATGCTATTAGGATAACTTTCCACCACAGCAGACCAAGGGGAAGCGCCCGTCGGGGCTTACTGCGAAGAGTAAAGGAACCACTCCTTATAGAGGATCGACGGGAGCAAGCGGGTACTGGCCGTATGCTCCCTACCTGACACTCCGGAACGCACTGAGTTACACTGCATTAGAGGGACAAATCTCACACTTTTTACCTATTGGGGGGGAAGAAGAAGGGGGCGGCTGGTCCACAAGAGAGGTGTACCGGACCCCAAAAACAAGGTAAAGGAACGCGTGAACTGCGACATCCTTAAGAATTTTAGCGGACGTTCAGGCGACGGCCCTAACGCCGGCATCCGTTCAGAAGACCAACGGGCTTTCCAGGGGTCCATCGATCAGCTGAAATTGGGCTCAATGTTCGAGGCCTACCAGAAATTCATCGGCTGATCCTGAAGGCTTCGAGGTAAAACCAGAATCAGCGGGGTCCAACGAGGAGAAAAGGGGAGAAGGAGAAAAGCCCTTACTTTTTGCAATATGGGGAGAGGAGCAGCAGCGACAGCACTAGAGCAACACCTTCTCCAGCTCCAAAGCCGACTCATTGTGAGATGATGTTGTCCTCGCGTAAAACTGAAAGGAGGCAGGGAAAACGCCAGATGGTAAGGGCCTACTAAGTCATGGAGAGAAGGGGGGGGAATTGGGGGCGAAAGCTGGACGCCAGAACCATCCCAACAAACTCATGGACGGGAGATCTACAGCACCAATCTCACTCATTACTGAAGAGACAGACTCTCCTAAGGTACTACTTGCAAAGACGGCAAAATGAACAGAGCGGAGTGGCTCCGACGACAAGATGGTAGGAAGTAATTTCTAACTTAGTTGGATAGGAAAGATGGTATTTAACCTTACCTACTTGGGTCTTTACATAGGTGCACCTCGTTCTGGAGGGAAATAATCGGTGCAACACTTGGAGGTTTTCCAGCATCTCGTCACGGGAAACTGCTCGACAGGAGGCAAACGGCGCCCTCCCTGGAAGGAGGGGTCAAGGAGGGGGGATGAACAGGGGTGATGGCACTTGACACAACATTGAAGATAGCGGTGGAGGGGGAAAAATCCACAACGGAAAAGTCGGGGAAAAGAGACCGGCGGGTTCGACTACCTTACCGCCAGGCATTCTAGGAAAAACTAAAGTCAATCGCGATGCTCGTCAACCAAGGAGTTTCCGTGCTCGGACCGAGAAGGAGAAGGATGCAAATGAGGGAACTCTAACCACCAGGCTCAAGTGGAGCGTTACCTACGGATGCAGGGGGGGGAAATGGTGATAACTTCGCTGTCTTGAAAAGGGAGATCTGAAAAAACATCCTAACCCCCTGAGAGGGAAAAATGTGGGGGTCTCCCGCTGGCACGAACAGACTAGGGGACGAGGTCGACCGTTTTCAGAAAAGGACAGTGAAGAGGATGGAGGGGCTGCTTTCATGGGGTCGGGGTTGAGGCAAGACGTTCGGTTCACTGGCCATGAAGAGAAAAAAAATGCGTGGGGCGACGTCTACAGCTAGGGTGTCGGAAAACATGGGAACAC
>Ga0179593_1339534_pt1 | contig 13034 bp, 20 predicted proteins | sample CZODoug2_1_08_16_FD_185931 | JGI IMG/M metagenome (GOLD analysis project Ga0179593, IMG submission 185931) | Vadose zone soil fungal communities from Angelo Coast Range Reserve, California, USA - CZODoug2_1_08_16fungal (PacBio error correction) | ecosystem: Environmental > Terrestrial > Soil >...
AAGCTTTACCCACACGATAAAGAACCGACCTAAGATTGGGGCACAACAGGCAGGAGCGGGGGATCAAAAAGACAAACTAAAAGGAAGAAGTGAAAGGTTGGGGAAAAAAAACAATGGGACCAACAGAAGAAAAAAACGCAAAACCAGAAAGAAAGAATTGGATTGAAACAGATGGCAGTAAGGCATTGGAAGACGGTCGCTTTGAAGAGAACGAGTGTGGTGGAAAAAAAAAGGAGAAGTATTGGGAAAAAACGGGGACAAGAGTGGCGGGCGTCAAGGAAGGAGGAGGGTGGGGGGAGAAAAAGGAGGGGAGGGAGTCGTCAATAAACCGAAAACAAAAAGAAAGAAAGGTGTAAGTCGTCAAGTACCCCCCGTTCAAAAAAAACGACAAAAAAAAAAGGGAGGTTCGACGATGGGAAGAAGGGGAAGGATCATGGATGGGAAGGCAGTGTGAGGGGGATCACCAAGTTCGCAAAAAAATTTGTGAGAGAAACCCAAAACAGGGGGTCACGAAGAACCTGGGGGAGGTTCCCAATGGCCAAAGGAAAAAAACATCTGAGGAACGAAGCGAAGTAACTGACAAAAGCAAACACACGGATTTTTAAAGGGGAGGAAAAAAACCGGTGCCGAAAGGGTGGGACGGCAACAAAGAACTCGACACGGGGGAGAGTGAGGGATTTGTAAGAAAGACTGGAAAGGGATCTGGTGCATGGAGGAAAAATGTGAAAATGGGGAGGCCAGGACTACGACTAGCCATGGGGGAAAAAAAAAAGGTCAAGCAAAATGGAGATAACAAAAACAAAGGGGAGAAATGATGAAATCGTGGGTGAAAAAGCAAAACAACGCATCAGGCACAACAGGAGGGGGGGCAGGGGGGGTGAAACTTGGGGTATGTTGCCCCAGGGGTAACTGTGCCCAAAAAAAATTGGACGAAAAAAAAAAAAAAAAAAAACACCAAAACAAAAGGGGTGAAGACCAAGGGCAAAAATGGGGAGAGGGGGGGAAGGGGGACTGAAAAGGGGGTCGCTCGTCAACTAAATATGAGTGAAAAACCGACCAATTGGCTGAAATGGACAGGCCCTTGACATAAGTTGAAAAATAGGGTCTATTGGGTCTAAACTAACTGCAAACCAAGAAAAAACAAAGTGGCAATGATCAAAATGAAAAAAAAAGGAACAAAGAGGACACAAGAACGTAAAAATTGAAAACTTGCTCCAAAAAAAGAAAAGGTAAATGCGGAAAGCCCGAGGGAATATCTTGCGAGTAAGTCACAATACAGGACGAAAAGAAGGAACCCGGAACCAACTAACCAAAGGCTGAGTGGAAGGGAACTACGCGGACCCCAAAAGGGGACTTCGAAAAAAAATAAAAAACAGGAAAAAAAACTTGTGCAAAAGACCCGAAGAGGGGGGAAGGATGTAGAAAAAAAGGGGGCGCCGGTGAAAAAAACAGTGGGGGATGGGGAACGGGCAGGAACTGAATGGGAAAAGAACGCCAAAACCCCGTGGTCGAAAAGCCCTGAAAAGAGCCACGAAAAGACTAACTCCAGCGGGAAAAACAGGATAAATGCAGGGGGGGGGGATTGGTTGGCAACCAAAGGGGGAAAAAGAAAGCGGTCACGTGTCGACACCGTCGGGGCAAAAAAAAAGGCTTCCTAGAAGTGGGTCGGGGGGAAGAAGGGAATGAAAGGAAGTTACAAAACGGCGCAGACCCAAATTCGGGATGGGACCCAAGCACCGGGGGGGGGAGGGGGGGACGGACAAGGTCAGTAGGGGGAAGGTCATGGTCGCGGGGAAAAGGAGGGCCCAGTATTCGCTAGACAAACAACTCCGATGAAAAGTGGGGGAAAAAGTCATCACTAAAAAGGACATGACAATAAAATAAAAAGTAAAAAAAAACAAACAGCCGGCACTCTAAAATTTAATCCGGGGGGTGACAAAGCCTGAACCAGTCCAAAAAAGAAAAAGCAAAAAACTTCGAGAGGAAACAAAAAAAACCAAAAAGGAAAAAAGGAAAGCATTGAAAACCTACCCCGCAGAGGGGACAACGTGGGGGAAGGCAACAAACGCAAAAAAGTCTGCTGGAAAGCGGACAGGAGACGAAACTCAGAACGAACAGGGCTGTGGGGCAGAAAATAACAAAAGGGAAAAGGACCTAAGAAAAGAAAAGTTTAAAAGTGTGGAAAGGAAAAATCCGGCACAAATCGGAAACAAACCGGGGAGGTAGGTTAAAGGCCTATCGACTGGGAAGAGAAAAAGTTGGTAAAGCTTATCAAAAAAAAGATCTTTGGGCAAAAAAGTCGAAGGAAAACATCAGGTTCAACGAAAGAACTCGGCAAAAAGGGATGCACGCAACTCCGGAACCAAAAGTCTGAGGACCTGGGGGGAAGAAAGAAATGGGGGGAGATAATCCGAAAAAAAAAAAGACGTAAACTGGGGGTGAATCAAAAGAGGGAGACGAGGGGGGGGGGGAGGGGGTCTCGAAAACCATGCAAAACGATAAATCTGAACGGAAACCTGGCTCATTGGGACACAAGATGGCAGGGAGAGTGTTAGGCATATCAGGGGGGGATTTCGGACCACAAAACGTGAACTAAAGAAATGGGGGGGGGACAGAGCGACGGCGAAATGTCGCAAAGGGGGAAACGTCAAGAGTAACTGACCCAATAAAGGGTTGAAAAAAAAAAGTTTTTCCTCTAGTATCGGAGGGGGGGGGTGGGGGATAACAGAATGATCGAAACACAAGAATAAGAGGAAAGACGGAGTCATAGGGAAAAGAAAAGCTTCAACCGAGGCCATGGCAGTAAAAAAAAAATGCATCCGACAGCAGACATGGAATCCCAGATAGGGGAAAAAAAACAAGAAAAAAGGCACGATCGGCACCCACGCCCAAAACGAACGGACACGGGAAGGGACAGAAAGAGTCCCCGGAACCCAGGAGCAGAACGAGGGGGACCAGAGGGGGGACGGGGGGCAAAACAAAACCACAAGCACAAACATCACGCAAGGAGTCCCTGACGGACGGGGTTTGGGGTTAAGGAAAGGAAAACGGCAAAAAAGGTGGCCGCAGAAATTCGATAAAACAGAACAACGGGGGAGGGGGGGGGGAAAAAAAAAGATAGGAGAAGAGGGGTAAAGAAGAGGACAAACACTGGAGGGAATTGGGCGAAAACAACGCGGGGAACATGAAATACGCCCGTGATCAGGGGAGGGGGAAACCTGGAATAGGGGCGAGTTCATGAAGGGGTCAAAAGTAAGGGGGGGAATGAAAAGAAAAGAAAAGTAAAAACGCCAGAAGCGTCAGAAGCAGGAAAGTCACAAATAATGGGGAGAAGGTTGAAAGGAAGGGCGCTGGGTCGACCAAATGCCCCAAAAAGCGATGCCATCAGAGAACAAAGGGGGGGGGGGGGGGGGGGGGGGGGGGGGGGGGGGGGGGGGGGGGGGGGGGGGTTGTTGGTGGGTGGTTGGTGGAGGGTTTGGTGGGTGGGGAGAGAGGGGGGGGGGGGTGGGGGGGGGGGGCGGTGTGGGGGGAGGGGGGTGTGTGTGGGGGGAAGGGGGGGAGGGGAGGGGGGGGGGGGAGGGGGGGGGGGGGGGACCAGCTAGGCCACTATGATACCAAAAACGGGATTAATCTAATGAGAGAGGGAGGAGTGGGGGACCACCAAACTAAGTCGTCAAAAAAAGGAGAACAATGGGGGGAAAAGCCGGCAGATGACGAGGGTGGCGAAAACATAGAGGATCTAGTTAGGGGGACAGCGCGGGGGGGGGGGGGAACAGAACTATCTGGCTCACATTAAAAAAAAATTGATGGTCGAAGTGACAGAAAAGAAAAAAGGGGAAAAAAAGGACTGACGGCCAGCGGGTGCGACGACACCAAAAGAAACCGCAAAAAAAAAAAAGAGGTCAGACAACAAAACGATCGAACAACGAGATCGGACGAAAAAAAACGGTCAAGAAGTAAAAATAGCAAAAAGCAAAGGAGGGGGAAATTAAGGGGGGCAAGGAAAGGCTTGAAAAAGAGGATGGAACAAAAAAACGAAGGAAGGAAAAAAAATTTCGACAACGCAGCTCCAGCAAAAAAAACCCGTTCAGGAAGGGGTTTGCGGGGGCAGAGGGCAAAAAAAGTCAACAAAGGACATGGGCGGGGGGGAGGGGTTTGAGGGACAAAAACTTGGGCTTTTTGGGAAAACGAGAAGGCGACGAAAAATGCAGGGTCTGCAAAGAAAGACCAAAAAGGACCGGCGGAACGTTACGGCGTCCAACGGAAAAGGGGAAACGTGATCCTCGCTGGTGAGAGGCGAGAAAACGGGTCAAATAGGAAAAAAGACGCAAAGGGTCGAGAAAGATTGCAATGGAAAAATGACGGCAATTTAGCGAGTGGGGGGAGAGAACAGAAGGAAGGATCAACTCAACAAGGACAAAAGGAAAGTACAATTACCGATCAAAAATGCACACCGAAAATAGAATCTCAAAGCAAAATATTGGCAACAGCTTGACACACGTAAACGACCGAGGAGGACGCCAGAAGTGGGGTGCAGAGGGAAAGGAGGCCCGAAGTGAACTAAGGATCAACGTGGGAAAAAATACGCGCAGGGTGCCCGTGTAACACTGAAGGACAGATAAATGGGCCCAGAAGAACGTGGTCGTCAAGAGAAGCAGAGACGGGTCTACAGGGGGGGGGAATGAAAAAAAGAACTGGGGGAAGAATCAAAAGTCGGGTACCCGGACTTCCAGATGGAAAACCAATGGGCGGTACTTCGGCGCCAGGAGGGTACTTAATCAACGGAAAGAAGGGTTGCGATGTGGGGGAACGAATTAAAAGGGGGAAGTTCATGGAGCATGACGTTACTCATCAAAAGACGAGAAAGGAATTGGACAGATCAGGGGGAACGCCAGCAGGGAGGAAGAAGGGGGGGTCACACCGTTAACTGGGAGACGATGGAAGGGGGATTAAAAGAGGGATGCATCTGTCCAAACTAGGAAAATGAGGGTCTACCTCAATATCGCAAACAGTACGTAATGGGCAAGAAAGTTGGTTGCTCAATGGGAAATATAGTATTAGGAAGGCGAGTTGCCTCAACGCGAAAACGGAACCAGGGAAAAAGTCCCCCCTAGAAAACCAGTCAAAGTCTCCTGAAAAAGGGGAAAGGACCAGAATCAACCAATAAAAACGCGAGATGGACATTTAAACGTGGGTCAAAATCCTCTTTAACCTATTCCAGGCGCAGGGGGGGTCCGGGACAAAAGTAGAGCATCCACCGCGGTTTAGAAAAGGAGGGAAAGAACAACCAGGAAACAAAGGCGGGCTGACAGGTACCGTGGGGTTGACGGCCTGGCTACAAAACAATCCGGACGGAGGGAGCAAAAAACAATACATAAACGAGAAAAAAAGCGTGAAGGATCAGAACTGTTGGGGAGGGAAAAAAACTGGCACCGGGCCTCCCGAACATGGCAGTTGGGGAGTTGGCGACAGACGTAAGTCACTAGGGGCAATCATCGAGACCAGGCAGGGGGTACTTGGGGATAAAAGATGGGAGCTGGTAAAACGACAAAGAGACCTTCTGGTATGGGATGGCTAACAAGGTACAGTGGGCAGAAAAGGGGGGTGAGGAAAAAAGCGAGGCCGAATCAAAAAAAAAAAGACTGCAACGTCGAGCCAAAAGTCAGAAACGCAAAAGGGACAGGGATGGAAGATGAGAAGCAGGACACACAAAAGATGGGGAGGGTCGACTCAAGGGGATTAGAAACGAAATCGGGAAGAGACGGGGAGCCACAAGAAAAATCGAGAAAAAAGCGCACCTGAGCTAACCTCGAAGTTGAAAAGACTTCATTACTAAAGGAGAAAAAAAACACCGGACGGAAAAAAAAAAAGGGAGACACTAACCGAGAAAAGGTGACTAGAAGAGGCAATTAGAAGGAGTTCTAACTTTGGCTCGGTGTGGCATCGGCTGAGAACAAACGGAAGGTTTCTGAAATAACCAGAGAGGACACTGAGGAATAGGGGGGAATGAGCACGAAGAAAAGGACCTACGGTTTGGAAAAATAGAGGGGGGGAGTCATCAAGTGGGCCACATCTCGGAAAAAAAAACCAAAAAAACAAAATGGAGGGGGGAAAGAAGAGAGAGAGGAACACCTCTATGAATGGATTTTGAAGGGGAAATAAAGACAAAAAATAAAAGAAACGAAGGGGGAGCGGAGTTTCAGCAAAAAAGAAACCAGTACGAAAGACAAGACCAAAAGAGGCAAAGTGGCAGAGTGAATTATAAGGACTCTAGGGGGGGGAGGAAAGGGTTGGTCGCGAACGACTTATGAGGGTGGGGGGGGAGGGAAAAATCGAATGGGGGGCCCACGACGAAGGAAAACGGCAGGCGGGGGAGTTTAGGGAGAATTCTTCGCAAAACAACAGGAAAAAAAAAGTGGGGCGATGGGGAGGGGGGGGAACCAGAGGTAGAACTTAAGCAGGACTCCTCTGTGTAGTGACCGAAAGACAAGTGAGTGGAACAATACCAACAAGAAAAGTTGGGGGGGAGTTCGAAGGGGGGAAAAAGGGGCGTCGAACGACGTTGTGAGACGCTGGAATGAGGTGGTCCAGAAAATCAAACTCGTCCAAAGGGTGGGAAGAAAAAATAAAAAAATAGGACAAAGGCAAAAATAACAGCAAACAAGGCAACTGGAAAAGTCCCCTCACGTAAAAGGAGGGGGGGGGAGAAAAAATTGATGACAAAGAAAAAGCCGTGGGGTCCCAAGATCAAACGCAAACAAAAGGCAAGGTTTCACACGGTGGAAAAGTGCCGAAAGTTGGAAAGCAAAAGGGGGAAAAAAGGATGGGAGCCGCTGTGAGTGAGAGGGGGGCAAAATGAGAAAAAAGAAGGGATCGTTTTTCCACTCAAGCGGCAAAGGAAAAAAACAATAAATCGAAGCCGGGGGGAGGGGGGGGTGGGGGGAGAACGGGGGATTGAAAGATACAAAAGCCAGGGGTATTAGAAGGGGGAGGGGGGGTTAGACCAACCGCGGCTAATAAGGGGGGAAGTTTGGGGGCACAGGGGGGGGAACGTGGAAATGAAAGACTCCTCGGGGGGGGGGTTAGGGTAGCTGGAACTGGTTCCGAGTGAAAAAAGGGTCCGCGTCAAAGAGGTTCAAGGGGAGGGAAACAGAGGCGGAACGAAATACGAGAGGCGGGGGTGGGGCGCCATTTGACAGGGCAAGGCCCAGTTTTTGCGAGATTTCGAGGGGGGGGGAAGCCCGAGGGATTCAGGGGAAGAAAGGGGGGGGGACCAGCCTGATCACTTTAGAAAACACCACAAGTCCTCGGAATGAGCAAAAATCGGCGAACGCGCCGTAAAGGGGGAAGAGGTCCAAAAGGGGACCCATGAAAAGAGTCGGGGGGGCGGGTACATCTAGCCAGGGGGCCAAGACGAACCAAGCAATGTCAGCAAAATAAATCAGGAAGAAACTGGGGGAGTATGGTTGGAGGGGAAGGTCTCAGGACCGCCACGAAACAAGTGTAGAAGGATAAAGGTTGGGTACAAGAAGAGAAAAACTACAAGGGTGGAGAAAACTTGGGGGTCGCGCACAAAAAAAGCGGTGGGGGTCCCTGCCCCGTCATTGAAACATGGGAAAAAGAGCCTTATAGGTGAACGACTGATTAGGGTTCAAAGGGGTCAGGGTGAATGGAGATCAGGAATCAGGACTACCGTTCCGGTCTCAAAAGAAACAATCTGACGCTTGAACACTGGGAAAAGAAAAGGAGGTCACGTAGGGCCGAGGGAGAAAGAACACACTGGTCTCATCGTCCAAACAGGGACGGACAGGGGGGCGTTGAGGGAATGCCTTGGGGCAGAAATGGAAGGAGGGATTTAAGAACCAAAAAACCCATGGGTCCCCAGGAAGGAGGGGTAAAGCAAAGGTGGGAAAAGTGGGGGGCCGAAAAGGTAGGGGAGTGAAAAAGGTAAGTCTTAGGAACTGGGAGGGCAAACGGAACTGAGCGCAAAAAAAACAACCACATCGGGGAAAGGATCTGGTGCAACCAAAAACATAAAGGGAAAGGCTCGAGTCGGAACAACCCTCTAGCGGACGGTAAATACTAAGAAACAACGGGCGCCGGGGGGGGTGGGGAACGAAGAACCCGGTCACGTTCATGAGGAGCGATCACCAGAAAAATTATTAACCGGAAAAACATTCGGTTGGACGGCCGCCCCGCATCACTGAAGGGTGACCAGAAACAAAAAAAGAAAGAAAAACTTGAAAACGAATAAATCGGCAAGGGGGGGGGGGGGAGGTCGCAAAAAACGAAGCAGACAAAACAGGAAATGGTCTGGGAAAGATAAAAAGAAAAAAAATGGCACGGAAAAACGCGAGGGACATGCCGGGGGGGGGCAAGGGGTTGTAGAAGAAATCAGGGGACCAAAAAACTAAAAAATCACGTCAGAGAAGGTAAGGGGCTTTATGGAACGAGATGCAGAAGAAGCAACTGTTACAGAAAGAAGAAAAAGTACCCGAGGGGGGAGTGGGGACCCATCGAAAACTCTACATGGTCTGAAGACGTAGAAAAAGGTGCCGGGGGGAGCACGTAAAGCTTGGCGCGGGCTGCCGGGGAGGCGATCATCTTGTGGGGGTGAAGACGATCGGTGTCGGTGAAAGAAGGGGGTGTGGCCAGACCCCCAGTAAATGGGGGGGGGGGGGGGGGATGATGGGGGGGGGGAGGCAGCAACACAAAAACGGAAAGTCATAAATAGTCCTAAAAAGGGCGGGGTCACTCGTGGGAAACTTTTCCAACGGCACACGTTGCAACCACAAAGAAGAGGAGAATGGAGAGAATTAGGGGGGGGCCCTAAAAACCAAAGGCACAGGGGGGGGGGGTACCAAGGGAGACGGATCACTGCCAAGGATTTCAGGGAAACGGTGAGCCCTGTGGAAGATTAAATGGAAATTTGAAAGAAAGGGGGGGGTCACCAATATAAGGGAAAAGGAGTATCGGGGGGGAGGGGGGGGGGGGGGGATAACCGTCCGGCCGGGAAATACGGAACGCAAGTAAAGGAAAAGGGTAAAATAATCAGGGGAGAAAAGTCGCGAGGGCCGAATGGGAACCTAGAAGACATCAGGGGGGAGACAAACAAGAGTACCCCCAAGGGGAAGAAAAAACCTAACATAAAAATGTCCACTTCCAGAGGGAACCCAAAAAATCGACCTAGTCGGGGGACCGTAGATGGCGATGAAAGGAAAATTACGTCCTGAAGTGGGTCAGGAAAAGGGGGGGAGACGAAAACGTTCGTGAAAGATTCGTGGGGAACAGGAATCTCTGGAGGACAAACGCGTCAGACTTAACGCCCAGACTCTTGTGGGTGGATCTCTTCGAGTAACGAAAAGGGAGAAGGTCCAATAGATCACGAAAATATGACAGGCGAAAAAACCCCAACCAGAACGCGACCTCTTCTTCAACAAAAAAAACCAAGGCCAAAAAAAGTTAGAGAAAATCGGTAAGGCAAGTGGGCGCAAACTTCAAAAGGTTCGGGGCAGGACGCAAAAACCAAACGCGAGTAAGAAAGGCCACGCCGCCGGAGTGATAAAGGGGGGGTGACGTGCCCAGCAGTTTCCGCTGCACGGGGGGGAACCGGACCGGGAACGGGGGTCCGGGAAGGAGTCAGACAAGTCAAAAAAAGGCAATGCGATTGGACTAGTGGGGCAAGGGAACAAGAATGGACCAAGGCATTGAAAAAAGAAAGTTCGGACGGGGACCAGGGGGATTCGGGCAAATCAAAAAAGGGAACACGTAGAGGCAACTGGGGCCAGAGGGGGGGGAATGGCCACCACGAAGGGAAGATATGACGCCCCGCAAGGACACAGGGGAGAGGCGGGGGTAATCAAAAAGACTGATAAAACTGCATATTTGGAAAACAACTTTTTCAAAAAAGGGGAACAAGGGGTACCCTGGGAAGAGGACGGGGGGAAACGGGGGGGAAGGGGGGAAAAACACGCTTACGGAAAAAGGAATAAACGCTGAAACAATTGAAGTGCAAACCAATGTGGGGAAGAAAGCAAACGAATCTGCATCGAATGAGAAAAAATGCAAGAGGGGGTGTAAAAACACTAATTTGACACCAGGAAAAATGATAGGGGGGGGGGGGGGGGGGGGGGGGGGGGGGGGGGGGGGGGGGGGGGGGGGGGGGGGGGGGGGGGGGGGGGGGGGTGGGGGGGGGGGGGGGGGGGGGGTGGGTTGCGCTTGCTGTTGGTGAGAGAGGCTGTTTTGTTTGTGCGTGGGGGGTGATGTGTGTGGCGTCACACTCTCGCCCTTCCTGGGTGCTCCCCTCCATCCCCCCACTACCCTACCGCTGACCCTGTACCTACTCTCTAGAGGGAAAGGAAAAGAGATCTCCTAAACCGGTCATCAAGAAAAAAAAAGGAGAGGAACGTTGCCGAGAAGAACAGGTGGCCGAAGGCAAATCGGGGGCAGATCTCAAGGGGGGGAAAAAAACACAGAAGCAGGGAAGAGGGACGGAGAGGAACAAAACAGGCACCGAAGACCCGGTATGACGATCGTGGGGCTCCAACGGCCATGAGAAGTGTCTTGCCGCCGGGGGAAGGGGGGATAAGGAGACAAAGGGTAAAGAGCACCAAGTCGAGAAAAAAAAAAATGCGACGAAAAGAACAGAGCCAGGAAAAAAGGACAATGCAAAAAAAAAAGGACTGGAATGGGCAGGGGACGGTCACCAAAATAAGGAACCAGCAAAAGGTGGTCATGACGCATTTAAACCGTTGAAGGGGGGAGGTTCAGGCTTAATGGGGACTAACATGAGGGTTTTTCGAGAAGAGGGAAAAAAGTCGGAGGGGAAAGGGAAAAAAGGCACAACAATGTGCATCTAGTTGGGGCGCGAACGAAGGAAGGGAATACCAACAGAAAACGACGTGGAAACAATACCAAAAAGGGGGGGGCGCCCAGCAAAGCCCAGGGCAAAACCGAAAAAGGGGAGGAACGCGGGGGGGTTCACAGAAAAAATAGGGGATCGGACTGCGCCCACTACCCGAAAAAAAATAGCAGAAACTAAAGTGGTGCATAAACAAACGAGCGCCGACGTGAAGCGGGAATCATTGGGGGGGGGGAAAAACCGCAAACGCGCATGTGGGTGAGTCAAGGGGGGAAGGTCGAGCGGTGAAAAGAAACTGAAAACTGAGGACATCGAGGAAAAAAGTGGGGAAAAGGCCAAAAAAAAAATGCGCAGGACAAAGTCAGAAATGGACAAGGACGCAAATCCGTTGGGGTGGCACGCAGGAAAGCAAGGGGGAACCGGTGTGTCAGGGGACCATCGTGGGGGCCACCAACGGGTCGAGGAAAGAACAGGGGGACTGCGAAGAACTTCCGCACGAAAGAAAGGGGTCCGGGGGGGGGGAAACGATGTCATCAAAGAAGATTGCAAGGGGTACGAAGCCAAACCAAGCCGAGGGACGAGGGCGGGGGGGGAAAAAACCTCTTTAAACGTCCGCGGGGCAAACTATGGGGGGAGACAAAAGGTGCGGGACTAAAAAAAAAAGGGCAGGGGATGAATCAGATCATACTGAAACCACCCGGCCGAGCAGAACAGCGATACGACCTGCTGCAAACTCCGTAAAAAGGGGGAAGCCAGGGAAAGGGGGATCAAAAAAATATGCAAAACAGTCAAAGGGGGGGAAACCGAAACGAAAAAAAAAAAGCCAAGTCAACGGCCACATCTCAACACCGACTCTGACCCCGGGAGAAGAACAAGAGAACGCAGCAAAGAGGTCTAAGGAAGAACTTCAAGGGGGGGGGTCCAAGTGAACCAAGTGACTCGGGGAAGTGGGATCTAGGGGGCTACACCATAAAAATAATACACCCGGGGGAGATCAAACTATCACCAATAAAGGGGAAAAAGTTCGGGGATGACAGAAAAATGTCAGCGAAAGTGCCTCGAACTATCCTACGCGTGGCATCTAAAAAGAATAAAAAAAGAGGGGGAGAGATGCATCAAGGGTTGGACATCACCCTTCTGTACAAGGGGACCCAAGGGAAAAGAAGTGGGTCACCGGTGTCTCGCGAATTACCTTGTAAAAAAATCGTCGGGACGGGAGGTTAGGTTGACATCTTCGCGGAAAATCAACGGTCCAAGGAAGGGGAGTGTTGGAAGAACAAGGGGTATTGCAGCGGTTGTGAAAAAAAGCGACCCTCAAGATAGGGAAAATTGACCAACGTAAAACAAAAAACAACGTGGAGATGGAAAGGGGGGGGGAAAGTGCCGAATCGACTCATAAACGACTAACACCGATGGGCAGGCTCCGAATAGACGACATCGATCAGGTTGCAACTCCAAAAAAAAAAAAAATCAGAAAAAGAATACGAAACTAACCGACAAACCGCGAAAGGTGGATAAAGCGGGGGGGGGGAAAAACGACTGTCAAATGCATTGCCGAAACCAAAGTCACCTAAAGGAACAGAAAAAACCCTCAAAGTTCCTTGGAGCTCCTGCGGAAAAAAGAAACATTTTGGAAAAACGGTTGTTGGTCATGGCGCAAGAGGAGCAAAGGTGCGGTGGGGAGAAAAAGGAAACTGGTTGCACAGCCGCAGGGTAGGAAAAGGGGTCATGGATCACGAAGCTCCTAAGTTTGGAGTTCATCGGAACAAAATCGCAAAAAACACGGAGGCTGGGGAGGAGATGGAAAGGAGGGACCTCGAGAGGGAAAAAGGGTAAGAAGCCTTTCGTTGAGAAAGGACAAACGAGAAGGAAGGTTGCGAAAGCACGAAGGAGACTACCTGCAAAATGTCTAGCCAAGAAGGGAAAACAAAGGAAAAAAAAAAGTGTCTTTAAAAAAAAGGAGATTGAGGAGAGCAGGGAATCAACTGAAAAGGGAAAAAAAATAAAAAAGGGACTTAGGCCTGGGGTGGGCTCACCTGTACGAAAGTAGGTCACCAAAAGGCACCACGTAATTCATAGAAGGGGAGGGCGTCAGTTTCGGCGGAGAAGCCTATCGAGAAAGTCTAGGTGGGGGCGGGCAAACAGAGAGTCGAAAAATGTGAGGGGATTAAGA
>Ga0179593_1514522_pt1 | contig 13034 bp, 21 predicted proteins | sample CZODoug2_1_08_16_FD_185931 | JGI IMG/M metagenome (GOLD analysis project Ga0179593, IMG submission 185931) | Vadose zone soil fungal communities from Angelo Coast Range Reserve, California, USA - CZODoug2_1_08_16fungal (PacBio error correction) | ecosystem: Environmental > Terrestrial > Soil >...
TAAGGTCGGAAATTGGCGAAACCCAGAAGACGGTTTCCAGTTTCTGATAAATAAATGGCCCCGGCGGGGGTTCACCATAGAAAGGACACCGAGGACTTTAAGGGGTAAAACGGCTGCGTCAGTTCGTAGGGAACATCGAATACTTCCTTGGACCAAGCGGAGAAGCTGTCAGGAAACAAACGTCGGTAAAAAAAAAAAGAGCTTCTCAGAGTTGCCACTCGGGGGAGGGCTCTATCTCTGGGATGATCGGACGGGTGGAATGTTACGGACGGAAATGGCATTTCAGGGCGGATGCAAGGGGGGGGGCGCCGCCGGTCACGAGGGGGAGGGATGGCATTGGGGATGTTCTAACACGGCATAGGCGGAGATAAAGAGGAAAGATGAATAAGATCAAAGGCGCGCCCCAGAGAGAGGAAAGATCCCCGTACGAGGGAGGGAACGGGCCCCAAAGGCCTTGGAGAACTCTACCTTGGGTGGGGGGGACATGTGAAAAATCTGGGGGCGCAGGAAGGGGCACTAGGGCAACGCAAGGTAAAAGGAAAGAAAAAAGGGGACTGAGAAGAAGAGAAGTGTGTGATTCGGAAAGTGAAAGAAGGAAGATGTAAAAAAGAAAAATGAAAAAAGCCACATAAGACTCTAATCAAGAAATTACAGTAATGAAAAGGGGGGGTCAATCATAGGAGTTGGCAATCAGGATAGGAAAAAGGGGACCTTCAAGGGAGGGAAAAAAAACTTAAAAGAAGGAAGGGCCCACCCCTTTTTCAAAGCCACATAGGATGGGGGACCGTGCGACAAAGAGGAAGTTGGCAAAAAAGAAGACGAAGGGGGGTCGTTAAAAAGGGGCTACAAGAAGAGCGGCTAAGTCTGAAAAAAAAGGAGGGGCTAAGGGTACAAGGGTTCGCGTCCTTCGAGTACCGGTGGCTGTTATCGGATGGGGAAAACCAGATTAAAGGGGGGGGGCGGAGACAGACCTGATAAAAAGGGAAGGGGCAAATAGGACATGGTGCAAAATCAGGAAACCGCAAAGGGTGAGTCGAAGGCTTGGGGGGGGAAAGGGGAAGCTAAAAAGGAAAAAAACACCCTTCCAGAGCCCATTTAGAAGACTGGGGGAAAGCAAAAAAAAGGGAAAATTTTTCACAAAACAAAAAAATTCGAAGTACGTCACCTTGGGGAAAAAAAAGGTCAAGATTTACAGCAGAAGAGGAGGGAGCTATACGATCCGGCTACAGTAGTCAGGTTAATTAACGTGAGGGAAACTACAGAAAGAAGGAAAAATCTTTATAGAAAAGGGGCGGCTTTTAGATCAAATAAAAATAATTCAACGAGCACCCGGGAGGTAAAAGGGGGGAAGAAAAAAAAGAACGGGATTGGTGAGTCTGACCCTCAAGCCGGAAAAAAAGAAGTTTTAGGGGAGGAAGAGACCATCTCCAAAAAGGGGTTGAAGAAAGGGGGAGACTTGGCGAGTTACGGTATGTTTTTTGCCCTTCTAGGAGGAAAAAAATAGTGGAAGGGGGGGGAAAGAACGGCAAGCTAAGGAAGTAAGGCCAGTTTCAGGATGGAGAAAGGATTTGAAGAATAGGGGGAAGAGTTTTTCATCGAAAGAACACTAGAACGGGATAGATCAGAAAACAACAACAACGGAAAGGATTACCAAAGTGACGCGGGCCACAAGAAAAGGAAGTCGATCCCGGGGGCCAGAAAATCATAGAACTGGACCTTCAAAAAATCCAGGTATGAATGCCGCTGAACAAAAGAAAAAAACTTGACTCTAAAGGAAAAAAGAAATGGGAGGAAAGAATAAGCAACTTCCACTTTAGACAAGGGCAATACGAAACGTCAAAAAAAAAGCAGGGAAACTGGCTCCTCTCGACTTGAAGGGTTTACAGGGAAAAAAACCTTGCGGGGGGCCAAGAGGAAAAATGAGGCATTTGGCATTCGAAAGAGAAAGGGGCAAAATCGGCTCCAGGTTGGAGTGGTCCCTCGCTTTTATTTACCGTCGTCAGAGTACGGAAAAGGAACTACCAAGAAACCGGACGCGGTGCGATCAACATCCATAGGGGAGGAAGGCGAAACGGTTTGGTGCACATGGGGTGACGGAGAGGTCCCCGGAAGTTAACTCTAGTTGTCAAGAATCTTAATAAGAACCGAAAAGGAGTGGATTGTGTATTGATAAAAGGCAGATCCACTATGAAGGAAGCACGGCAAGGGAGAAAAAATTCCGCCTGAACAAGAAGACGTGGGAAAACCGTAAAGCCAGAAAGGGAGAGGAACAAAGGCGCGCAAGTCATCATGGTCAAAGAAAAACCGGTACGCTACAAGGAGCGAAACTGGGGGAAAAAATCCCTATCAAAAACAAGCTGGGAGAGAATGGAAGCCGCATGAGGGTTCAAAATTTGGAAACGAGGGGACTCCCGGGAGAAGTAGGCGCCATCCTTCCCGTCAGTGGGATGCCCACGACGGGGGGCTTATCGACCCCGTGTGGTTTCTCAGGAGTGGGTGTTGTGCGCCCTGGGGGGAAAGGGAAAACAGCTCTTGCCGCGATGTCTGGGCCGGACTGACTTTCTCGGGGGGTAAAAAAAAATCTTTGGGGGGATATACTGGAGAGGGGTAGATGGGCTGAGGAGGAGGGGTCTTGAAAGTCTAGAGAAACGATTAAGCCTCATGAAAGAAAACGTATGATTCAAAAAGGGTGTAATACTCAGGAGGGTCAAATAGAAAGCGAAACAATTGAGTCCATGCCCAGAAAAAAAACAAGGTACGGAGAAAAAGCAATGAAATGGGGGGAAAGGGCCAGCCCAATGGCACAGCCACTTATGGCCTCTGAACCGAGATTAGAACGAAAGTCAAAGTCATGTTATACTCGTGGGAGAAGGGGGAAAAGATCGCAAAGGAAAAAATGTACTCTAAAAATCAGAAAGGACATACATGGACCAATAACTGATTACTCTAACGCGCAGAAGGGATCCACGTGCCATTCAAAAAAGGAGGCGTTCTCAGGGGATAAAAAGTATAGGCAAGCCACGCTAAAACTGTGGCAAAGCATGTCCGGGGGGAAAAAAAATCTTTAGGTTGAACCGCTGAGAAACCTCGTGGAAGGACCAGGAATGGGAGGAGGGAGCAGATGACAAACCTCGAAAGACGGGAAAAGTTCTAACTCTAAAATATTATTATTGGGGTGAGACAACCTTCAGGGGGGTAAAAATCTTCATAAGGCGGGCGAGGAAGCTGGGGCAAAGACCAAAGGTAGGAAATGGGGTGCTGCCACTTCAAGTATGCCATAGACTAATAAGGAAAAAAACAACGGAGGATAAGTAAAGAGCCGTCCGAGTTTCTAAGTGGGCGAAAAATTTCCTGCTCCAAAAAAATTCGGAAAAATGCCATCATTGCCCCCTGCCGGGTGGGGAAAGGAGCGTAAGTAGCGATAGAAAGAAAATGACTAGGAGGTAGGTCGGAGAAAGCCCATCGTATACGGGAAAAAAAGGGGTAGGGAAACTGATTGGCGCTGGTCGGGACCGCGAAGAGACGGACGTGGGGGAACCACCGTTTCAACCCTTGGAGATAGAGAGGGGGTGACTTGAAAGAAGGAAGTTAAGACCGTTCGAGCAGTCGGAAGGTCAGATGAAGGGGGTGATTAGTACATCGGCATTCAACAGGAAAAGGGGCCGTGGGGGGTGGATGGATCGGCATGTCCAGAATCGTGCAGACGGAACGAATAAATGACTTAGAAGAAAAAAAGGAGGGTAAAATCCATCAGGAGGGGTACCTATTCTAACTAGGCAAGGAAAAGCCATTGTGATCTCGATACCGTCGTTTGAGTGTTGGGGGGGGCATACTGAAAAGGGGGGGGGGGTTCGCTAAAAGGGGTACGAAAAGAAGGTATTTAAGGCACCCCCTTTCTCTTTGGGGGGAAGATGGGGGGGAGGAAAAGGGGAAAGTGAAGAGACTGAAAAGAGGTCAAAATGAACAATGCATAAGCGGGAAGAGAAGCAATGAAAAAGGGAGAAAGAGAAAAAGTAAAGGAATCATGGTACTGGGGGCCCTCAGTAGTCAGGAATAGCCGAGTAAAAGAACGGACAAAAACTAGGCCCCAACCACTTTTCCTAAAACACATATGAAACGGAGCCAAGTCCAGGGAAAGGTTAACCTCCTAGGGTCAAGTTATTGGGGAAAAAAGACTCTAAAGAATAAAAACAATGTAGAACGGTTGGACAACGGGTTCCGAAGGGTCGCTTGACCAGTTTTAGAAAAAAATAGGGAATTGTGGGAGGCATAAAGGGGGCCTTTGAAACAAGACGGAGGGGGGGGGGGGAACGGAAAACTTGATGATTGCAGAACACGATCATTGGATCTCCCGTTTGGAAAGGAGGGGGTCTCCAATCTAAAATTCAAGGTCCAAAAAAAGGAAAAAAAAAAACGCTCTTTAACTGGTGCGCAGCAGGGACTTCCGGCTATACGCCAATGTGGCAAAAAGGTCGTCCCTAAGACGGGAAGGGGAAGAGAAGATGAAGGAACGGGGTAGTCACGTGTGAAAAAAACCAGGAAACCAAAACGAAACTGAGGAAGAAGGGGGTTAAAAAGGAAGACCAATCATTGATAGGGAGCAGAGAAGACGAAGGGGTCTCATCTGATGTCAAAGGGAAGGGGGAATTGCTCTCCGTGCTGGGAAAAGAGACAATAAACGCAAGGTGGGAAAACATTTTCGCATCGCGGCGCCGCCCCAGGAGGTGTGACATAAAAAGGGGAGGTGATATGCCTTGGGAAAGTAAAGAGAAGAGGCCAGTAACGTTTTGTGTCCGCGTCAACTCAGGAAGGAAGAAGGTGTGAGGAAAAGGAAGGGCGCCGGAAAAGTGGAAGAGACCGTGGAGAAAAAAAAAGCAAAATCCACTTGAGCTAACCACAAAAAACACAAAGAAGAATCAAGGGCCTGTGAAAACCGGAAGGTTGATGACTCGCCCAAAACCGGGAAGAGGAAAGGCAGGTCGGGGAGAAAAAGGGCGGGCAAAAAGAAAAAAACATATAAATGCCCGGACAGCCGTATGAATGCCGGAAATTGAAGCCTATGACCAAGTGAAAGAGGTCACTAAGGGGGCGAAAGGGACCGGCAACCGCAAGCTGAAAAGGGGATGTCAAAAAAAGAAAGGAAATCTCTCAAAAAGAAGAAAAAGTACGAAGTCCTCCAAGGGCTTGATGGGAGGTTCGAAACAGCCGGGGGGGAGGCAAGGAACTTGGGTCTCCGGGGGTGGGAAAGGTGAAGGGGAAAGAAATGGCGACAAGGGAGGAGGGGCTCCCTATCAGGGCTCAGGAGTGGACTTTACCGGTCCTGCATAAAGCTGTAAGAAGAGGAAAGTAGAAGAGGAGATCCATCGAGGGGAACAATGGGGTGCACAGGGGGGGAAAAACGTTATAAAGGGTGCAGGGGGCGAGAAAAAAAGAGGTTCATCATCTCATCATCCGGCAGGATGGGGGGAATAGTTAATGGGAGACAGAACGATAAAATGGGACAAGATGAATGGGGAGAAAGGAGGATTGCCATCAGGGCGCGAGAAACCATCTCCTTTCCTGCTCCATGGGAAAGAAAAGGGACGCCGCAAACCATCTAACTGGCATAAGGGGCGCATGAGAGAAGAAAAAGGTCAAAAAAAATAAAAGGAAAAAAGAAAATAGGTACCACAGGAGGTGGAGAGAAGGGAAGGGAAGCGGGTGCCAAAATTTGGAACATCAAGGAAGCGCGGGAGGGGGGGGGGGGATTTCCACGGGGAGGGACCGACTTGGGGATCCAAGGCACCCATACTTGGGCTCAAGCAAGGGGGGGGGGAACGGAATTGGGTAAGTGTGGTGAATACGGAAAAGAGAAGTTTCTGGCATCTAAGGAGGGAAAAGGACTTATTCTCGGGGGGGGAAGGGGGTAGAGAAGGGGGTAAAGTAGGTTGTGTCTGAGGGGGGAGGCGGGGGGGACGTTTAAAGAGAGAAGGGTATAAACTGGGGCCTCAAACACAAGGAGCTATGATTCCAAGAAAAAAGCACAACCCCCCCGGGATACCTATCGGTCAAAGTAAGGAAGAACAAAAAGGGGGGAAAAAAGACAATACCCAAAGACGGATCTAACTTTCAGGAAAAGGAATGTTGACAGAACATCTAGTTTCAAAAGGGATGGGAAGATGTCAAGCCGAGTATTGGTTACTCTCATGAGGATTAATAGGAAGAAGGGTTTCGAGGGGGAGCCTCCTACCGTCCTCTAATTGAGAAAAGAAAATCCATGGACACGATGAAGGAGCCCGGAGGGCGGCTCATTCGCCTTAATAATTCTATCACGGCAGGAAAAAGTCGAAAAAGAAGTGAGGAGAGTAAGCCTCCAATTCTAAAACTGTGGCAAAAAGAGAGAGCACTCTGTCCGCCTAGAGGGTGGATAAACAGGGCTGAAAAGAAAAGAGTTCCTTGAGGAAGAGATGGGGGAGGACAGACCACGGCCGGGAGAGCCAGATCGCGACAGTAAGGGACTATGGGGAAAAAGGGGCAAAATCGTCATGCTCATGTCCTAATTTGGGGGAAAAGATTGTGGCAAAACTAACGGAGATCTCTCTCAACAAAAAAACTTGGGAGATAAGAAAAAGGCTCAAGGGTAGAAAAAATTCACTTTTCGTCAACAATTCGGAATACCTCCTATGATGGGGGAAAAAGTTTGGGGGGCAAGGGAGGGGGCATGTCAACGAGGAAGGGAGTTCAGAGGGGAGGGAAAAACGAATGAACTTGGGAAGGAAGGGGCGAGTGGTCTTTCTTTCAAGGAGAGGGACAAGGGGGGGAGGAGAACTATTTTTCGGAAGGGCGGCAGGAGAGAGAAGGGTACCTCCCCCGGGGGGAAGGAAAGGGATCGAGCTTACATGCTAGAAACAGGGTGGGTTATCTACGATAGGTCCGAGGGGGAGAGGAGGGGGGGGACATTCCTGGGGCCGTGTGAGGGTACCAGGTCCCGCAGAGTTCTACTGAACGAGAGGAGAAAGGGAGGGGATCCCAAGTCATCTTACATGTCCATCAATGGATACAAATGGCGGAAAGGCCAGGAAGGGAAACTCTATCCAGGGATGTGGGTGGACATGTGAAAAGGGTGGTAACTTCGGACTATTTCATAGGAGGGACAATGGGGGACAACAGCTTATCTTGGGGGGTTGAATGGACTAATCCATGTGAAGAGAGAAGGATTGATGTAAGAAAGGAAAATGAAAAAAAAGAAAAAGGAGATAGAAAATATGAAAAGTATCAAGAACACTTCAGAGATCAAAGGACGGGGGCCAACCTCAGAAGATGCAGAACTTAAGGATCTTTCTTAAAAGAAAATCAGGAGGCCCCCCCCAGGGTTACACCCATAATGGGGGAAGCCTGGGTCGACACTTCTGTTATTGGGGTCCCTCACGACCAGATGCGACAGTTTTAGGATCAGGGTGGCAACCAGACTGCTACGCTAAATTCGAGAAAGAGAACTTTTTCTAAGTGGAACAGGGTGTGGCGGGGCAGGGGGAAAAAACTGGTTGACTTTGAACTAAAAGGACCCCAGCTTGGGGCGGAAGGAAAGGACCTGTGGGAAACCAGATCCACGGGATCTTTTTCTTCTGCATGGAGGCAAAAGAAAGAGCTACGGGGTCTTAAATGAAAGGGAGGGATCAATCGACTTCCAAACTTAAGACGGCCGAAGGGGGGAGTATGGGAAAGACGTTGGGGCGCAAGGGAGAGAACAATGGTCCAAACAAAGGAAAAGGGCCATATTATTCTCATTCTCATACGGGGGGGGGGAGGACCATTCGACCGGGGGGTACGGGGACTCGGGTAGTAAAGGAAAAAAAGGAGAGAACATCAAATTGTAGCTGATCGGGGGAAAGGGGAGGACTTTTGAGAAAGGAGACTGAATAATGACACCACTGGGAGCCCATAGAAGAGGGTGCCCAAAAGGGGGGACGCCCTCAAAGAGAAACTTACTCGAAGCAATCCGGTATTAACTGTGCGAGGAACAAAAACAGAAAGGTTTGAAATAATTTTACTGGGTAGTGGGAGGAAGGGTTCACCAGGAGGGAGCCCATATTTTCAAAGGCTAGGCGACCGGCATTCATCCTGATGGAGAAGTTTAGGTGTCTTCCTGGAAATAGGGGGATCCGGGGGGAAAAGGAAAAAAAAGAAGGTCAAGAAAGTTTAAGGCTAACAAGAGGGGGAGGGAAAGAGATTCAAGGAAATACAGTTCTCCCAAACAAAGAGACAATTCAGAATAGGCCCTACCGTTCCGCCCATAGAAAGTCCGAATGGAAAAATTTGCCCGGAAGACAAAAGGGAACCTCGGTGCTAACTATAATGTGGAGAAAGAAAATCCGCAAAGAAAAAAAAGCACACTTTTATAAATCGAAAGGCGCCGTTCCGCAGGGGACTGAAAACCCTCCTCCGCATTAAGTGAAAAAGAAGAGGATGAGGGGGTGGCGCACAAAATTCTCTCCGTTTCAGAGGTGTTGAGAAGGGAGGAAGGAGATCACCGGAAAAAAGTAGAGAACAGAATCAGGTGCTTGGGGGGTCTCACGGTACGGAACTCTCAGAAATACCGGGGAAAATAAACCTTCTTCCTGTCTCAGCAAGCAGGGATGCGAAAACGACCCTTTTCACATTGTGGACGGAAGGGAGGCGGGAAAAAACCCTGTAGTTGCAGAAGAAAGACGGCTTTGGAAAGGGGGAAAGGGTCTTTTCTAAAAAAGAGCCCCCCGGACCAACTGATGAGATCAATGCGGCTATTCAGTTCCATGCTCAAGAAAACTAACGTACCAGACCGTGGACGGGAGGACTGGATACCACACGGAGGAGGGAGGGGTTCTTCATCCTGACAAACGGGAAAGCGACTCAGGACGAAACCCTGTCAAAGGAATCACAGAGGGGAGGAAGTAGCTAGCATTCTGGGAAAAGAAAAGGGGGTAGCAATCCAATTAAAAAGACTCCGTTCTGAACACCTTTCAAGAAAGGGGAGAAACAAGAGACCATCTTTAAATACGAAAAAGGTGGGGGGGGAAGAAACCTGGGGTGGGTGAGAAAAAGCTTTTAACGAGAGGGAAGCGAGGAAATTACTCACTTAGTATTATAGTAAAAAATAGGGGGGGAGGTTGTAGGGATTAGATGAGGGGGGGTTTGCATTGTGGGTCAGGAAAGTGGACCTTTTGAAAAAGAAAAAGGGGTGGGAGGATAAAATCAAACTTAAGGAGATGCAAGGAACCCCGGGTTGTGAGACAGATGATGTCAAGGAAAGAAGCGTGCCAACGTCCCACCAAGCAAAATACGCAAGAACGGGGAAATCGTTTACCACTGGGAAACGGAACAATCGGCAGCACGGATTTCCTCGGAAAACGAGTAGGGGACCCAGTTCCCGCTGTCATCAGGGGGGGTTATCGAGTTACTGAGAAAGAAGAGGAAGGGGGGGAGGAAATGGACGCGACCCCTCAAACAAATTTGAAATGAAAGGTAACTAATGGAAAGGGGGCGGCTCAGAAGGGCATCTTCTCTGAAGAACTCGGGAAAGGAACAACGAAAATTCGGCCAAAGCGCTATCTCGACAGCCACTAAAAAAAAAAAAACAGGGGGGGAAAAAGGGAAGAGCAATGTCCCTCCGATTGTGAAGAAAGGAGGCAAACATCCAAGGAAAAAAGGGCGATGGCAGGAGGAGCTCCTGAGAAAGAGGAGAGAATCAACCGGGACGTGCCTCTAAGTGTAAAAGGAAAAAACCGGACAGGGGAGAAAAAAGTAATAGCTCCTGACAGGATGTGGCAAGGGTATTTTGTTGTTCTCCAAGGCTCACTATTTTCGAGACAACAACAACACTGAGGCGCACATAGGAAGAAGTGGCGCAACCATCTCCCTTTCCATTAGGAAGGGACCGAAGAGGAAGGGATTGGAAATCTTTTGGACAATAAGAAAAGGAAATGTCCTTCAGTTCGTAGAGGGGAGGGGGACTGAAGGGGAGGGGAGGGGAGAGGGACAAAAATAATAATTCCTTGGTTTAGTCAGCTTATTTGAACGTGAGAGGGAGGAAAAATCTGGGAGCGCATAGCAGCCAGGGGCGGTTTGCCAACCGGGGTCTCAGCTAGCCGCTGACTGGACACTCGTCCGTGGAATGGGGAGGAAGGTGGATTCTTGGTCAGAAAGGGGACAGAGTGAGAGTCAATAAGAGGAAGTGGTCCAGGAAGGGGAAATGGCCATGGTTTAGGGAGGCCATTCCGAGCGGCGGACATCACAGGATAAAGGAAAGGAAGATCATAACACATCATCGATGGAAAAAGCAGGCACATCCCTTGTGGGCTTTATGGGGATGGAAAGTGAATGGGGGAGAGAGATCTCGACCCTGTGTGATTGATGGTGGGAGGGGACTCCAGGGGGGGCGTTCAAACAGAGAGGTGTACGCAAAATTTTGTTCCTAGTGTGTAATCCTACTTACAGGGGAGGGGTATGAGAACCGTTGATCAAAACGTAATGGAAAAGACAGAACAAAGGGAACATCTAAGCTACTAATCAGATTAACAGGAATCTACCAGATGTGGAAAGAGAAAAAGAAGTAGTACGGGGGAACCAGGAAAAGGGAACTGGACGGGAAAGAAATTGCTTCCAAAAACTTAACAAAATTGAAAAAAACCTGGGCGGGGAGAACATATATGGGGACACGGGGGAGGCAATTCGAGGGAAACGAGAGAAGGGAGCGAATTTTACAAGGCTCGGAGAAATTCCTAGCAGCGGGGGGTGACGAAAGGGAAAGGGGTCGTTGGCAAAAGCACTGGAGGACTTACCGGTGGGGGGAGGGGTTTGCTCAGAAAGGGGAGGGAGAACAGTCACCGTTCACATGAAAGGGGGGGAAACGGATTTTGGGGCTCGCGCCAGGGGGGGGCCGATCCCCGGAAGGTGAGAAAAGGGAAGGGGATACTGGAAAAGCCACTAACTTCCACAAGAGGGGGAGGGGATCGTGTCTTTCGCAACTGACTATAAAGCACAGGGGAAAAAAGGGGGGAACGGGGCAAAGCATCCGAATGATTCAGAAAGAGTGACCCAGAAAGGTAGGGTATTACGTGAGGGAAGAGGAAGGGGAGGAAAAGTGAGAGACCAAACCCTGATCTTTAGAAATAGACAATGAGGAGGAGGAGTACCGAAAAAAGGAAAAAAGATGCACGCGGCCTACTGCCGCCAAAACCCAGCCCTCTGAAAAACGAGAAGGAGGAAAAAAAGGGGGTAGAGCGTCAGGACAGGAGCCAGTCATTCGTTTGTCACAGAAAATTGGAGGAGGGGAGGGGGGGTTTTGGCTTAGGCCATTCATGAATAAGACAAGATGTGGAAGGTTGGGGGGGGGGAAAACCGGCATCCAGGAAAGAGAGGGGAAGGGCCTTTTTAAATCGATGAGATAGATTCCCAGGGGGGGGCGAGAATCGCCGTCAATAGGAAAGGGGAGGAAGCGAAAAAATAGTAGAAGGAGGCCAGGAAGTGTTCTATGAACCAACCTTAAAGCTAAATTATGGGGGTCGGCCAAAGAAATTTCCGAACCCCCAATCGGAAAATGCAGAGACCAAACCGCAAAAATGAAAATATTTTTCACCCCCCTAGGTGGGAACAACTGAAGAGAAAAACAATGCACTATGGAACGGTCTCTTCGACTTCTCCTGCAGGAAAAACTTGAGAAGAAGGCGGGAAGGGAGAGTGGGGCAGCGGGCGGTATTAAGAGAAAGAAGGAAGCGTTGTACATCTGTCAAGGGAAACTAAAAGAAGAAAAAGGGGGGAAAAAATCCGGGCCAAGGTGAATTCAGAAGGGGGGTTCTTTGGAACAGGGAGGCAAGATACGTACCGTTACCCCCAAGGGGGGAGGGAGGAGGAAAGAGAAACGGGGGATGGGAGTTAATATTTAAACCGGGGACAATGGGGTGAAGTGGGCCGGAGGGGTGAGGGGGAGGGGAGATAAAAGCAACCGACAGGAACTTGAAGTGGAAGGGGGGGAAAAAAATCAAAGGAAAGGGAAGGAGAAACGCGGCTGATTTTGGCCATCCGGGCGGCACCAAGAATCCGGGGACACCGGGAAACGAGAAAGGGCCTGCACTGGACTGGAAAAAAAAAATAGGATCAGATGGAAAAAAATATGAAGCCGGTCGAGGAAAAAGAGTAGTGACAAGAGACTTGTTTAAGAATTGGATCCTCCGAGGGGGGGACCAAAAAGGGCGCTGGGTCGTCTGGAAACCCTTTCCGGCCAGGAAAGAGGAGGGGCTGCATCTCAAGGTTGGGCTAATTATTTGTAAGGGGGGGGGGGGGAAAGGGATAATCAATCAATCTGCTCTACGGAATTGCCAGTACGGGGGAGGAAGGGCTACTTTACAGGTGTTAGAAGAGGGTAATTGGGGGGAGGAAGGAATGCTTTTTGAATTTTAACGCTAAGGTCCGGGAATCCGAGGTGAAAAAGAACCAAAACACCAGGGGACGGAGGGATTGGAAAGAGAACACCGTAGAAGAACATTCGTTCACGGTAGTCCCGTCAAAATCTCCGACACCATGACACGGAAAATAAAAAAGAAGTGGAGTTCTGCCTAACAGGACTGGGTCACGGGAAAAGCCCATAAAGGAATAGAACTGCTTGAATGTGAAGGGGGAAGAGAAGTTGCGCTGAGGGTTCATCTCTAGTGGAGAGAAAACAAAAGAGAGTCTCCATTACGCAACGCCGGCAAAATGACATGTAAAACTGGATGAATTAAACGGGGAGAGGAACTCGAAGAGCGACCGGAAAATTCAAAGACAAATCGCCATTACACCGGCGCCGAAAACGCCTACCAGAAAGGGGGAAAAGGAAAAAAGGAGTGAGGGGATGATGACTTTCGACGCTATTGTGAGACGAGGGCCAGGATCAGGGCTGAAGAATTCGATGGCGGGAGACGAGGCCCTCCTGGTATTTCTATCGCAAAAGGGACCGGGGATGGCAAGGGACAGAAAGGAAGTGAATCTTAAGAGTGCAGTCGGAAGATTGGTTGCGGATTTGAAAAACAAGGCTCCGGGCA
>Ga0179593_1552056_pt1 | contig 13034 bp, 15 predicted proteins | sample CZODoug2_1_08_16_FD_185931 | JGI IMG/M metagenome (GOLD analysis project Ga0179593, IMG submission 185931) | Vadose zone soil fungal communities from Angelo Coast Range Reserve, California, USA - CZODoug2_1_08_16fungal (PacBio error correction) | ecosystem: Environmental > Terrestrial > Soil >...
TCGTTTTTGTTAGGAAAAAGGGAAAGAAGGACTGCCCTCAAAAAAAGAAAAACTGCTCTACTGGAGGAGAGAGAAAAGATGGGACCTATCTGCTGTCACGGAAAAAAAGAAACGACTACGCAACCAAAAGTCGGAAAGGGGCCGGGGGATTCGACATAGACAGCTGGGGGGAAAAAAAGGGCGGTTAGAATGAGGCAGAAGAAAGAAGGAACAACAACCGACGGCTGCAAAGGAGGGAATGGGACTCTGGAAGACTCCAAAAGAGATTCTTCCGCTTCTGCAAGGAAAGGAAAAAAAGAACTCCGAATCCTTGAAAAAAAAAAATCCTCTTCCAAGGGCGAAGGAGGGTGTGGACGGTGAACAGAAAAGACGAGGTAAAGTAGGGGGTAATCGAAAGCTCATGCAGAGACTGGCTCGGCGAGGTCGTAACAGCTGTGTGTTAGGAGGAACCAAAATACAACGAAAGGGGGGGCAAACAACAGAAGGACCTAAGAGGCGGGCTCGAAGAGAAGAGAAGCCCTGTATCTCCTAAGAAATTCTTGTTGGGAAGGCAGAAGAGGGAAAAAGCGTTTTCGGGGACCCGGGAGACAAAAGAAAAAAAAGGCGCGCCTCGGAGAAAAATCGCTTCTCTCAGAAGGGACACCTCTCGGCGCTCGGACGACGCCGAACTATGGGAAAAGGGGGGGGGGAGGCAACGGTTGGTTAAGAAGAAAGAAGCACACTTACAGAGGCTCCTTCTAAAACCAAAGGGGGGGAAAACGTCTCACAGTAGAAAAAAACTGACCGCCCTCTTCCCAACCCGAACCAACCTCAACTAAAAGGAGGAAGGGAACAACTTCTACAATTCGACGGGGGGGGGGTGGGGAAAGATGGATCGAAACTCAAATCCTTCGTGGAGGAGAAAACAGACTCGACTTTTGACGGGGAAAGGGATCACTATCGTCATTTGAAAAAAATACCCTTCAATCCGGGGAGGAAAGGAGGGAACCAGTACGATTCTCGGAGGAGGAAGGGACTCAGAAAAAACGAAAAACACGAACGAAACGGCCGAAAAAAAAAGAGCTCACACTCTACTAAAAAAAAAATTTTGCGATTAATCTTAGAGGGAAAATAGAGAGCTCAACCGCGGAAGGGGGGGCAGGCTTTGGGGAAGGGGGAATTAGTCACTCCTCTTGATCGGGAAGGACGGATCCCATTAAGAAGAAAAAAACGTATTAGGCTAAAAAGATATGAGATGAAACGGCAGCCACCTCGGGTGAGGAAAAAATTTTACGACGAAAAAAAGAGCCTGAACCTCCTCGTTTGGACACTAAAAGAGAACGAGTCGCAATCTCCAATTTTTCTGCGGAAAGGGGTGATCTTTTTGTTGTTGGGGAGGGGGGGTCGTCCGTTTTTCACAGAGGATTTCCAATAAGACGCGAAAAAGAGCAACGAGAAGAGTCCTTGCAAAAAAAAAAAAAAAAATCTTGTCCGTTATTCTCAACGATCGGGGGAGAGAAGATAACGTCCAGTCTAGAAATAGCAGTAAGAGGGGGAGGGGAAGAAGGAGGAGGGGGGAGAATTTGGGGGGAAAAGGGTTTCATCATCATGCCCCTTTTATTTGGTGGAGGAGGGCCAAGGGCGAAGGCGTGGAGGAAGGGGGGAGGCCAAGGGGTGGCCAAAGGGGTTTTCGACGGGAAAGTACGAGCCCAGCCGGACTCACTAACTGGAGTTCGGGGAGAAAGTTGGTCTATCGCCTCGAGTGGGGGGGAAAGGAGCCTGGAGCCAGAGAGGGGCCCGCTGCTCTAGGGGAGTGGTGAGGACGCTTGAGAAGGAAACAATTGAGCCTTGAGGAAACTCAGAAACAAGTGAAAAGGGGGGAGGAAATCGAGAGCCACAAAAAAGGGGGGTTCTCCAGTTTTTCAAAGGGGGGGTGCCTGATAAAAAAGAGAGAACGGTGGGTTTTGGTCGGAAAAGTGAGAGGCCGAGCATCATAGAGTAAAAAGAAAGGTCGCGGATTTCCCTCACCAAAGAGGGTAGGTGCGCGCCTGCTGGGATACGGAAGAGAGGAAGGTTGTAGCATGGGCGGGGGGGGGGGGAGAAAGGGTCTGGGGGGAAAATAGAATGAAGCTCGGGGAAAGGGTCTATTTTTTGCTTCGTCAAAGAAACCCTCAAGGGAAAACAGCTTCATATAAAAAAACAAGAGTTAAAGGAGGAGGACCTGTCAGGATCTTAAGAGAAAGGGTCCCCCCAGAGAGAAAAAGATCGAGATCTTTCATCAAAGGGAGAGATGGGTGGAGAGGGGAAAGTGATTGCCGCCTTCTGCAAAGGGGATCATCCCTAAACAAAAAGGTTTCGCGTCTGGGAAGAGGGAAAGAAAGTCGTGTTGTTCTTAAAAAAAATTTTTGGGGGGGGGGGGGGGGTTTGTTTTTGTGGGGGTTGGTTGGGGGGGGGGGGGTTTGGGGGGGGTTTTTTTTTTGGGAAAAACCATGCCTGAAGTGCGGGGGCCGGCCAGGGGGGAGAGCCGGTGTCGCTTGGCAGAAGGAAGAATGGGAAAACGTCAAAAAACAAGGAAGCCGTCACCGCCAGCGCAAGGGGAAAAAAGGGGCACGCAGCGGGCGCCCAGTGAAATAGCAAGGTAGAATCAGAAGCCCAGGGCCGACCGTAGAAGAAAGCAGAGACGGAGAAGAAACGGCGGGGGGGGGGGGCCGCTCGTGCAGGCGACAGAAACGGGAGCAAAGGGCGAGAAGGGTTCGACGTAGACGGACGAGCAAAAAGAGAGGGGCAACGGCCGTGAGGGGAAGGGGGGAAGGGGGAAGTTGATGCTGGCAAGCTCTGGCGGCAGCTCGAGGGGGGGGGGGGGGGGGGGTGGGGGGAAATGTGGACGCAGAGGAAGAACGAATCTTTGAAGAAGCTTGAAGCCGAAGAAAAAAAGTCGATGCATTGCGGAGAAACGAGAGAGGAGGGCGTCCTTCGGGTGGCGGAAAAAAAGAGAGGGCTTATGGGAGCGACTACGCAGAGAGGAAAAAGGTCCCTGCTCGAAGGAAAAAGGCTCCGACGCGCGAGGGGGGAAAAAATTTTTTAAAAAGGGACGCTGAATTCAGGAAAGGGTACAGGCGGTAATAGAGGGGGAGAAGGGGGCAATTCGGCGCTCCGGGGAAGAAAAAAGGCCACCTAAAGGAAAACGAGGGGCCAAACACCATCTTCTGTTAAGAGAAGAAGTATGAAAAAAGGGAGGTTGGTCACAAGAAGCAGCGTTCGCTGCTTGCTCAACCAAAAAAATAGCGTCTGCTCACAGAAAGGGGGAGAGTCCGGAGCCACGCGATCATCTCTCTCGGAAAGGCTCAAAAAAACAGTATTGAGGGGGGGGGAAGGACGTGACCGCGATCCAGATGAGAAGGAAGGCCCTATCTGTGCATCATCCAAAAGACTCGTCCTAGGACGAAAGGAAAGTCAACGGGATCCGCCCCGGGGAGGAACGAAGTTCAAGAAGAGAAGGCCGCAGCTTCAAAAGGAGAACAGCCGCCGTTTTCCGGATGTTGGAAAGGGACGTATCGCCTGAGGGAAAAACTGTCAAAACGAAGGGGATACCAATTGGAGTGAAGAAGGGGGTTACGTCGCTCTTAAAGAGAAGGATAGACCAACACCCGAAAAAAGGGAGACTCGAGAAGGACCGTGTGGGAAGAAAATATCTTCTATCGCGAGGGGGAAGTTCGTTTCATCACAAAGGGGCGAGGCTTTTTGGGGGACCGACCGCCAATAGAAAGGGGGGCAACAGTGGCGGGAACTCAAATGGAGAAAAATTCATAGGCGGCATCTTCTTAAAGAGAAGTGAGGAAGTCACACACCCCTCTGCAAGAGAAAGAGGAGCCAACAGCTATGGAAAGAAAAGCATCGACTACTTGGCAAAACTCATCAAAGAGGGGGGGTCTTGCCGAAACCATCAAAAAGGGGGGGACCAAGGATCCTTGAACAGAAAAAAGTTGCAAGGCAGAAAGCGCGCCAACAAAAGAAGGGGGAGGAATTGGCGGCATCGAAAAGAAAACCTCCGCGTGACACCTGCAAAAAAGAAGAAAGTGAGGGATTCTAAAGGGACAGGTTCAGTGGAGGAAGGGCCTAACGACTTCCATTAAAGGGAAAAAGGAACCTCCTTCTGGAAGGAAGATAGAACGGCGACTTGCTGGGGGAAGGGAAGAAAGGGGTGCCTAAGAGGAAAATGGTCCGGTCTACGGAGAAGGAAACCTGCCACATCTATCAAAGAAAGGGCGACTCTCAAAATGCAAATAGGAAATGAAGAGCCAACTAGGGGGAAAAAAGAAGACTTTCTTCTAATGCTTCCAAGTTCTCGAAGGAGGCGTTGGTGAGTGTTCATGGGAGGAACAATCTGCAAGAGACGGCGACACCTGCGAGGGGAAAAAAGAATCTAAATCCTCGATGAGCTCACTTCAATATGAGGTAAAAAAGGCCGCCTTCTACGAAGGAAAAAAACGCGGTAGTTCCGAAAAAAGGAAAGGCTGCGGTTACGGGAAAGTGGCGTCCTAATATTGGAAAAACATCTACACCACCAAGGGAAACAGCTTGGAGGAAGGATATTGACTCCACGAGGAAAGCCGAGCGGCAAAAGAAGGGGAAAATTTGCACTCCTAAAAAGCATTCGCGAATCAAGAGGAAAAGGAAAGGGGGGCGACTTTTTTCAGGGGGGGATGCCCGGGACAACAGAACGAAAAGCTCATGCTGAAACTTCCGAAAAAAACCAACATGGGCTAAGAGGTTGGGGGGGGGCAGAAGGCACCACATCCAAAAGAGGGGGAAAACCGGGATCAAAAAAAACAAAAGACGCGGCTGGCTTCGAGGGAAAAAAGGCATCACCTGAGCTAGTCTTGCACTTCAAGATAAAGGTGGGTAGCGCTCGCCCGCTTTCGGGGGGAAACCTGATCGAAGTTCAGGACACACCGTGGAAGCGAGGGAAAAAGAAAAGTGGCTGCGCGCTCATGACGGCGAAAAAAAAAAACCTACTCAACAGGAAAGAAAAAAAAACGTTGTGCTTCTCTGCAGGGGGGAAAAAACCCTGAGAGAAGAAAATGACGGTTTGGCCACAAAAAAAAGAAAAAAACGCCTTCGCGAAGAAAACGACTACACAAACGCAACTCATAAAAAATGGAAACATTTCACCACCAGGGAGAAAAAAAAAAGTTAGGACGGACGACCAGAGGAAGGGGAAACGCACGCCCGGAAAGAGACTATCTCGACTGGAAGCTAGATGAACAGAAGAAAGGGAGTCGACAGCCACTATAATAAAAGGAGGACGGACATCTGAAAGAGGCGCGGGAATTTTCTAGCCGAAAGGAAAGCACCTCCGAAACCCTCATAAACGAAAACAAAGCGCCACAAACTCAGAAAAAAAACCGACACGCCCAAATAAAAAGAAAACTATATCTATCACAAAGGGAAAGGAGAGATTGTTTTTGACCCCAAAGTCACGAAAAGAGGAACACCGACTTCCAAAGGGAGGGGGTTGGCAGACAAATAAAAAAAAAGAAGAGATGAAATTCATGCTTCCGCAAGAAAAGGTGGAACCGGGGAGAAACGCTTTCGTGAAAAGAAAAGCTTTCACCCATCGCCTAGGTCTAGAGTCGGGGAGAAGAAATCGCACAATTTTGCTTCTTGCGGAATTTTTTTTTGGGAGAGGAGCAGTTCTTCTTTTGGAGGGAAAAACTTAGTATAAGGTCGAAAGCGAAAGACGTCCTGTCCCAAGAGGGAAGGGGGGGAGAAAGGGAATGCCTTTTCTCTTTTGGCTCAAAGCGTTTAGAGGAAAGGGGGAGGGGAAAGTCGATCTGAGGGAAAATGTAAGGGGAAAGAGGGGGCGAATGTGGCAGAAGGGAAGGAAGCCTTGATTTGCAGACTCGGTTTTGCCCTAGGGAGGGATGTTTCGAAGGGGGGAACAAAACGAGTGGAGGGGGCAAGGGGCGTCGAGAAAAACCCACTTTCTTTTCCGACGAATCAGGAGGGCGGGGGGAGTGGGTTTTCCGAGCTCCTCTAGGGGAAGAAGGGAGCGCAGAAAGAAGAGCGGACCGGTGTTTATCAACAGGAATCGACGGTACACGAACGCGGAGAGAGAAATTGAGATGTGAAAAAAATCTGAGCTTCACCTTGCTGAAGGGGAGGGGCCATCGAAGAAGCGGAGGGCGTTTAGGGGGGGAAAAAAAAAAAGCTCGTGTATTTGGTGCGAAAAGTGGTCTTTACGAGCACCTGCCATTCAGTCGGAAAAGAGAAGAATGGCTTTCCTATGAAGGGAGGGAAGTTCGGAAAAGGAGGTTCACCATGAGGGGAATGGAGGCGATCCTGACGGAAAGAGGGGGAAAGGCGTGAAGTTGGGATCAAGAAAAAAGAAAGCGAAGAATGAGTACTTTTGGGGAAAGGGAGAAAGAAGCTGTTTTTCATCCCCTCTTTTGTTTTCGGCTGGGGAGGGGAGTTCGGCACTCGGAGAAATCGCAACCGCCAAAAAAGAAGGAAAATGACACTGAGACATTAATCGGGGAAAGGAATCTGTTCTCAGTCTTCTAACACCTTAGACGAAGAAAAGGAAAATCAGCCTTAAAGAAAAGGGGGCAGCAAAGAAGGGGAATGTCTCCGCTCCTTCAAGCGCACTGTTCCGGGCCCTAAAAAGAAAGTCGAAAGAGGGGCGCCTAGGGAAGAAAAAGGGAGCGAGATTTTCCGGAAACATTCCGACTGGTAGGAGAAAGAACACACACGTGGCTCTAGGGGTAAACGAAAACGAAAGGGACTATTAAGGGGAGAAAAGAGCGTCCCCACTAATCCGTAAACCGTCTCTCCAGTTAAAGAAGGCACGTGTCCTAGGAAAAGAAAAGCTAGTCTCGGAGAAGGGAGAATCCAAAAAAAGGTCCAGACCTATCCTCCAAGGAGGGAAACGGAGGGTTTTGTCTCAGGAAGGAGAAAGGAAAAAAAGTACTGTTGAAGAAAAGGGAAAGGGGACGACTTATGAAGCGAACGAGAAAAAGGCTTGCCCGAGCTTGGGTCAAACTGCAGCACTTAGCGGAAGTTTGAGCAGAGCGTTCGAAATTCTTGAGGAGAGGGAGGACCGGGGCAGGGGGGGGGGCGCTTGTCTACGCGCAGAAGGAAGGAAGCGATCTTTGCAGACGCTGCTGCCGTCTCAAGCTCCGGGAATCCATTGTCGGAGAAAGGAAAAGGAGAGGGAGGAGGATCTGTTACGGCAGGGGGGGGGGAAAAAAAAAGAAGGGAATTTCACTAATTGTAACATCAGCAAAAGCTACGCCAAAGGGAAAGAAGGGGAGAGTCTCGCCGACGCTCTCGGGGGGAAAAAAGGAATTTGTCTAAGGAGAACAAAAAGGGGTAAAAATTCACGTTGCAGGAGGACAGGGGGGGAGTCGTGTAATTCTTTTGCCAGCTTAAGGGAGAGCTCCGTATCTCTCCAGTCAAGAAAAAAGGAAAAACCAAAGTCTCGGAAAGGAGGGGGCAAGCGCGGACGGCTTAGTAGGAAAAAGGAAAAGGGAAAGTACACGGGCTGATCATCGTGAGAAAAGCTTCTAATATCGCGTTCTACAAAAGGAAAGGAGGCAGGAGGCCACTCGAGCAATCTGTCTAGCAGGAAAGGAAAGGCTCTCCAACAACAGAGGGGAAAGGGCACGGGGACAAGCGAGCAGCTGCTCGCGGGGGGGAGGAGGAAAAAAAAAAGTACTGTTATCACGCTATTCTACTGCGAACCTCCGTTGATCAGAAAGAAAGATGAAAAACGGTAATGGCTCTTACCGGGAAGGGAGGAGGGCACATAGCTAAAGGAAGAGTGAACCCGGCCAGGGGGGTGTTTAGAAAAAGTTTGCCGAAGGGGAGGGAGGAGGGGTTGCCGGACGGAAAGGAACGAAGAAGGAGAAAGGGAAGTTGCCTCGGATTGGGGAGAAAAGTAAGACAGGGTCGAGAGAAAAGGAGCACCTCTACTGAAAAGGGTCGGTCGCTTTAGAGGGGGGACGAGCGCTCGAGTTGGAGAAGAAATACGAAAGATAGGAAGGGGGGAACGATACCCCGACAGAAAAAGAAAAAAGGGGTGAACTTTCTACGCAATTTCTTCGGGCATATCTTGAGGAGAAGGATTAAAGATAGCGAGGAAAGGAAGGTCAGGGAAGCGCTTCAAAAGAAGGGTGTCCTCCATAAAGGAAGCTCATCACATCAACGGAAGGGAAGCTACGTTCCAGGGGGGGAAAAAAAATAAAGGGAAAAGGGGACAGGCAGGCTTCGAGAAAGGAAAGAATATAACATCTCGCCCAATCTCAAGTTGAGAATTTTCTGAGAGAGCGGAGGAGGAAAGCGCCGCGTTCCCGCCAAGGAAAAGGAGGGAAGTTATAAGGAGGACTGCGTATTAAAAAAAGGGGGAAAAGACTGGATCCTGAAAGGATTCTCTCACTGGAGGAACCTGAGGTGAAAAAGGAAAATAGAAAACTGAGAGGGCTTTGAAAGAAAGGTGCGCTAAGATTCGAAAACGCATTTCTGTAAAGGATGGAACACACGGCCACAATAAAAAAAAAAAGCGGTTTGGTCCTACGAGGGAGAAAGGTAGAAATTCTACGAAAAAGATATTCTAACCACTACTCAAAGGCCCTACTCATACCGGGAAACTTAAGGGCTTGGGGGGGGGAAGGTTAGGGAACAGGGTAAGAAATGGGGACACTAGCGAAATCTCTACTTTAGGCCTGCGATGTGACCTAGCTGAGGCTACTTCACAAAAGAGACAGGAAGAAGCCTCAAAGAGGAAACCGGGGAAGGCTCTCCATCTGAAAGAAATGGTTAAACTTTCTCTGAAAGCCAACATCGACAAAACCTACGGAAAAAGAAAGATGCTGATATTTTCTGCGAAAAAAGGAGAATGAGTCCAGGGAGATAAAACTGCAAGCGAAGGGGAAAGCTCTCCTCAATCTCCAGTTTTTACAGGGAACGAAAGACAAAGGCGAATTCTTCGAAGGGAAAGAAAGCGAAGGGGAACGCAGACGGGAGAAGGGGGAAACGACACCATGGGCGACATCTGATGCAACCACATAAAAGGGTCATTGCACCCAAACTCGGAAAGAGAACACAAACCCCCGCCCAGGGAGTGGCCGCTCGATGAAAAGAAAGCCCTGGATAGAAGGAAGGGGGGGGACGAAAAGAAGGGAAAGGGGGGGGGGTGGAAGCGCTAGGAAAATCGTTCCTTTAAAAAACTCCCTCGAAAAAAAGACGTAACGTCTATCAAAAGCAAAGTACCTACAAGCTCAGAGGAAGAGAAGGAAGGAGGACCTGAAAGAAAACGAAGAAAAGGGACCCTGTTACTGCGGGGAAGAATGGGAGTGTAAACGGGCCGAAGAGCCGGGAGGAAAAAAATTCTTTTTTCCCAAAAAAAAAGACACACTAAAAGACCAGAAAGGCCAAAAAGAAGAAAAAAAGTAAGTCAAGGAAAAGAGAAAAAAAAGGAGGGAACAATTCTCCGAACGGGGACGTCCTTCGCTAAACGCAAACTACTATCCTACTAAGGGGAAGGGAGAGGATAGATCACGATAGAAGGGAAAAGAGAAACTAAAAAAAAGAGGGGGGAAAGAGGGGAATTTCATCCGACCTCTCGAACCTCCTAAAAACTAAGAAAGGGGGGAAGAAAACCACTCGCAAAAAAAACTATCGAACACGAAAAGCCCGACGGAAGGATTCGCCTCTTATATCAAATCGTCTATCTGAAAAAAAGCGAGGCTCATGGGTTTGAAAAAGTAGAACTGACAAAAGGTGAAAAACTCCCACGGAGGGGGGAGAGGGCTTCAAAGCCCATTACTTGGAAGAAAAAACTTATGATTATGAAGGGGGACCATGGGCTTCCTCCCTACGAGGGGATGACTAACTGGGGAAGGGGGACGGGGTCAAAAAAAAGGCGGTTCTCTCTCTTAGAAAAAGATCATCTCCAAGGGGGCAGGGCGGAGGGTTTAGTCTCGTGGGGGGGGAAAAATGGTTTGGAAGGAAGGCCAGGCGGGTTGCGGGGAAGGGAGCTAGCGTTCAATCCAGCTAATAGGACAGAGAAGGGTCTCCGAGGGAATATCAGAATAGATGTGATCTATCCTTACAAAAAGGAGGATCTATTCGAATTCTCATATGAATAAACTTTTCTCTCAGAAGGGCGGAATTTTGTCTTCCGGGGTGAAAAAAACGCGTTGAGGGGAAGGGGGACGGGGCTAAGGCGGGGGAAAGGGGAAAGGGGCAAACGAATTGGGTTTTGTCAAAGCGTCGAGCCAGGCCGAGACTCCAAAAAAAAAGACGAACAGGCGTTCGGCCGTCGGGGGGGAAAAGGTGACCTCTGTAAAAAAAAAAAAGAGTACGCTCCGATCGCGAAGGGGGTGCCTGGACTCTTGTAGGAGAGGGGAAAAGAACTACGGGCGAGAGAAAAGGGAAGTTGGACGGCATAAGAAAAAAGGAAGGGGGGTCGTGGAGCGGATCCACTCCGTGGTCTCTGGGGGAGAATGGGTGCAAAGCTCGTTTCGGGGGGGGGGCCAAACAACCTCTGGAAAAAAGGGGGGGTGTCCGTGAACGAGAATATCTTCCGAGACAAGCATGAGAGGAGAGGACTTCTCCTCCTTCAGGTCTCAGTCCCCGGAAAATCTCCTTTAATATGAGGGAAAAGCAAAGGCTGCTACAGTCACGCTTTCGTTCAGGGAGGGGGTATCGGCGTGAAAAAGCTGGGGGGGGAGACTGCAATAGAAAGAGGAAAGGTCGGTGTTTGTCGATGGGAACGCAGTTTATAACCCCCAGTGGAAAAAAAAAAAAACTAAAATCTGCAGGAGGGGGGAGAAAGGAAGAGGCTCAGAAAGGAGGGAAAGAGGCGACACATGTCGACAGTGAAAGAAGGGGGTCCCATCGCCTTAATGCCCTCCAAGTAGGCAGACAGCATATTTCCATGATGAAAGGGGGAGAATAGTCCATGCCCTAAAGCCGCAAGTCAGCGGACCTTGCGAGGGCAGGACGCAAGCGTCTTTGTGGAGACTTGGCAAGTTGGAGAAGGAATTGCGTCCGCGTCTTTTCTGCGAATGTGGAAGGGTGAGGCTTGAAGACGTTCTCCTCAAATGACGAAAAGGGGAAAAGGGATGCACCTAGGAAAAAAAGAAGAAAGCGAAGGTGTTCTAGAGCAGATAAGAAGGAAAAGGGCGCCCAGTGCCGCGGAAAGAAGGGCTTAGAAAGGTATAAAAAAAAAGGGAGCCGCAACGTTCAGAAAAAGGGGGAAAATCCAATTCAAGCGAGGGGGGGGGGGCAACGCGGCGGTTTGCGACAGGAGGAAAGGGGAAAAGGACTTGCTAAATAAACTTGATCTTTAAAAAAACGTGGAAGGAGTCAGGAGGAGACTGATGAAGCTATCCTTGGCAAACAGGAGAAGGTGAATTGTCGAAAAGGGGGGGGGATGGAGTGCGCGTTCCGGAAGAGGAGGAAGATGGCGGCATCGCGATTTTGGGCGGAAAGGTGAAATACTCTATCAGGAAAAAGGGACGCGAAGATCTTCAGAGAAGAGTAGGGCAAGGGCAAGGCGGAGGAGGAGGGAGAGTACTACGGGGTCTGCGGCAAAAAAAGAAAAGCGTTATTTCACTAAGACTCTCCTATGCGAGAGAAGGACAGGGCTCGAATGAGCTTTTCTCGCAAAAGAAAAGGTAAGACCAGGGGGGAAAGGCGGAAGGTAAAAATGACACAAGGGGGGGAGGTTCAATTTGTTATCCGACCGAAGTTTTTCAATGAGGAGACTCAAAGAATAGGCGAGAGCATCTACATCACCTAAGAAAAGGGCGAGAGGACACAAACACAATAGGAAAGGGTAGCGAGGCACTCTAACTGCAGGAAAGGACCAGTACACTTTTTCGGAGGAAAAGGTCTTCTCTCTCCTCGGAGAAATAAAGGAAAACAGATCGCCGGATCTTCCCGGAGACAGAAGCAATGCAGAAACTAGTCAAAGGCCGGTGAAAAGGGAGAAAAGAAGAGAAGAGGTTGAAGGCCGGGAAAAGAAAAAGCACTCGCGTGGCTCCGGACGCTCCGGAAAAAAACGCTGCGCTCTCCGCCTCCGTTTATAGAGAAACGCTGCTGAAGAAAAGTAACGGATAGGGAACTGGTAAGGGAAGAAGACGAAATACCGTCCGACGGGAGAGGGGGAAAAAGGAGAGTGTTTGTGTGTCGTCTAGCAGGGCTCGTATCCGAGACTGAGCGAAGGGGGAAGGTTACGAGAAAAAAGATACCCGAGGCGTGAATTTTTAGAAGGAAGGAAGGCTAAAATTTCTTCGAAAAACGCGAGAACGAAGACAAAGAAGTTCGAGCCAAAAGGGGGGGGGAGCCTGTCGATCTTCAAACAATCGTCAAGAAAGAAGAGGTTGGGGGTTTGTGGAAAAGAAATACGAAGAGGAAGAAAGAGATATACGGGAGGTGGGAGGGGAGGGAAAAGAGTCTTCAAATATCTCGGAAAAAAAAGCGTTCATCTGCGGAGGACAAGCTCAAGAGGGCAGATTTGAAACAAGTATAAAAAAAGCAGAAAGTCACCTTCCCGAGCGGGAAAAAAAATCACGAAGGGGGGGGTCCGCGCGAATGACGTGAGAGCAACGTCGAACAGATCTCAAAAGAAGGGCAAATTGAAAAAGCAAGAGCAGCGGAGGAGGCACAACCGCAAGGAAAAATTGGCCTCGCTCTTTATGTGATGGCTTCTTGCGGATTAAGGGGAACCTAACACTTAGCAATGAGAAAGATTGAACAAACTGTAGCCCTCCGGCTAAGGGGAGAATAAGTAAAAACTTCGCTTCGGGGACCGCTAATAGGCTTGCGAAGAAGAGAATTTCTTGCTAAGGAGGAAGCGACCCGATAAGAAAAAAGTGTTTCTTCTCGAGAAATTGTACGCACTGGAAGAGGAGGAAAAACACGGCTTAAAAAGCGACCGAACTGCTTCGTTTTGAGAAAGGAAGCTACGTGCTAAAAAAAAGGGAACGAGCGTCGAAAAAGGGAAAAGAGAAAAAAGGAACTGCGAGGGGAAAAAATATTCTTCTAGA
>Ga0179593_1716310_pt1 | contig 13034 bp, 16 predicted proteins | sample CZODoug2_1_08_16_FD_185931 | JGI IMG/M metagenome (GOLD analysis project Ga0179593, IMG submission 185931) | Vadose zone soil fungal communities from Angelo Coast Range Reserve, California, USA - CZODoug2_1_08_16fungal (PacBio error correction) | ecosystem: Environmental > Terrestrial > Soil >...
CTTAAAGAATCAATAGTTTCCCAGTTAGAGGAAGGAAATATCACAGGGAAGAAAAAAAGATTTCTTGGTATAGAAAGAGTGAACAAAAGAAAGGAAGATAAAGAGCTGTCGTATGGAAAGGGGGATGGAAATGTTCTGGATGGGGAATACATTCTTTCCATTGAGGGAATCCTCCATTTGTGACTTAAAGTTTTAAGAAGAAGAATACGGAAAAGAAGAAGAGGAAAGGACTGTGTCTGGAAGAGGGGGAGAAAGGGAAATACAGTGAGGGTGGAGAGGGGTAGAAGCGGCGAAATTGTCCTTTTCAAAAGGATGTGGAACTCTTTTTCAAGCGCAAGGCGAGTGTGGTTTAAACTTTCGTGTGAGAAGGTGACACCAATAGGTACTATGAGAGAAAGGAGGAGAAAGCTATCCTTGGGAGGAGGTATCAAAAAAGGGATGTATGAAAAAAACAGGACAAGAATACTGACACTATGCCTAGGGGGAAGTAATCCGTCTTTAAACAAAGAAGCGCGGCTTGAACCAAGGATGCCCTTCGCCTCAAAAAAGGAGCCAGAAAGGAGAAGAAAAGAGGATCCAAAAGGTTCTAAAAAAGGAGGGAAAGCAGGAGAAAGGACACAGAGAAGAGGGGAAATACATTGCAATTGGGGAAATGAAAATGTTTGACTTTGCTGCAAACGAGATCTTTCTTCTTGATCAACGTCACGCATGAAAATGGTCCGGACACAAGGTAACTGCTCAATAAAAAGAAAAGAGGGAATCAAGTAGAACAAAGAAGGGGGGCCAATGTTTAGGGAGGGGAGATTAAAAGAAAAGAGATGAAATCCGAATGGAGCCAGGGGGGGGTTTTTATTTAAGGAGGGTTTCTAGAGGAGGCAAGTCCTCACTTTAGGAGGACCTCTGCTTAGAGAAAAGAGGAGGGGAAAGAGAAGTCGGCCAGGGAATAAGAAGAGGATAAAAAACATACCTAAATAAGAGGGACTGAAGTGCGTTAGGGATGGGAGAGGATGGGGAAAAAGGACCCTTAAGAAATTTCTGGGGGTAGGTTTTGTAAGTCCGCCAGGGGATGGACTTGTGATGTGAAGGGTTCAGTCAGAAAAAAAAAGGAAGGCATAGGAATGGCCTGGGGAGCAGACTTGAAAAATTACAAGAAAATCCTGAGTTCTGACGGCAGGTTTGGGTAGTCCGCATAAGATAGTGCCGTTTGATCGTCAAAAGGGGAGGGGAGGGAGACACTGAAGAAACAAGGAGAAACTAGAAAAATGAGTGGAAGAAGGGCACGACAATGGAGACACACAGCCGGAAGAGGGATAAAGATATGGGTCCTACCATAAAAGCCGAAAGCGGGAAAAGGAAAGAGGGGAAAAATTAGAGAAAGAGGGGTCATGCGATTGAACGGAAATAAAAAAGAGGGACGCGATCATCGAAAAAGAAGGACTACAACAGAAAGGTCTTATATTTTATCCCGAACTCTTGATGATATAAAAAGAACCGGGAAAAATGTCTAGAGGAAGGGGAGACAGGAATAAACAAAGAAAGTAGGAGGTCTTGGGGTGGGAGTGGGTGGACTTTTAACCTATGAGGTCTCAGATGTCTATCCTTATGAACTAAGCAGAAAGGAATAAACTAGAAAGAAGAGGAGTGTAACAACTGAAAAGGAGGACAAATTGTCCTGGCGTAGGGGGGGCGAAAAGATTCGCGCCATCCCTAAAAGGAATCGGTGCCTCCTGTTGGAGGAAAAAACCTATAGCTTGAGATAAGTGTAGGAAAGTGGGGAAGGAAAAAGGGGAACCAAGGGGGGTGAGAGGGTACATAATGTCAGGGAGAATAAGGCTTTCGTCACCCAAGAAAGTAGTGAATTCTCCATGCTCGGGGAAAGAAAAGCCGTATCAAGGGGGCGCAGATCTTGAGGAAAAGAAGGGTTGGAGAGGGGGGAAAAAGGACAGAAATGGTCGGGAAAAGGAGAAAAACGGAGACAGGGATCAATAACAGTAAAGGATCTCATCTAAAGGAATACCGGCCCTAGTGGGTGCCCCCCGGGGTCCGAAGAAGGAGACGGAAAGAAGAATTAGGGGACGGGAAAGGCAAAAGACCAAAAAACAAAAAGAGAGGGAAGGGTAAGATTAGGGGAAGAAGGATAATGGCTTGGGGGAGCCCATACGCTCTTAAGGTTGGGTTGGCCTATTGGGAAGAAAAAGGTCGGGATTAGGAATGGGGGGGAAAGAGGGGGAGGCGCTCGAAAGGAAGTGATGGAAAAAAGGTAAATCGGAACCGAAAATAGAGAAGCGTAATCGCTCTCTTTTTCAAAAAGCTGTGATTAGACATGAGAATCGACTCTTTTGGGTGGGAACCCGAAGAAAAGAAAAAGTTCTCGGAAGGGGATCGGGGGGAGGTGGAGGTAAACGAGAAGAGTGGGGCTCCAAAGTACAATAATCAGACTTCTTATCTGTCGTCCAAGAAGAAATTTATGAGAGGACATAAAGATGGATAAAAAAAGCCTGGGGGGGGGAAGAATGATGGTAGTTGGAAGAGGAGTAATGGGGAAGTGATGTCTTCTCTAGAACGTTATTCCATAGAGACTTCTATACCTCACAGACCTGATGGAGGTGGATCAAAGGAAGGGGCGCGAAAGGGAAAAAATGGGTGGGGAGGAGGGCAGAAAGCAAAGGAGGGGAGAGCCCATTTCCGGGGGATTTTGCTCCGTAAAGAGTCTGTCCTCTAAGGAGTAGTATCATCTACTTCTAGGTAACTATTCGCACGGAAGGAAGGGGGCTAGAAGAGGGAGCCTAGCGAGGAAAACTGAAGATGGATTGGAAGAAAAAGGGAAAGATGAGTGCGTGTCGGATGAAAGTCGTTGAGATGTTAAAAAAAGGGAGCAAAAACTCATTGGTCTATGTAGAGAGCATTTCGCAGAAGAATCCTTCTTGGCGGAAGAAAAATCGGGGGGGAGGCAAAAAAAAAACGCTGAAGAAAATGAGGAAAGGATTCTGTGTAACAGGGGACCTTTCCACCCAAAAACAGAATTCGCTAATCGTAAAGAATGAGGGGAATCAACCGGGCAAAAGGTGGCTGAAAGAAAGACTGGGCGAAAGGGTCGGGGTGCACAGATAGATGTAAGTATCTAGATAAGAAGGCTGAGAAAAAGGAGACGGAATGATTCTCGAGGTCTGATCTGTTTCTTTTCCAAAAGTCAAAAAGGGGCAAGGTGGCATCTAAGAAATCTAACGAAAGAGAAGAGGGTCGCAGAAAGGGATGAAGAAACCGATTATAGAAAGACTAGAGGGGGTGGAGGAGAAGGGGGAGTACCAAAAGGGAAACCGCCTTTACCGGGAAGGAAGCTGACTTTTGAGAAAGGTGGGGAGTCTATCCATTTAGTTCTTCCGTTTCGGGTAGGAAATTCGGAAAATAGGGAGCCGAAGAAGAGGGGGGTCGAGGCCAAAGTAAGGAGAGGGAAAAAAAAGAAGATAATTGGGGGGGGGGAGTTTATCTTCTGTGGCAGAAGAAGGAATGTCTCGCCATAGAAGGGCTTAATGGAAGATAACATGGGGGAGAAAGTTATGAAAGGAAGTTAAGAAAAAAAAAACAGGGGGTTAGAGGGGCACGGCTGGGTTTGAAACGCGGGTTTTTCAAGAATGACGACTATTTCTATTGAAGCTCTATGTGAAAGCTTTTCGAGGACATTCGCTAAAAGGGAGCGGAGAGAAAATGGGGGAGGGTGGGACGTGAGGGAAAATCGAAGGGGGGGGGGAGTGGTCAAATTTGGGACAATGGTTACAACAACATACTTTCAACTCTTTCAGGGAATCTGACAATTACATATTATTCACGCACGCGGCAAACCGAAAACTGAAAATTGAAGGAAGCGTGCAGAAAGGAAAGAGTGGGGGTAGGGTGGCCCTAAGGGAGGACAGAGAGGTCAAAATGGAGGTGAACACTGCCCCGAAAGGGCTGCCTCCTATCATCAAATTGTTTCTCCAATGCCCGTCCCAGTCCTACGGGGAGAAGAGGGAGAGCAGGAGAAAAAAAACGGGTGCCAAAGGGGGGAAGAGTTTCCGAAGGAAAAAAATGGATACGGATATTGAAGGAGAATCCAAAAAAAGAAATAGGAAGTAGGATAAAATATATAGGAATATGGGGGGGCTACATCGAAGATTGCCCATGGAGGAAAATCAATAAATCTTCGGAAATGGAAAGGGTTTACTAGAGGAGGAAAAGAAGAAAAAAAAGTGAAGTAGGGGGGGGGGAACTCCATGCGAACACAAAAATGTCGTAGAAGCTAGGTACAATGGTGAGAAAAATTATTAGAGAATTCTGGAATAAGGGAGGAAAAGAGGCAGTTAAGTACGGTTTAAATAAGGAGGGAAAAGGACAAGGGAGGGGGGGGAACCGGGGAGCCACTTATGTCTGCGAAACTGATCCTTATAAGGAGAGCGTGGTTTGAGGAGAGTGTTACTGGGAAGAACTCTGAAAGAGAGGAGAAGAGCTGGGGGAAAGGAAAGTGAATTGGGGGAAAAGGGAGAAAAAAAGACATAAAGAAGAAACAAAGACTCTCCGCCAGGAGAGAAAATCTTGTCCTTTCAAAAAAGCGTTTAGCTCGATGGAGCCGCCAAGATAAATCACCTCTCCGCAAGCCGAATCCATCATAAAAAGATGAAAAAGAACCATGAGATCTCAGAACGTGGCACCCAAAAGGGGCGAAAGGATCCCTTGTTCACATTCATTTACTGTGCGCGACATTCTAGAAGCACAGGCAGAAACCCAGAAAAGCGTGGGGGGAAAGGGGGAAGGGGGCTCTGATAAGAAGAAAATAAGGGAGGGGGAAAAGAGTCCAAAAAAAGAAGGCACGGACGTCCGAAAAGGAAAATCTCGATCAACGTTTATCCAGGGGGGTGGTCCACTTTCACGAGAAATGTTTCCACGTTTTTCTCTGGAGAGTCGTTACTGGGGGGGAATTGCCAAAAAGGGGGGAAAGTTTAGTGTAGGGAAGGCGCTGAATATTAGGAGGAAGACTTGAGAAAGGACAGAACCGCGCGGTGACAGGGAAACTCATGGGAAAAAGGAAATAAACGGGTCCTCTTCACCTGAGGGGCTTTCCAATTCTCTTGCCTATTGGTGGGAAATGTGGGAATTAAAAAGAGATGTTTAAAGGAAAAAAAGAGAAAATGGGGGAGATATAGGGGGGGGGGTGAAAGGGGGTGGGAGTTTAGAGAGAAAAGGTTAGAAAAAGAATAGAGGGAGGTCTTTCAAGGAAAATCTGTCAAAAGGTTGAAAGATTCGGCAGCAAAGGGGGAACGATGATTCTGCGAGGAGGGGGGATGAACAAGAAGATAGAGGAACGGGAAGCTCGAAGAGCTGACAAACATGTGTTGTAAAAAACCATACACTCCTTCTCTCTAGGGAGTACAGCCGTTAGCAAATCCAGGGCCATGGTTAGTTTGGGGAAGCCTATAAAAGGGGGGAAGAAGGGCGATCAGGGGGGAGCGCCGTGAAAGGGGGGGGCGGGAGAAATAGATTTTATCGAACAACGGTGTCTCGGATATACTCTGAGCCAGCCCAAGGAGTCCGAAAGAAGGGAGATGAGTATTAAAAGGAAAAGAGAAGGAAAGACTTAGGGAGGGCAAGGGACGTGGAAAAGCATGGATGTGTGATATGCAATCGTAAGCCGGAGGATTCAACTACTGCATAGGCCACTCGAACCTCTAGTGAGAACAAAGTTTCCATTGCGAGTCATTTAGAAAGAAAGAGTGGAAAAGAGGTGCACAAAGTGAAAAGGGATCGAGAAGAAAAAAGGGGTGAGGGAGGAGGGTACGAGCTGGTGCGCGACCAATCAAAACACCGCTAACTTGAAAAATCAGTTCACGGGGAAAAGTATGATGTATGGGGGGAAAAGAAAAGGGGTAACGAGTCGAATGGGAGGTAGGTGAAAGGAGCAACATTCGGAAGAAAGAGAACATGAAAATGAATCCAACTCTCTCATCTGGGACTCTTATTCGATCAGCTGGGGGAATCCAAGGAAGGGGGGGGGGGGGGGGGGGGGGGGGGTCGTTCGGGAGAAAAGGAAAAAGACACTTCCCTATTGGAAAAAAAAGCCAGGTAACTAGAGTGTGGGCTGTCCGAATGATTGGCAGATCTAAACAAAAAAAAGCAACTTAAGGGAACGTACTAGAATAATTCCCGAAAGGCTTGGGATATGGTCAGGTAGGGGGCGGGGGGGCTTTCTCAGGGGCTAAATGTAGTAATTTAGTAAAATTTGAAAGGAAGGGTAAAGAAGAAGAAAAACTTCAGGGTTGGATGAAAAGAGAGGAAACATGGGGGTAGGGGTCCTCTTTGTAAGGGTGCTCCCTCATCGAGAAACTTACTAACTTGCTAGAAAGAATCTCGGAGGGGGGTAAGAAGGAGAAAAAGGGAAGAACCAAAGTAGGGGGGGTCAAGAAGAAGGCAAAGGGAAAGGGAAGGAGCGGAAAACCATGGGAAACTGGCGAAAATTATTGCTTAACACTCAGTAAAAGCATGTTCCTCCATTTAGAGTGTCGGTGAAAAGGAATAACTGTGGGAGGGGAAGTCTGGAGAAATTCTGAATCAGAAGCCAGGGAAGGGAGGAACAGGAGCCCATCATGTATCAGGGGCAGAAAAGCGTGGGCGAAAGAAAACGAATCAAATTGTGTGAAAATTCTCTTAAAACGGTAGTCAGTTCGTAGGGGGGGGTCTCAGAGGGAAAAGGGGCAAGAGAGGAGGGCTAGTCAAATCTAGAGGGGAAGGGAAAAGTCGAAAGAGAGGAAATAATTCAAAGCATTAGGTCATCCGTGCAATCCTACCTCACGGCAGCTCACCCGGGTCAGGAGAAAGAACTTTTGCGGAGAACGTTATCAAGGAGATAAGAGGGGTAGGGGGTGAAAATTTTCTAATGGCAAAATGAGATTTTCTGCCTACTCCTGAAAAATCATATTCTTACTAGCAGCTCGGAAGAAAAGATAAGGGGGACAAGGGCGTGGCCGCCAAAGAGCAGGGAAAGCAAATAAAGCACGACTCCTCCAAGGTAGGAAGGGAACCACCACTAATAATCCGCTCTTACGTTTTGAAATTACAACACAAGGAAGGAAAAGTAAAACAGATGGCAAAAGCGAAGAAGAAGCGGAGGGAGTAAGGGGGGGGAGAAGAGAGAAAAAAGGGAGCTTCCGTCGAGGTAATCCCTTAGTTCAGCAATTTGTGCAATCTAACTAATAGGCCGAAAGTAAACTTGAGGCAGAGAACGCCATGAAAGAAATTGGGGCAAAAAAGAAGGACCAAACCGTACGGAAGATGAACGATAAAGAAAACCGTGGGGACAAGAGGAGGGGAAAGGAACTGACTTGGAGGGAGATGCGTGTGAGCACAGTTAGACGTCCTGGCATTGCGTGCGGCGTTTTCGGACGCTGTTTCTCAAAAACTAGCGAGGAGGGAAAAAAAGCAAATTGAGAAGGAGAGGGAGGCCTGTGAGCATACGGAGAAGGGCGAAGCAACAAAAGGTCTGAAAGAATGGGAAAAAGAGGGAATACGTGAGAGTACCTTTTTTTTCAATACCGGGATGATTATACGAATGGCCGGCCGAAACTGCTGGGGGCAGGAAGGAAATTGAGAAAATGAAACAGTAAGAGGGCGCGTCCATGGAAAAAGAAGAGAAGGATTGGTAAGAGAGAAAAAGCTTGCGGTCCAGGAGAGGGATCCTCTATTTCTAGGGTATTGTCAAAGAGAAAAAAGCAGTTACAGTTAGGGCAAGTCTACTGGGGGAAGTCTGACAAGGGGGGAAAGGGCGAGCTGACAAACCACCGGAACTGAAGAAGTACAGAATCCGGAGGTTTTGGTCGCCATCGGGAGTCGTAAGCTCTCATTTCCCCCCTTTTATGGAATGGCCCCGCAAGCGGACTCGCAAAGAGGGCCCTACTTGTTTGACGATACTCAGCGCAACGAAGGAAATGTATAGAGAAAAAAAAAGGGCTTTGGGAAGGAAAGAAGTAGGAAAAAGAGATAACTGTGTCCTGATTGGGGAAAAGGGTGGGGGAGAAAGGCTCTTCAACCCACCGTATTATGATTAAAATAGATAGGAATGGGTCTTCGAAAGAATCATGTGGGAGAAAAAAAAAGAAAGGGAGAAGGAACAAAAAAGGGGAATAATGAAACCCCCGCGACGTTGAGGGAGGGCAACATTGTTTCTACTTCGAAAAACCCCACCGTCGATCTGGATTATAAAAAGGAGAGGGCGTTATAAAGGAGACAGGGGAGTTTCTGGAAAACGTGGGGGAAGAGGGGGGAGGAGATGGGGGTCAAAGAGGAAAAAGGAACCGGATGGGTCATCTACTTAACACGTGGTCCTTCAAAGTTCCGGGGTTGCTCGAGCATGTACTGGAAAAAAGGTAGGTGCCGGAGAAGCTTTAGAAATTTCATGTTAAAGAAGGAACGAGAAGTGGGGGAAAGGAAAGAACGAAACGAAAGGCTCTCCTCCCCACGAACACTTTTCCTTCAATTATCTTGTATCGCGATGGAGCGGACAAGAGGGTACCTCAAGCAAGGGTACTTACCGGGGAATTGAGCGGGAAGGGAGTGAAGAAGAAGTACAGGGAAAGAGGTGGAGTACCGGGAGGTAAGAGCGCTCCGAGGAACATCCCTTGTTTCACATTAGGCTCCTTACTGTGAAGATCTAGAATGAACGAAGAACTCAAATTGCACAGGTGGGAGGGGCTTCACAAAAAGAAGAAACAGCGTCACGCAAAAAAAAGGGGAAAAGAGAGAAACAAAAATGGACCCTCCTCAATGCGGAGAAAGACCCATCGACTGGCTTCCGATAAACGGTATCCAGGGGGGACGACGGAACAAAGGGGGGGAAGCACTGGGTCGGAGACGAACGGATAGAGTTCAATGGGGGGAGAAGGGAAGGTTGAGATAAAAAAGGAATCGCCTCAAGGGACGGACCTCTTTCTTTAGAACGGGTAATAACACCTCTTGACTCATGGAAAGAAAAGCGCCGCCGCGAAACCGAGGGGAGGAAAAAGGGCATATGGGGGGGGGAAAGTAAATGTGTTAGAGAAAACTTGCGAAGAAAAGAGGTCGTGGGGAGTGAAGGTGAGTGAATAAAGCCAAGGAGTAGTTTTATTTTATATGCTGTCCTAGAACAGCTTGAAGGGGGACCTTCAGGGAAAAGGGAATCGGGAAAATGAGAGATTCTTAAAGGGAAGGAAGAGGGGATGAATATGCGCGCTAAAAATCTCATATTCGGCAAGATTCATCTGCCCAAAGAACTTAGTTTCCACACAAAAATTCCGGGGGCAGGTAAAAGGAAAGAAGCCAGATCCATGGGAGGAACCCAAAAAACACATGTTGTCCCTGAGAAAGTCTCCTCAAGGCTCGTTACTGACATCGCCGGGAAAAATTTCGCGCGGACTGGAAGGAAAGAAAGAAAAAGGAGGGAGGCCGAAAAAGGGGGTAGAGAGGGGGAGGTATGCATAGGCTGGGGAATGTTCCTTGACGGGTTGAGAATTGAGTTCTACAGTACAAGCAAGGAAAAAAAAAGAATTTGAAAAGGGGGGAGAAACTGATATAGGGAAGCGAAAAAAAGGAGGGGCCGAGGGAGGCGGGGGGGGTCCTTGTGTCGGTGGTGGTAAGGACTCAAGAATTTGAACGGTCCATCGAATCGGGGCTTTTCTGGGAGACTCAAGTAGGGGGAGGTGGGAGGTGTAAAACTGGGGGGACTGAGGGAAAGACAAAAAAGGCGTGAGGATATGGGGGAGGGGGTTATCGAGCTTTGAGAGTGGATGTACTGCAACGAGGGGGCGGCCAAATGATTGAAAGAGGGATACATCATAAAAAACGCGCTACAGAAAAAGGGGGGAGAAAAAGTTGAAGTGTGTTGTGAGGGGAAGTGGAACGAATCTTTGGGCTTTCAAAAACTCAGGAAGGGACCCAGGGAAATGGATCAGGACGTCCAACGAGTAGTCAGGGACGGACTAAGAAGTGGGGGGAAGGAAGGGGGCGGCGCCTGTGGTGCGAAGGCCTAATTAATTTCAGTCTCATAATCAACAACCCCACCTGGGATTATTAAGATATATATAGGGTGTCAATCAGTCGGGGCTCTACGGGGGGGGGGATGAAGACTGTCGGGCATGGGGGATACTGTGGGGAGATACCATTTGGGGAAAAAAAAAATGGCGACCTGGGATAAACTAAGCTTCTCAAGATTTATCCGCTTATACATTTGAAGAAGCCGCAGGTTGTTTGGGGGCAGAGAGAGCCGACAAAAGAGAACGGGGGGGGGAAGAGGGAGGGGAAGCTCAGTGCAATCGTTGGGGGGAAAGTCGACTTGAAAAGAGTCTCACCATTTAAGAGGATCTAACGGGATGGTGCGTACCACACAGGCAGTTCTTAACACGACCTGTCATTTCGTCCATGGTCCTTTGGAAAAAAAGTCCGTTTCAAATCTGCCTATGAGAGAAAAAAATAAGCTAGACCGCATAGTCAGCTTTGCTCAACTTCACTGCACATCCGACCCATACTGTTTTTGCCGTCGAAACGGAGGGGCTTTGGAAAAAGTGATGATCCGCGACACGGGAAAGGGAGGAGGGGTCGTAGCGATTAGCGCCATGTTACTGACAAGCTACCGCACATCCTAACCTTTGCAAATTGCAGGAGTATAGAGGAGAGAAAACATCATGGAGAAGTAAAGGGTGCGCAGAGAGGAGGAGGAGACGAAAACGCTTCATAGCAAGACGATCCTTTCACGAGCTCCGGCACCGCCAGATGGAAATCAAAAGTCCTTGCGGAGTCACCAAATACGCACAGCCGTAAGGGGGGGGAGGTACACGACAGGGAAGAATTCCAATGACATCTGGCGAATGACGCCCGGGGGGGCTGCTGCCTGGACGGGATGGCAAAAAAAAATTAACGTAAGGGAGGCGCCTCTTGATAGGGAAGAAAAAAACCGGTGGACACGGCCTCGGCCCCCCAGGAAGAACCGAAACCCTTGGCCCAACAAGAGTTACCTTTTTCCTCTTACTGGGATAAAAATCGGAGCAGGGGGGGTCTGGGTGAGCAGAAGGAGAACGAGTGCAGAAAGGATTTGAGGTCATGGGTTGGGGTTTCATTCTAGAATGGAGCACCTTATAATCTAATGTGAACTGGATGAGAGTGGGGGGAGGCGCGTTTGGGGGGGGAGAGAAGAAAAAGGGACGGCTGGTTAAAGGGGTGTCACGATTAAGAATTGCTAGGCTTCTCGCGGAAAACATTCTTGGCTTCTCCAGCGCTAAAGAAGAAATTGAACAGGACGAAGGTTTTCTCCGGTGGTGGGGAAGGCAAAAGGAAAGGTTACAAAAGGGGAAAAGAGTTTCTGAAAAGTACATACGAGGCTCTCGCAACAGGAACTGAAGGGAATACTTATCAGTCGTGCAGCCTCAGGGTCAGTGGCCCTAAGTAACCCACGTAAAGCAATCCGCCTAGCGGAGAAAAAGGGAAACTTCCAGGACCGACGGTGGGGGTTCAGAAAAAAAAAAAAAAGAAAAAAAAAAAAAAACAAACAAAAAAACAAAGGAGAAGTACACCTCATGAGCCTAGCATTACAGTTGCACTTTAGGGTCTTAATCCCTTTTCAATGAGTCTAATATCTCTCTCTCCACACAAACAACGATATATAAGTAAATGGAAAGAAAATCTTAGCAACGGTAATGCAAAAAAAGTTGCGGGTAAAGGCTTCTACATGCGAACACCCCCGGGCGGAGCTTTGACTTCATTGGCTAAAGTAGGGCTAGGCTAGAAGAAAAGGGGACTTGTCAGGGTTCCGGTAACTAAGAGGGAGGGCCAAACACACCCAGGAAAAGAAGGAGCCGAAAATCGTGGTTCCAGGGTGCGCTATTCGCGAAAAGTTTCAGAGTGAACGCTGTTTTCGCGATGGTAAATGAAGTTGACAACATACAGAGACAACAGCTTCGGAAAAGGAAAGGGAAGGGGAGCGGATGGGAGGCTTTTCACATCTCGCCAAGAAATATCTGCCATCATTGAACAAGCCGTCGTGGGAACGAACTGAGAATCAATCCGGGGAAAAAAGCGAAAAAACAGAGAATAACTTGAAGAGGGGAGGGGGGGTAGCAGTTCTAAATGCCACAGGCCATTAAACTCAATTTGAAGGTGTTGACTTTCTAAATCGCCTTGCTGCGGGAGAACGTCCCGAACAGAAGGAAACGAACCGACATCAAACGGTTATAAGAGGGGGGAAAAGGTCACGGTTCACGGGGTCTGTCATCATTAGGGGCCGAGCCTTGTCCAAGCGGGTTTGATTTCTGATTTATGGAGAAGAAGAGGCCGCCTCATGTGAGCGGCAGTCGTTAGTGAAATAAAAAAAAAGATAAAAAAGGGGAGGAGTAGGGATGCAAAAAGGGAAAGTGTGTAACTTAAGCGCGGGCGGGGGGGAATTCCGCCAAGGATGGAGGAGTTTATTCTCAGATCCGACTGGCGGAACTTAAGGGACATCGAGGAGTGAGGGAGCGGGGTGAGACCGCATAGCGGAATGCACAGACAATGGTTGGGAAAAAAGCACGGACCCAAAAAGTAAAATTCTGCCCATGGGAGGCTGTTGCTTTAGGCTTGAACCGGAAGTACCCAGGCGCGTAACGGGAGAATGACGAAAATCATCGAACGTGAATCCCTGTCAGAAGGGACCTCCCAAGGAAAGGGGCATTTAGGGAGCAACCCAGTAGGATGTCGATTTTAGGGGGAAAATCCAGATGAGGTCTGCTGTACTAGCGGATGAGGAAAGGCAGGAGAAAGGACATGAAAAGATAAGTTGAAAGCATGCGGCAATTCCTTTGCGTGGGACGCAAGAAGGTCCCACCGGGACGGGCAAGACAGGGAACTAGAACGGACAGCAAACCAAAGTGGAGGAGGGGAGAACCAAAAAAGGTATTCTCCATGCTCATCCGCGGGATCAAAACCCCCCGAAGCCAGCATTCGTTGGTCACCATGGGCAGGAAAAGAGAAAGTGAAGGCCCATAGGCCACGAGTCGTCCTCGTAAATA
>Ga0179593_1275266_pt1 | contig 13033 bp, 12 predicted proteins | sample CZODoug2_1_08_16_FD_185931 | JGI IMG/M metagenome (GOLD analysis project Ga0179593, IMG submission 185931) | Vadose zone soil fungal communities from Angelo Coast Range Reserve, California, USA - CZODoug2_1_08_16fungal (PacBio error correction) | ecosystem: Environmental > Terrestrial > Soil >...
AGAGGTGGAGGAGAACATTGCTGAACCGCCGGGAGGGTTAAACCGGGGAAGTTCGGGTCTTGGTTTACTCTTCTAAAACGGGTAAACATAAAAAGTCCGGACTAGGGGTGTGGAAACTAAAAGATAAAATAAAAGGAGGAGTGAAGGATGTGGACGGGTCGGGCAACGAAGGCATCGTGCCTGGTAGAGGCCGGTGAAAAGGTTAGAGGAAGAAGTTTGCATGAAAACATTCATGGAGCCCTAACGAACATTTGGATGTCAAGAAAGGTGAAACGGGCTTCCGTACTGTCGCAGGGACCACAACAAACTGGAAAAAAAAGGAAAATCAGAGGGTGATAATCCGTTTGTTCAGAAAGTGGCTGCGTAAAAAACAAAGAAGGGACCGTGACTTGTCTGTCAAAAGAAAATTTTGATGAGGGACCCCCGCAGGCTTTTTGGTGAGAAATATGCCATGGAGGGGGCTGAAGCGAAAAAAAACTGGAGGAGAAATAGCTTCAACTGGCATGCGTCGGTTATCTAACCAGGGGAATAGAACGTACGAAATCCCGGAAGCGAAATCAGGTAGACCGTTTGAGGATCCGTTTTCCTTGAGACCCGCTTCATAAGTTGGGCAACCAAAAAAGCAACTTAGGAAACTAAGTGGACATTTCCCCGTAACGCTACGCGAAATATACTCGCTAGCCAAAAACGGATGAACTAGCATCAAAACGTCCACTGGGGAGTTTGGTTAGGCCTCGTTTCAAAAGAAGATAAAATCAAATAAAACCATGTTGTGTAAGGAAGGGGAACACAGAAAAAAACTAACGCTCACCGGAACGGGGGGAGTACAGGGTTTATGTCTACCAAAGCTAACCTAGTAAAATGCGAGGATAAAAAAAGGGCATCGAATCCACCAATGAGACGGAAGTGACCCAACAGGGTAGCCTTTTAACATGATGGCAGAAGAGAGGGAACTGCGAAACATAGCGATGAATGATGCGGATCAAAAAGACGTCAAGTATCGAATCCAGAAAACGTGTGACACCAAAGAAGAAGCGAAGACATATTTCCCAAGGCGGGTGAGGGGTAGGAACAAGAAAGGGTGATAACAAAGACCAGACAAGCCCGGAAACGATAAGCAATCCACAAAAGAAGGGAGAGAGGTGGTCGCACTAGCCTCGCTGGGCAACCCGAGACTCACTCAGAAACCTGGCTGAAGGGAGTTAGGGCAAAGGGCCATGGAAAACAAGGGCTGCCTGGAAAATTGGCCTCGCTAAGATCGCGTGGCCGTTTCGAAGGGGAAAGAGTTGAAACCGCCAGTATAAAAAGTTACATCACACGGTTGAGTGGGGAAATAAAAAGATGGGGAAAAGGGGGGTGCAACTCGGAGGGTCGGCAGAGATCTACACCCAGATGACGCACTACGGAAAAAAGACGGCAGCGTGGTTGGTCAAAAAAATAGAAATTTGGAAGCGAATCAGACAGTCGGAGGCGGATTCTCGGGCTTCTCTCGGTGGAGGATATAGGACGCCCGACCTAACGCCAAGCGTTGTGAAGGGAGGGGGGGGGTGGGAAAGGACAGCAATTCGGTCTTTGCAAGCTAGACTTCATGACCGACCTTGGGGTTGAGAAAAAAAAGGTTAGTGAAGCACGTCGTCTATGAAAAGGCACCGACCTTGGGAAAACCGCGGCGACCCACTGATACGAAAACAATCGAAAGACTAGCTCGGCGTCAATCAAGCTGGGGCCATTTATCACGGGGGAAAAGGACGGTGCGGAACTTACTCGAACAGTGGGGGATGCCCTTGTGTTTGGGGCTATTACCCATTAGTCTGGCGAAAAACGGACCGGAAAAGGAGGCAGAGGAAGGGGACTTACAAGCCCTGGGGGGCGTAAGAAGGCAAAAAACTTGTTTTTGGGGGCGGTGAATTGTAAAAATAGCTGGGACAACTGCGCACGGAAAAAATCATCATGTTCGGAGGTGCGCAAAAAAAAAATGTAGATCAAGCGAAGTCGCGTGGATGGAGGGGCATAAAAAGACGGAAAATCAGTGGGCTGTGTACCAACAACCTCCGGGAGAACGAACGGGCCCTACAGGAAGAGGTCCGCGGAAGGGAAAAGGGGTCAAGGGGCGACGTGTCAAATATCCAAACGCTAAAGGAAACACGGACACGCGAACCGTGGGGAGGGGGCACCAATCATGAGACATCTCCTCACAAAAAAACAGGAAATGTCGCGGGCAGAAACCGGTAAAGAAAATGGAAGAAAACCGACCAAGCCAGCACTCGCAATGTTCCTGAAAACCAGCCACTGGAAGGGGAGGGTACACGGATCTTGAAAAAAAAGGAATTGCTGGAAGTGGGGCCAGTTGACCCGAGGCCTCTATGGGCGAAAGGAAAAAATACCAGCAACGAGTAACCGAGTCAGCCCGAAAGGAGTGCTATCAGTGCGGGCAGAAAGAAAAGTAACTCTAGTTTCAGTAACCGGCTCGAGACCACGATGCCTTTAGAAGGAAAACTATCAAGCAAAGAAGAAAGGGGGGAAAGGTCCTTCAACGTACAGGTCAACAAAAGATCAGAACGCGAAGGGTACCAGACGATTCAAAAAAGTCGGCGAAAAACCCCGACCAAATCAAATGGGTTGGTGGGGAACGCGATTCACCAGGCGGGGATGCGAAAAGCAAGTTTGTGTGGCCAAAAATGATCAATCGGATCGGAAGACTAAGTGGAGGGGGGGGGAAAGACGCTGCAATAAGAAAAAGACCAGAAGCTTGCCAATTTGCTGACACATGCAAAATTAAAGTTAACCGCAGATATCGAGGAACAGCTTGTGGGAGAGAAAACAAGACAGAATTTCAGGTCTAAAAACGAAAATAATTGGAGGAGGTACGCCACAAGGTCAGCAAGTCATGACGTCAAGAAGAGCGGATGTAAGGAATGAAGTATGGTACTTAGAAATCGGGAAGTATAAAGGAACCCACCCAGTGAAGAGCAGTATGCCACGAAGGAAAAAAACGAACAACGGTGGCCCAAAACGGCAAGGGGGTGATCTTAGAAAAAAGCCGGCACGGTCACCGCGGCGTCAGAGTAAGGGCTGACCGTTTAAAGGGGGAAGAAGAATAACTAAGGGAAACAAAAAATAAAGGGTGGACGAGATACCGACCTATAACATCCATACCAAAGATAAAGCGAGGGGAAAAAAAGACGCCGAACACGACCTTATAGAGAGGAGTCATCCGGGTAAAGGAAAACCGTACGAAAGAGCCACTAGGGTGGAAAGCAGAACTCAAATTACTCCATTAAAAACGGTCTAGGTTTCATGAAAAACTGAAAGACAGGGTAAGAGTATCCAAGAGGAGGAGGAAAAGAGTGTGTATTTCGACAGGGAGCATGGTGGGTAGCAAAATGGCAGGGCAAGTCTCCGGGTTTAAATGGTGGAATGGGAGTCTTAGCCAACGTATCTCCAGGGGACTGCAGGAAAAAATATTAGATGTCTTGGATGGGAGGTAAGGGAGGAATGGTTAACACAAGGGGTGGATCAGTGGCGAGCGTGGATGGGTAGGTCGTGGCTTCAAACCTGGGGAAGGGGGAAGTGAACGCGCAGGACGGATGGACGCTGCCCTTAGGTTAATGAGGTGGTGGAGAGGGCTAATGCGTGCTATCAGAACCAAAAACAAGGAAGAAATAGCTTGGGGTACCGGTACCACGGGGGAGTTAACGGATGATGATCGAGCAAGAAGGGGGAAAGAGATCGGTTTCGATGAAAAAAAACAGCCCTCGGGACGGTGGAGGATCACAAAGGGCAGAAAAAAAACCGAGTACGTGAGCTGACAGCGGCGAGAAGAACTCATAATGGGGAAGGAACCAGCCCAAGAAGGAATTTCAGTTGATTCCGAAATTATGGGTATATAGAACATGGTCAAAAGCGAATTACGAGGAGTCAGGAGGTTAAGTCGGCAAAGAAAGGCAAGCGAACCACTCTGAAAATTACTGGCGGCTCAAGGAAGAACCAAGAAGGTAAGTTTAAGGCAGGATAACAAAAGTCTTTGGGTCAAGAACAGGCTCAAAACCTGATATGCGTCCACACACCCGAAGCGATTGGGGGAGGATGCCACGTCGGGTCGACGTTTAGAGGTGTGGAATGAAAGCCTCTGGGACCCAAGCTAGCGAGTAAAAAAAACATTGGGGGGGTTTACGAAAAGGCGCATATGCAAAAGAGGAACAGAAGAAAGTAACCGGCGGAATGAAACATCGGGGGACGTCATTGGAAAGGCGAAACTCTATAGGTCAGGGGGGTCGTGCGAAACGTGGCCAACTTGAGGGGACGAGAGGCGAAGGGCTGGAGCGTGGAAATTTGGAGGGCAATAGAAACCGACTAGGTGCAATGTCACTCAATGCAAGGACAGCGGGAGACTCTTGGAAGGTGGAGCCATCCAAAGGGCGAAGAGAAAAAAAAGGAAAATCGATAGGAATCTGGCAAAGCGGGACGTTGATGGCGTCAGGAACGCAAAGCTGTGTGGGGTAGCTAAGGCCGGCAAATTGGTGAGGTCCAGGAAAAAAGGGAGGGGAAAAGAAAACTGCGTAAGGGGGTCGGTGTGGAAGAAAACTACAAACGGAGTCGCCTGGGCAAAAATTGCAGAGGACAGTCAGGGGAGAGTTTCTCATTGCATGTCGCACGCGGAAAAACCTTGACAAGGAAAAAAAAAAAAATACATTATCCAAAAAAGACGATTTTGAGGACTACCGACGAAAAACTTTGCAGAGAAAAGTAAGGCAGGCAAAAGAGGCCAGAACATCCACCATTGAAAGTGTGCGCTCAGAAGGGACACCACCGCATCAATAAATCAGAAAAAAAAGAAAAAGTCTGGTTAGGCTTTACAAGAAACCAATTAGGAAGACCCAATTTCCCCCACGATGCCGGGACGGGGGGGTGAAAAGGCACTTGGGATCGAGCCTGGGCGGGCTAGACATAGTTTGGTAAATGAAAAAAAAGCATCAGATAGACAAAAATTCGGGGAAGGGAACATCCAACAAGGCAGGTAGAGCAGGTGGACAAAAAAAAAAAATTGGCAAGAAAAAGATGCTAAAAAGAGGGCAGGGGTATTAGGGGGGGAGACGTTTCAAAGAAGGGGGTAAATTCTGAGTGAAAAAGAATTCCCGTGACACTGTGCACCCAACGCAGTAGAGAAGACACGGGCCCTTCCACATAAAAAAAAAGAGAACCAATGGGGAGGTGGAGTCTAGCTTCTGAGTACAGAGACCGGGAGAAAAAGGAAATATAGAAATGAAGTTTGGGAAAAAAAAAGGACGGACACAGACTCTGAAGGGGTGGAGTAATATAAACGACCGCTGAGCAAGAGACTCCACAAAAAAAAGGCCCGAAGGTGAGTAGGAAACATCCGGGAAACACACAAAAAAACGCAATCATTGCCGCTGAGCATGCCCGCCGAGAGAGTGAAGCTGGGGGGCGTGCCAGACACCCGCCCACGATTTGGCGGGTTTCGAAACATGCAAAGAGGTAGAAAGTAAAATCAGCTCAGCAAAAAAAATCACGGCCTTAGAAGAAAATCTTCCTTGTATAACCTTGGTTGTCAAAAACACAGTCGGGAGGGAGGTGAAGGGAAAATCGGAAAAAAAAAACAGCGACACGCTCGAGGGCGGAAAAGCGCACGGGGCGGAAAGGGAAGGGTAGATTGGAGAATAACCAAATTCACAAGCGTTGGAGGTCCGGGAAAAAGGTCTGCAGCGGCGAGGGGAGGGTCGAATATATTGAAAGACCTACATATATCAACGAGCAAGGGGGGGGACCCGGTTGGTGGAAAAAAACTTCATGAGAGAGGCGGCCGGGAATGAGGCGGGCTTTGGTACCGAATAAATCTATCATGCATGACAAGGTACACAAAAGCGGGGGCTACACGCCGGGCGGGAACGGGCAAAGACGCATCCTTCTGACCTTTGCGGCGGGAGGAGAACGGAGCCTATTGCCAAACAAAAGTGACGGATCATAAGATTAATAAAAATCAAATCAAGACTAGATGAAAGGAGGAAGGACCAACGCGGAAATGGAAAGTGGAGAGGCATACTGAGAGGGGGGAGCGTTGAAACCTTAAAAAGGTGAAAAGGGTTGGGAACCACACAGTTCGGAGAACCAACCGGCTTGATCACCACAATGAAAATTTTCAACAGGTCCGGCAGGAGGGGGAAGAGAACGGGGACGCGCTCATGTGGAGGAAAAGACGAAAAAAAAAAATAGAAACGTGTTGAGTACTTGGGGGGGGAAGGTCATAAGGATGGTGGAAAAAATCCGAAGACAAAAAGAAACAGGAATGTGATTTTTCATCAGGGAGGGGACCAGAAAAACGGCGCGTTAATTGGCAAAAAAAAAATTGGAGACAGAAAAAAGGGGAAGTGTCGCTTCGTAAGTGCACGGGGAAGCCGATGCGGAAAAAGTAGGGTCGCAGGGGCTGGGGGGGAAACTGCTTCGCTGCGAAAAAAAAGTGCGAAGACCTGAATAGTTGTGTCCGAGGAGTTTATAGCGCAAAACGGGTAAAGGGGTATAAAGCCAATAAGACAGACCCCTGCGGAAAAAAAAACGAAGACGGGGTGGGGGGGCAAAGAGGCAAAGTCCAAAACATAGGCATGGCCCTCTCTCCAAAAAAGCAGCGGGAGAATGACTACTTGGAAGAAAACAAAACTTCGCGCGGGAGACCGAGAAGCCAGTCTGAGAAGAAAGAAATGGACTTCAATAACCGCAAAGAGGATCATCACAAACACGAAAAGAAGGACTAACAAGCTGAACCATGGGAAAACGCGAATTTGCCCGAATCTTCCCATAAAACTGAACGAAAAAATAAGAGCAAAACCGATTCGGAAAAATGGTGCGAGGACGAGGGGAAGGGACGGACCCAACAGGAGACTCGAGAAAGGTTTCAGGGAAAGGGCAGAACGGCAAACAAAGAGGATGCCCGTAGGGTTGCCGAAGTCATAAAAAGAAAGAAAGACAAGCAGGAAAAAATGGGGGGAGGGAGGCCACGTAAAGGCACCCCAAGGGAGAAAAACTCGAGGTTTAAAGTGGGGACCAACATGAGGGAGATGCCTTCGCAAGCAAAGAAAAAAAAGGGCGTCGAACAGACCGGGACAAGGGATCAGGTCTTTCGGGGGTGGAAAAAGTGAACGTTGGGAAAAAGGGGGGATGCAGAACATCACTAGCTTTTATTGGACGCCCTGAAAATCAAAACGGAAGAGAGAACTTTGGATCGGTGCTGGCGAAAACGCGAGAGGGGAAGCGGAAAGAGCAGCTTGCCAGTTTGGCAGGGAAAAAGGAGAAACATAAATCGAAACGGGAAACTCGGTATCGGATGAAAAACAGGAACGATAACAGGTTGGGAAATGTTCTTAGGTGAAGAGGATGACGAACCGAGCAGGACTGATAAAAGGGAGTCGCCTGACTCGCCGTCGGCACGAGGACTCCGCGGTGCCGGGAAAGGCACGGTGAGCGGCAACAATTCTTAAACGACGGCAAAAAACAATAAACAATCGACCTTGCAAAGAGAAAGTGGCACTAAAATATTGCCTCTCTCCGGACGACCGAAACCGGGGTAATCCGTCAAAAACGGAACTTAGGGGAGGTTGTGGTTTACATCTTCGGGACCCGGATGAGCCGCCGATCACAAGAAGAGGTCGTCCGCGTCTTACAATACAAGCACGTCATGCAGTCAAAGTGAACATCCAAAGGTTTTGGGGACGAAAGAGCAAAAACCTCCTCACAAACCTCCTCCTCAGCCGATCCAAACCCTCAGTTGGCAAAAATCATCAAGGGCCGGCACACCTCAACCATCTGAGAAGTGACCATAGGGAGTCCGTGAAGGTGAGAAACGGCCACCACTGGATACAGAAGGGACTTTAGGGGAGAAGAAGCCCTGAACAATTTAAACGAACCGATTTAAGCACCACTGACGCCATGCAGTACACGATCTACAAAAAAAAAGGAAAGGGAGAAAAAGTACGAATATTTGTGACGGGCCTGGCGCAGTTGGAGCGAAAAAAGCAAGGAAGCCACAACTGTTAATGAGTGGAATGGGGTTCTTGTATAAATGAAAACGGCCCGTGCAATAAAGTTGGGGCCCGTTGACAAGGAACTATGATAAATACTTGTCTTACTTATAAACTATTGGAGGTTTTGCCCGTCTGGAGGCGAGTGTAGAAAAAAAACACTCGCTGGGTGAGCCGGGGAAGGCGGATTTCTGGGTAGTGTCGGATCGACGTTCAAAACCTGGATGGCTTGTGTTGGCAAAGGGGGAACGCAAGGGAACGTAGTTTCTGTAAACGGCAAGCCCTTCTGGGGGCCAACGGGTCAGCGGAGGCTCAACCAGGGCTACAACGCAGAGAGGTACACAGAAATGTGGACACACTGGTTTTGGACCGTTACAACGTTTTCGGGTCAGTTAGGGTATGGCATAACTGCAGGAGAGCCACAAATGGGAGACTTGGACCTGGAGATCGGTATGATGTCTTCGAAGGGACTGCTGAAAAGGCCCTCCTTGCCGCCTCCGGCAACCTGCGGACTGCAAGGGAACGAGGAGAGCAATGGGACCCATGGATAGGTCTCATGGGAAATCATCTTACACCCAGTTAAATTCTTTTCCGAAATGGGTTTAACAGACACCGGAGGGTGTTGACCGAGATACGGCGCGTTAAGTTTCAATGGGGCAAGGGTGCGCATTACACAGAGGAAGCCCGAGATGCGCGTACAGTCAGGGGGTTAGCCAGTGCAATGACGATATCAACCAAGACGCGACCGGGGAGGAAATGAATTCGAAAGATGCTTTTAAGCATACCTAACCGCCAAAAAGATCGAGGTGGCACCAACCCAGGAAGATTTCTTGGATGGGAAGCACCGGTCCGGGGTCCGTCCGACGGAGTCTGGGGCTAAGTGCAATCGAACTCTTTTGGGGGAAAAACACCTCCGGAGAGGGAGAAACCGGGGTGTACCGTAACTTTTCGAGGAATGAAACCAGGTCATTCCCGTAGTACGTATGAGGAAAGCGAAGAAAACGAGCAACAAATCTAGCGGAAATGAAACTTTATAGAGGATTGTGGTCGTCAGGGTGCAATGAGTGGAACCCGAGAAAAAAGTGGAGGGCCGAATCTTTTGCATATCATGGCCGGAAGAAGTGATGAGGGACCGAGGTCCGCAGGGGCCTGAATCAAGACTTGGGTTTCTACGCCTGGTCCGTGGTGGGCAAGGACAAAGTTGGGAGGTCGGGGTCGGCAGGAAACATGGGGGGGGGGAGTACGGATCGAAGGGCTGTGGCTCAAAGAGGGTAGAATGGTTGATGAAAGCTACCTGGAAGAACATGGGGGGGATGTGTGTTGGAGAGAGATCCAGGCAATGCAGTGGGAGGTGTAAGCAGGAAGGAGCGGTCAGATTCGTACCGTGGCAGAGGGGGCCTGTAGGCCGTGGTATGAAGAAGGGACGGAGGGCCGGGCTACGAAGGAAGCCAAAAGATCAGGTGGGCAAGTGTTCTGAAGAATTCCCGCAAGGGAGAACAGCCCGCAAAAGAAAGAAATGATTCCCGCACGGATTGTCACCGTGACCTTCCCGACTCTAAGGAATAGAATATGGAAGACTATCAAAAAGGGACGTGCCAGGGGTCAGCAGCGCGGCCGCAGAACAATCAAAAGTTATTTATTGAAGAGAGATACTGGAAAAAAGACTCAGAGCGAAAAAGCCAAAACAGTCTATTTTTTGGGGGAATTCTATAAACAAACCCACTGAGGAAGAAATGCAAAGCGCTGCCGGACGGGGAAAAGAGTGGGTGGCGAAGCAAAGGCGGGACATAATGGGTAAGAGCGATCTCCAAAAAAGTTGGCATCGATATCCCCAACTTGAGGAGAAGGAAACGCGTCACACAACCCTTCATGGACTCAACCCCGTTTGCCACATCAATGGTAAGAGAGGGATACATCAAAAAAGGATCCTATGGGGGGGAGGGGAGAGATTGCATCATTCAAAGTCAAATTGTTCCATGAACAGCATTCAAAACAGGAAAATGGGGAAAACGCCGGAAAAGTAAAAGAATTACACGTGCCGTTTCCCAGAAAGATGGCGCCAAAAGTGGTACATGGTCAGGAAGTCCTAACTTCGTTAGCCAACGGGACCGGAAGAAAGCACCTCACGAATAGAAGGACTTTTGACAAAACCAAAAAAGCAGAGGTTCTAGTGATAGTTATGCTTGGGAGAGAAAATAGAGGCAAGAGAAGGACTTCAGCCTAGAAGAAGGCCTCAAACAAGGCTTCAGGTGAGGTATGGTAATATCCATGAATAGGGGCAAAAACGATAAGGAATTTGCCGAGTAGCAATGCCTCCGAAAGAGAGATGTAGCGTTTTTCGAAGGGGCAAAACCGCCTCCAATGGGGTGGGGAAGCCCCTGCAGAAAAAAGGAGTTCATTAGAAAAAACCAATGAATCGTGGACAAGAGAATTTGAAAGTCATTTTAATCCTTTTGGGCATGGGAAGAACACCAAGGCGAAAGTGGTGCAAAGAGAAAAAAAACATCCACGCTATATAGAGCATGGGCTAATCGGAAAGTGACAAAACGGGGTGCCGCAAAAGAAATGAAGTAATGCACCGACCTACCCTTCAGCCATGCCGTTTGATTCCGGTAGTATGCATGAAAGGGTCGTGACGGGTTCGTTCTCCAAGAGTGGGACCGCCAAAGGGTAAATACCACGAGAGGGGGGGGAAAGAAAAAGGGTTTGTCGATTTCAGGATAGAGTGCGGGCTGTTCGGGAAGGGGGGGGGAACCCAAAATCGAAAAATCATGAAAATGTACAACGCTGGAACAACGCAAATTAGTAAAGGGCGCCGACGATAGAAGACTGTGCCTTCTGGGGACAAGGGACAGAAGTGTATGCCGGAGAAAAGGAAAAACCACCCGAGAAAATTGCAGCAAGAGAAAGTCGCTACGTCATCTGATGCGCATGTAAGCCCAAGCCTCCAGTGAGCGAAAAAACTGCTAAACATGTCCTGTTGAGCGTTCCTTCCTGTAACTTGGGGGAGGGATGCCCCTGTGGGGATATAAGTATTACCAGGGGAGTGTCTAATAGTGTCGACTGTCTAACATCCACCCCGTGAATTTCAACTTTAGGCAATAGTAGGGGAAATTCTGATCCTGCCCCTTGGCGTTAGGGTACAAATACTTTCCCACCACACTCGAAAAAGTTTTTTAGGCGTTATGGAGAGGAGGAGATTTTTTAAAAAACGATGCGCGCAAATAACAGCCCCCGGGATTTGTTCTTGCGAGAATGGCAATAACGGCAAGAAGGCAAAGGAGGAGGAGTTGCCCTACCTGTTCCTTTGGAAAGAAAGAGACCGAGGTGAGCGTACGAAAGTAAAGTGAAATAAACGAGTCGGGAAAGATGGATTTGCACGGGGGATGTTGGGGTTTTCCAACGAAGGAAACTCGAAAGGCCAAACTGGGAAAAAGACTTTAACTCCTTAATCTTGGGTCAGAATTGAGGAAGTCGAAAAGTGAAGTGCTAGCCCCACACTCCGACAGGCACGATCCCACGTACTAAGATCTCTACACTAAGAGGGGGGAGAGGGGGATTCAAAAAGATTCAAACATGAAGGGACGGGATCTCGCTAAACCACAAAGCATCGCGCGACAGGGTCCTTTCAATTCATCAAAACGGATACCCTCGCTGGAATAACATGGACAAGCAAGAGAGCCTATGGAGGGTCCGACAGGACAAATCACCACTTTTGATTGCAGCAAACACGGAAAACAGGAATCTTCACCAAGCTGAGAGGGAAGTGCGAGGACAAAGGCCTCTGAATGGTCCCTCCGCTTTACCACAGCTACGGAAACAAGGAAAAAAACAGAGCGGACCCTACACTTTTTGCCGGGGAGGCGAACACTTCAAAGTGCGCAACAAGGACGCAACCATTGAAAAGAGAGAAGAAGGGCATACAGGGGCGGCTACGACGGCACGAAGAAAGGCCGTTCGTTTGCCGAGTCATCAAATCCGTAAGCCGGACATGGTGATTCCATGCACGTTAACGGTCACAACCACGTCATGAAATAGCTCTGGGGGGAAACAAAAAAGAGGAAAGGATTCGTCACAGACCCGGAAGCGGCGGCCCCAAAGTTGCAAGGCAGAAAGAAATATCTTCGGAGGAAGCGCGATTCCGTGGAGAAGGGGGAAAGAAAACACGAAGGGGGGTCAGACCTTCAAATCATCAAAATCGAAGGCCGCTTGGAAGGCAGGAAGGAGAGAACGCTGCAGTAACGAAAGAGGTACGGAGTCTTTGCAGGTTGATGAAGGAGAACATGGGGAGGGATGTTAACGATCAGGAACGAGTCGGACAACCGGACGGGTCCGATCTCAAACGAGGTGTCGGAATAAAAAAGGTCAGGGGAGGGTAAAGAGTATGTGAGAACCGAGCGCGTTGTACGGGAGGAGGAAATTAGTATCGCCGGATGTCACGGAAGTCGTCCGCGGTTCGTTCCAGGCAGGCACGGTGATCTGACGGGACGTACCGAATGGAAGGGACAGGGCGAAGAAATAATAACGATCTGAACCGGACCTAGTAGACCAGTTGCACGCGAAGCAAAGCCAAAGCCTCCACGGCCGGGAAGACCTTGGAAACGGTCCCAAAAAAAGAGGGAAAAGTGTGGGGTTGTAAAAAGCGGCGTGACACGGGAACGCAGTCCGTCCACAAAACCTTTCCTTCGGTGTAAACCAGAAAGGCCGGGTAACCTACCGCAGACCGTGCGCTTGCAAAGGGAGAAACCAGACCAAGAAGTTTTTTGACTGCGGAGCAGACACGATAAGAACTCAAGATCGACAAAAAAGCAGGTGTAGAAAGAAGGGATCAAAAACCGCCATCGGATAAGTACGACAAGATGAATTCATGTCAAGGGGAGATGCACAAGTCCACCACATGGAGTTCAAGAAGTTGGTGGCTCAAAGGAAAATTACTGAGCCATTTTAAAACGAGCCGGCGGGCTGTGAGCTTCATGAAAAAGCAAAAAGAGAAAGGCAAGGAC
>Ga0179593_1452185_pt1 | contig 13033 bp, 14 predicted proteins | sample CZODoug2_1_08_16_FD_185931 | JGI IMG/M metagenome (GOLD analysis project Ga0179593, IMG submission 185931) | Vadose zone soil fungal communities from Angelo Coast Range Reserve, California, USA - CZODoug2_1_08_16fungal (PacBio error correction) | ecosystem: Environmental > Terrestrial > Soil >...
TAGAAGACTGACACTGAAATTGGGGAAAATGGCGAAATTACGTTCCCTCGGTCCTTTCGTTTCCGGCTGGAATCACGTTTCAGACGAACGAAGGGCATCAAAGAGAGGCGGAACACCGAGCGTTCAGCGGAAAAAAAAGTAGATACTAGACGCTACGGTGCTGAAAAGATTATTCGCTAAGCGTGCGCGTGTCCCCACAAGCGCGATTTCTGGGGGGGGGGACATTATTTAAGAGCAAATCGGACCAATCATCTAATTTTAGGTGCCGTGGGGGAAAAAGGAAAGGTAAGGGAACAAAAGCTGGAGGGGATCGGCGACACTTGGGATGGGGGTGGTGGGGGGGGGGTATTTAGTTGTTGACTTAAAGTTTTAAGACAAGGGTTTCTTGTTTCATTTTTCATGACGGTGAGAAAGGTGCAAGGAAGGCAAAAGAGAAGGGAGACAGAACTCTAACGCACCTGGGGGGGGGACCAAGGGATGGGAAGACAGATGACGTGGTGTGTTGGTCTAAGGAGGCGGTGGGTCAGACGGTTGGGGGGAGAGAGGAGGAAGTGGGTGGGCGCCCTTCCACACTGCCCAAGCAGGGACAAATTTGGCATCCAGAGTTAATTGTCAGCATCTACAGCGCGGAAAGGGAAGGGAAAGTCCACAGGAAGCAGGACAAGAGGAAAGACAACACGGCTGCCTCATGATAAACAGGCTGAACTGAACGCAACGAGGAGACGGAATTGTCAAATAGTCGATCGCGCGTGGAGGGAAGACCAAGGAAAAAAGCGCTGAAACTGCAGGAACGAAAGTAAGAACACCGGAATTTCGGGACATAATTGATCGATCGGGCGTACAACTATACGAAACGGAAACGAGTGGTTCCGACAGCCATGGACGTGAAGGGAGAAGCTATCAAGAGGGTGACAGAAAGCTCGGACCCGTTGTTCAGGGGAAAACGGAATACACTATGAGTGACAAAAGAGAAAAAAGGGCGTCAAAGACGGAATGGAAAGACATTTGGTTGCAGAACGTGCAGGGGCCAGAGGGCAATCAAAAGCACCGGCCAAGCGACAAGGGCCAAAAGAACGTCTTGGCAGCGGTTCTCAAATGACCGGAAGCAGATTTCTATAAACGTGGAACAAGTAAAACAGAAAGGAACAGGGGGGAGGGGGAGAGGTGTGAAGAGAAATTTTACGAAGAAATGGAGGGTGAAGGAAACGAAGACGTGTCAGGGGGCGGGGGGGACTCGAAAACAGTTTTCGTGGGCGACACTACCTATAAAAAATCAAGCTGAGTCCTAACAAAGTAAAGCAGAGCGAGCCAAAACAACACAACGAGGTCTAGGAAAGAAAAAAGAGGAGGAAAACATTGGGGACAAGGAAAACTAAAGAATAGCGGCTTTATCGGACGGCGAAAAGGCATTAGGGAGAAAAGCACCCGAACGCCCATGCAAAGTCTTTGAACCAACCGAAGAATCCTTCCGATCAAATGGACCGAGGCGGAATCTTGGAACCGACCGCTGGAAGTCGGGTTCGCTATAGAAAAAAACGGTGTTAGAACTCAGAAGAAAAGGAGACCGTCAAGGGTCCATTGCACTTCTGGTTTGGAAAGGAGGGGGGCTTAGGGCGGCTGGAAGAGCTTTCGGAGGGCACCGGAAGTTCAGGGTCTTCGAGATGCAGGGGAAAGAATGGGGGGGGGTAGGGGCAAGTGCCTTGTGCTCCATTCTATTTAAAAACAAAGGGAAAGGCCTGAGAAGCGACGACAGCCAAAAAATTGCAGCTAGAAGCAAGGTGCAAACTGGTAAGACATACGGGAGGAAGAGTACACGTCCATGTAATGGTCTTAAACTGCTTTTTCCAGAAAACCGAAGTAACACCAAAGGACCTGGGGGAATAAAATGCGGGGGGCGGGCGTTCTTTCGGAATATGAAAAGGCCTGTTTTGATAACGTCACGAATCGCAGATCGGAAATATAGAAGTACAACTAAGCCGAGGGGGCAGGTGACGATCGTCAAGGAGGAAGAGTAAGGCCACTGCACAAACTTGAGGGCGGTGGAGAAGGGAATGGTAAACTCCCGGATGCAGCGTTCGAAGAAAAGAGAAAGGAAAAGCAGGGAAGGATTTTGCGGAGGCGAAAGGAATGTGGGGCAACTGCGCAGGGGAAAGACGGGGAAAAGAGTAACAGTCATCACAAAATATAGCCTAGGTAAAAAACGAGGAAAAAACCGGCCGAAAGAATCACCAGAGACACGAATGTCGTGGCAACATCACGCAAGGGTTGGAACGAAAAGATCCGGGGGGGGGTTGTGCGTTAGAGTGTCATTCCGCCGGGGTTCGCGGGGGGGGGGCCTTTCAGAAAAGAGAAATCCGGGAAAGGACATCCTTCAAAGGGGGAAATCCCGCAAACAATATGGCGCCCACGGCTAGGGAAAGAGTACGATCAAAAAACAATAATCAGGTCCAAACGTCGACCGGATTTTGCTACAACTTGGGGCAAGTTGCCCTAAAAAAAGAAAAAAAAAAAAAACTGTCGGGAGCTCAAGAGGCAACCAGAGGGATCTGAAGAAAAAAGGTGGAAAAAAGACATGAGGTCCAAACCCTCTCATCAATTATTTACACGCGCAAGGTCAAGAGGCCCTCTCGACTAATCAGAAGGAAGTTGGGAGGCCAGACAAAGTTGGGGCGTCTCGTATCCTAATTAGCTAAATAAAAAGGGTCTCGTAATCCAAGTGAAAGCCATCGTTCTGGGGTCAGTGAAACCGTATGCAAACAGAAAGGGTGGGGGCGCACATCAGCTTGCACATAAAGTAAGGAAACGAAAGGGGCCCAACTAGGAAAAAAGTGCAGGCAATTCCTGAAAATCGGATGACCGACGGTAACGGGAAGAGAAAAAATTCCTAGAAATACTCGAAAGTCACGCGGGGGGAGGGGGAAAAGTGAAAACCGCTGGAGTGCAACTTTTCTTTTAGAGAAAGCTCTCGCCAGACAGCCGGGAATCGAGGTTAGTTGGCAAAAAATGTCCAAAAAAGTTATCAGGACTTATGGGCAAAAAAAAAAACCAAAAGACTGGCGCGAACTGCCTGGAAGAGGACAGGAAAAGGTCTACCTGCCCGACTGTCGCCCATAACCGGCCGACGAGGCTTGTGGGGAAAGCGGATCGTTTGGAAAAAAGAAAAAAGCGGAAGTCTTATAGCGCCAGACAGACAAAAAAGGGAATGTAGAATTCAACTGCCGGATTGAGAGGAGGAGGGGGAAGGGACGGCTGAGAAAAGAGAAGGAATACTCCGTAATGGGGCCGCGCTAGGGCCTTCAGACAGTAAGGGCACTGCACCCAGAAGCGAAAAAAACCGAAGGTAGGGTAGAAAGAAGAGCGGTGGCACCTGAGCAAGCGTAAAAGAGAGCCTCGAAACAAAAAAAAGTATGATTAAAAAACTAAAGAAGGTGCGCTTTGCTCTTGCCGAAAGGGGGGGGGCGGCAAATCGGAGGGCGAACATAACAAGGGTGGGAGTCATAACCGGGATGGAAACCAAAAGACCAAAGGGGACGGTAAAATCTACTACACCCTTAAAGGGCTTGGTCTCTCTGTCTAGAAACGAAAATAAGCGAATACAAGAACCGTGAAGGGGATACATCACCAGAGTGGAGGGGGATTAATAGACGCGGCGTTATCCGCTGCAAATCTAGCAGTAGTACAAAGACCGGGATGTTCATCCAGAATGTTCAACTAAAGGGGGAAAGGAAGAAAATCTTTAAGAGAAGATTCAAGGTGGAAAGGTAGAGGACAGCGGGCTGGTTTGTTGGTCCTAGCAGAGGGAAAACAGAAAGAGTACATTGCGCTTTCTAGAGATTAAGTGACCGACCAGTGATCCAGCGAGATCACGTTACAGCGTGACTGCACGAGAGGACGGGAAAAAGGTCAAAGTACACTTCGAGATCAAGGTGGGGCGGTACGACGCTTAATAAAGAAGGTGACGGTCCCACAGGGATTCTTAAGTACGTGAAAGAGGACGTGAAAAAAAAATGGGCGGGATGGATACTTTTCAAGGGGGAGAAAAAACGAGTCGGGGGAAACGGCGGGTAAAACCTAACCTTCCTGGTAGGGAAGGGAAAGTAGATAATGAAAGCAAAGAAGGGAAAGGGGCGAAAGCATGAGGGGAAGTCCTCGGGTCGGGGGAGCGTGAGACCAAGCACATTGGAGCGCAGGGGTTTTTGACCACTCAATGAGGGAAAGGGGATGGAATAAGAGCGGTACTCTGGGCATATTTTGTTTTGCGTTTTTTGAGTCATTGAGGGGAAAGCCTTCGCGGCAAAGAAAGGACAAGGGGGGGTTAAGAACTTGGTGGGGAATGAAAATTAGGGGGGTTCTCGAAGGGGATGAAGCGTCAATATGGGGGTATGGGGCAATTTGAAATGGCCGGTATGAGAAATCTCATTCGGGGACCCGCGACCGGCCTGGAACAAAGAAGAAAGGGAGATTTGGGGGGAGGTTTCCAAATTATGGAAGACAAGGGGGGGAAGCTTGTTGGATTTTGTCACGCGTCCTGGTTGGTGCGGTTTCAGCGGCTTGAGTTTGGGGCGGCGCGAAGGGAACGATGAAAAAAGGAAATCAGCGAAAGTTGAAACAAGAGGCGCCTCCGCAGGAGGCATCTTCGGGAATGCACATCGTCAAAATCAGGTGATCCGCGGTCCAACTTAACCCCTCGAACAGACCAGACGGCGGGCAGGGCAGGAAGGAAAGAGAAAAAAGGAGGAAGAGAGGGGCTCCAAGGAATCGGGTGTGAAACCGATATGTTCAACGAGGAGGGGGCTTTGTGGCAAAACCGCGTCAATCATGAAGGGGACGAGCGGAAAATAACCGGTATTTCTCAACAAACAAATGCCAGAAAAGGAGGGGGGAGGAGCGGGCGTAGATACGAAAAAGAAATCGACGCGTGCTCATAGTAAGGGACTTTGCGTGCAACGATCGAATCGGGGGGCAAGGATCACAGGGGGAACTCATGGGTTGGAAGCGACTAAAGAGCATGGGTCTGGACCACCTCAATGACAGCCCTGCAACCAACAGCTTTCCATGCAAAGAAAGGGAAGGGGGAGCGGGAACTAGCTGACCACGCCCCCAACCAGACTTTCAAAAAACAGCTCCTTTCAATATGGAATCCATAAGCGTCAGAGTGATAACTCGTTGTTAAGAAAATCGGACAGACAAAATCATGGTGCGGGGTAAAAGATGGGGTACAGGAGAGGGAAGGGGAAAAGGAAAGTTAAGGGAGAGGAAGGTGCGGGGGGGAAAGGGAAAAGAAGCCGTGCATGGGCATTGACGCAGTTGCGGGAGAAGTATCGTCGATGAAAAACTTAGTTCCCACGTCGAATTTCGTCAACAAACACACTTATTATGTGAAAAGAATGGCGGAAATTGAAGAGAGGGGAAGAAGAGAATCAAGGAGGCCAGGAGCTTTAAAGAGAGAGGGAGTCGACGGGGTCTTCCCTAAAGCGCGTTGCCGTCAAGACGGAAACGAGCCGTTCCCTTGACGCTCGGACATCACAACATCTTGTAAACAAAAGAAAGCGTGCCGACTGTTTCTCTCTGTCAAAAAAAGACCACGCGAGAGGGGACAACGATTCACGGGAACTATGGTTGTAAATTCTTGTCCCTCTGCGCGCAGGGAGGGGGACAAGGGAAAAGGGAAAGGTGATGTTTCGGCAAGGGAAAATGGTGTTTGCACAGGAAGTCGTTTTCGCCTTAAATGGACCATCCAACAAGGCGTAACTCATCGAGAAAAAATTTATGCTACTAAGAATGGAAAAAGAGGAGGAATCGAATCTGCGAACTGGGACAGTCCACAGGGAAGTGCCTGTCGTAGTCCCTTTTCTTATAGAGCCCACTAATCCGAGGACTTCTTGGGGGGAGAAAGGACCTGTTGTTCTTGAGAGGGAGGGAAGAGCAGCCAGCACCGGGGAGGGGCGGTTCTGGAAACGTCCACCGAACATCGACAGGGGTAAATGGGGAATAAAGGAAAGGGTTTCAACGGCCTGGCTTCGAGGAAATGTACTTCATACTTAAGAGGGGAGGCTGGTTTCTAGGGGAGACGTGAACCGGGGGGGTACTAAAGGCGCGTTCGCGCCGAGGTAGACTGAAAAGAAAAAAGGGATTAGGAGAAGGGGGAACTGGAGAGAGGGGGGGGCATCGTGGGGATCGTAAGAGAACCACAAAGCATAAAACACTACAAACCGCCGAATATGTGACAAGAACCGTGGATTCAGCACTTTGAAACGGGAAAAAGGACTTAATGGGGGGGCGTGTAAGGCTTCACGAAAAGTGGGCCGCCTTCGAACCCATGATAACACAAGGGGGGATATAAGATGAAAAATTGTCAAAACCAAAACAATAATGGGGGGAAACCTGACCGTCGAGAAACAAATAAAAGGAAAAAAGGGTATCGAATGAAGAAGGTTCAGATCAGCCGATCAAGTGGGCCCAATTCCTTGCACCGAAAAAAAGAAAACTTCAGTAGGAAAGTAAAAAAAGGTCTATATTAATAGGCCCTCATCAAGAAAGTGACCAAAAACCTGCTCCGCAATGGCTGAAGGCAAGGAAAAAAACGTATTTCTAAGGTCAAGAAAGAGGTCTGGAGAGAAAAAGGAGTGCCTGTGCGGCCGACAGTGTAATTGCAATCACACAGTCTTTTGCCCAATCGTCAAAGGAAAAAAACGGGTAGTCCCATCGAGGGGAGAGAAAGGGCACAGCGGCCCTGTGTACCCTAACGGGCCCAACCGAAACAGTAGTAAGAATAAGGTCTTTCGCCACGCATAGCCGAGGGAAAAAGCGAGGTCGACCAAAAAGGACGTCTCTCGGACAGTCAAAGCGGTAAATTCCACCATTCGCTCACACCGGGGGGCGGAGGGGGGGGGGAAGGGGGGGAACATGGATATCGCCAACAACCATAGGAGGGAATTTTAGGGAGCGTTTGGAACACCTCTCCCCTAAAGCAAACTTGCTCTATCCAGAATCTTCATCGGAATAAAAGGAAAGGGTGAAGTCGCCGAAGGAGAAATAGGGAGGAGAACCGCTAGATGGAAGATGGGATTTAGGAGACCGCAGGTAACGCTATACGCCAGAATCAAAGGGGGGGGAAAAAAAAGATTGGTGATGTAGCCGGCCACAGAAGGGGATCGGGGGATGCAAAATGGACCGAGAAAGCAACCGCATGTTCCAAAAAGGTACGCTAGGGAAATGGAGAAATAGGAAACTGAAAAAGGAAGACCTGGACTTAAAAGACCGGCTTAGTTCGAAACAAAGTGAGGGCCGCAAAGCTGCATCAAAGCGGGGGCACTCTCGACACAAGGGGAGGAGAAAGAAGAGATAAAAGGCAGAGGGGGGAACAGGGATTCATTTGGCAGGTCTGGCCCTCGGGACTGAGGGAACGCAGCCGGCAGGTGAAGGGGGGAAAGCAGCCCCATATCGGGGTCCCAAGGAAAGTGAAGGAGTAAGCATCATCCTGGGGCTGGAAGTACTGCGGTCACTCGCAACAATGCCATGTGACAGACTCAAAAAGTGTGCGGGAATTCTGCGATCGCTAGCGGGTACGAAGAGGTGGCAGAGAGAAGAGGAAGAACAAGAGGAGGGGTTAGCAAAAAGTAGCGCCATTAATAATTTCAAGAAGCTCAATTCATGGACATCTTTCGGCGGGGGGTGGGACTAATAAGTATTAAAAAAGAAAAATACCTACGATGGGGCGGAGACTTCAGCTCATTAAGAGGGGATCCATCAGGGGCGGGTAGCTCAGGGGACGGAAATTTTGGGGACGACTCCGGTGAAAAAAAGTACGGAGAATCTAGATGGCGGTAACATACTGCTTACAGTTTCCTAGGTGGGGAACTTCGAAGGTTTCCCTCGGCCAGACAAAATTTGCAGAGGTAAACACCGGTACAGGGGGGGCAGGAAAAAGGAAGGGAGGCATAAAGCCCTGGGAGACCGATAATAAACTTCCCGCTAGACCGGGGCATGTTCTAATCAATGAGCTAGAGGGCTGGGAAAAAGGCAAATGAAGCGACAGGATCGTGTGGAACGCAAAGGGGACGGGGGAGGAAGGCAAACGAGGGGAAGAAGAAAGGGACAGGGGTTCAAATTATTTTGCGGTGGGGAGGTCAACAAGCGTGCGAAAGCTCACATGGATGGTCGGCGCAAGGGGGGAGTATGGTGCGAGAAAAAAGCTGAGCAGGGGAGATCACATTATTTTCTGATGGGATTTTTGGAAGGCGGAGCATGTGGGGAGGTATAAGCGTCCCCAGAGACCGGGGGACTGGAGGAAACGAACAAGCAGGAAATTTGGCTTACCAACTGGGATTGATGCAGGGTTGTTCATGAAAAAAAAGGGTTGGAGGGAAATGGGGGGGGGGGGGGGTGTGCGACAGCTGGAAATGGTGGGGGCGAGGCGATTACGAAGGGACCACAGTCCCATGCGCATTCCCAATCTTGAAAAAAAAACTCCTCAAAATGCATCAGCTTTATCGGGGCGCGAAGCGGCAACGGTAGAGACGCGGGCAGATTCAACTCGACACCATAAAACGGCGGGCATTAATTACCGTCTACTATAACTGAGCTCCAGCTAAGAGGTTTACTGGTTCGATCTGTCCGCGAGGAGAACTGGAGAGGTGGACGTGAAGAACAGGAAGGCGCTGGACGGCATTTCCTAACTAATAAAGAACGTTCGAAAAAGACTGCCAGCAGGAGTAATTTTCGGCGCGGTCGTCAGGGGACAAAAAGAAAAAACTGGACAAGGGGACGTGGGTACGTTCGCGATGCGAGGGTTTTACCCGGCGGGACGCGGAAGGCCCTCGGGGGAGGGGAGAGAGACGCGCGGGGGGGGAAGAAAAAAAAATGGCTCAAGGGGGGACTCGAACGCAAATAGCAGAGAAAAAATCATGGGGGGCGGGACATATCGGGCCCCGACACAAAAAAAGACTTCAAGTCTCGGAAGTGAAAAGGCCAAGAAAAAAAGCAGAGTAGAGAACCAGAGGTACTAAGAGAGTTGAAAAAACAACCAAAACAAAGTCACGCTTTTCGTGAGAGGGGAACAAAAAGGGGAGAAGTACTACGCGAATTGCGGCTGCCACGAAAAAGGGTGGCATGGAGGAGAAGGTTGCCGGGCGAAGAAGAGCCGAGGGAAAAAGAGAGTTCAAAAACTGCTACTCGAAGAATTTCAGCATCATCGAGACAAAACAACAACTTATGAGATGAGAGTAGCGTAAAATTCTAAAGAAAGCCTCGCTTCTTGAAATCGACGTCAGGGTCGCCCAGGCAACGAAGGATTCCTACTCAGGAACTTCCAAAGAAAAGCGAGCAGGAGAGGAAGACAAAAGGTCAGAACGGGCCCCTTACCAGAAACAGCATGCCTCTGTCCCGATCTGCGGGATGTTCTCGAACTCACGGGGAGTACGAAAAAATTAAAAGGGGACGCTGATTGGGAAAGTCTGAAAAGATGGAAGGAGGGCAGGGGGCAATCTGTCACAAGAGGAAAAGTGCTAAGTTCTTTCTGTGAAAGATTTTGGTTGGCGGGGGTCAACGTTGCTCAGGCCAGGAGGGGTTCCACAAAAGAGGGCGGTACTTACGCGAACCTACAAAGGGAAAAGCAACGTCCTGGCAAAAGGAGGATAAGCAAAGCACCGTCACTGGTAATTGGGCTGAGAAAAGGATGTCGTGCCCTGAAAGTATAGGACGCCCCGCGAACAAAAAGAGCAAAGAACCTTGTACTGACGAAAATCCAGGGTTAAAAGGGAAGGAAGTCGGGACAAGCGTCCCACAAGGTTCGCGGGAGGGCACGGTCAAAGCACGATCGACAGGGGGAAATCTAAAAAATGAAAAAGCTGGCGCCCAAGGGTGCAACACTCGGTGGAAAGGGGAAAGGATGCACGCTTGTGATTGTTCGCGGGGAAAGAACCGTTACTCTCCCTTGAATTGCAGAACGATTATACTGCACAGACGAGGACGGAGAGCCAATGGGGACTGAGGGACGAGGGGCAAAAAGGGGGGGCGGGTCGCGCCAAGACCAAAATAGCAAAATCGCAAACCTTCAGCAAAAGCCCACGAGAAAAAAGAAAAAACATATAACCCGTGTATTCATCGGTGGAAAAAAACCAATCAAGGAGGGGCGTTAGAGTCTTAAATCTCCAAGGGTAAAGGGAAGGGCCTGCAGAAAAAAAAGGCCTCAAGAACAGTAAGCCCTTCAAAACTTGCCTGAAACCATAATTTTAGCAAGGAGGGGAAGGCTCGTCGACACAAAAGATCCCAAAAAGTGGCCCCGCCCGTCAAAAGGGGGGACCAGACGGGACCGTGCCTCCGAAACGCCAAAAAAGGGGAAAAAATGACCGCTGAAGCGTCACCGCGATATAGTCACCGTTCACTCCGTAAACCGAAAAGCAAATTGGGAACGCAGGCCCGTCGTGAAACAAGGCTTCAGGAGATCCGCTTAGGAAAATTAAGGAGCGGGACAGGAAACGGATGCGAAGTGTCCTAAAAAGGTGGTGCAAACGCATAGGGGCAAAAAAGGGAACTTATTCAATGCTTCCCCGGAAGAGGGGGCACGTGAGGTACTGAAACGCCAGGGGTTCCCAACATCAGCCAATAGGAGGGGGGGGGGTACAAAAGCTGATAGCACGGTTGATGGCCCATCAATGAAGTCTCTCGAGAAATTCGCAAAGTTAATGGAGTGGTTCCCCCTCGTAGCTGGGCGCAACCTGGTCCGGTAATGCAAGTAAAAAGGAAAAAAAACCGGCATCAGGGGTAGTTTGCGATAAAAACCGGCTTATCACACCCCCGCAAACAGGGGGAGAGAAACAGGAAAGTTAGGGCGCGGGGGCATTGCTTCAAACCTGCGCCACTTGGAAAGACCTGGACGAGAAACGAAGGCATTCAGGGCGAGACGATTTGCGACAAGCGGGAGGGGGGAACTAATGAGATCTCCATAATTCCAGAAAATAGGGGGGGTGAGGAAGCGAAATGCGTATTTATAAGCGTGGAAAGACTTAAAGCACAGAGAAAGGAATCCAAGCCTTGAAACTCTTCTGGTGGCCTTCCAGCACCGACCTTCATAGGGACGGAGGAATCAAAGGCCTTAGGTTCCCAAGAAAAAATCTTGAAAAAACCGCAACCGGAAAAAAAAAAAGCGCAGAAGAGCGCACATAAAAAAGCTTATTAGAAAGATAGATGTCCTTGGGAGAAAAAATGTTGCGGCAATAGGCGGGCGGCTACCCGAACCGGGGGGGAGGTCAAACAAGAAGTGCAGGTGAAGATTGCCGAAAGGAAAAAAAATAACGGAATGACGGAGGGACTGGGGGATCGCTGTCTCTATCAATCCTAGGGGGAAGAGAAGAACAGAGGTTATAATTACGGGAAGGGAAGGGCGGTTACGCAAGCGGTGAAAAATCGTCCGCTGAAAAAAAAGGTTGAAAAACCGGAAGGAGAAAGTCAGGCGGCAAAAATCCAGCCTATCAGGTGGACTCGTTCTCGAGCGGGGAGGGGGAGGGTGGCCGCAGTTAACGCGCAAAATACAGCGATGACACGGCCCTGAGAAGCTTAACCTGACAAACCAGGTGAGCCAGCAGAGGGAAATGATTTTAGCTAAGAGGAAGACGAATTTGTGGTACCCAAATCTTCTGATGATAGTGAGGGTCAACGATAGAAAGGGACTAACGGGGGGAAGTGGGTGGGTCCATGGAGAAGGGGGGCCAGCGGAAAAACGGAGGAAAAAGGGGAGGGAGGGAAGCCGGTTTACAACATTCGGGGCATCAAGCCTTTCGACAGAGGGAAAAAACAACGTGGAACTGTCGCCGCACGTATAACCCGAAGGGCTGGAAAAAACATTAGGACAAGGAAAGTCCCGGGGGAAAACTTTCGCGGTCCAAAAGAAATCAGGGGGTACAACATGCGGAAAAGATTCAGGATATCGAGGGACCCTGTAATTCTACCTGGTTGGTCGTTTTGGGGGCGTTGGAGGAAGGCACTGCAACGGACAAAGGCGGAGGGAGCTTCTAAACATTTGGGAAGGAGGAACTGTGGGTGGCTAAACTAAAAATCAATTGTTTAGGGGGGAGAGGGGGATGGGGCGTAGAATTGCCTTATGGAGACAGTCGGAAAGAAAAGGAAAATGAAGAAAAAAAACTAAAAATCACGGAGGTTGGCGAACAAAGTGAGGAATCCAAGGTGAACAGGGGGGGATTTTTTCATGAAAAAGAGGAACGGGGGGGGGAGACTTTGGTTCTTTGAACGCGAGAAGAAAGGAACCGCGGCCAATCGCGCAATTCCCCATCTTGCCCGAAGAAGAAAATGGGGCACATTCGACATCGGCGCGAAAGGACACACGGACGGAAAGCTTCAAAGAAAAGACACACGCTTAGGTCATTAATTACTTACGTCGCAACAAAATTTCTCCGACGCTAGGAGGGGAATCGTGGGTCCGAATTGCACGCGATGTCGAAATATAGGAGGGGGGGAAGGGGGAAGGGAGTACAACAGGCGCTGGTAAGCGGGCAGCGTAAGACACCGGAACAGGTTGATTCAAACAAGCCAGCTGATTCTTGTAGGGGAGGCGTGCGCTAGACGGAAAAAGGATGAACGGGGGGGAGAAGCCTACAGAACGTGTAAGTCGGAAGGGGGAAGTGAAAGGCGTCAATGCTCAATCATGTTTGGGAGAGGGGAAAGTACAAAGGTCGCATTGTGGCTGGACCAAAGGGCGACAAAGCGGACTTACCGAAAGCAAAAGGATTGCGCATGGAAACAGAACGGGAGGAAAAACGAAGCCGACGCCCAGCGGAGACGTGACCAAATCAGCTAACGTGCTTCGCCTTAAGGGTCAGAAGGAAGGAAAGAGGTGTTTGAAGAAACGCACGGAGGGTGCGTGGAAAGGGGGTCAAGAGGAGGGAAAACAAGGAAGATGCGGCTCGCGATGCGGGGTGAAAGGCAACCGGGGGGCAGTTGAGAAGGGGACCGTGAAAAAGGGGAAGGAATAACTCCTATGTTCCTTCAAACTCTCGAGCAATTTTGAAGGGGGGGA
>Ga0179593_1560191_pt1 | contig 13033 bp, 13 predicted proteins | sample CZODoug2_1_08_16_FD_185931 | JGI IMG/M metagenome (GOLD analysis project Ga0179593, IMG submission 185931) | Vadose zone soil fungal communities from Angelo Coast Range Reserve, California, USA - CZODoug2_1_08_16fungal (PacBio error correction) | ecosystem: Environmental > Terrestrial > Soil >...
CGAGAAAGTCGAGTGCACCGGCAAAAGAAAAAGGATGTACCTAAAACCTCTTCACCGTCGTCAGCGAAGAGAGATGAACAGGAAGGGACTTGCGGCGGGTCGACTTTGACAACAGTGCCGATGGGAGAACGCAAGGAAAAGCAAACCCACGCCGGACACCGAGGAAAAGCAGAAAGTACGGTGGAGGCTCGCCTGGTGGACGGATACAAGAAGTCGAAACATTACCAGGGTGCATCGGGACGTGTCTGGAAAACAAACCGTGTCAGATGTAGTGCAGCATCGACAACCGAAGCCGAGCCGTGAGTGAAGAAGGGGTCGACACAAGGAATCGGAAGCAAGAACGTGCTAAAAAAAGTCAGATCCGCAGGAAACTAGGAGAGGAGATTCAAATAGTGAAACGGGGGTGAGCCCCATAGAAACCCGAACGAGACCTCAAGACGAAAAAACGCCAAAAACTACAATGCAAAATTCTTTGGAAAACCCCAAGAGGTCTTTTATCACTCTAAAAAACCATCTAGGCTTCGACCAGTAAACTCTTAAATTTCTGGACAGTAGTTCAAACCCAAGTCTGTCCCCCCAGTCAACGTCGGACGGGAGGAGGGAAAGGGGGTGTCCCCCCAGAGAAGGGGTGGAAAGCGGGCCTTGCGAGTCGCCAGGTGAAGCGGTCTTCACTTGTCTACTTGACCCCTCCAGACACAAGGACCATAAGGGAAGGGTGAGCGGTACAAAACGAGCAGAACAAGGGGTTCAATTAGAGCAAATTGTCCACCTAAGGATGTTTCAAATTGACCCGGAAGTTCAAATGGTAAAAAGAAAGCAACAAAAAGATACATTCGATCATCCGAAGAGAGGCGAGTGGGTCCATATACTGAAAACCGGAACATCCAGTGGGACTTTTTGTAAGGTAACTGAGAAGGGGATATGTATAATGGGAAAAGAAACTGTAGAGGTCCATCTGGAAAATTCATTAGGAGGGAAACCTCAACGACGCAAACGGGTTAGGAGGGTGAGGAGTCCTAGGGGGGAAAAAAGAGAATTGGAGAGTATATCAGGCGGGGGAAGATTCTGTACGACCTACCGGGTCAAGAAGAAATAAACGTAAAGGGGTCCAAAAATTACAGTATGGAGGAAAGAATCGAGGCCTTCGAGTGTTCGTTTCATTTGAGAGAAGAGGAAATAAGAAAAAAACATCGGATTCACCTAAAAGCAATGGAAGAGATGCGAAAGGGGGGGGAAATAACTAAGGAATAAAACTCCCAAGAATGTTCGTCATGCTTCAGTGGGCTATGTCGAGAGTGCGGGGTCGAGGGAAAATTAAGGCAAGGACTCAGTTCTAGGTGTGAACTGGAGGATCGAGTTAGGATGAGAGACAAGAAACAGCAATGAAACGTCAGAGGGACATCTTAGAAGGAGGGCTGAGAGGGTTGGGGTATCGGATTGGGTCGAAGAAGAATATGGGGGAAAAACCGAGAGAGGGGTTTTGAGTTCGCAGGAAAAAAACCATGCTGAAAAGATGTACGGGCACAGCGGAAAAAATCGGAAAGAGAGGGGCCAGGTTCTCCGGGGGAAAAAGAAGGATAGAGAATGTAGCCCTAGGGGAATCCGATTTAAAGGGGAGGGATCGAAGAAAGTGAAGATTGGGAGAGCGCAGGGGAGGTGTGGGGGGGCGCTGGAAAAAAAAAGAGGTTCATAAGAATAGATCTTCGGAAAAGAGGTCATGACGAGGTAACTGGGAAAGTAAATCTAGGGTCTAACCTCAAATTCGCGGAAAGGAAAAAGTCGATATAGCTCAAGAAAAAAACCTCCATCAAGAAAAGGGCCAAAAGAGGAGAGTTCAAGAAAAAAAAAAGATAGCAAGGGATCAGCTTAAAGCATGATGACAAAAAAAAGGCCTGAGCGGAGTAAAAAAAAGAGAATGCTTGACTGGGAAGAGGCCTCAAGGGAAGGTCGGAAAAGGAGGGGTTTTAAAGCGGAAGAAAATCTGGGCAAAGATTACCCGGAGAAAAGCTGGCCTCGACAAACACTAGAACAAAATAAACTAAACAAGAGAATAGGCAGGAAGTCTAAGGACAATCGAAGGGAGGAGGGGCGACAACAAGAAAAAGTAACAGAAATGGCTATAAAAACTCAGATTAATGTCATCCGGGTGTTGGAGCTGGCTTTCCACGGGATCGGCGCTTTGCAAGAGATGGGGGGACCTCTGAATCGAAAAGAAAACCCGTTAACTGGGGTTTACCCGCACTACCTCAAACCCAAGTTCAGGGGTTCTAAATAGGACAGAAGAAGGGCTGAACGATGCGAAAATTCTCAAAGAGTTTAGGGAATCCGTAAGGACTTAAACGGAAGAATCGATAAAGAATAAATGGAGACACAAGGTCCCGGCAGAGGTCAAGAAACCAATGTCATCAAAATAGACAAATCTGCGGGGGGGGAAATGGGAGTAAGGCGGCTGCAGTTTATTTATAAAACGGTATTCAAAGGCCGGGGAAGAGTCCGGGGGAAAAAAAAAGGAAAAAAGGAGTATCAGTAGGAAAACAATTTAGAAAAAAATAAAGAACCCCCCCCACCAAAAAAACCCAAAAGAAACTTAAAAGAATGAAAAACTATGTGGGGTTTTGGAAATGTGATCTAGTGTCGAAAAGGATTAAAAACAAAACAATAGAGATTAATAAGAGAGGGAGGTAGCAAAGGTAAAATAAATTTCGGGAATGAAGAAAGGTCCTAGGGGGGGGGGATTGGGCCTAGAAATTAAAGGGGAAAATATATGCAAAAGTTTCACTAAGGTATAAACCCGAGACTAAAAAAAGGAGGACCCACAAGGATTTGTAATTTTGCGTCGCTGGTAAACCGCACCAAGCCCAACACCAGATAATAGCCACAGTGCGGGAAGGGAAAGGGATGGGTTGGGTTAGAGGAGAAAAATCCTATCATTAAAGTGGAAAGAAGTCCATGCCCAAAAGAGTTGCGCAATCGGGGTTAAGACCGATTTAAAGGGGAAGAGAAGAGGTTTAGGAGAGCTGAGGAAGAAGGAGATCACATTGAGACGGGGAACCTGCCATAGAAAAACTTTATTTTTGCACCTAAAGGCGATAGCGATGAGAGGATTGAAAAAGTAACTTTTGAGGTTTTCACAAATAGCTATCGCCTCTAGTGGGGATTATTGAGCAGAAAGTTTTGGGGCCAGGGTTTAAGCAAAAGGGCGCCTGTGGAGTGTGGCGCAGAACGTTGACGGTGGGGGAAATTATGAAAAAAAGGAATGACGAAAAGATCCGGTATTTGCGGGAAGGCTGAAGGGCCAGGCCTTGGGAGCAAAGGATTCGGAGAGCAGGGTCAAATAAGGGGGGGGGCGTTAATCCGGGAGAATGGCCTATTTGGCAAAGGCTTATTTGGAAAAGGGCTCAAAACAACGCAAGGGTATTCCCCAAGTCCCCCAAAACACCAAAAAACCCCCCCCCCCCCCCCCCCCCCACCCAACCCCACCCCCCCCCCCAAAGAACCCCCCCCAAAAAAAAAAAGAGAGTGTCCAAAAGGCTTCCTCCTCCTTCTTTTCCTTGGGGTGCCAGAGGAACATCGTAGAGAGAGGGGCCCTCAAGGGAAGGGGTTTTTGAAGCATACGGGAAAGAGTGGAGGTTTCTTCCCCGCCTTCCCCGAGGGGGGCAGGTCTGGGGGGGGAAAGTGCAGATCTTGAGGAAAGGGAAACGAGGGCTAGCTGAGTTGAAATTTTTGCACTAACTCTTAGGTTTATTTAACCCTAAGAAAAAGGAGGCTAGAAATCGGGGAGGAGGGGAGGACCCTCCGGGGAAGGTTCTCTGGGGGGGGGGGTTTGTAAGGTGTTCAAATGGGAAAAAAGGGAACCTCAAGGATGGGGGCTTAGAAAGTGATTGAGTTCCAACTCTCTCACAAAACTGAGTATGAAAAAGATGGAAAACTCCGGATAAGAAGGATACCAACCTGGTCGGCGAAATTTCTCAAGAACGCTAAGGGTTACATCAACTGGGGCGAAAAAGAAGGGCAACACAGAGAGTCAGACCCTAGAAGGAGTGGCCCCACTAGAGGCCTCTGGAAGGGTAAAGCTCGTGAGCAAAAAAAAGCCGTGAACTCGGAACAGCGGGTCCTAATACAGAAAAGCGTTCGAGCTGTCACCGCTGGGTCCCAAGAGGGGAGATGTTCGACGGCAAAGACGGGAGAACGCACTGGGGCGGAATATCACGGCGCAGAAGGGAAAATTAGCTTCCCTCTGGGAGAAGTTAAGCCTGTTAGAATAGCTCGGCCCAGAACGGACAGTGCAGCGCTCTCTGACAACCCAGAAGGGAAACTCTCTCCGATCTGTGCGTTAACTCATGAAAAGAGTGGAGGCCGAAGCAGTTCCGGAAGAAAGGCCTGTGAGTCGATTCAGGGGAAAGGGCAGAGCCAAAACGAGGTCAAGGAAGTTGCCGAAAAATCCCCATCTAACAAGAGTGGGGAGACAAAATCTTCGGGGTCCACCAACGGGTGGGGGATAAGGAAAAACCTGAGAAAAAGAGAAGAGATGGCCAGACGCTAGGAAAAAGTTCCGGTCAAGGGGTAACGTGCGAAGTAGAAAAAAAATCGGAGAAAGACTGCGGGTGGGTCCAAACTACCGGTCTTCTATGTGCCGTGGGAAAGTGGGGATGAGGAAGATTTCAAACCTAAGGCCGAGGTACATAGGACTGTAGATCAAAAAATGGTTTCTGGAGCAGGAACTGAGTTCGAATGCCTGAGGTCATTATTAAAGGGAAGAGAGCTTCCGTCACCACTAGACCCTTGGAAAAAGAAGCTGAAGTTGGGGTTTCCACGGGACCGTGAAACGACACACGTGACGGTGGGGGACTGTGGTGCCTTTAAGCCTTGTCTCCGGACCTGAACGCCGCTGTGCGCGGGGACAAGTTCACGAAGGACCACCAATTGACCTGGGGAGGGGGTCCGAAAACTTGGGGAACTTTGCTTAGGAGAAGGCCGAAAATCTTCATAATGATCGGCAAACGAAGTCCTGGAAAAAGGGGAAGAAAGAAACGTGGACAAAAAAAGGGTCAGTATGTCAGTTCTACAGAAGAGATTGTAAAGACCGTCGAGGTGTTGGGGGGTTCTCCTGTGGACGAATGCCAGGGAGTCAACAAAGAAAGGGGGGGGGGGGAGAGCAAAGGACGCGCGGGACTTACAACCTTGAAATAACTAACTGCGATACTAAACGTTACAAGCTCAGATAGGATAAGAGGGAAAGTGGGGGGGGGTCTTCAAAAAGAGTGTCGGAGGCCTGCAAGGGCTCGGGGACTGACAAAGTTACCTCAGTGAGTTCTCAGGGGGGGAGCCGGTCTAAAGGCCTTTAGATTCGACAAAGGGAAGGAGGTCCTGATAGAAAAGTGTAAAGAGAAATATGTGAGGAGGGGGGCCAGAGGGGTCCCGGAGTGCTAAGCACGATGTCTATTGCTGGAAAATCTTTCTCGAAGGGGGTGCGCTAAGGGAATAGATCATCGGCACTTCACATAGCGATGGGAGTGAAGCGTCAATGCATGAAAAAAAATCCCTCCATGGACAGAGTATCCTAGTGATGGTGAAGAGAGAGGGGCTCAGATACCTACGGGGCAGACCCTCTTTGACTAAGATGGGGGAACTGGTGCGTTATAAGGACCGCAGGGCTGTCCTGAGGGGCAAAGGAGGTACAGGGGCGTCTTAGGGGGAGGGAGGCGCCCGGACGGGAACACATCTTTAAGGGGGGGGGGGAGAGTGCCATCGGCAGACAAGGGGACTGAGGGTTGCAGAAAAACCGAAAGAAAGACTGAAAAGCTCAATTATTTAGTAAAAGAAGACTCGGAAGATTGAGGTCTTCGATATGGGCGGAGATCAACCGCGGCATACGAAAAAAATAATGCGTAGATTTCCCATTTAACGGAGGAAGCGGTGTCCTATCTAGATTATCAACAACGCTCGAAGCGAGAATCTCAGCAGAGGGGGAAAGGAAAAGCCCGTTTAAGTTCATACGTATCTATATAGAGACCGTAATAGTCCTAGAATTCTCTGGGGGACATCATGGAGGCAGAAGAATTCTCAGAAAATCGCGGTTAGCTGCAAAAAGGGGGTCGCCCTTGTCAGGAAAAGTGCAACGAAGACATGAACTCCATTAAAGGGAACCGCGAGGGTCGGCTGAAAAAAGACTCACTCTCAAACCCGCGGGGAACAAGCTGTCAGGGAAAGCAGCCTCGATGGGGACATTTCAACATCGTAAACTCTGGGCTACATCACCTCGGTCCTTCTGAAAAAAAAAGAGGCGAAATACAAGAAAGGCAAAAGGGGAGAATTTCCGCGGGAGGAGGGGATATCTTTGAGAGTGCCACTAGCGCGGAAGAGCGGGGAGGGATCTCGAAAAATCAGGGAAAAAAACGCTTCTCGACCCACGGTGGGGGGACAAGCCATCCGGGCTCCGGGCTTCGAAGACTTGAAAAAGCTTCCAAAAATCCTCGTCCTACCGTACAAAAAGGGGTTCTCTTCTAAGAAAAAATCGCAAGTCGCAGTCCACGGGGCGGAAGAATCCTCGCGTAAACCAGAAAAGCAACTTAGAGGGGAACCGGAAAGGGAATGTTCAGGAAATACTACAGGCAGGAAGGAAAAAAAGAATACTCCACAAACTTGCAGACTTTCTCAATCATCAGAAAAAGGGGGTTCTTGTCCTACAGATTTGTGAGTTTCGGGTTACTAGTCAAGAAGGGTGGGGGAGGGAAAGAAGACAGGAGAGGGATAGGGTCAAAAACCGAGAGAAAGTCTGTTGAACTTTGGAGGGGGATCCTGGCAATGGCTGGACAGGGTCGAACCAACCGAATCTTTAAAGACGAAAAATAATGGAGAGGGGGGTGTGTCCAGGGGAAAAAAAAGGTCCCCTTGGGGGGCCCTTATTATGAAAGGACAGACAGGAGTTTCAAGGGGGTTCGTAGAAGAAAAAGTCGGGGGAAGACGAAAAGGGGTCCATCACCAAGGTTGAGTCGTGGGTGGGAGCCTTTAAATGGAACGCTCAGAGCACGTGGGAGAAAATGCTACACAGTAGACGATATAAAGAACGGAAAAGAAGCACCCCCTCACTGGGCTGTCCGTGAAATGGGTCTCTTTAAACGTGCAAACTCGCAATCAGAGAGGGACTAGGGGAAGGGGGGGAAGTCGAGTGGGGGGGTGGGATCGGCGATTCTATCAGCCTGAAAAGGGAGGCAAGGGCCAATTATTGCGCAAAGGAAACAGGGACCGTCCTAAAAGGGGGGAGGTAGTATTGAATCGCGATGAAGACCGATAAGCACATTTTTCGTAGGACACAAAACATCGCTACGAGTTAGTTTGGCCAGCAAAAAAAGGGGCGATAGAGAAACTGGTTTCAAGACAGTGAACTTTGAGGGGGAGGGGAACTTTTAACCGGTCTATTCTATTTTCTAGAAAAGCTTGTTCGAGTGAGGTGTTGGTCTAGAAAAACGCAAGGTGGGGGGGGGCCAGAAAAAGTGTCGTTCTTTGTGGAGGCTTGGAGTAAGTTCGGAGTAGAGCGTTCGGGATAAGGAGACTTTCCCAAGCCTATTTAAAGGAAGAAAGGATCCGACGTTGAGACATGAAGGCGGGAGAAAAGTCCTGCACTTGGGAAATTTATACGGGGCGGTCAAAGGAAGCCCCTGCAAATAAGTGGAAAAGAGAAGTTCATCCGGGGCACGCAGAAAAAGAGTACTATGGGCCGAGCTTCGCTTTCGCATTCTGGAGAACTGGGAAGAACTCGCCACAGCAGACAGATTCCCTGCGGAGTTCCTCAGGATCGGGAAAGGGTTCTGCACATCCAAAAAAAATCGTCGAGAAAAAAAAATTGTTCAACGCCGAAAGCTGGTTTGAACGGATAGAACGGGGTTTCGTAGAAGGAAAACAAACTGCCAGAAAAAGTCCGTTGGGGGACCAAAATTTTGACCGTCATATCTTTTCGCATTGCCAAGAGGGTTCCTAGCGGCTTGGAGTACACGTACGAGATTAGGGACAGAAAAAAGGGAGATATCAGCGTGAAACCGAAATAGGGTGTATCTGATTCGTGCCCACCTGCCGAGGCCCTGAAAGTTCGCGGAGGGGAGGGATTAACGAAAGATCCAAGTGTGGGGGGATCGCAAGCATGGAGTGCGCGCCCCAAAAAGGTGGCCGAAATCAAATCTCAACACGGGGGGAAAAGATAGAGAGTCTTCTATGAAAGAAGTAATTTGTGGGGGGGAGGGGGGAGACATCAAAGTCCCAAAAAAGGGGGGGACTTGCTGAATAACAAAGGTCTCACATAACGCGAAAGAAGTTGCATCCGCGTCAGGCTTCAAAGTCATCAGAAGGAAGCGAGAAAAAGGAGAGGGGTTGGAGAAATAAACATGGCTTCGTGAAAAAATCCCCCTCCGAGAGGAACCTAGGGCAATTCTCCGATAGTGGACAGGGGATAGAGGGAGGGGTGGAGGAGTAGGGGAGGGGGGGTGGAGGGAAGGCGATAATGAAGGAGGAGGAACGGGGGTCAAGCCGGGGTGCTGGTGAGGAGGGTGAGGAGGGGGGGGAAGGATGGTTTGGGGAAGAGAAATGGGAAGAGATAGTTGAATAGGGGGGGGAAGGTAAAGTGGGGGAGGAAAGGAAGGGGGTAAGTGAAAAGGGGGGAGGGAGCCCGTGAACGGAGGGTGGGGCGCACAAAAGGAATGCTGATTGCGTTCCCCCTCCCTCGGGAGAAGAAAGAATTTCCCGAGGAGGGGTCTGGGTAAGAATAGAACCGCGTGGGGGAGTCAACCCCTCTGTGACTTGGAGTTCCCTCTTTTTGAGGCGGAAAGATGTGAGGGGACAGAGGGGCGCAGAAGGGGGAATATCCAAGGAGGGGAAGTACCCTTAGAGAGGAACGAGTTCGCCAAAGTTCCTTATCGCCCAAGCTCGGCCCAGGTCCGTCGGAGGCGCCGGAAAAAAAAGGGGCTTCGATGAAGGGGGGAAGGTCTTCCTCAGTTGGAAGAGACGCAAGTGCCCCAGGTCGGCCAGGGGGAAGCTCCGCCTTCAGTCCGTGACTCCGGAGAGGGGCCAATGGGAGGAGAAAAAATATCCGAAACCTCGACTAGGAGCTCCCACATCCAGAAAAAGGGACCTCTTGTATACAAAAGGGGTTGGGGCACACCAAAAGTCTATCTAAGAAAAAGAGAAACTCAAACAAAGGGGTCTTATAGATGGCCCGAAGAAAAGCGCGGTAAAAAGGGAATTCGCATTAAGAGGTTAACTTGGGGTAAAATCATAGGGGGAGCGTTTGGGGCAATTAGGAGGGTTGTGTCAGAAAGAAATCTGTGAGAATGAAGGTCGTTCAACTCCTCAACCTAGACAATTCCTCAAAAAGACGTTGCCAACGTTTTCGGGCAACTGGTGGGCCCTTGCCTATTAAGGGAGGAAGCAGAAGAAACACTCGACGACAGAAGAGGCGAGCCAAGCCGCAAGAATCGTAGGATGTGGCGAGTTGGGGGGAAAACGGTTCAAAAAAAGCAAATGTTTGGGAAAGGCTTCTTTGGATGAGAAGGGTCTTCCTGTCGCCTTAGGACCGTCCATCGAATGATTAAGAACGTCTCGAAAACACGAGCCAAATTGTCTTACCTTGGATAAGGGGCCGAAACGCTTGTCATGCGGGAACGGCGAAGACAATAAAGGAACTCCATCGGGGAGTCACTGAAAAATAATTTACAGAAAAGGGGAAAACTGCGGCCGCCTGCCCGCACAGTAAGAAATATTTTCGAGGAATGGAGGGAAAATAAGATATTTTGTGTCTACCTGGGGCGCTGTAATCCATCAAAAAGAAACATTTGTCAACATCGGTTAAATGAAGACGCAAAGAGGGGGTCCTGACATAAAGGAAGGGCCTCTATTACTAAAAGGCAACTCCCACAGATTTAGCAAGGAAACTCCTTGTCTCGTCATGAGAGAACCTCATAGCTGCAGTGGGTTCAAGAGAGGTCTATGGGGAGAAGGTCTAGAACCATGTAGAGAAAGTTTAGAAAAGTTTCATTTGATCCGAGGGAGCCTTTTTACGTCGAAAAGATTCCTTGAGGGTCGCAAAAGCCTTCCAATGAGAGGGGAAAAGAAAGCTGAAAATGGGGCCGGTGGGGGGGGAGCGGAGTTGGCCTCCAGGGAAGATGTTAGTCCAGTAGGCTTGGCGAAAGGAATCGTATGAAAACCGCTGTTCGAAAAAAGGGTCTCTAATTTGTGGAGCAGTTTGTAAGACACTCCATTGCTGCGGGGGGGGGGGGGGGGGGGGGGGGGGGGGGTTGGGGACGATGGGAAAGTGGCCAGGCTCAGCTATCCATCAAACGCTGACCGTGCAAGCCGTCTTGGCCATGGGGTTCTCACGGAAAAGAGAGCCTAAACGGGGGAGGGCCCTCGGGAAGAAATGTTTAACTTGTGAGGTATCCGCTGGCCGCTAGTCCTGCAGCTTGGGGGGCGACGCTAGGGGGTAGCAGGACTTCGGGAGTCTGAAGGAAAAAGGCGGGTCAGCTTTAGGGATTTGGGGGGAGAGGAAGTTCCAGCTTCAGACAAGGGGAGACTTCTTGTCCGCTCTACGGGGGTAGAAAAGGCGACGGCTTGAAAAGGGTAGTAGTCAGTCAAAAAGGAAGGAAGATGGAAAGGATATAGCTCCGGAAAGAACGGCTGCTCAGGCCGACATAAAGAGAATGGCCATGTAAAAAAAGCAAAAGATCGAGCGCGGGAAAGGAAGCAACAACGAAGAGATAGGGGAAAAGGAGTTACCATGGGCCATAAAGGGAAGGCGCGACGCTCCAAAAGAGAGGGGAGACTCTCTCTACGAAGAACGTCAAGATTCCAAGATAATCTTAGTAGGAACATGTGCGCTTAAAGAAATGCAAACCAAATTTAAGGAGAGAGAACAAATTAGACCCTTGTAAGTGTCCTCTGGCACGAAAAAAAAAGAGAGGCCACCTCAGTAAGATAAGCGACCGGGAACAACAAGGCGGCCGCAACACAAAAAAAAAAAAAGAAACTCAAACGAAAAAAACGCCCGTCCGAGGGCACAATCACTGCAGGGATTCTCGCCTAGAGCAGCACAAGTTCAACATCGAGCCCAAATGAGCAATCACCAAGGTACCTGATAGGGCGAAACTAGGAAGAAGAAAAGGGAAAAGGAATTATCTACGTTCAGCGGGCTTATGGGATTTTCGCTGCCGAAGAGGGAGGTCGGGTGAAAGGGAATGCGCATGAAAAATCCACACACAAGAAATATCCCAGCTTTTGGCCAGCAACAATCCGGGAGGGTACTCAATTCCTCAGGCTAGAAGCTGGCTCCAAAAAAGGGAAACACAGATGCCTTCAGGGGGAAAAAGAAGCTCATGCCAGCGGGGGGACCGCGAAATCAGAAAAAGCTATACGTAAAGGGCTTCCCGGATCAAAATGTAACTGGACCGGAAAGGTTTCCGAACCCGACGAAGCAGGGTAGCATCGCGAGAGGACCTTCTACGAAACACGGGCAGCTTCTGCGCAGGAAAAAGGAAGGAGAGAGACCGAGTGGAGTGGGGAGAGTACTAGAGGCTGGGGTTTTAAGGTTGAAAAAATTTGTGAGTGTCCTGGAGATCCGGTCCAGGTTTCGTCGAAGCGGGGTCCTCTGTGAACTGTTAAGACGGCATGGCTTCAGCAGGTCCAACAGAACAAAGCGAAGATGATGACACAAAGGCTGTGAGGGGGGGGAAAGCCGTTTCCCCTTGGAGAAGAACACGATTCGTAACGCCAGAATTTGCAAGATCTATCCTTGAAAGGAGAGCAACGTCGAAGAAGCAAAGACGTTTAGGAAAAAAAAGTTCCCTCCAGTGGGGAAGTCCCGTGGGGGTCGAACTGACGGGAAAGTTCGGTCGTGGACAGGGCGGTTGCCAGAGAAACTAAAAAAATACTAGGGGTACCAAACCGTAACAAGGTGCCGTTTTTCACGAGCTGTAACCTTGACAAAAGATCATAGAACAAGAAGCTTCAGGGGGAGGAATCTCCCTGAGGAAGGGGAGGAGAGTTGGTTTCGGAAGACGATCCTAATCAATGAAGGCAGTCAATGCAAATGCAAATGGGCGCAAAGTGAAAAAAGAAAGTTTTTTGGGGGGGGAAAGAAAAATCCTAAGGGAAACGGGGGGGGAGTTGAAGAGCGACGCTACCCGATCTCCACAGTGCGCGTAGGAGAAATCTGACGACACTTTATTTGGGGGCACAACCGGCGATGGGGTCGGGAATATTTAAAGGAAAAGGAGGGGGAAGAAATTCATGGCCATCTAGAAAGCGGGTCGTAGGTGGTGGGGGGGGGGAGCTTATTGAAGAAGATGTTTGAAAGTGTAGACAATAAGAGGGGACGCTGGGGGGGGTGGTGGTATTTCTGGGGGGGGGGGCTTCCAGGTCGGAGTCAGTGCGGATATGCTGTTGCGCTAATGGGAAAACACTATGGGGAGAGAAAGACGGACGATCCGAGTTAATTGACGACATGACTGCTTATCGGCCAGGGAATGACTGGGGAGCACTTGTCCGGCAAAGAGGTAAAGAAGCCCAATGAAGGGGGGGAAGAGTCTCACGGAAAGCAGACAGGGAATAGGGGCCGAGAGGTCTACTTATGTATGAGGGCGAACTCTCGAGATAATTGGTAATTAAAAAACCGGGATCTGGTGCCGCCGAAGGAGGGGGTGTTTTGATGCAAAGCAGAACACGAGGAGGCACCATATTGAACTCCCATTCACAGGTGTGACAGCTCGACCGGTTACGTATTTATTAAAGACCCATGAAGACCCAGAGTCGGGGAGGGGAAAAAATTTTGAGTAAACACTCGGGAGCATTGCCAAAGGGAGGGGTGAGATCTGTCTTGGAAGGGAGTCGCTCTAGGGTTGAGCCAGAAGAATAGAGGGGGGGATTGAGGTAGCTTATGGGAGCCCCTCCGGATGAAAACCGGCTTTAGCTTTCAGGTGGAAGGGGGGGATGCCCCGAACCGGGTCCGCCAAGGGTTGGGAAAGTGAGAGAAATCCCCAAGATGTTCCAATAG
>Ga0179593_1646882_pt1 | contig 13033 bp, 10 predicted proteins | sample CZODoug2_1_08_16_FD_185931 | JGI IMG/M metagenome (GOLD analysis project Ga0179593, IMG submission 185931) | Vadose zone soil fungal communities from Angelo Coast Range Reserve, California, USA - CZODoug2_1_08_16fungal (PacBio error correction) | ecosystem: Environmental > Terrestrial > Soil >...
CTCATAGAATCGGGTGGCGACAGCGGGGCGAGGGGGGAGAACAGTGGGAACTGTCTATTCGCAAAACCAAAGCAGAAATCAGGCTTTGGCATCCCAGAAGAGGGACTCCGGAGATCCTGCGGGGCAGAACTCCTCGGAAAAGTCAGGGACGCGGCGAAAAACCCCGGCGAAGAGGGGCACCCAAGTTCAGCAAGAGAGCACCGGGGGAGGATGAAGTGAAGACAGAGGCACGGTACGGTGCGCGAGCGCATCTTGACATCCCCTCAGGCGCAATGGGATTAACCGCTAAGGAGGATCATGTTTGAAGCTCCGACTGCGCCGCTTAGGCACGCGACTTAGTTATGAAGGCGGCAGAACCGAGAGGCGGGGCCGAAAAAAGGATCTTTCAGCTTAACAGAACTCCCGTATTGTCGGTTATAGCCATGAGCGTCGAGAGGGAAGGATTGAGGAGGTCCAAGGCGCTGCCCTTAGGAAGAGGTTACACGCACACGCAACTAGTGGTAAACAAAGGTTGGAGCTCTTGCTCCGAAAGGACTGAAAAAAAGAGAGGGAGCAGCGAACCAGCACTCGAGAAATCGGCAGGCGGTGCGGTGAGAACTCTGGCGCACAAGCCGGATGACCAAAGCTGCGGCAAAACAAGTAAAGACGCTGCTCCCGATAAATATTCTGGGCCGTAGTGAACTGCTCCAGAAAGAAGTCACTTGTTCGTAAGGGTAGGAATCGGGGGCGGGGGTGGTCCGCGAGACCTCAACGGAAAAGCGGGGGGGGAGAAGGAGCTAAAAAACACCAACGTCAAAAACAACAATCTGAGACGCGATCGACCCCGGAGTGCGGAGTTAACGTGCTTCCTAGGAGGCAAAAGACGGATTCGATCTAGCGGATGAATGTCCGCCGGAAGACTGAAGGAGAGCAGCACAGGCCGACAGCCAAGCGAGAGGAGGAGGAGTAGAATTTAAAATAAAGGATAAGCGTCGAGTCAAAATCATCAACCGGAGGCGAAGGGTTCGCGAGAGCGACCTAAGAGACAGAGATCTCTGAATCCATCCTGAGGTTGAATAAGCGCCGTCGCGAAAGGACTTTCTAAAAAACAAAAGGCAAAAAGGGTAAGCAGAAGAAGAGCGGACTGGGGGGGTCACGCGCGAAAGGAATATCCTTCGCGCGACGGGAAAAGGGGACTGTAAAGTGACGGATCAGGATGGAATCGCTCGCGCATAGCGACGGGGAAAGGATCGCAGCGGGTTGGGTCTCCATCTCCTGGGAGCGGGCGGCACAAGCACAACCCCCCCCCCGTTGCGCCCTTTGAAAGTCAACGAACACCTCGCTTCGTGCGGGTCTTACGACGACCGAGCTGTGAGGAATTTCTTTTTGAAAAAAAGCGGTCCCGCCCTCTCAGGTCCATCTTTAAAGAGGGGCTGTTAGGGGTCAAGTAAGAGCTCCCCCCAAAGGAAAGACCTCTCTTCTCACAGACTCACTGTGCGGCCAGCCCCACCTCTCTGAACATGCCTCAACTGAAACCAAAAAAAAAATGGCAGAGGAAACAGAGGAGAGGATCAACAAGGGCAGACTGTTCGAGTGGAAAGGGATACGACGCGACCAGGACATGGACATAACGCGATAGACGAAAAGAACGGAAGAGAAGGGTCCTATAAAAAGGTCACGAAAAAATGACGCAAGAAGCAAAACTGGAGGCGCGAGTTTCGTCGGAGCAAAGAGGGAGAAAAAAGGACCAACATATCTCGGGAAGACCGCGAGACGTCAGCCCCGATATGGGGACGTCCAATCGGACTTAAAGACCGAACGATTCGAGACAGGGGGGGGGGTGTTTAAAGCCAGAATGGCCTACCCACCCGAGCGTGGAGATTTTCCCTTTTGCAGGGAAAGGGAAGCCGGGATGTCTTGTCCCGAAGACAACTCAGTGCATAACCTCCGAACGAGGTGGTGAGAGTCAGGCAGCAGGGGGGAGAGGCGACTTTTTAGTGCTCTTCCTGCTCCAAGGTCAGCGCGCAAAAGAAGTCCCGTCTCAGGGATGAATTATCAATGAGGGGGTGGAGCGCAGCGCGAGGCGTCCGAACATCTCTTCAGAGTCTGGGAGAGGAAAGGACCGGCTCCGCCGCCCAGGCCGCCGTGGGGGAGTCTCCCCCGGGCCGAACCTCATACTCTAGGCAACAGAAGGAGCACTTGGTCGAATGCTCGGCCTTGGCCTTTAGGGGGCCGCGTTGAGAAAAAACAAAAACCGCCTCAAAGGGGGGCAAAGGGAGAAAGGCAGGAGAGACTCGAAAGCTTCTGGGGGCGAGTAGATCAGGAGGGCCACGGCTGTCTCCATCTCCCGTCCGAGAAGAGGAAGGGCATCGGTACGTGGTTGTTGCTTCGCGAGGTCCCATTATGCTAACTAGAAACCCCTGTTTTTGTTTTGTGGTTTGGTGGGTTTTTTATTGGTTTCTCCAATTGTTGGGTGGGGGTGTTTTGATAGTTTGTTGGCCGGGGGTGTTGCAACGGAGGGGCGTTGGCGGGTTGGAGGCTCGAGGTTGTTTGACTAGTTATGGATTTGTTGTGGTGTGGGTCCAGAATTTAGGTTGGGGCGGGGTTTTTGTGTGGGGAGGTGCGGAAAGCTTGAAATTTCGGGGGGTTAGAGAGGTTTTTTAGTGGGGGGGTATTTGACGTGCAAGGTTTTTGGTGTGTGTGGTGAGGCTGGGGGTTTGAGTGTTTGTATGGTTGTTTCCGGTTGTGATGTGGAGTACGGAAGATTTTGGTGTTGGGGGGGGGTGTGGCGTGGGTGTGCAGGACTTCGGGGTGGTAGTTTTTATGAGGGTTGTGGTGTTTTTGTTTTGTTATCCCTGGGGAGGTTGGTGTTAGTGTTATTGAGTGATTTCAGGGGGGGAGGGGACGTTTTTTGTGGGTTTGTTTTATTGGTTTGGGGGGGGAGGCGTTATGTTTAGGGGGGGGTTAAGGGGGGTTTTGAGGATTGGGATGCTGTGGGTATTGTTTTTTTTGTTTTTTGTTTTTTTTTTGGCGGAAGGGGGGAAATTTTCCTTCCCGTATAAGGTTAACCAAAAAAGGCCTTTCTCACCCCTAAAAGGACATGCGATTGACGACCGCCGACGTCCCGACGTACGGGCGGGTCGTCGATCATCGGCCCTTCCGGCCGTGCGGGAATGGAAGTCCAATTCGTAGCCATCGGGGGGGTGATCCGACGCTGAAAACGGGACTGGTACATCCTCTATTAACTAAGAACAAAGCGACACGGGAAGCGAAGGAACCTGTAACTTCATGGGCACTAGCGAGCGGACATCATCATTTCGGACAGGCAGAAAGGGAACAAGGAGGACGAGACCATCACGAAGCAAAGAGCGATGGCGTATGATAATCTAGAGAACAAAACGGTTGAGGCAAAGAGAGATCCTGTCACGGTCAGAAGGTCGCAATCTCAATCTTTTCTTCCGAAAAAAAAAAAAATGGGGGGGGGGGGGAGCGCAATCGGGGCCAAATGGCGCTTAGCTGCGCCCGCTCGGCGTCCAGTGGCAGAACTCGGCAGGTCCTGCCCAGGTTCATAGAAAGGAAATGTGCGCAGGTTCTTTGCGTGAATAGCGCGGGAACGGCCGGAGAATTCACGGGGAAGCAGGCAAAAAGATGGCTCAGAGATCCTCGAACACGGACAGGTAAAGCCAGTCACCAAGGGGAAAGAAGAATCGAAGTCGCATCGCATCCTGAAGGGTCGAAAGGCTTGTGTGGACCATGCCGGAGAAGGAAAAAGGAATGGGAAAATCCCGGGGAAAGAAGCACGACCTCGTGAAGGCGATGCGTCGAGAGGACAATCCAGCAACTTCTAAATCCAAACATTAACGCTCGCGAGGCCTTTTCCAAGCCGGAGTCCGGGCAGGACCAAACAAAAAGAAAGGAACCGGCCAAGGAGATAAATCTAATCGAGGCCATAAATCCGTATGAGGGATAAAGGGGGAGGGAGGGAAAGACCACTGCGTCTCGTCATCTGCGGAAAGAGGGGGGAGATCCTCCTGAAGGAGAGTACCCAAGGGCGCTCTCGAATGCCGATAAAAAAAGTCGCACTAAACCCGGCGCGGACAGCTAGGAAGGGATCCATGCCATGGCGCAGGAAGAGCACGAAAAAGAGGAGTCTCCGCTCTGCAAAGTCCACGGGCTCAGAACAACTCGTGCCAGGAATTCTGACGAGGTGGCGAGGTCATGTAATTCCTAAGAAAGCAAACGTACGAAAAACGACAACTGCTCATGGGTCATGGCCAGAGTGAAAAAAACCAAAGAAAGAAAAAGTAAAGATTTCAATTTCGGGACCGAGTGGTGGTCGCCCAAAGGGATTATTAAAGAGACGAGGGGGAGCGCGCCTCTATTTGTTGGGATACCAGAAAGCGACTCGAGAAAGAGCCTTTTCACGGATTAGAGCTGTCGACAACGGTCGCTAGGAATAGACCAGACCGAGCGAAGACTAATCGCGAGGATGTCCCCTGGAGAAGCAATAACTATGAATCCATCCGCTGTGCGCCCCGGGAAAGTGGGGATAGCTCTGTCTCAGCGGCCGGAGGCGGAAGAATGGAAAAAAAGTAGGCCGATCGGTGGTGCTGGAATACCACCCTAGAGGGGAAGAAGAGGAGGAGTGAAATTGGTCCTCGATGTAGACCACACCCAGACGCAATTAAAAAAATCTGACGGACGAGAGGCGGGCCTCTGGCACCATAAAGGACGTCGCCAAGCTAAGAGGGTGAGAAGCAAGCTAATAAAGTTCTCGAAGGACGGAATTAAAGCAGCCTCTTGGGATTCAAAGAGAAGCTCAGTATATGTGGAAAAAATCCAGCGTCAAACAAACCAGGGGATCAATTATGAAGCGCGAGCGCTAGAGCAGGTAACTAATCTCGAAAAAATAGCGTACCTCACTTAACTCCAAAGTAGGCCGGGATATCCACTAGAGCGTGACCAGTCAAAATCTCATCCGATGTCGAAACGAAGCGGACAGCACCAGGGGGCCAGATTGCAGGAAGCTCCGAGGTCGCGCATAGGGGGGGTGGCATAAAGCGCGACAAGCGGGGCAAAAAGCTAAGGAGGAAAAGTAGTGACCGAAGCCGAACGGAGTACTCGCGTTAAAGGGTCAGGCCGAAAGATCTAAGTGCACTGAGCTCAAGGTTGAAAAGGCGATGCCGCGCTAAAAAAGCGACGTATTAACACTAAATAAAAGAAAGATAACGCCAGGCTAGCGCAAAGGTAAACGGTGTCGTTTTAGGTTGGTCCAAGACTCGTGCGCGGTCAAGGGCAACAAGATGAAGAACCTCTCGAAGGCACGTCATGGAAGTCAGCTACAAAGGACATCGTATCTAAACCCGGGAGAGACGAGCTGTGGAACCCAGCAGAGTCAAGCAAGTACAGGTGAAAAGAATCGAGGTCAGACCAAAAAAAAAAGTAATAGGGACGAAGGGATGAGTGCCCTGCCGAATTGAGATAGAGCTGCTTGTGAGGGCGAATCGTAGCAAAAGGGGAAAAAAACAGGGGAGACCACGCAGTACGTGCGTGCATCCTTCCTACTCATTAAAAAAATACCGGAAAGAAAAAGGCGTAAGAACAGAAGCGAAACTGACAACCACGGGATTTCTTGGGGGGAGCGATCGCACTGGAGGAAATGAGTTAGACAAAAAAGATCAGGACCTACTGGAGCCATAAAAAGGCAAGACAGGAGCCAGTAATCCCCATAAAACCAGGGAGTCCGCTCGTCTTAGCCGCATAGAACAAGGACGGAGAGACGTACCGTACAAGAGGGCCTCACCGCTTCTCTTGCGGACAGGAAAGGGGATCAATTGAGAAAGAGGAAAGGACGGCATTCCGGGGGAGACGCCCCAAACTCCGGCGGGAAGATATGCACAGAATGATTTACGGACTCGGTGGCCCGGCACAATCGAAAAAAGTGACTCGAAACACGCAAACGGGGGGGAATAGGGGAACTTAAAATCTCGAATTCAAGGCGCAGGCAAAAAACCAAAAAAAGGGAGGAGGAAGGAAGAAGAGAGCCTCTCGCATTCTGATGGTTTAAGAAGGCTTTGAAAAAACATTTCCTACGGGAGGAAAAAGGACCGACCACCGAAAACCGGAAGACGAGGCATTTTCAAGGGAAAAAGGGGGGCCCGGGTCAACGGAGCGGAAAAGAAAAAGGCCCAGGCCGTGGTTGCCGAGGGGAGCCCCCCCGCCCCGTCGAAAGAAAAAAAGCCGGTGCGCTCTTTCCTGGACCAGGAGAGCAGTGAAAGCAAAAGGCGGAAAAAAACGGGAATTAAACGTTAAATGGGGAAGGGGAGGGAGGGGAAGGTTGAAGCGCCGCGGATTGACCGCTATTGTGTGAGCTGCTGGCTCCCTCAATCCTTCGATCTGGGAAGACATCGCAAAGAGAGTGAGTGGGGGCATTCGGAGCAGGGAGCGTAGGGCACCGGGGCATCTTCGATAGAGAGAGGAGAAGGAAGTCATGCCGACGTCTGAACCCTTTAGGGAGATTGCTCCGAGGATCAAAGATCAAAAGCGATACAGCGAATATGACAAGGAAAAGAGACAAGGGAGGGGGGGGGGACAACGAGGATTCATCATATTACCGTCAGGGATAAACCGCCTTGCGACCAAATAGCAGAAGATATACCTATACTTTAAGTTCTGGGGGGGGGTGCAGAAAAAGCCAGTGGAGCGGTTGAGGCAGAGTGCGGTGGCCGCGATAACCCAGAAAGCTGAAAAAATGGGAGCACACCAACTATCCCAATAAAAAATAAAGCGGAGCGGACGACCAAAGGCGGTAGGAGTGGAAAGGTGCTGAGCAAACAGAGATTCAGGATCTATCATGAATTAAGAAGCACTACTACGGAATCAAAACTAACAAAAAGGAAGGGGACCCACTTTCAAAAAAGCGAGGAAAGCTGTCTATTGAAATAAGAAAGACAGAGGCAATTCCTAGAGATCAGAACAGCTCGAGCAATACTCGCTCCGTGAAGAAGGGGCAGATAAATGTGAACTCCCCCTTAAGGAGGACAATTCCGGGGAGAGAGGGGAACTGGTTACGCCAAGGGAAAAGATCTCGAGTTAAAAGGGTTTAACTTGGGCATGAAAGATATTACAACTCAAAAAGCCGTTGGAGAATCGAGGGGAAAAAAGTCTCCAGAAGAGCGTAGACCCCGCTTATGCATAAAAACAATGACTGTCATGCGCAACGCGAAGCGTAGCATCCGAGCTTTGCTCTGTGAACGCCCCTACGCGTCATGGTCCGAGTCAATATGATGGGGGATTGTCGTCGACGACCAAGGCGCCGCAACTGAGAGGAACTCGAGAGAGGGTGGCGACACGCAACGCGAGACATACCTCGCCGGAAATCAAAGCATCTCATCCCTCTTAGAAAGGAAAAAAACAGCAATCTAAATCGTAGCACAAGGACAAGAGAGGGTAGAGCTAACAGTAAACAGGGGGGAAGAGAGCGAAGAATGAAAAGGACAGGAAGGGTGAGACAAACGCCGTTCTCTACCAACTGAAAACAAAAAAAAAGGAACCCCAAGCGGGGGGGGGGAAAACCCAAAGGGAGATCGGAGAAGGAGGAAGAGGGCTGTGAGAATCCTGGCTCGACGATCGGGACAAACAAATATTTTTCTAACAAAAAGGGACCCGAAAAAACGATTCAAAAGGGTAAGTTGTGATGGAAAAAAAATACAGTGGGAGAGTGTTGCCTGTTCGGCGCGCAAGTTGGGGTGAAACTCCGCAACTCTTTCCAACGAAACAAGAACGTGTTCGAATTTCCGAATAGGGAAAGCGCTAGGACGCACTGTCTCTAAGTATATAAGGATAGGGAGCAGAGAGACGTCTGGTGTGGGGGGATCCCTTGCAGGTTTTACTAAAAGAAACAGCAAGAGGCGATGACAGAAGGAGCAAAAGGCCAGGGGGCCGACTCTGCCAGACCTCATACGCGCAAAAGGCATGAGGGGAGAGGAAGATCTCTGTCTCTGGTTGAGCGCACTCCGGGGAACGCCTTGGAAGATGGCGATAACGAAGGGCCTCAGGGGACGCGACGCACGGGGGAGTATGTGACTCTCTAAAGCTCTATGCAAAGGGGGGGGGGGGGGGGGGGGGGGGGGGGGGGGGGGGGGGGGGGGGCGGGGGGGGGGGGGGTGGGGGGGGGGGGGGGGGGGGGGGGGTCGGGGTAAATGGAGGAGAGGGAGTTCTGCCAAAGGTGGTCCTGAAGAGGTCCTTCGAACTAAGACTGGGAAATGGCGACGGTCGACAAAAAAAGGTGTGAACTTAACGCGTCGAAACGCAAGGGGAAGGACGGAAATCCTGCAGGCGTAGCCCAGAGTGGGGGAAATAATCTTCCCTAGGATTTAAGGGCTCAGAGGAAGTCAAGCCGATCCAACCTGGGGGCGACCTGGTCCACCTTCAGGAAAATGACGCGAAGAACGAAGAAGGATGCAGGAGTTCAAAGGGAGGAAGAAGATAAAACACAAAGATCGCTATGGGAGCCGGAGGAAACTCACCAAACTAGGAAAATAAGAACTGAAAAAGATGACATCGCATCGATTCCGAGCATGGGAAACTCGTTAACAAATGGCTGTGGAGAAGAAAACGAGTAGAGAGGACAGCGGCGCGGAAGGGACCCAAGTTCACGGATGAAGGAAGGGGACTTGCTGTGAGTCGGAGGCCGAGAAAATCACCAATGATCCTCGTGCCAAGGAGCACGCCGGCCACCGAAAAACTAAGACGGGGGAAGAAAACCGCAGAGCTGTCTCCCGGGCAGACATCGAGGAGAGGGGGGGCGATGATATTTGAACCTACAATGAGAAGACGTTAATGAGGACCCAGGAGAATTAACAAGACCGCGGGGGAGGGTGACAGGAAGAGGGGGAGAAATCAGGGGCAGCCGCGCGCTCTAAAAAGAGGAAACTTGAAAGCCCCGAGTACACGAGAAAACGACGGTCCAATGTACCTCCAGGGAGAGAGCGAAATTGGAGAAAAGAACGTCAGGGAGAGGGGAGTGAGGGAAAAGAAAGGCATGGACCTGAATCGGGGAAAAAAGACGAGAGGGACAAGACTCCGAAGAAAGAATCACTCAAAGGCGAGGACGCCGGAACTTCTCTCAGTCTAAGGAACACGCGTGAGAAACCAGAAAAAAGCAAAAAAAAGAGGAACACAGGAACCGGTCTCCGAAAAAAAGGGTCACCCGGAAGTTCTGAGATTGCTGATGGTCAGGAAATACAGGAAAGGGCCGCAGGAAAGAGGAATAAAAGAAGCAGCTCTTAATGGGTCCAGTGAGGGAAAAAACCAAAGTCGAAGAAATCGTTCACTGGGAAGATTGGCGCCCCCCGAGGGGTGAAACGCAGCGAGGTCGCGGCACTCGGGATTTACAGCGATCGGGCGCAAGGAAGGGGAAGAGAGTGATAAAAAAGAAAGGAATCAGAAACCGAGAAGGATCTGCTGATCAGTGGATCAAGGGCCTGGACGAGACGGTCATCGAAATAAAGGAAAGGGGAACCGGAACAGATTCTCCATTCCAAGGAGAAAGCGGATTTCCGGATGTATTTCGGAGCAAGTGCTAACGAACACAGAGCGAGGGGAGGGGAGGAGGAGAAAGGGGGGATGGCGGGAAACCCGCAGAGAATATACTAGGGACAAACCGCGGGGCGGCAGCTGTCACAGAAAGAAAAGGCTAAAAGAACTAGGCACTACAAAAGGACACGCGAGCGGGCCTACTTATCAAAAGCAGAAGGCTCCCCAGCAAATCAAACTAAGCTCCTCCCGGGAAATTCAAGGAGAAAAAAGCGAGGCGCTAGTCATGCCACAAAAACAAAATTGAGGGAGAAGGAGGGATACCGCGCATGAAAATCAAAAGCTCGACCAGGAGTCGCCGCGGCTCTTTAGCAGACCGCATTATACTAACAAGAGGAAGATTATGCAATCTAAGCGAACCAATCTGCGAAGCTGTAGGGTGACCGCCTAACCGCTTTCACGCGGGGGGGTAAAAACGTGATGAGCGTGCAGGCGACTATCCAGGAAGAAGTGGAAAAGGGGGCTCATAGAGAAAGAGGGTGCCGCAATCCAAGACCCGGAGTACAAAAAAGGGTCTTTTTTGAGGGAGGTTTGGGGTGGCGGAACTCGGGAGTCTTTCCGCCGACAAAGATAACTCAGGGCTCGGGAACACTTCATAAAACATAGAAAAAAGCCAAAGAAGAGGAGGAGCGACCTCGTTGGCTGGTCACCAGTCGAAAATGCAGGGACCGGTAATCCTATTTAACAGCACCGGCCTAGTACCGCAGGAATGGTGAAGAACTCCTGGGAATTTTGCTCCTTGAGAAGGGGGAAGAAAAAAAGAGACCCAATGGATACCCAAAAAGGCAGGTCAGGGGGGGAAGGCCGAACTCCTTTAAGCAAAGAAGAAAAAACCGGATTGCTAAGGAAGCTAAAGAAGCAACGGAGGGGTTTGAGAGAAGAGAAAGGGATACGAGAAGACAGAAATCCTAAATTCATCCCTCCGGGCAGCAGGAGACCAACAAAAGGCCAAAAAATGCCTGACCCCAAAGGCTTGGGTTGCACGTCTTCAACTAAAAAGGGGGGTGGACAAGCAAGCCATCTCTCCCAGAAAGGACTCAAAGTCGCTTCTGCCAAGGCGCGTTCCTTGAGGCCCCGAAAGGAACCGGGGGGGAACCGGGGGAGGCTGAAGAAGGAAGAATCCGGCGTCCTGAAATTTCGGACAATGAAGGAAGAATGCCGGTGCTGCCTTCAAGCAAAAAGACGAAAACAACGGTTCAAAAGAGCCAGGAAAATGAGCGAAACGCTCGAAAGCCCGCGGTATAGGACAACACAACGGAGATGGAAAAGGAAAAAAGGAGAAAAACTCAGGAGCGGATAAGGAAAGGAGACGGTCAAAATTTTGACAGGGGAGGAAGCCGCAAAAGGCAGGATGTGCCCAGAAGACTAAGCCGGAGATCGGGCAAAGGAGGACGTGCCAGGAAGGAAAAACGTACGGTGAAACCCTGAGGGCCCCGTCCGTCTCCTGGTCATGTCCCGCCTAGTTGAGAAAGAGGCAGCGAAGCGACATCCAACAAGGGATAAACCATTTATTAAGGCGGAGACCAGTTGGGAAAGGAACCTGCGCGAAGCGCCCGTCTATTAACTCCCCTCAGGAGGTGCCATGAATGGGAACAGCAAAACGAACTTGCAGCAAGGAGGAGCACGGGGAACGAGAAAGCGTGTAGGCAATAGGCAGGATGGGTCGACAACAGCCGCGGTCTCAGATGAGCATCTTGCTCCTGCACGAGCGAGCACAAGAAAGAATCGAATAGCAAACAGAGGAGACGCGGCCTGGGGGAGGTCACACTCATAGAAAGACTGGAAACGCGGTTTAGAAGCTCGGCCAGGTCATAAAATAACAGGGTGCGATGACGCTAAAAATCCATACCAGGGAGGGCGAGAGGGAATCTTGGCGGGAGAACGCTAGCAAAAGAATGTCCGACACAAAACGAAATCCGACCACTAACTCTGCAGACACGGCCCGGGTTAAGGGGGGGAGGGATTTCTGCACCTGGCGTAAACGACCGATAGGAGTCTAGAGAATGCATTCGCGCACTACTACTTATATCCCTACCAAGACGGCGCAGGAACACACCGTGAGGAAAAAACGCGAGTCTTTCACACCCTACTAAAAAGCCGCTCTTCGGATTAATAACTCGAGCATAAGAGAGGAGAAGGCGCTGACGGCGGTCCGGAGTCGGAGCCTGTTCGAGGGGGACTAAACTAGAAGGAGCTCCTAGAGGCGAGGGAACAGTGCTTTACTCTTGGGTTGCATGAAGGAAAGAGCTCAGCGCTCAGAAGCTCCTGGGTAAAAACTGGGGGGATGCCTTAGCCATCGAAAAAAGAAGGATCTTCTCAACGCCGAGTCCTGAGGAAGTCCTGCGCGCAAAGAAAACGGCGGAGGAGGGGGAATGGAGAGTACCTGGTGCAGCGACAGAAAGATTCAGTCACGAGCTTTACAAGGCTTTCTGGGTGGGGGCTGGCGTGACGAGAAACAAAACAAGTGAAGAAAGAGGGGGCATCTCGCACAACCACACCGGGGGATCGAGACATCCCGAAAAAAGAAGAACATCAAGGCCGCTAGACAGCGCGTGCTATGAAGGGCATGGGCCTGGTCTAGGGACAGAGTTGAGATAGAACGTCTGCTCGCTTTAGGGGAAGCGAAATTCAGCGAAGCAAAGGGCGCCGAGTTTCGGTCGCGGCTGCTTGAATGGAAAAAACCGTCGCGAGGAGGTCACCAGAGAACAAATAGGCGGAGCCGTGAGGGACAGTTGGTTTCAAAAGGAAAAGACAAAAGAGTTGTGAGGTAAGTTGAGGAGAAAGGAAGTCAGTGGTCAGAACTCAAAACTATCGTCAAAGGAGATTTTCTGAAGTAAATGCAAAAGTCAGCTCGAGGGGAGACCTGCGCCCCGAAAGAGAGATCGCAAAAAAAAAGAGCGTAGCTTGGTTGTAAAAGGGCAGGGGCGACGAGCCTTGTGACCGACGTCTGAGGACCATCCACGGAAAAAAGACGAAAAGAAGAAGGAGAAGAAAGTTGAAGGACAACCTGTGGGCAAGAGCTTCTGCGGGGGTTCAGCGTAAGGGACAGAAGGGGTTAAACGCCATATCCGTGCTTGGAAGGCGAATCGCCTGATTCCAAGCCCGCGAGGGACAAGTATCCTCTAAGGACTCTCACTTATAGGGGGGGGGAGGGGACACCGCGACAAAAGATCCACGGTCCTTCTCCTGCGGGGCATAAAGCCCGGGCGAACCCTAACAAAACATTCCAATTGAAAAAAGGCTACCGTCTCCGTCAAAGTGAGCTCAGACCGAAGGAGGCTGCAAAAAGAACGATGAGTATTTTTGGCATAGAAGTGCGGAAAGAGAGTAAAGCCCTTATGAACAAAAACCGCACAAGGGGAAAGGAACCTGGCCACCTGACGCCTAATCTGTAAGCTTCAAGCGCCCTAGGCAGGATCAGAGAGGGAGCCAAAATAGCTGGCACGGGTCAGTGAAG
>Ga0179593_1339040_pt1 | contig 13032 bp, 12 predicted proteins | sample CZODoug2_1_08_16_FD_185931 | JGI IMG/M metagenome (GOLD analysis project Ga0179593, IMG submission 185931) | Vadose zone soil fungal communities from Angelo Coast Range Reserve, California, USA - CZODoug2_1_08_16fungal (PacBio error correction) | ecosystem: Environmental > Terrestrial > Soil >...
GTCAGAGACCCGGGTGGTGCTTGGGCATGTGCCTGGGGTTGTGGAGTAGGATGGAGGAGTCGTATATTTGGACGGGCAAGGTACCGGGGGCTAGATCTGAAATGTTCAGGGTTTTGAGGGACAGGCGGGATCGAAAATTGAAGGGTCCGGACGACTGGTTCAAACGGGGAGAGGTTTCTCGAAAAAAACCCAAAAGCGCAATAGAGAAAATTACTAATCTTCAACCTATGGATTCCAAGGGGGGAAGGGGTAACAATTGGGAAAATCTTGCTAGGGGCGAATAGATGGGCCCCAACAATTAAAATGTAAACATTCAGTAGGGAGGTTCAACCCCGCAGGTTTGGTGTCAGCATCAGACAGTAAATCGAAATAGTCCGGCCGACAAAAAAAGAGGCGAGGGATTTTTTCCAGGTCAGGACCAGAGGAGGTTGAAGAGTGTATGGGGTCTTGAAAGAGGGGCGCGCACCGAAAAGGGACTGAAAGGGTTGACTGAACAGCACGCACGAGACACGATAAAAAAGAATCTTTAAGCCTCTTTCTCCAATTGTGAAATCCTCTGGTTGACTAAGGGGGTCCCTAGGCCACGGAAAGAGCAAAAATAAAACATAAGGTAACGGGTGGGCACAAAAGGGTGGTAGGGAGAGAATACGCCCAATTTGAAAGGAAGTACTAATGGGAATCTGAGGGAAAGTGGGGAGGGGGTTTTACGATGTCAACTTAAAAATCGCGGCGGGGGAGGATTAACATCCGGAAGAAACGGAATTACCAAAGAGAAAAAAAAAACAGCGTTTCTCGAGTGCTAACGAAAAAACCTGGGGCCGAGCAGGAGGGGAGCCGAAAAAAAAAGGAGTATGGGGTACGAAGCGGTTATCATGGGAGCTCAAAAAACTAAAAAAACGCCCGCAACAAGTAAACGTTAATAGAAGAGAAGTAAGGCGAAGGAGACAGGCCAACCCGCCCCGTGCGATAAAGGAGAGGAAGAAAAGGACATCGGGTTGGAAGGAAGGTACCATCAACACAGGCTTGGGAAAGAAAGGGAGAAAGTGGGGAGTGATTAAAGTCTTCAAAACAGAACTGTGCTCACCGATGACAAAACGTGTGTATTCGAGGGGGGGAAGCAGGATGCAAGCTAAGGTACAGAAAGACCATTGGAGATGAGGGGGGGCAGACTCAAAATATTACCCGCCAGAGAAAGCAATAAGGACAGCATGAGCACTGAGACATGAATGAAACAGTGCACTGCCATCAACTAGAGGGAAAAAAGCACTTGAATGCGAACACATCGAAACAGAAGAGAAGGAGATGAGGGGAGTTGGTAAACCCATACAAAAAAGGGGTCTCCTACCAGAGGGGGTAGGGTTGGTGAGATGGACGAACTTGATGAAGATGATCACAGGGAAAGAACATTTATTAAATGAACCACAGAATCACCCGCCGTAGGAGACTAAGTTAAAACAGAGAAAGAGTTTCGCAGAAGGTCTTGAAAAAAAGGGCCGACTCCGAAGGGGGGGGACCATATCAAAAATCTTCTCGATTTTCAAGGGGTCGACCCGGAAAAGATGGTAGGAGAGCGCTCTGTCCTTTATCTTGGCCCTGAAAGGTACAGCCGATTCAGAAAAAGGTGAAAGGGAGGAAGGGGGGAAAGACTGGGAATTCACATGGCAAGGAAAAAAATAAAATGTGCAGTCTGGGAAAGGCGAGGTGGGAAAGGTGTATAGAGTTTTTCAGAAGAAAATGGATGAAGAATCGAAAGAGCCAGAAAGGAAAAAGGGGGGGGGAGAAAATATTAAAAGAAGGAAAACGCACTAATCTGAAAACTACTTATAAAGGAAAAAAGAAGGGGAGAGGAGATATAGAAAAACAACAAAGTCGGATGAGGAGAAGCGGAATCTGGCGCAGAGAAAAAGGAGGGAAAGCCTTAGCGGTTTCATAGGCCGGGGTTTCAGGAGAGGAAACATTCGGAGCGATCGAAAGAAGCTTCCAAGTGCAGGGAAAGAGGGGCTAGAGGGGAAAAACCACAAAGAGGAAAAAGAAGAAGCACTATCCGGCCTAGGGGAGTAGGGAATGGGGAGGGGGTTCTTGAAAAGACTCCAAAGGACACAAATCCGTTCTGAGAAGAGGGGGAGAAAAAAGGGGAAACCACAGGAAGAAAAAATAAACGCGAGAACGAAAGGTGTGAGGAGAGTGCAAATTAGGAGGGGGGGGAATCTTGCAACAGGGAAATCAGCCTTGGAAAGAAGAGACCTTATGAAAAAACCTGGGGGTTTCCGAGGGAAAAAAGAGAAAACGGAGAAGGAGACAACGGCGGGTTGGATGGGGGGGATTCATAATGCTCAGGGGGGGGGGGGGAATGATGAAAGTAGGTGGAAGAAGCGAGAAAAGTTCTGGAAACATAGAAAAAAGAATGAAAAAGATCACCCTACGCTGGGGGGGGGGTGGTCGGACTAGGACAGGGGTGGAAGTGGGTCAGAATTTTGGTTAAAAAAAGACAAATCTCGTAAAGACTAGTAATGGGGAAAAAGAGGGTTCGCATGACAAGTTAGGTTACAAGGGGTCAACTGTTGATGGGAAAGGGTCAAGTCCTAAAAGATCGGGGCTAAATAGGTTCGGAAAGAGGGTTTAGGTCAAGAATGGAGAAGTTTTCATTGTCTTGAAAGCGGAAAGTGGAAAGAAAAGGGGACTTGGTAGGGAAAGTATCTTTCCTCTCTTAAAATCAGTTTGGAAAGCCGGTGAGCAAAGAGCGATCTGGGAAAAAACTGTTTCTCACGAAAAATGACTAGAAAAAACTACAAAGGATGTCGTATGGGTGAACCACTTGGAGGGGTACCCGGGATCCCGGGGGTCTTTACGAAAGACGAAACTGTATCAGGACCAATCATGGTGGGGGAGGGGGTTCCAGTTCCTTCGATGGGGGGGGGGGGTGGAGATGGGCGACACCGATAGAGGATAAGGGGGGAGGGAGGGTTGACTTTTCATTAGGGGGGGAGGCTCAAAGTTATATGGGAAGAGGGTAACCGCTCAGGGGGGGAAACCTCAAAATCAACGTTAACGAGGAGGAAAAAGAAAAAAGGAGCGGGCCAAATCTGGAGGACGCTTGTCAGGTTTACTCGGTCAACTCTTTCATCGTAGTTCAGGGAACATGCTTATTGAGGATTCGGAGGGGGAGAAGGAACTGAGAAGCGCCATGAATGGGGAACATCGACTCAACGACACCAGGTAAAAGCAGCACGAACAATTTGCGAGAAGGAACTTTCAATTGGGGGGGCTCTATGGATCACGAAAAGGTGTGAAACGTTCGGTCCACGAGGTAAATACCATGGGGCCGAGGTCGTGGGAGAGCAAATTAAATCATCAGAAAGTTTGGGCGGGTTGGCAAAGAAATCAGACGAATTGGAAATTGTAAATGGCGAAAGGGCGCAACATCTTTACGCCAAAAAGAGATAACGCGCAAGATGGTACGACTGGGAGAACAAATCGAAGAGGGTAGGAGAGGAAAGGGCGGGGTAAGGTTTTACAATGAAAAAAGGATTCGTGCGGGGGAAAACTGGCGGACTTGGGGGCAATACCGTAACCTGGGCAAATAAGGGGGAGTAAAAAAAAACAACTGGGTTTTATCCGGGGTGGACGGGAAAAGGCAATAGGAGATGAGAAAGCCTAGGGGTCACAACTAGGGGCAAAACGGCGAAAAAGGTAGGCATGGGCCGAGAGAAGCGCAGGGGGATAAAAAGAAAAATTAGAAGATGTTTTTTGCGGGGGGAGAGACCGATCAGGAAACATCAAAGGAACGGGGGGCACTTTGTCGTGGAGAAAGGAACGGGGGAATTAACAACCAGACAGTCGTATTTGGGATCGCCAGCATTTCAGGAAAAGAAAAGCAGAAGACAAGAATCCGGCGGGAGGGTGCAGAGAAGGTTGAGGAAAGTGACAGAGGGGTTGATCGAAAGAGAAGTCTTTGTGCGCAGAGGTGACCCTATGAAAAGAGAACAGTCATGAGATGCAAGCGCAGGATCGGTTTGGTCCACGCAAATGCAGAGCATTCAAATGAGAAAAGGTGTCAAAAAGCAAGTGTTACTCAATCTCAGCACTGGGGGAAAGTTACGACCCGCGTGGGAAGGGTGAAAATTCCAGGATCACTACAACATGATAAAAGAGGAAACTTAGGAAGAAAAACATTCTCTCACCAACATGACAAGATAGAGAGGGGTTCTTTATATTTACGTCGGAGGGTACTAGGGGTGAAACGGAGCGAAAAGGGGGGACCTTACCCAAATTGTAAGTAAAAAGTGCGGCGCGGGCTTCAACGAATGCTTTTTGAATGTAACGCGATAGAAATAGAAGTGCGCGGTTCCAACCAGACGAAAAAGATCAATCAGAAGCCCGAGGGGAAACATAGGGAAAGAGGGTGGGGAAACACAATTCTATTCTCTCGTTCTGTTTCGGTACCTGGGGAACGTAACACAAAACATAGTCAATAAGGGAGAAGGGGAGGAGAAGGCATTCTTCCGGTTGGTCCTTCAAAGAAAGGTACCGGGCTAGAAACAGGCCGACGCGGGAAATGGTGTGGGGGAAAAATTCCGGATTTCTAACTGACCAATGACTTACGACTGGAGGGGGGGTCACTGATCGGTCATAGAACCAACCCTAGACGGACAGACGCGCCGCTTGACAACTCTCTTCCAAAAGAGTGAAACGGTCCTGAAAACAAGAGTTTTTTTCCACGGGAGTTCTTGTCGCGCAAAATAGGATATTTCCGACACAAAGGCCAAGGGAACAGGCGCATGTAGGGGGGCACCCTCATCATTTTCAGCATACGACAGAAATTTGGAATGGGGGAAAAAAAAAAAAAAAAGGACCGAAGTGCTCGCTTCAACAACAACGCACCGGTCGGGGGGGGTAAGCAAAGTCACGAAAACGGATCGTGGGGAAACTGAGCGGCATGCGGAAAAGATTTCTCGCACGAGGGAGAAAGGGACGAAAAATTCATACGGATCTGCCAACCACCGGAAAAAAAATTGGAGGGGAGATACTTACTCAAAAGCCCTCTCAACCAAGTCGAAACAGCGAAGGAAGAACTGTCAAAAAAAAAAGGGGGGAGTGCTCGGGAGAGGCTGACAAGGGTGAATTCTAAGCAAAAAAAGGGGGGGTCCCCTCTGAGTTCCAATGTGGGAGGGGGGGAAAGCGATGCATGAAAGGGAGGCGTGCCGGGCCTTGAAGACATCCGGTAAAGACTCCAGGACCACGTTGAAAGAAAATAATCAGACAGACCCGGGGGACGCTATGACTCACCGATCATTCTTTTAAGAACTTGAGGAAGTCTTAAAGGGGGGGGGGAGTGGGCTGAATCTTTTCAGGTAGTAAGAGAAATTGAGCTCCAAAACAAAACGAACATACCAAGGAAAACCGATCACGGAGGGAAGTCGACTCCATCTCATGGAAATAGAAGAAGGAAGGGCCAACAAAAAGAAGTTGAGAGCAAGTTTAAGGGGATCATTTATCAGTACCACCCAGCCCATGGAATGGGGTGGGCACATACGAGAGGGGGAGGTGAATGAAGGGTAAAAACTTGCCTGAAAAGCGACAGGATGTGGAACAACGTCCTGTTACAACAGGGGGCTGCGGACAGGGAGAAAGCTCCGGTAAATGAATAAAGATGAAATTGGGCAAAGAAAATCGAAAAATAAACACAGCAGACGAACAGCATGAAACAAAAGGGGAAATTGAAACAGGCTCTCCATCAAGATGAAAAAATAAAAGAAAGAAATGAAACCGCTTCAAACCCGTCCCGTTACAGGAGAGGGAGGCGTTGGTAACCCCAAGGACTGAGGTCCCACCACTGCAAGGGGAAACCAACAACAAGGCTAGCGTATGGTGAGATTGACGACCTGGCCTGATGATCGGATTCAACGACATAAGTAATGAACAAAAAATAACCAAAAATTGGGGAGTGTTCCGATACGAACCCATACCAGGTGAAAAAACTGGAATCGCCAAGGAAAATACCTGTTGAAAATATCAAAACCTCTTCTCGATGAGCTCACGGGGAAAAAACAATATGTGGGTCCAAACGCAAGAGTCTTGACCTGGCAGAGGACCAAAAAGCCGGTGAACCCAAATTAATTGGGGGCAGGTGATAAATAAACGAGAAAAATTCCTCAGTTACACTAATCGAGGAGAGGAGGGATTCATTAATGTTGGGTATAGTTAAAAGTTTAAAAAAAAGGAAGTGACGCAATTGATTGTTAGCTGTCAGAAGGCTCGCCGTAAGGGGGGTGGGAAAAAAAAAAGATAGGACCTGAAAAGGAAGATAAGGCTTATAGAGGGGTCTCCGACCCAGACAGAGTCTCCGTGAGAGGGAAAGAGAGAAAAAAAACAACTAGAGGAGGAGAGAAGATACGAACGGAGACCAGCTGCAGGACGGAGAAGAGAAAAGGGAGTTGCAGAAGCGTTTAAAGATTCACCATAATCGCGTATGCAGAACACAATCCATGGCGGGGGTTAGGGTAAAGGGAAAAGAGAAGAAATGGAAACCAAGGAATCTCGCTTCGAGGTAAAGAAGGAATCGTTGAGTGTTCTGCCATCGTCACGCCCCAGGCACAAAATCCGTTAGATGGGAAAGGGAACGCGTCAAAGGGACGAGGCACGAAACAGCGAGATACAAAAAAAGAAGGGTGTACTTCATTGCGCAAGAGGGAGGGAAAGGTATCAGGTCGAGAGGGGGCGCTGGTCCATCCCACTTGAGGAAAAAACAGGGTTATGCCAGAAAAGGGGAAGCTACAATACTACGGCGGGGGGAGGTTTGGGTGCATCATAATCCCATTGTGATGGGGAATGATGTGAGCATCTTCGCCAGTTCGTACAGATAAAGAGGGGAGGGCCCGGGGTTGGGGTTGGATACAGGAAGGGGGACTGGGGGGGGTCGAATGGGGGGGGGTACCAGCCAGAGAGAAGGAACTCTCACTCTTTACGGTTAGACTGGTGGCGCAATTCCAAAAGCGTGGTGGTACCGTTTCATCGTGATGGTCAAGCAGGGGGGGCATTTCCTGATCGAGGTGAGTCTAATGCTGTTTAAGGAAACTGGGGGTGTGGAAAAACATTCTTCAACAGTTGGAAGGGTTGAGGGAACAATAGGTCTCTTGAATTCACTGCAGGAGGAAGGGCTTGCCTCCCGATGCGGGGAAAAAAGAACGGGTTTGAAAGCGCGTGAGCACATCCTGTCTCCGGGGGGCGACAGGCACTGTGTTTAATCTCCCACTGGAGAAAAGCTTTCGTATTTGGGCCCAGCAGGCATGGGGGGGTCTGTAAACCCGAGGGAAGCGAAAAGGGGGGAGAGGGAATCTCAATGGCAGAAAACGGCGATGGGATGCTGGGATCAGAAATGACCAGAGATAATGATTTGGTGACGGGGTCGTTGAAGAGGGGGGGAAAGACTTTTTTTTGGGGGTGGTTGGGGTGGTGGGGGGGTCGATGACAAAAATGTACCGGTCGGAACCACCATCAAGCAACAGGGGACGAAGGCTTCAGGAAGCGCACGGCCGACATCTCTGTGGCGTTAAAAATAGGTGGGGTGAAAATATTAATTTTACTTCACTCGGCGGAATTTAAACGGGGGGGGGACTTATGCAAGGCTGAGAAAAGAAGTTCCATGAAGTTTACAGCGTAAGTCAAAAAAAAAATACACGCAGGAAAGGGGGCCAAAACTGGGGGGGAGGAGAAAGGAATTTCAAATGGATGCGCAATACCATGTGGACAATTTTCTGGACATCGGTGGGGAGAAGCCTTGTGGAAGGAGGGGGAGGGTGGGACTACTAAATAAACAAAGACAAGTTTGGGTTCTGGGTTGGCCGATCAGAAAGAAGGGGGTTGGGGAAGGTCATGGTTCCGTGCAAGAGAACAGACGACAACCCAACAAGCGAAGGGAGCAACGCAGCCGGGACGTGACTCTTGCTCAAAGCGGGAGCGTTGGTGGAGGAGACAAAGAAAATTGATTTTCAAAAGGTCAACTGGATTCGATGCGGAAAATACCCGCGCAGTGATCCCTACCTGAGGCTGGGATCACTCAAAATAGAAGGGTAGGGAAATTCTATTCGCAAACAGCCCGCACGAAAGTCAACAGCTTTGGGGAAGGACCAAACGGCTAATAGAGGTGAAGCGGCGCATGGAGTAGGGGGAGCTAGTGAGGGAAGAGACCGAGAAGTTGGACAAAGGGAGAAAAAAGGGAAGCAATTGGGCAGTTTTAGACATGAAAAACGTCGTAGGAAAGTTGAAACAAAAATTCAAGGCGTAATTGTCGACTCCAAATACATTGGAAGAAAAAACGAACGCATGAAAGAGCTACGAGAATAGACGAAGTAAGTCAGGGTTGCAGACGTATGTAACAGGGACGAACATATCTGAAAGAATACTGTCGCCCGGTCCCGGAAAAAAAAGGAAGAGATAGCCTGCAAGGCGGGCTGGGTGTTGAAAGGAGAAAGTTCAGATCATATCAAGTTCATGGAAAAAAGCATGATGTTGGACAAAGACCGATGACGAACAAAGCGTAGGGTACAAAGGACAAAAACAGCACATGAGTAAAGCGACTCGGGAAATCGACTCCACCGACATCAAAAAAAGAAAACAAAACCAAGGAGGGGGGGGGGGGAAGAGATATATATCGGAGGGCACCGGATCGCTTTACTCATGGGAGGGTCATATCTGCTGGTGACGAACAGTCAGTGGGAAATTGGGAGGGGAAGGTGGCGCGAGGAGTCCCCACGAGGTGATTTTTGACGCATTTAACCAGATATGATCTGCATGGCGGGGCAACAAAAAAGAGCCGCCGCATGTAAGCGGGGCTCATCGAATGGTCTGTTCAAAGATTGCGCAAACGCAGGGCTCGTAAGGGGAGAGGTCGGACAGTGTCTCACAAACGACTTCAATAAAGAGGAGGTAGGTAATCGGCTTCTGAGTGTGAAAAAAGGAAAAGTGGGGGAGAACAGACATTGGAATGTGGGTGTTTGCCAAATGGAAAAAACAAATGGAATGTAGAAACGTGCCAAAGTGACGGAGGGAAAGGAGGGGAACTTAAGGTCTCTCCTCACCAAGAACCGACCAGAGGGAGTCCGCTCGCTGGCACTCTCGGTAAAGATATTGAAGACGAAAGCCACAAGAGGGCCTGCTTGCTTGTACGCGATAGGGGAGTGCCCGCAAAAATGAAGGCAGTTAATACCCCAGTCGCAGGTTAGGATGGGTCACCATCACAGGTCTTTCCGAGTCTAATCAAGGGGGTGACGTGAAAAATGACGATCGGAGCGGCTCTTACCCTCAAACCCGACTCGAGGAGATTTGAGCACAGTCACGAAACCAAGGGGTCGGGAGGAGACTTGTCTGGGTGGAGTAAAGCTTGGTAGGAAAGGGGGCTGAAACCCTTCGTATATCTTCGGCCAAAAAAAAGGACCAATGCAGATGATAAAAAAGGGGTATAGAAAAAACCAAAGGCAAAAGGAGTCTCAACATGGGGATGGGAAAACGTGGCAAATTGTATCTCGCAGCGCCAATTTGGGAAAAAGAATTGGGCGGAGGGAACAAGGGGAGTCCTGGAACTGTGGCGGTTGATACGTCAGGCATTTCTCTGGCGTAGGTTACGAAACCAAAAAAAAAAGAAAGGACCATATGGAAAGAAAAGTGAAACAGACAGCGTTCCGAGGTGTACGCAAGAGGGCGCAAAAGGAAGGGACAATTCCAGGGAAATAAGCGAGAGGGAAGTTGTCAAGCATTACGTAGTCATCGAATGAGCTAAACGAAAGAAAACTAACGAAGCAACAAAAGTTAGACGGTATCGACGCCAGCGCAAAACCGAGGCCCGGCAGGCCAACCCGCCAAAAATAAAGGTGCATACAGGATCAAACGACATCTGTGTATCATGTACCATCCCAGCGGGCGTGGGAAATACGAAAGCGGGTGAGACAAGGGGGGAAGGGAAACTTGCCCGTTCAGCGGCGCGGATGCTCAACGAAAAAAAACAAAAAAGGAGAGCGCGGGAGAAAGCATACCGGTCACAAGAAGCAGTTGGAAAGACATAGGACGATTGGCACTAAAACTGCAACGGCGATTGAAACCGCATAACCAACAGCAGTCAAGGACGCATGAACAGAAGGAAATGAAAACAACAGTCTCGCCATCAAAATGAAAAGGGAAAGACAAAGAATGTCGAACCAGCTTCACCAGTCCAAGCTCGGGAACAGTCGCTTCGTTGGTGTAACCCACATAGGAAATTCCAGGAGAAGGGCCCAAAAAAAAGCGGGAGAGGGCGAGTAGATGGACGCCTGGCCGAGTTAATTCCCATAGAACCATGGGAGGAATGAACAAAAAGCAAACTCCGGTGTAGGGACCGAGGTTACTCGGGGGAAAGAATAAACTCAGATAGGGAGGGAACATTCCTCGCAGATAACGTACAATAGAAAAAAAGAGGAATCTAAGAACTCTGAAACTAGTGTAGACTCTGAGGTCTTGGCTGGCTAAGGGGACTCTACCTGAGGGGGATACTCGAAAGGCTTTGTGCAAGAAGGAAGAAAAAAGCAAATTACTCAGTTACAGCTCTAGATGTCTGGAGTTATTGAACGGGTGGAAGTGGGGGCTTTAACTCCTTGAAAGCAGGGGGAGGGGCAAAGGCACTCGGATACTGTTTAAGGATATTGAAAGGGGAAAATGAACGGCAGCATAAAAAAAAAAAAAGGGCGGCGAAGAAAGAGACAGCCAGAGGGCGACGTCTCATATCGATCTAAAAAAAAAACAACAGGAGGGAGGGGGATACGAGACGGGCACCCTCCTCGTAGAAAGAAGGAGATCTGGAAGGGACCTTGCGGGGAACATCTCCACCAGTATCGGCGAGGCACTCGACAGAGTCAAATATTGCGTTCAAGGGGGAGTAGAACTCGAAGTAAGAAGACAAGAAAGAAGCGAAGAGCGCTGAGAGAAACTAGGGGAAAAGAGGCGATGTCGGGAAACTCAATCCAAAAAAGGAAAAAAAGCCGTTGAGGAGAGGGCAATGACGGGTCAGCGGCAGTAAAACGCCTAAACGACTAGTTTCCGGGTTGGAGCGGCAAGTAAGAGGTTTTGGAAGGGCAACATGGGCTTCGAGGCGCGGGGGGGGCACGGCTCCTAAGTCATTCTGCGCAACCTATGGCCGGGGGGGAACCGAAGCGACAGAAAAAAAGAAGGGCTGGGTGTGGTTCATCATGAAGCCATGGTGCTTGTTAAAGGGGGAGCGGAGACGGTTGGGGTCAAGAACAAATCGAAAAAAGACCCCTTTTTTTTGGGTCATTAGGACTGGGGGGCCGGGACGTTTTTTCAGATTTTACCAGCCCCAGATCCGGGTCCAGCGACGCGCCTCGGGGAACTGTGTAAGACAGGGGGAGAAGGAATTGATTGGGAAACGTGGGAGGCGGGGATATGTCGAGCAAGGGGTTTCTTTCCTGGATCTCGTTGAGCCAGGCTTTTACTGGATGGTGTTTATTCTTGTAATACGCCGTTGGGGCAGTGTCTTGCAAGAGGATTTAACACTGGGTCATTCTGCCCGGAGCTGGTCTCCTGAAAGCGCGAGGCCGCAAAGTGGGACCAGACTACTTTGAGCAAGAAGGGGAAGCCAGATGAAGGACTGTTTGCACCCCACCCAAAAAAAAACACCTTGGAGAAAGAGGTAGGGGAAACCAGCAAATATGGGGGGGGATGGGAAACCTGAGAACAAGCATTTTAAACGCACTGGGGGGGAGACCTTGGGGGGGGCGGGTGGCCTGAGGAGCGATGTCGGAGATTTGGCGGAAAGGACTCGCTGAGAAAGGGGGGGAGTTGTCGGGAGGGGAGGGGGGGCTAAAATGGGAATTACGAGACCGAGACCACCGCAAGAAACGGGGGGCAACGTGGAAAAAGATGGAAATCGGGCAAAAGGGAGGGCGACATCAACTTGCTGTTTACAAAAAAAAGGAAAAGAGGTCCCTTAAAATTGTCTTGCCAAGAAGGACGGATTCGTGGAAGGGAAACGTGTGGAGGCCGGGCAAAGCCGCTCCAGTGAAAGGCAGATGAAAACCCAGGTAATCAAGTGTCGTGCACACTGGGAGGGAGAAATTAGGGGGGAGGGGGGGACAGGGCGAGCACTACAAGGGAAAACGGAAGAAGTGCGACTCCTGTTTGCGGTGAGATCATCAGTTTAAAGATCATCAAGTTGGGGGTTCGTGGTGGTAAGGTGCAAGAAAGTTTAAGGCATGGGCGGGAAAGCGGAACAGCTTTACGAACAGACCATCTATCTCGACAAGCATCCGGGGAGTCTGCAGAAAAATCTAATCTGCGGAGTTGTGGAAATGAGCACGGAGCAGATTCGTTTGCAAAGGTCCACGAAATTCTGAGGAATGGCGCGGGTCCTTAAAAAGAATTACCATGGGGTCACGGTCAAAAGCGAATTGTGGGGAGGGCACAGAGCGTATGTCCTCTACATCAAGCCGTAGGTCACACCAACGGGGGGTATCGAGTTCGGCTCAACGACTTGCGAGACCAATGGAATGAACGTGCGGCTCCTGTAAAAGAAAAGTTGCGTGAGCGACAGCTCTGCCTCGGAGGGGTAAGCTAGGGGGGGCGGGAGAGCCCGATCAGGGGACTAAACGGGCAGTCGTCCAGGGGCGGTTTCGACAATGAAAGAGTACGGAGGGGGGGAACATTAAAAAGGTCGGAATGAGCGAAAAAGGGACTGGAAGACAACGGAATCACAGAGGCTAATAATTACTCCGAAGGGAAAGTCGTTGTGAGAACCCGGGGGGAAACCGGGTGAGGAATGGAGGTCGAAGAGACCGAAGTGTGCGCCATAGGTAAAATAGAATCCAGCTATGAGGAGAGGAAGGGGCGTCTTAAAAAAGGTGTGGGGGCCCTCTCCAAATTGCTATCATATCGTACAGAGGGAAATTTGAAAAAAGGGGCAATTTGAGACGCTGAAGCAAGGGACGACCCAACGACGTTTTTAAAGGCCAATTCGCTATGGAAGAATAAACCTGAAAGCGACTTAGGGAA
>Ga0179593_1538636_pt1 | contig 13032 bp, 18 predicted proteins | sample CZODoug2_1_08_16_FD_185931 | JGI IMG/M metagenome (GOLD analysis project Ga0179593, IMG submission 185931) | Vadose zone soil fungal communities from Angelo Coast Range Reserve, California, USA - CZODoug2_1_08_16fungal (PacBio error correction) | ecosystem: Environmental > Terrestrial > Soil >...
TGTCCGGTGGAGGTTTCCGGTCCCTTAATCAAGGGGCACGTGACAGGGAGGTAGAATGCAAGACCAGGCAAAAAAAACTACGAACAGCCAACGCCCAAAAGGGGAAAAAAAGTGAAAAAGTTTCGCGTGACGGGATAGGATTTTGATGGAAGGATGCAAGGGTCGTTGCAAGAAGACCTAAATGGTCCACTGGATTGCAGGGAAAGAAAATTTGGCGGGGAGCACGAGTATATCCTGTGGGGTCAAAGTAGCGGTCAAGGGTTATTCGGGGAGGGAAAAGAGAGGCCTTGTGAGAAGGGAAAAGAAAATAGCTCGAAAAAAAAAAATGAGGAGGAGGAAGAGAAATCCTCAGCGGACGGGGGACCCTCCGGGTAAATAGTGGGCCAGTTGTCCGACCGGATCATCAAACGAGTGGAACCATCTACGGATGTCTGGACAGGTAGAAGGACAGATGCACCCCCAACGGGGTCAGCAAAAGGAAGGAAAGTTCCAGGGGGAGGAGTCAGGGACTATGAGAAGACACCTCAAGATCAAGCGAAATCCTCTAAAGAAGGGGGGGGGCCCCGTATGATGGTTCAAAAGGGATCGCTGGGCGGACCTCGGTTCGGGAAGGGTAGCAAGTTGCCGGCTCAAGCCAGGATCACCCTTTCCAATTGGGCAAGGACTCTTGGAAGAAACCATCAAGGAGGAGGCAAAGAAGGAAGGGGGTCACGAGAAACTAAAAGGGGACGGAGGGACCTGTGTCAAAAGATATCTGGAACTGGGCTTAAGCCACCCAGCCACCAAAAAGAACCGGGGCTATAAAGTACGTGGGAGAGGGGAACACACTTCTCCACGGAAAGGGGGCCGCCTTTGAAGGGGGAGGAGAGAAAGATGAAAACCCACTCTACCCTGCAAAAGGTCCAGAAAGTCCTCAAGCTTAAAAGCATGGGTGGGGAAAGAGAGGCAATGGGAGGCCTTTGCGGTTGTATGGGCTTTATGAGGGGGGGGGGGGGGACCGACAACCTGGTATTGCCCTAACGTATTCATCTCGGGCTATACTGGGAACAAAAGAAGCCGGGGGAAAAAGAGGGGGGGTAGGGTATAAACATAAATAGGACCAAAGGGAAGGAAACCTCTGACCGCTAATATCGGACCGCTTTCATCGTGCTACAGGATTCCTTTCTGCGAGAAAGAGAGTGGAGGGGGAGAGAATGGGGAGCAACTAAAAAAGGCGGGCCATCCAACTTCACTGATGTCCGAGTAAAAGCAGGCATCAAACAAGAGACCCTACGCAGGTAACATATTACCAAGAAGGGGGACAGGATGGACCACCAAGCTTTCACCATGAGTGGTTTGGAGCCACACACATTGGGGGAAAGGACAGGCTAGGGAAGTAGGGGTGTACGTGGGGCAGGGAAGGGAGCTTGGGAAATTGAAGGAGACATCCTTTAAAAGTAGTGAACGGAAGGGTGGTCGTTAAAAAACCACAGCAGGTGGTAAAATCCACCCAAGGATCGTAGAAAGGGGGAGAGACAAAAACTCACCAAGAAGACTGAAAAGCACTGGAATAGATGCATGTTACAAGGAACCGGCGCCCAGTAATTGTGGGGGGAAAAAAAGGCGAGTTGACTTTTATGGTAGGACGGGTTCCTATGAAAGAAAGAAAAATAACACTTCGTGGTAAGGTCGTTCTTTCCTGTGGAAAGGAATAGCGAAAAACAACCAACGCGATCATTGAAGTGTGTGGGGGGAAGAAAAAGGGGAGACCCGGTGTTAAGGGCAGTCTGGTCGGCTTTGGGGATAGCAGGATACATGTAGGGAAAACATAGTTGAAGAAAAGGGTGGGTAGGAAATGACTCCAAAAAAGATCGACACAATCCCGGCCTCCCCAAAAACAAAAAGTTTCACTTGCAATTTCACGAAAATCTTAAACCGGGAGGGTCAAAAAAGGGGGAGCCAGCACCTGTCAAACAAAAGACCGGAAATTTAGAAGCCTTGCACAGAAGACCACAGACGGTAGAGAGGACTGTACAGGGTTGCAGAAAAAACATCCAAGGATGGGGAAACGCTTCAGGGAAATGAGCGAACGGCTCCTTAAAGACCTTTCTGGGCAAGGGGGGAACCAACCGCCATGGTTTCCAAGGGGGAAAAATTGGGGAGGGGAAGAACGAGGTACAAAAACCCCCGATAAAGGAACGAGGGAGTTTCAAAAAGGAGCGGGAGCAACAAAGATGAAAAGTAGGCGATACCACTACGTAAGACTCTATTGGGGCTTTGTACGGTAGTACTTCTGCCCAATAAAGGGGGGATAGAAGTTGGTGGAAACGGAGAGAGAATAGGGATAAAGACGGGCTGAAAAAAGCCTAAAGTCAGCTATAGCGAAAGCTCGCTAGCACTGTCGTTTTTCACGGACGCACCTGTCAACGTAGAGAGCCGGGGAGCGAGGAGGAGAGAGCAATGTGTGGGGGGGGTCCAGCGTAATATGACGAACATACTGGGGAAGAAAAAGGGAATGTGAATTGATTATGGCGATCATCACCCTAATTTGGACAGGGCGGGCCTCCTCGCCGATTCAATTGGATACGACATTGAGGGGTTGTCAAGAGAGAGGAGAGAAACTAACAAACAAAAGAAGGAAAGAAGAGAAGCAAGACAAAGACCAAGAAAACTCAAGGCATAAACAAAACCCTGTCCAAACGGATTATGGTAAAGAGCAATCATCAATGAAAAGGCACCTGGTGGTTCGATGGGCAGGAAAGAAGGGGGGTATCCCTTACACGCTGGGGGGAACCAAACACATGCTCCGCTCCCCTCATAAGAAAAGCCTCGGGGGGAAGAAGGGGGAGGAAATTTAGGCCCCGACGAAAGACCGGGAGGTACAACGATAACGTGGTAGTGACGCACTGCCCCCTTAAACACAACGGGGGGAGTGCCGTTACATATCCCGCACACACGAAGAGAAACAGGGAAATTAGTGGAAAGAATCGAAAGAAAACTAAAATAAGATGAGACTGGAGGCCCTTATTCTTCGGAAAATCGTGGTGCGCAGGGGGGACCGCAGGACCAAAGACCATAAACTGCGAAGAGGGGAGAAAAAAAGAGTGAAAGTTCCCCAGGACAATGGCGGGTGACTGTTCAGAAGCGGAGGGAGGAAAGAAGGAAGCCGTGTACTTTGGGGCCGCATGCATCAATAAGAAGAGTCTTTTAACCATACAGGGAGGGGAGGGCAATTGTCTGGCGGGAACACTAAACAGTCCTGTCATAAACGAAAGGTATTTTCAGTCAGAATTCAAGAAGACTATGGCGGGCTATTCTAGTTGGAACGGCAAAAGAGGGACGTAAAGGGAAAAGGGTCCTGTAACAACGGTAGAAAGGAAAAGGGGGTGCGAGTTAGGAACAATGAAAGGGGAGGTCATGACCATGGATGGAATATCGAATGGAACAACGTGGAGGGGCAATGGGGATACCTAGAGATAACATCAGCTTGAAAAAAAACTACCGTGGGGGGGGAGAAAAGGAACCGTATAAATCCAATCAGCGTGCGGGTGGGCAAAAGTAACTAAGAACTATACACAGAAAACGATAGGACAAAAGGGTTTAAGTGAGGGGAGGGGAAGATAGAGACCGCCATAACATCGACTTCGGGGCCGGAAGAAAAGGCAGAAAGGAGATGCCAGAGGAAATTGAAAAGGATCGGAAGGGGGGGTTGGCGACGCGTTTTCGATCCTGGATAAAAAAGGGGAGTTGGTGGGAACGGATGCCAAACAAAAGGTTGATAAATTGTCTGAACAAGGAAAACGACAAGCCAGCGACAGGAGGGAAAACGTACCGTGCCAGAAAGTCGGCCTGGCACTGTATGAATCCAAAAACAGATCAGGGGTGGAAAGGAAGGACAAACTGGTAAAGGGCATGAATACATAGAAGTGACCGCGGGCTATGGGAGGGGACCTGCAGGTAATAGGAAAAAGACGGGTCTGTAAGCAAAGGGGGGGGGGGGGGATGAGGCAAGAGGGACCTCCCAAATTAAGTCGTTGGTTGAAAGGCGGAAATCAATGCAGCAGCGCTAATAAATATGAAGAAAAAGAAAAGGAATTCCGGTAATTCGGTCCCCTGGGGGGAACGGTAACGCCAGCAGCCGCGAGATGGGGGGGAAGGCCACCTGAGGGAGGTGGCGGAAGGAAGGGGGTATGACAAGAGAGCTCCGCGGCTCTTTAAATGGATATGAAAAGCATGGAAAAGGAGGAGTAAATAAAGGGGGGGAATGAATACTAAACCTTGGTAAGAAGGAGGGAAGATAGATCCCCACTCTAAACAGAAACAGATCTGGCGATCGAAAGGGAAAGGACCGCGGGGTATGAAAGGGGAATGAAAAAAACACCGAGTAATGCAGGGGGTAAATATCCAGCTGGGGAAGCAAAGCCATTGAACCGGGACGAAAAGAACTCAAGAAGGAAGGAAGGGGAAAGGAAAAGCCCCATGACTTTTAATGGAAACCCCCGTCATGTATGCTGGGGTACTGGAGGAAAAACGGATAAGTCTCGGGAAGTGAAGGACAAGGAAGGGGAAAGGAAAAGAAAAAGGAGGGATGGACCGTGTGGAGGGATTCTTTTCTCTCTTTAGCTGGATTCAAACGCTTAAAAGGAAAGCATCGACTTTAATTACGGGGACGGACGGGGGGGAAACAAACGTTAACACTGAAAAAAATCTACAACGTAAATGGCAGAGTCCTTGCGGTCGGGGAAGGAAGCATACCGGCAGAAGAAACCCTTCACGAAACAGGAAACGCCCACAGCGATCCGGTGACCCTTCAAAGAGGAAAAAAAGGTGCCTTACGTCCGGGAGCTTAGGATAGATTTAGTTGAAATAGACGTTACCGAACGGGGGAGACCGAAAGGACAAAAGGAAAAAATTTCAGGGGAACCTTGAGGGAGCATTCGGCAGAGACTTTACCTGTCAAAAGACCTTCCCTTACTGCAACGCCAACAGTCGTGATGATAACGAGGACCACTGAGGCACGAGTTGGGGGCTAAAGTCAGGGGGGCACAAGGAAGAAACAAGATAGAAATCAACACATGAGGTGAGAAGAGAGGGGAAGGAGGGCAAGAACTTTGTGGGCCCACCTTGAAGAAATATGCAAAGAAAAGGTGGCCGACCACAAAATGGGGAACCCGCATTCATATAAGTTCTGGGGGACATATATGATCCTTGAAAGGGCAAATGCCGCCAAGACAAGCTGCACCGGGAAAGGAAAAGGGGAACAGGGTATCCAGGGGGGAAACAAACCGCCCCTGGCATCAACAAAATATCAAACGATCGGCGAATCAAGTCCCGTGTTCGGTAGAAGAAAAATATCCTGTAAAAAACGGGGCGGGTTGGTTTTCGTGACTGGGGGGGGCCTCCTTGCCGCGGATCATATAAAACAAACGGATACAACTGGCTGCCATTACATAACTTTGTCGGGGGAAAACTAAAACCGGGTGAGGGGCAAGTCACCACCGGGGAGGTGTCCATCGTAGACTGGGACTGTTTAAAAAGCATCTACAGGGGAAAATCGCTGTAAAAAGGCGTAAGGAAGGGAAACGATGTAGATCCGGTCTGGTTGACATCGACCTAGACCAAATTACCGTGTGGGAAAGAACAGACATTGGGATCGGGGAATCCAAGAAGAAAGAAGGGGCGAGTTTGAAGCTCCCCGGTAATTTTTTTTGTCTTTCGATAAGAGGAGATTGACCCACTCACCTGGGAAAAGGTCAAACGTGTACGGGGAAATCCAGGGAGAAAGCGCACTACAGGGGAGAAATGGAGGACGTTTGTGTAGGGGGCGTCTTCCCCACCTTTATATGGGGGTCCCCAGCCTTATGAAAAAAGACGTCAAAGGGGAAGACAGGAGGGACGAATCCGTCATCGTATCATTCCAGAAAGGGACTGGTAGCGAATTTGGGGCGAGAAAAGCGTCGACCAAGAGGAGCCAGGGAATTCAACATCGCGCCGTGGGCAGGGGAAAAAACATTCTCGAAGGATACCAGAAATCTGGAGAGCCGCAGAGAAGAATGGGATGGCTTATGGCCGCAGCATAGGATGTTGTTTCTGAGATATAAGGGTAGGCAAGAAAACTCACCCGGGGGAGTGGAAATCTAACCGTCCACTTCGTTTTCCGAGTCCCCGCATGAAGCTCAGAAGCCCTACTCTGGTGGACAGATGGAAAAAGAAGTTTAAAGGTGGACAGGCAGAACACAGAAAAGGTTGGGCGTTCAAAACCAGAGAGTTACTTAGGAAAGTCAGCATAGGTTAACGGCAGGACAGTGGGGACGGATGGGGGGAATGAGGTACGGTGGTACGTTGGGAGGACTTTGTGGGACAAGTTAAGTACAGCCCATGTTATCAAATGGGTTTTTCCGATCAGTTGGTCGGAAAAAAAACCACAGAAAAAGTCACAAAAACCTACAAAGGCCCACGCCCTTAGATATTTATCAGGTGTTTTATCACCCCGGGGGGATAGTAAAGCCGGGATATCCAGAAAAACAAACTACCACAATGAGATCGCTTGACCCTGGAGAAGGGGATCGCAAAGAGGAAGGGAGCCAATAAAGAGGTGTTGGAAAAAAGTAGAAGGCTTTAAGGCCGTGAGGATACTATGAGAATCATACTGAAAAAACAGCTTCGTGGTATGTCGTGCGTAAATGGGAGCAAGATGATAAGTAAAGAAAAGCCCGCCGAGGAAGGGTGCGTAGTAAAAGGAGTGCCCGTGTACAAGGAGGGTCTGGAGCCTGTGATATGCAGGGAGAAGGTTAGGGATCCCAAGTGTCAAGAGAAGGGGTGAAAAGACAAGGACAACCAAATCTAGGGGGTTGCAAAAGTCTCATATAATATGGCCTACCGAACGCCACAACCTTTAAAGTTGGCATATTGACCGGTGAGGGAAAAAAAACCAGAAGCAATAAACCCGGTGGAATGAGGCAAAAAACAGGAAGGAAAATAAGAAAGTCGCCGGGATGAAGGAGGATCGAGAAAAACCGTGCTCCGGAGAGAAGGAACTGGGGGAAATTTGTGGTCAGAAAGAAATGGCCCTCGAAGGGAGGGTATGGGGATTAAAAACTGCGAGGGCATGTATGCATGCGAAAAATCGGATATAAAATTCTAAAGGCTCTGCCACGGGGGGGGGGTAAAAAAGAAAAGTCCCTAGGGAAAAAAAAAGTTGTAAGGAAAAGGGGGAATGAAGTAGAAAAAAAAAAAAGGAACGAAGGAGGGTGCCTAACGGGGACCCGCGCTGCGGCCCAGGTCAATTCAATAGAAGAATAGCGGATACCAAAAATAGGTATTTTTAATGTCAGGTTAGGAAAGGGACGATACTGCGGAACTAGAGGTAAGAGCGTGTGGTACCGGGGTCGGGGAGAGAACGGGAAGTGCCACAGGGTTCTACTGGGAAGGAGGTCCAGCCTAAACGGTCTTCTTGTCCAGCGAGACACGCAAAGGGAGCGTCTTGAAAAAAAGGGGATTCGAATGTGGTTATCAAGTCCGCAGGGGAAACGGAAGCGGGGAGCTGGGAAGGAGCAGGGGTTGGTCGCAGGTTATCCGGAGCTACCATAGGTTTTATAGCAGGCGACCACCGTAATTTAGAAGGAGAGGGCAGATCGTCGCAACCATACTCAAAGGGTGGGAAGCATGGGCGCCGAAAGGCGCAGAGCACAGGGAGGCGACAAATGAAAGCTTGGTCAGGCCGGAAGAGAAAAATGAGGAAGAGAGAGATAGAAAGATGAAGTTTACCGGAAGGACCTGAAAATCCGGCGAATAGCGTGCTCAAATTTCAAAAGGAAATGGAGACATAGAAAAGAGAAACTGGAAAGTAAATGGTGGTTCGCAACTGATGATAAAGAGGGTAGGAATAGGGGACTGACCTTTACCACCGATCAGACCAACCCATGACCCGCCTCTCTACGTGCGGGGAAGGTAAAATTCCGTCCAAGGTGATGGGGAAGAAACACGCCGAAAAAAGGGGACGCAGGTATAAAAACTGTACAAGAGAAGGGGAGGGTCATACCAGACCCCCTGTGGGAGTTATACGTTATCATAGACGCGGGGGGGGTAAACACGATGAACAGGTGAAGGCAAAATATAGGAAGAGACCGAAAACACTTAAAACCTGAGAGATTAATAAAAAGGTCAGCGCCAGGGGGAAGAGAGGGGAAGAACTGAGCTTTGGGGGGGGTTAAAAAACAGAAAGTCCCCGTAGGCCCATACAGGTTCCTGGATGCCGTTACAAAGGAGGGAGGGAAAAAATACAATTTGACCAGGAAATGAGGGGGTAACCCGGGCGAAGAGAGAGGGGGGGGGGGAAACTGCAGTCCAGAGTTCAATGTACTATGTGGTTAAGAACCCCTCCGAAAGGAACATGGGTCCATTGGGGAAGAGGACAACCTGGCGGAAAGGAAAGAAACGGAAAAAAGTAAGTGCTCCAGAGGAGGAAGAAAGCAAGGAACAGTAGATATTTACGGGAACTGGGATCTGAGTCATTAAAGGGGATGGCCTTCGGTTTGGAAAAAAAAAAAAAAGGGGGGTAAGATAGCAGGAAGGAAGAAGGGGTGCGGAGGCCGTCGGGGGAAAGGAAGGGGATTAATGAGAGGCAACATAGAGGGTAGGATGAGCAAAAAAATATGCACAACTAGTGCGGAGAAAGAAAGAAGGTATGCATATACAAGAAGCTAGAGGGAAACCAACGCTGAAAGGTGTGTATTCAACACTGGGACAGACTTGTTAGACAGAAGGCCAAATTGAGGGAGAGAGGAGGCGGGTGAACGAGGGAAAGAAGACAGCCCTGGATAAAAAAAGGGAAAGAACGACGAGGACGAGCGTAATGAGAGTCCAATCGGGAACGCAAACGAAAGAAAAAGAAAGACATCGTACAGGGGTACACCAAAGGAGACACGGTAGAAAAAGGCAGCAAAGCGCCAGTCCCAGGGAAAGATATCTTAAGGGAGTTGGGGGGGGGGGGGGGGGGGGTTGGGGAAGGGAAACGGTTGACTTAAACTCCTGGTGGGGATAAAACGTGGTGGGGGGAAAACCAAAAGGATTCCGGAAACACAATTGAATATTCCTGACCCTTGAAAGGAAACGGAGAGCAAGCTCACGATGGACAACAAACCAGACGCCAACTCAAAGCCCGGGAAGCCCGCCCCCATGGTGAGCAGATCGAAAAAAAAAAAATATAAGGGGGAAAAGCAATCAGGGGTGATGCATGTCACTCCATAAAAGGTGGAAGTCCGTGACCGATGGGAGGGGGAGATGGAGGATAGGCTGGGGGACTCGAAGAAGGTTGCGGTCTTAGAATTCAGAACCCTGGGGGGGGATGAAATAGGGAACCGGAGGAAAAACAGAAATACAAGGAGCTTTTTATCGAGGGGACAGAGGGAAAGATTTGCATAAACGTTAAGTGAAATCCAAGTGAGGGGAGGGGGGGAGGAACCGGCGGTCGCACTCGAAAACGAAAGTTGATTCCACCGGGGGGAAGTTTCTAGATGGTGTATATCGGACAATAGAAACAGCCATTCAAAATTTAATTTCCCAGCTGATGACGTAGAAAATAAGGGGGGAATCATCCGTCGCAGAACGAGGACAAGTTTCAAAGGGAAGGGGGAGGGGAAAAAATATAAAGGAGAACGCCAGCAGAAAGGAAAAAATCAGACTCACATGCATCAATGTAGGGCAAATAAGCATTGAAGAAAGAACGGAGAAAAAAGGTCAGAGGGGAAGAAGGGGTATAAACAGGAGCAGACAAAAGAAAATACAAGGAAAAGGGAGCAAGAAGCAACGTGCTGAAGTGGAGACCAATCCAAAGGAAAGGGTTCTATCCCACCAAAATGTCCTTGTGGATGGGGGGGGGAAGTAGAAAAACCGGATAACAGAGAAGAGACGGGAAAAGGGGCAACGGGGGGAGAAGAGGGAGCCATCTTAAGAAAATTACAGCTCTACGTTAATGAACTCACACGGCGGGGGGCAAACAAGCAAAGGGGGGGGGGAAGTGCCTCCAGGGAATGCAACAGGGTTAACTAGTATTAGAGGGAGGCAAAGGCCGGAAAAGTGGAAAAGAAACCCGGGCAAGAAACAGAAGGGGAGGCCCGATCCGTTTGGACCCTGAACTGTGCCCAGATTGAAGGAAGCGGATCGCAAAATAGGGGGGGAGTATAGGGGGGGGGGAGGGAAGCAAAGGGGGAGGGGTCGTGGAAACGAATACCTAACTGTCCAAAAGGGACTTGCCGGGCAAACATTGGGTGCGGGCGAAGGGAATGGACAGGATAGTTATATACTGAAAAACCTTCCCGTAAAAACAAAAGGGGTGATTAATGAGCCACGGGCGTCGATATTGCAGGAACGTTGGAGGGGGGAGGGGGCAAAAGGAGTTCAACAACAAACGCGAGATCAGAGAGCAACAAAAACAACAATGAGGAAAATGTAGGAACTTAAAATCTGGCAAAACGCAATGGGCTCCCAATATGGGCAAAAAAAGCCGGGAAGAGAGAAAGAACCCGAGGGGAAGACAGCATGCGAGTCTGGGGTTACCGTAATCTGTTCACCGACCATAAGCACTCAAACTGGCATGAACCTGCCATTCAAATGGAACAGGGGGAAGTCGGGAAAAAGAAGGAAACCACTTTGATCCTCACCTCCACAGCTAAACGACAGATCGCGGAACGTCTAAAAGAAATTGAAAACCGTCCAGGTCAACCGGATGAATCTGGGGGGGGCGTCACAGACTTTGCGTGCACGGGGGGGTAGAAAGTGCGCTTTGCAGAATACCGAACCGCAAAAGAAGAAAAAAACTGGCTGCCATTCTAATGTCGCATTGGAAAAACGGTGGTCTTGGGAAGGAAACAGCAGATTGCCCGTCATGAAACGGTTAGAGGAGTTACTTGGGAAAGGGAAAAAAAAACGAAAGTACTCTTCGGGAACCAAGACTGGATAATGTCCTATTATAAGCATTTTACTACTCCACCAAGAAGCCCCAAGGAACTGGGGGGAACCGTATGGGGGGGGAGCGCGGGAATCCTTCAGGAGACGTCTGAGTTTTCCGCTCAAAAACCCGGTAAGACAATGGATTCGGAGAAGTTATATTTACCACCCCGCGGAAAAGGAGGGAGGTGACGGAAGAGAAGGTCCTAAAAAAGGTCGAAGACAGGAATGGGGAAAAGACAGGGTTGGGTTTAGATGAGTCGCTCATATGGGGGTCCTCAGCCTTATGAAAGTCGAAAAGTATGTCATCGTTTAGGGACCTCAGAGCCGGAAGATTCAAGGGGGAAAAAAAAGGGAAGGGGGGCGGGTCGATATAAAATCTGACTCCCATATCCAGTGAACTTCAACATCTCGGGGAAAAAGATGCAAGGGAAAGCCATTGGGAAGATAGGGTGCGAGGGAACGGGAGAGCCAAGAGGAAAGGGCTGGGAGGCCAGGTCTTTCCAGGGAAAGTCAAAAGATACTGGATTGGGTGGGGTATAATGTTAATCAACTCCCTTGCTGCCATCTCGCCATGAAAAGCCTGTTGCAATCAAAAAGAAGGGAAAGAGAAGACAACGCGAACCGTTACAGGATCACTCCGACAGTGGAGTGACATCATGGACACCTAAAAATTGGCATAGGTACCAAACATGAGAGGGGGTTAAGAGAGCGGTCATAAGGGGGAAAGGGGACAGGCCGATGGCGGGCAAAGCAAGGGAACGTTGTCAAATCATTTTACCTGTAGCAATAGGGAAGGGCACAGCCCTTAGCAAATTGGTTGGGGGAAAATCGGGAGGAACAAAACACACCCACGGGGTATAAACCCACAGGATATCAAACGGTAAGACTGAAACCCACTGAAAAATGATAGAGAGGACCACGGGCATAAAGGAAACGGGCTGCAGAAAAGGGGGGATTGGGGGCCCCGTGAAGGGTTTGGAGGGGGTTGCGTCTCAGGGACCTCAATACTAAACACTTTGGGAGGGAAGATGCGTTCTTGATTGGGCAGAAGGACTTCGTAACCGGAAAGATCTAGGCGTGGGTCATATATTTATACACGGTATTTCCACAGTGTGGAATAATGAGGGGTCTTGGAAAGCGAACGTTGTTGCAGGAGGAAGTAGGATTGGGAAATAAAGCAAGGGCATAGAGGGGAAAAAAAATCAAATAAAAACCCTGCTATTGGTCGCAAAATTCTCCAGGAAGAAGAAAAGGAATTGTCTACCACAGAACGAAAAAATCAAAGGGGGCACTTTCCAGGGGGAAGAGAGGACCGGATGTAAACCGAAAGGCCGACCCCGTTGTCCTGAGCCTATCCATTCCGTTAATAGACGGAAAAAAATGGAAGGGGATGAACTGAACGACAAGAGACCTTGGGGAGCAAGGGTGTAGGAAAGGGATGGCTTTTGGCGGATCCAGACATCCCGTCGACATTCCTGTAGGGGGTTGCGGAAACAGAGTCTTCAAAAAGGGCATCGCCATAAGAACGGAGAAAGAGGTGCAAGATCCTCAGATGAGGCCAGGGGGGGGGGAAAAACCATTTTCCAGCCGTAGTATTTCAAGCAAATGACGTGGAGAACCGAGAGCCAGGGAAAAGGGGGGAGTGGCGAAGACTGCGGAGCTGGGAAAAAAAGGAGGGGGGGGGGGAAGGCTCAAGGGCAGAACAAGAGGGATGAGATCATCTCTTGTTGGGTTACGTGCTTGTCGGCGATCAAGAAACTGCTGAAAAGAAGAAAGTGATCGTGGGTACGAGAGTTAAGAACGGGATAAAAGAAAAAAAACAAGGGGGGTTGAAGACGGGGGAGCTGGGAAAGAAAGACAAAGCGAACGGGCGGCAAGCTCTTTGACGCTGGACTCCCCTGGAGAGTAATTTTTATCCCCTTGCCCTGAAGCGAAGGAGAAGTTCTCGGGAGAGTGAAGAGGGTAAGGTACCTAGAAAAGTTTGAGAAAAGAGGGAGACCCCAGGGGAAGGGGAAAGGAAAGGGATGGGCGTAGCACCATATCCGGGGGGTAAAGAAGACGAAAATTGCACGACCATGGTAAAGCTTTGGGAATTAGCGCCGG
>Ga0179593_1443405_pt1 | contig 13031 bp, 19 predicted proteins | sample CZODoug2_1_08_16_FD_185931 | JGI IMG/M metagenome (GOLD analysis project Ga0179593, IMG submission 185931) | Vadose zone soil fungal communities from Angelo Coast Range Reserve, California, USA - CZODoug2_1_08_16fungal (PacBio error correction) | ecosystem: Environmental > Terrestrial > Soil >...
AAAGTCACAGGCTTGGGAGAAGAGACAGGAAAATCGGACACGAGAGGTCCTTTTCTGTCAAAAGCAACAAGGAAAAGAAATTGTCCACAACATACCGTTCATCAAATTCATCTACGTCAAACTAAGCAAAGGTCAGGGGGATCACCGGAAGAAAGAAAAGGGAACTAATGGAAGAAACTAAAATTGCGCAGCGATCGAAAAAATCGCGACAACAGAAGGTCCGGACACTAAACTTCAAAGGGCCACTCAAAAATGAGCTGTCCGACGACCTAAAAAAAAAGTGAAAACGACGCAAAGCAAGGGGGGGGAAACGGGAAAGAAGGGGGGCCTTTTAAAGGGGAAGGATCCAGACGCTATGTTATGATCTGGACACAAAGAAAACGTCAGCCACTATTTCTGACTACATCGTCAAAACCGCGCACAAAAAGGCACAAGAAGGATGGAGGGACGCGTCGGGTGGGGCACTCAAAGCTGGACAGTCGTGCCTAAAAACTCCATACAAAAAAGAAAAACCTTCCACCCGACAGAAAAAGGGTCAGAAGGGAGGGGTCAGATAGTCCAACGATAAGGAGTCCACACGAAAGCGTTGGAGATCTCAACGCGGGGCAGGGGGGGGGGATGATCGGGAAAAAAAATGTCAGGTTCACGTTGGGAAAAAGGGGAGTGAGAAAAATGTGTTGCCTTCCGGGAAAAAGAAAGAAAAAAGAAATACCATGTCAACCGTCATACCCGCGTCGAGCAGGGATCACAAGGCGGAGAGGCAAGTTTTTTACAACGCACCCGCAGCACTTGCTCAACGACGAAAAGCCAAAAAGGAGGACCCGGAAAAGAGAAGCCAGGGCAGATCGTGTGTCCTTTCGGGGGGGCTCAAAAAATCTACGCAAGGCGCAAAAAACCACCCAACCTCACAAGCAAGGGGGAAAAGAAAGTAAGAATACGGGAAAAACCTGCCTAACAAAAAAGGGGAGTACCCGGAGCAAAAGCGGGTAAAACAACTTGGAAAGTTACCCATGAATAATCAAAAGTCTCAATCATTGGTAGAAAGGAGATCGAAACAGAGGGGGAAGGGTAAATAGCTCCTGCAAAGAGGAGACGACCTACTCTGGAAAAGTTCCATACCTTTTTCTGGGAATGAGAATTACCTGCCAAATTCGAGGGGGAAAACTGCCGGGTTTGCTAAGAGCAGAAAGTGTGGGGGGGGGTATAAGATAAGGAAGGGGGACCGGCAATATGGAAGAAAGAAAAAAAGACTTGCCTAGGGGTGGGGGCGGGAGCATCCACTTGACGAATGGTCTGCCATTTCTGGCGTAAGATAAAAACGGGGAAAAAAAAATACGTGGAAGAAAAGGGCGGGAGGGGGGGGGGAGCCGGAAAGAAAAATTTGAGCACGTCGTCGGACACTATTAGACACGGTTTGTTCAGACGTCGATAGGGGACCGAGTACCCTAACGCTCAAAGCGTGGGACCGGACTGTCTCGGAGACTCAAGGGGGGTGGGGGGAGGATCGGCAAGAGGGCGGTGCGTGAGAAGAGTCACCCGGGCCGCAAGGGGAAGTGGTGAGCGTATAAACTGTCGGCGGGGCATTTTGTAATATGGAAAGTTACCCGGTTTCTAGGAAAAGTGGGGGGGGGGAGACCTCCTTATTGGCATTGGCAAAAAAATACGGGAAGAAAAACGACAGGAAAAAGGAATGTTTCAGGGGGGAAGGGTAAGTGAAAAGGAGGGGGGTGCGGTCTCCACTGTGACTGTTCTGAAAAAGCGAAAAAAATTGTTTATATTCCTTTCCGGTGTTCGGGGGGACGTTTGGAAAAGGAAAGAAGAAAAAGGTTGGAGAGGAAAAAGGGGGGAAGGTAAAAGAGGAATGGAAGGCCCCCGTCGGTGAAGGGGAAAGAAATGCGCAGCGTAACCTGAAAAACCCAAGTAGGAGTGGACGGCGGGACAGGGTTTGTTGAAGGAAGTTACCTGCAAAAGCACCCTTTCTGCTGGTCCTGGGGAAAAGGATGGAGGACGTAAAGGAGAAAGGAGAAAGAGAAAAGTGGAAGGAGGGGAACCTTTACACTTCAGTGACACTGGGGGAGAAACAACCGCCCTCGACTTCACCGACGACTGAGGACTTGAAAACGGGGGGGGGAGATAAGGTCCAGGGGGTGGAGGAGGCAAAAGACACGAAACCACCAGAGGGGATCTTGGACCAGGAAAAGAGGGAATGGGTCAAACTTAAGGTAGGCGAAAAAAAGAAAACAAGTAGGGAAAATTGAGTTGACTTTCGTAAACGAAGGAGGAATGACAAAAAAAAAAGGGGGGGGGGGAAAAGTTTTCATTAGGAATTGTGGAGTGAAAAACACAAAAACGGCGTGCCCAGCCAAGACAAGCATTGTTATGGTGTTGTTACTCATCTCTTTTTGATCTTTGGACCTAATGAAAGACGTGGGAATTGGGAAGGGGGGGAAGGAAAGTGAGACTGGGGGGACCACCAGGAGTCCAAATCAGAAAGAAAAAAAGCCGGGCAATCATCAATGTCCCGGTTCAATGTGGAAGAGGTTTTTTCTTTAGTCTAACGGACCAGCAAAAGGGTCGCAAGTACTAAAAAACTCCAGATCGGGGATTGGTGACGATTTAGTTCTGCAAGGAAGGAAAACAGTCAGACTCAAACCCGTACATCCGCACCTGGTACGGGGGGTGACAGCAAGCTCCTCGTGGTCTCCACTGTGTGGGGCCTTTCATTGTGGGGAGGGCGTGGGCACAGGAGTTTCAGAAACGAAGGGGGGGAGTGTCGAAGGACGCAAAAAGGGGGGCAGCTCGGAGAAATTCGCCTAAACGTGCGAAACGAATGCCAAGCAATGACCAATCTCTCGAAAATTATCTTCATCCACACTACCCAGGAGGGGGGGAAAGAACGAATGGTAGGGGGAAAAACAAGTAGAGTAAATGGCAACATCTGGAGAAGGGAGGAAGAGTTTGCATCGTCCGTCGGTGGACACCAAGCAAGGTAAAAAGCCAACTTGACTCCTTACGGGGATACCAAAGCAGGTTCCTCCTAACAAACAACAGAAAAAGAAGCGCAAGAGGAGGGGGGGGAAGGAGGCGTCGGGCGGGACGATTCCGGCAGAGGGGGAAGAAAAAAAACAGCCGAGAGGGACTCGTTTCAGACCAGCGGGGGTCACTACAGGGAGGTATCCATCTCATAATCGAGAGATAAAAACAACGTATTTAAGGAGGAAAAAATAAATTGAGATCTGGGAAGGAATGAAAAGATGAAAAAAAAGTTTCCCATAGGTAGACGCATCTCTTCGAGTTTCTTCCAGCGCAGGAATCTTCAAAACCGCCCGACAGGAAGACAAAACAGGGGGAAAGACGGAGAAAGAAGGGGGTGTGGGGGTGTGCGTCGGAGCACCAGGGTGGGGGGAGGAAGGCGGAAAAAAGGCGAGGAGGGGGTTGAGATTCCTTCTCAGGCCGTATCAACCTCAACTCGTCGCAAAGGGGACGAAGGGGAATAGTCCCCCGCAATAAAAAAGAGACGGCTGGAAGACTATCTCCCCAGAACAGAAAAAATGGGGGGGTGAGGTGATGCGAAGACGCCGTTTCTGACGGGCGAAGGTGAAATCAGGGACGAAAGACCGATGGACCAATCGTCAAGGAAAATATTCTTATCATGTCCACCGGGGACACTGGTCCTTCAAAAACCGCAAAGAGGGGAAAGAACATAGCCAGAACACGAGACGGAAAAAGGGCCGCCCAAACCGATATCTTCTCCCCAAGGGGTCAAAAAGACGGCCGGGACAACAGGAGTTGCAAGGGGGGTCATTCGGCAAGAATTACCAAGACGAAAAACAAATCCGAGCTGGTGATTATAAGGAGAAACCACCAGGGGACTTGAAAAGCAAATAACTCCAACCAGAGAGAAGTAGACCAAGAGAAAAGGGAATCGAGGGTCCTTCAGAGGGCAAAGAAGGGGATTCGTCCAGCTCCAAAAACAGAAATCCCAGTTAAGGTCCCAAAAAGGGGGGTTTAAATCAGAGAACATGAAAAAAGAGACTGCGGTACCCCAATAAAAGAGAGGGCTTCTGATTAAGCCGGGCCGGCCTACAAAGAAGCGAACCTGTAGGAAAATATCGAAAAGTTCTGCCCTAAAATGAAACGGAATAAGACCCTGCCTCGACCAACGGCTCGCCAACTACGAAACACCGAAAGAAGAGACCTGTCCAAGGGAAAATGGAGAGGCCGGTCGGTATGAAGTCTGAACCTGGCCAAATCCCGAAGGACTCCGACGGAAAAGAGGGTGCGTGAACTATCAGACGGTGACGGAAAGGAAAAAAGTAAGAGGGGGGGAAAGGGTTGAAGAGCCTGGACAAAAGGAGAAAAGACACTGAAGACCAATACCCAGGTTTCAAACTCGTCAAAACCGAACAGAGAAGCGCCAGAAGGTTACTTGGAACGTAAAAAGCCTCATCCAACGCCACGGAAGTTCAAAAACTGGGGGTCGGAACTGGGGATTTAAGAATCGACGGGGGGACACAAAAACGGGGGGAAGAAAGCGACAGAAAAAGGCCAGTGAAAAAAAGAAGGAGGGAAATGCCAATCTTGTGCCCTGACAACATTTCCACAGGGGAAAACATAAGGCATCGCAATCGACAAGACTGTGGCGCTCAATCTGAAAACAGTTGAAATCTGTCCACCATCAATCCTCAGTACGGTAAGGGGGGGGAACAGGCAGGGGGAAGGAAAACGTAAAAGAAGGGAGGTTGGGGGCACCTCCTACAGTAGGGAGGAGAAGGCATCCGGTTGGGGAAAGAAAATAAAAAAAACAAACTGGCACCTTGAGAATAAACGTCACAACTGGGGGGGGGGGACACTGAACACAAATGGCTAAGGCCACACCCTCGACAGTGTTAACCCTTGGCGGAACCGTTGGCCTTCTCACCTCCAACCATCAGGGCGAACGAGACCATCAACCAAGCCCAGGCGAGAACTGAAAAAAGCAGAAACGAAGGAGACTGTCGGGTCACCACGGAGAACCAGCCCAACTCCGCGGTCAACGCCAAACAAGTTGCCTCAAAGTTTACACTAAAGGGGGGTTCGGAAAAAAAGTCTTACCCCAGAGAAACCAAAAGAGACTGGAGAGGAAAGGAAAGGAAAGGGAATTACTCAGATGGTCACCGGGATGAAAGGGTCCGTTAGGGAGAACCAAACCCAGATGCACAGTAGTGGTTGATGGAGGAAATTAATGCCGGGAAAAAAGAAGGAATTAATTAGACCATCCGTGGGCGGGCACGTGGGCTGGAAACAGCTTCCCGGGGGACCTAAAAAGCCTGGCCGGTACAAGCAACGTCAAAAAAAAAAAGAAAAGAAGAATTGAACACGTTTAAAGCGAATGCTTTTCGTTGGACAAAGGGAATGCTATCTTAACTGAACGTAACAAAGGAGGGGTCCATATATCGAAGAACTGCAGGGGGAATTAATTGGCGGCAAAATTTTGCTAAATTCAAAGCAGCTGAAATCTTTTGTAACCCGGAAAAAATCGTTTAAAACTTCGGACGGAGGGGAAAAGAATGGATGGGAGGGGAGACATTCCTGCGATGGGAGAAGACCTTAGACTAAAGAAAATGGTACCTTGAAAGAGAAATGGGATGCCGAAAAGGAATTCCAGGGTCTCAAGGTTGGATCGGTTGACAAAGGGGCAGGTTTCTTTGGGAATGACACTTCCTTGGGCGGGTAGAAAAAACAGGGGGGAGACCTCTACGACTTAGGGGAGTGGCACTTGCTAGAATAACCATATGCCTGGGAAGGATGCCAACCTAAGTCAACCACATAAAAGAAAAGAACTTTAACGGAACCCCGACAATGGGCAGAGAAATCCTTTCAACTACAACTCCCCATAACTACCTTGGGGGGGGGGGGGGGGCGGCGGTTGGGGGGGGGGGCCCACCTGGGGTGGGCAAGATGAAGGGGAGCGTGGGGAACTGAAGAAGGGGATGTCGTTTGGACTAGACTAAGCCTTCTAACAAGTGGTGACCTTCTTCCTGAAGTTTTCAGTTGGGGCTTGTACTTTGAGCAGGGGAAAACCAAAAGAAGAGAAAAAGAAGAGAAGCTGACCGCCCAAGCAAGGAAGTGGACCCTGTCTTCAGGGCGGGGACCGATGAGTTAAAAAGCCATCCAAGGGAGGATGTGAAACCTTCAGAAACACGAGAAACCAAAAAGGGAAAAAGAACTGGGGGAAGAAAAGGAACACTAACGGACACATTGGGCTGGGAGGGGCTGGAACTGGATGATCACGTCTACTATTGGCAGACCTTAAAAAGAAAAGAAGGGGTCCCCGAGGCAGAAACGAAAAAGTCGGGGAGCGGAGGGTCAAAAAATGGGGGGGATCATTAGGGCCATTTCAGGAGACGGTGATGTAACATATATGGAGCTAGGTCGTGGCACCAGATTGTTGGGGGGGGAAAAGTAAAACTTGGGGAAAGCCAAATTGGGGGACCAATTGTCAAAGGGACAGCCAGGACAAGAGGGGGGGAAGGGGAACTTGCGAATTCAAAGAATTTGAAACAAATAAAGGTCAAAACACAACAAGGGAAAGTTATTTATGAAAATTAGGAGGATTGGGTCACAAGGAGGGTGAATCTAAAGGGCCTCTGGAAAGGACTCAGTCATTTCAGGGTCCCTCAAAAGTAAAAAAATGTCCCAAAAGGGACACTGGTTTCCCCCAAGGGGAAGGCGACTCCGAAATCAAGTCCTGGAAGAAAACAGCCTCCTCCATGAAATAAATTGAGTAAAGAAATTAGCTATCCTCACATCAAGGAAATATAAAATTTTCAATTCAAGGCGACGTCCTCCAGAGAGTCTGGCTCACTCATCAGACGACCCGGAAAGGAAGGGAAGAAAGAAATTTGGTCCAGGAGGAACAAAGACGAGGAGGGGGGGTGCGCACACTGGGGACCGATCTCATGTGGGAGGGGAAACCATAATCCAAAACAAAAACATTCAAAAAGGAGGCTTGGTCCAAACAAGCAGGAGCAGGTGAAAAGGACAAAGGAGGTTCATTGGGAGCAAATCTCCAAAAAGAACAAGGAAGAAAGCCCATGAACCCAGTTCACAACTGCCTTGGAAAAATATGCACCGGCTAAAGCTGACTCCGCTGATAGTTTGGCGAACGGCCCGCCTGGGGTAGTAGCAATGGGACGGAGGGGGAAGTGTGCCTGGGGAATGGGCATGGGAGGGACTACGGGAATCCAAAGTGTCGGCCAAATCATACTCGTCAAAGTATCAAATCGAGTTCCTCAAATGGAAAGCAAACTTTGGGAGCGACGCCAGCGCAAAAATACTCAACAAGAGAAATGGTTCCCAACCGAAAAAAAAAAGACCCAAGGGAGAACCGTCTATCAGGGGGGGGGGGGTCGAGGGGCTTCTACTAGCACTTAAAAAGGGAACGGCATGCGACACCCGCACCACAAATAGGGGGACCCCCGTTAAGATACAGGACAAAACCCCCGCGCACAGGTGGAACAGAAGGACGCCTCGTCAGTTGGCCTGATACCAAGGAAAGAAAGAAGTCAAGTCAGGGATCGAGATCTGGGGAAATTGGTGATGTATGAATCGCGCAGAAACACCAGGGAAGCAGATTCTCTACTGAAAGACTTGGAAAAGGGGATACTCCCGGTGAGGGGGAGGAAGAAAGAGACCGACAAGGGAACAAGCGGGAGGTTTTCTCCGGATCGAAAAAGGGGTGGGTTCTCATATCCTTCAAATGGGGTCCGGCCATACAATGGAATAAAGCAAAAGGACTATGGGACAGCTGGGTGGGTTGTCATTGCATCCTGAAAGACGTCCCGGGGTAACATTTACGGAGTAGGCACGGGCAAACATGAAGGGGCAGAATAAAAAGGGACGCTTGGGGAAACAGGCGAGAAGGGGGGGGACGAAATTCTTATTCCACTTAGAGGAATGTTTCAGAAGGGCGAGGGAGTTGTTCCTCACTGGGTTAAAACAAAAGCCTTCCGGCACCGTGGGAAAGACAAAAACGCAAGGGAAAATAGGCCGGGGGTGGTGGCGAATAGGTGCCGGATGGGGGAGGTGGCAGGGAGACTCGGCAACCAGTGACGAGGGAACGTGAGTTTGCAGACGTCAGGGGGTCCAGGTCACAGGAAGCTGGAAGGGTGAAGGGTCGGGAAAACCGGGGGGAAAAAAAAAATCGCGCCGGAACGAGTAAAGGGCAAAACATCCCGGCGGATAAGAAAAAGGCCCAAACTTTTCCTCTTAGTCTTCTTGTTTTTAGATCCGGTTGTAACGTTGGGGTGTCGAAGATGAGAGGGGACAAGTGTCGTCGGAAAAGGAAGATTCCGGGTGTGGTGCAGGGGGAACCGTGAAGAAACTATGGTCCGGGCCTGACAACTCTAAGTGGGAAGTTACGAGGAGGTAATAAATTCCGTTTTTCCGGACAACGGGGGAAGGAGCACGCGGAAAAAAAACGACCCAGGGGAAGAAAAAAGCGGTGAACTTGAAAGCGGGTGGGAAGCAAGGGTTACAAAAAAAGTCACAGGAGAGCGTCTTCGTGAGGGGTAAGAAAAAAAGTCTAAAGGGATGGACCGGAAGGCGATCTCAAAGGTGTAAGCGAGGCCCATGGGAAAATGCGTTCCTGTTATGAAGCATTCAGGAGAGTTAAAAGTTTAAAATCACGGAAGAGTGCGGATCGAGAAAGGTTCGAAGGAAATCCCGACAAAGAAGAAGATCGTGGACGATCGAAGGATGTGAGATGGAAATTGAGGAAAGAATTCATACCTAACCTTCTTATTGGAGGGTGACGTTCTAAAGATATCAGGATTGGAAAAGAATTTCAAGGGGGAAGGAGGGGGGGGGACCGAAGGGACATGGGCAGCCGCAGTCAAAAGAAGGGAAGGGGAAAAGTGGGGTAAGCAGGATTGGACTCATTTCACGCGGAACTCGTACAGGGGGTTTAACTTTGCTGAAGGTTGGTTATGGGGACCGCCTTTTGTCAACTACAAGAAAACCGAAAAAGCAGGGGGAAATCTCGATATCCGGTGACTGTGGTCAGAGGAGGTTGGCGTTTTCAAAACTGCGCGAAAGGTCGCAATTCAGAAAGAACAGATAGGCGTTGGGTGTGGAGGGAAGTTCGAAGACTGCAACTGCACATCAGGGGCACAGCCGCTGGGAAGGGAAAGCAGGCCGAAAAACTCGGGGGGGCGAAGGGGTTGGCAACTGGGAGGCTTGTTGAGGGACGAATTCACCAGGGGACACATAAATGGCCTTTTCCGAAAACCAGTGGGGAAGCGATCCTTAGGACTAGCCCGCAAGAAGCAAAGAACAAAAAGAAACGGAAGGTAAAAAAGGGAAGTCTCCCACCCGGAAAAAGTAATCTTCATCAAACTACCAAATGTCTGCATGGTGAGGAAAACAACAGAAAAAGGGAGATGCACGAAATGCCTGCCGGAAGGGGGAAGAAGAACGCCGTTTGAAAAACGCATATCCTGTCCTGGGGGTTACACCAGAGCCCTCGAAAAAAAAAATTACGAGGGAGAGAAAGACAAAACAGAGTTCTCACCGAACGACAAAAATTACCCGTACGAGACATAGTTTAGAAGGAAGATTCGTACGGGGAAAAGACTTTAAGTATACTCGAAGAAGAGGGGCGTCTACAAAAAATCTTTTAAATTCAGTAGACAGACTGCAGAGAAGCGGCAAACAAGGGGAACACAAAGAGGGAAAAGGAGGAAAAGAAAAGAAAGAATTGAGGACGGTAATGAATGACAAAAGTTGACCCACACTTGGGACGGAGGACTAGCGAGCTTTCAAAAGGCTCCGAAATTATCGTTCCCTACTAAAAAGTCTGTACAGGAGGGGAAAAAAGAGCGGAGAGGAAGGGGTAAATGTTTCAGGGGAAGAGACAAAGCGGTGGTCATTCAATCGCAACGTCGAGAAAGGGCATGTGAGACATGGTCAGGGGAGTTTCGCCTGGAAGTATCCTTAAAAGGTTCTCCCTTCCCTCGGAAGGGCAGGCATCAGAGAAAATGGCCGAAATAGCCCTGAAAAATGGTACGTGGTTGCAACTGGACAAAAAGGGGGGAGGGGTAGAACCCAACTCTTCTGTCGAAAAAAATTCTCCTTCTCACCGAGTTAAATCCGGAGAAAAATCAAAAAAAAAAACTGGAGGTAAAAAGGGGGATGTAATAGAACAAGTTTCTGAAAAAAAGATCGGATACCACGAAACAAATCCAGCCAACAAAACAAAACAACCGAAGGAGGGAAAAAGGGAAAATGTCAAAAGTACCCAGCGAAGGGGAAAAGGAAAGTGTGCAGGTGGCGGGCCTAAAAAGAAACGACAATAGGAAAAAAAACTCCGAGCTTTCTTATAATGCGACCACAAACCTTCAGGGGGAAAGCATAAAAAAAGCAAACATTAAGAGAAAAAGAACCGGGAGAGCTATGGAAGGGCCAGGCTACGTGCATGGAGGGAAAAGAGGGGGGACAAAGCTAAAACAAAAATTCAAAAATTACAGTCCTTTGCAAAATCAGCGAAAAGAAAAAAAGAGGAGCGTACCCCACTGAACTTTCGCTGGAGGGGAGGAGGGCCCGCACAAAATTGCCGACAAACATCCAGGAGAACCTTTCGTTCCAATCTACGAGGGGGCTACCACGGGGGGTAACGCACAACGCCCGCGACTAGGAATGCACATCGGGGGGGAAGAATCGAAACGAAAAAAAATCAGGAAAGGAAAGGATCCGTTCCGGAATTGGACCCGGGGGGAGAACCCTGAACAAATCCAAAAGCGGGGGCCAAGGAAGGAACGACGGGTTAAAGGCGAGTCAGCAGGGGAAGGAGCCAACCAACATTCCCTAAAAGGAAGACTTGAAAGTCGCCTTCAAGTAAGGGGAATCTCCGCCTCGGGAGAGGAACCTCAGGAGGGGGTCACAAAATGAACCAGATCACAATAATTGTACTTAAAAACGGTGAACCTGCCTCCAACGCCGTCAAGTGAAAAAAGAATGTGACGGGTCGGTGAAACACTCAGTGACAGCGGGTCAAAAGTTCAAAAAAGACCGGCTGGGACCTTCTAAGGAAACGTCCTGCGCGCCAAACCAAGGAACCAAAAACGGGACCAGAGTCGGATTGCAAGGTGACACAGAAAGCCTAAAAAGGAACCATGGGGGGGAGCTCCGATAACAAGTCCTTTCCGCTCTCGGAGGTAACAGTTCCAAGCCGAAAAACACCCAAAAAAAAAGAAGCAAGTAGGCTTGGTCAACCGGGGAAGGGCTAAGCGAACCTGAGGTTGGGGGAAACCTCCCTACTCGTCAGGGGGAGATCACGGGTCAATAAGGGAACCAAAACCGGCGACCACATGTAAACTGTACCAAAATTGCCACGACGGAGGCTGAACCGAAAGGTTCACCGGGACGCCGGGTTCAGGGTATTCTACCGAACAAAATCCGAAGCAATCAACAACAAAAGGGATCAACAAAAGGAATCCTGAACTCCCCCGTGCTGAAACCACTAATTAGAGGAAGGGGTTTCACAACAAAGTGGCCCACCAGCTCATACAAGGAAGACAAAAAAAAATTGACGACATCGTGGAAAGACTACTTGGGCCGAAGAAACGGCTCTCCCAACTCCCCCCTTTACTGAAGCATGACAAGGGGAAAGGGATAGGACAAGAAAAAAATGGCAAAAGAAGGATTCAGATGAGAAAAAGAAAAACCCTGGATTCCCACCGTACAGGGGGTTTTATTTATTCCAGGAGCCTACCATGGAGGGGAATGAAGACCACCAGGGGAGAATCCGGCTCAAAAAAAGGTGTAGACACGACATTGGACTTTCACTTAACAAAGAACAGAACAAGTGGTCTTAGGGTAAAAAGGGAGCAGAGTCAAGAAAAAATAGCGTAAAGGCGCGAAGGAGACTACAATCAAAAAACCAAATATGAAATCATACTTGAACTAACTCTGCCCAGTTGAGCAAATGGGTGGCTTCACAGGGGGTGACAGGACAAAAACATAAAAAAAAAAAAAAAAAAAAAAAAAGAAAAAGACACTAGGCTTGGAAGGAAGAGCCATTAAAGCGGTGTTCCTTAGTTAGTAACCATAAGTGGAACTGGGGCCGGGACCCCAGGTATCATCACTGGTCGTCTAAAAAACAAAGGTTCATTAGAGACCTGGCAAAGTAAACCAAGGGAAAAGGGACCCCTTTGAAAATTCTCCAGGGGTGGTCACCCGGTGGAAAGGACGCGGTGGGAGTGGGGGGAGCGGGGGAAGGCGAACTCAAACAGGGGGGGGGGCTCCGCGAGACTTCGATTCTGAAAAAACTAAAGAGAGATAAAACAATAAGCCGGACATGGATGGACGTAAACAAAAAAGAATACCGCCAAGAAAGAAAAGCACCAGGGAACGTACCCAGGACGTGGAAAAAAAGACAATCTTAAAAAAAATCACCGAAGGGCAGGTAACACTCTACCTCAGGGTCGGGAGAAAGCGGTTTAAAGGCAGACGGAGGAGGTGGACTATTCTGAAATACCGTTCACGAAAAAAAGGTTGTTGTACCTAGGGGAGAAAAGTCCTTGGGTGGGCTTCTGGGGGTATCAATACCCCTCAAAGCCTAGCCCCACGCCACGTTGGCCCCGCAAAAGCACAATAACGGGACATGGCCCGGGGGCGAATGGTGGAACGATTTCAGGTAACACGATCATTCCGATCGGGCACAGATAAAGCACACTCTCTAATGTGAACGAATGTAGAAAATTCCCTCTAAAACGCCCTATTTTAAACTGTTCAGTGGGGACTGAGTAGTCAGAAGAAAAACGACGGAAAAAAGGAAGAGCCATGGCACGACGCATCAGACGGATCGAGCGCAGCCAAAATTAGGGGGATGGAACAATTGAGGAAAAATCCGGGATACAATACGAAGCGGGGATGAATTCTCAGACGTGGGTAGACCAAAAAAAGGTAACTTGGGGGTCAAGGAGGGAACGGGCCAGGCATCTACGAATAAGTATTGGGTAAAATAGACCTGCACGAGTCACTAATTTTCG
>Ga0179593_1569121_pt1 | contig 13031 bp, 19 predicted proteins | sample CZODoug2_1_08_16_FD_185931 | JGI IMG/M metagenome (GOLD analysis project Ga0179593, IMG submission 185931) | Vadose zone soil fungal communities from Angelo Coast Range Reserve, California, USA - CZODoug2_1_08_16fungal (PacBio error correction) | ecosystem: Environmental > Terrestrial > Soil >...
TTGGCCGGGCCGCAACGTGGCGTAGTCCGTAAGAGATTTCTCCAACTTTCCCTCCCAAAAAAAGGGGGGGAAAGGGGGGAAAGGGGGGGAAAGGAGAAGATAAAACGGATGAGCTCCCTGAGCGACCTAATCGCGTCTTCCCAAAAAAACATCCCCTAAACAGCAAGGGGGAGAGGAAAAAAGGGGGAAAAAAGGGAAAGGGAAAGGAAGGGGAAAAAGAGAGGGAAAAGTAAGGAATCGGAGAGAACCGATGAGTCTCGACAACCTTTCCCTTCAGCCTAAACCAGGAAGGAGGAAAAAAAGGAAAAAAGGGAAAGGAGAGAAGCGCAGACAAGCCGCCTCGATCATCTCAAAGAGAAAAAAGTCGCCTTTAACCTATCCCTCGAGGAAAAAAAAAGAAAGGGGGGAGAAAAGAGGAAAAGGAAGAGGAGGGAGGGAAACCGGGCACCCAGCTCCACAGCTATCCGCTTCAAGAAATAATTGAAGAAAAGAAAAAAAAGGGGAAAAAGGAAGCGCCGGCACGATTCTTCCAGGAGAGCGCTCGCGTTTACTTGGGTGCAAGGGGGGAAAGAAAAAAGGGAAGGAAAAAGGGGGGGGGGGAAGGTAGGATGGCTGAAATGTGGATGGTCCCGGGCTGGTCATGCAACCTTCCTAGGGAAAAAAAGGGGAAAGAAGGGGGGAGGGGGGAGGGGGGGAAAGGAGAATACGGAAACGAAAACGTACCTGCTAAGTTCTTCGTGGACCGTGCGATTTTCCCCATCCGGAAAAAGGAAAGGAAGAGAAGGGAGAAAGAGACCGATCGTTTCCTAAGATTACCTGAAAAGAAAGGAAAGAGAAAAGGGAAAAGAGGAGGAGGGGAGGTAGGAGCTTTCTTTAATCCCTCGAGTGAGAGCAGGAGAAAAAAGAAGGGGGGGATAGTCGGAAGGCCCCGGGGATGCCATGGCCGATCACTGGTATTTGTCTCTTTCCCTCCGAAGGAAAAAAAAAGAGGGAAGGGAAGAAAAAAAAGTGGAGGAAACACTGGCCAAACGCGAACCAGACCTTTCATCCTCCTGGAAAAAGGAAGAAAAAGGAGAGAAAGGAAGTAAAAGGGCCTATCCAGACCTGCTTTCGCCCATCAAGAAAAAGGGGGAAAGAAAAAAGGGGGGGGGGAAAGAAAGGAGGGCAAGGAAAAATGGCACATGTTCTCTCCCTACCACTTTTCCCCTCCTTTTTAAAAAAAAAAAAAAAAAAAAAGGGGAAAAAAGGGGGAGAAGGTAGGTGATATACGAGGCCTGTGATAAGTTTATCCCTCTTTCCGGGAAAAGGGGAGGGGGAAAGGGAAAAAAAAGGGCTGATGTGCGGTCCTCTTCTCCTCCTCATCTCTGGGAAAAAAAGGGGAAGGGGGGAAGGAAAAGAGAACCACAGACTAGCCGAACGGAATTTGACCTCGACTATTCCACCTTCACTCTTCGCAAGGGAAAAGAGAAAAAAAGAAAAGAAGAAAAAAAAAAGGAAGGAAAAAAGAAAACCTGCGCGGCCCCTCCTATCGGGCCTGGTTCGAAAAAGAAAAAGGGGGGAAAAGAAAAAAGGGGGAGGGGGAAAAAAAGGGATGGAGGTAAGGCGGGCTGATTTTAGGGCGGCTGAAATCCTTCCCCTCTATCCAGGAGAAAAGGGGAAGGGGAAAAAGGGAAAGGGGAGATAAAAAGGCTCGGCCCTCGAACGCAAAGGATCTTCGACAGCGTGAGAAAGAAAAAGGAAAGAAGGGGGAGGAAGGGAGGGGGGGGGGGGGGGAGAAAAAAAAAACCAACCAATGCACCCCAATCTCTGGGGGAAAAAGAAGGGGAGGGGAAAGAAAAAAAAAAGGAGGGGGTACAGCAGGATCAGGGCCGTGAATCCTATATCCAAACCCTTTCCTCAAAAAAAAAGGAAAAAAAGGAACCGTTGGAAAAAAGGGCATCAACTTCCTGGCGGAAGACTAAGGTCCGCGCTGGCCTTCTTCCTCCACTACTGAAAGGGAAAGGAGAAAAAGGGAAGGGAAAAGAAAAAAAAGCGCAGACCGGCGTTCGGTACCGCATCGATGTACGCAGCAATGATCCTGCCCGGAAAAGGAAAAAGGGAGGAGGGGAAGAGAAGGGGGGGAAGGGTGAAAGGCCCCCGTTTTCCTCCTTTCCCCATCCCCCCCTTAGGAAAAAAAGAAAAAAGGGGGGGAAGAGGGGAAGAGGAGAAGGGGGCAGGTTGACGCCTTGCATTTTCGGTAGCGGACGGTTTCCACTTAATCCGGTGAGAAAAAGAAAGGGAAAGGGAAGGGGAAGGTGAAACGGAAACACAACCAATTCCGGCCCCCTGCCCCCGTTGTGAGGACAAAAGGAGAAGGGATAGGGAGGGGGCCGAACCTTGGCAGCGGCAATTCCCTTTGTCTAGTAGTTGTCCCATCCGCTCTCCAAGAAAAAATCGCGGATTTCCTTCACGGGGAAAAAAGGGGAAAAGGGGGGGAGGGAAAAGGAAAGGGTGGCCAGCCAGCTGCCACACTTTGTCATCCGTACCAGAGAAGGGGAGGGGAAAGAGGGGGGAAAAGTAAAGGAGAGGAAGAATCCAGCCTTTTCTTCTGTTTCCCGACATCCTCCCCTACATCGGGGAAAAAAAAAGGGGGGGAGAAGGGAAAGAAGGAAGGCATACTGAGGTCCCACGACCCTTCGTCTTCCTCCGGGTTCATCTCCATCCCCATGCTAATTCATCATCTCGAAGGAAAGGAAAAAAAGAAAAAAAAAGGGAAAAGGATGGAGGCACAAGCCACCACTCCTGAAAAAAAAAAGAAAAAAAAGACGCACCGGTGAATCGGTGTCCAGAAAACGTGCATTTTAAATTTTTGGGGAAAAAAAGGGAAAAAAGGAAAAGTGTGCCATCGACGTCCGCTGTGAACTTGCCCGCCTATCCATAAAAAAAAAAAAAAGGGGGGGGGGGGAAGAAAAGAAATGGGGAAAAAGAGTAAGAACACCCCGGCCGACAACCCCTCCCCTCCCCCCATCCCGGAAAAAGAGGAAAGGGGGGTGAAAGGGGGGAAGAGAGACTAGCCGAAGAAGTTACTGAATGTCGAACCCTCCTCTAACTGGTAAACCTTCCCTATTGAAAAAAATGAAAAAAAGAAAAATAACGCCTGAGTGGCCCGACCCCGCCTTCTTCCTGAACCCATGAAGGGGAAAAAAAAGGGGAAAGAAAAACACAAGCTTTTTCCGTCCTTCTGGAAAGGAAAAAAAGGGGGAGAGAACGTATTTAATTTCCTATCGTTCCAGGGGAGGGAAAAAGGAAAGGGGGGGGGGGGGGGGGAAAAAAAAAAAATAAGGGGGGAAGGAAGGGGAAAGGAGAGGAAAGGGAGAAAAAAGCAATGAGAGGAATCGGCTGAGCTCACCCAGCAACCGGATCTCCTCTCCAACACCACCGTGAGGAGGAAAGGGGGGGGGGGGGGGAGAGGAAGGGGAAAAAAAAGAGGAAAGAGAAAGGGGGTTTACCGTCCCGCCGCCGGCCATGTCCCCGCTTTGGACACCCCCCGCAAACCACAGTCCCTGTGCCAATCTTCCTCTAGGAAGGAGAAAAAAATAAAAAAGGGGGGAAAAAGAGAGGGGGGAAAAAAGAGGGGGGGAGGGAACACCATCTTCGATGCGGGATTTCCTGCCTTTTTCTTAGTTTTTCTTCCAGAAGAAAAAAAAAAAAAGAAGGGGGAAGGGGGAGAGGGTGCGCACCGGCTTCATCTCCTGTTCCATTTTCGCTGCGGGAAGGAAGGGAAAAGAAAGGGGGGGGAAAAGAAGGGGAAAAGAAAAAATAAAAGGGAGGGATGGGAGGAGATGGAAGCGGTGTCGTACCGGCGTGTGCTTAAGCTGGTTTCTCTTGTTTCTTCCAGAGGGGAGAAAGGGGAAAAAAAGGGGAAAAGAAGGGACAGGGGTGTTCTCCCCCGGCTGCTGTCCACATTTTTACCTGCAAAGGGGTAAGCGGAAAAAAAAGGGAGAGGGGGGGGGGGGGGAGGGGGGGGGGATGGTTGGCGCTATGCCGACGACGGCCGTGTGTTGCTGTTCCCAGCTCGGGGGAAAAGAAAAAAAAAAAGGGGAAAAGAGTAAAGGAGGGAGAAAATTCTGGCAATCGCCTGGGGCTGGAGCTGCACCCTTATAATACTAAGGGGGGGGAAAAAGGGGGAAAGGGGAAAAGGAAGAGGGGAGAAAATTTTTGTCACGCCCGATGTCCGGGCTGCTGTGGTAACAGAAGCGTATCTTCCTCTACTAAAGGAAAAAAAAGAAAAAGATAAGGGGGAGAAGGGGAAAAAATAGGAGGGCCAAAGTACCGGGAACGCACCGGTCCGTAACCGCGTGTTTTAGTGAAGGACATCCCTCTATTTGGATCGGAGGGGAATAAAAAAGAAAGAGGAGGGGGGAAAAGAAGAAGGAAAAGGGAATGCATGCCGCCAAGTTTCAGGCCACGCGACGACTTACGTTTGGTTCCTCCTAAGGAAGGAGGAGGGGAGGGGGGGAGGGAAGGTAAAGGCAGGGACGGAAAGATGGTTCAACGGGCACGGCCTGCACCGCTCCTGTGCCACCTTCCTCTTATCCTAATTCATCTTAACCATGCAAGAAGAGAAGAGGGGGGGAGGGGGGGGGGGGGGAAAAAAAAGGGGAAGGAAACAGGAAAAGACAGCAACCTGCTACTCAATGGGGCGAACCAGGGCCCCAGGACGGGCCATGGTCATTCTTTCTTACATCTATGCGGGAAAAAAGAAAAGGGGAAAAGGGGAAAAGGAAGAAGGGAAAAGGAAGGTAGGGGAGCCCTCCCGCAGCGCGGACCTTCGTCTCCGCCCCGAACGTTGATGCCTTTTTCAACTTCTTTTCCAAAAAAAAAGGGAAAAAGGAAGGGGGGGGGGGAAGAGGGAATAAAGAAATAATCCAGGGACGCCCGCCCGTGATCAGCCCCTGCCAACTACAAGTCCTGAAAGCGTCCTGCGGATCCACTACTATTTTGGCCCAGGGGAAAAAGGGGGGAAAAGAAAAAAAAAGAAAAGAAAAAGAAGAGAAGAAAGAATCCGTTTCCGCGAATCACGCTGTTCGAAGATCCTGCCGTTTCGAGTCCGAGTCTAAGAGGAAAGAGGGGGGAAAAAAAAAAAGGGGGAGGGAAGGGGAGGCAAAGGGATCGAGGTGCATGAATCATCCCGCCGAATCATCCTCCTAAGCCCATCCTCCGAATCTCGAGCGAAAAAAAAAAAAGAAAGAAGGGGAAAAAAGAAAGGAAGGAAAAAAGAAGGGGAGGAAAAAGAAAGTCTGAGGGCCGGCGCAGGGGGCTGGCTTCATCGTCGTAAGCCGCTCATGACCTCTGGACGCTGCCCTTCTTCTCAAGAAAAAAAGGGGGAAGGAAAGGGGGAAAGGGGGAGAAAGGAGAAGGAGGGAAAGTACACTGGTCGGTGCCATGGCCGCGATGAGCTTCGCAGCGGCCCTCCCCTCTCTTTTATAAAAAAAAAGGAAAAAAAAAGGGAAAGGGAGAAAAGAAGAGAGAAAAAAGCAAAAGATCGGCCAGCGCCGGTGTTGCCTCGGCGAGCGCCCCGCGGTCTAACACGGGCCTTTCCCTTTTTCGGACAAAAAAAAAAAAAAAAAAAAAAAAGAAAGGGGGGAAGGGGGGAGGAAAAAAAGGGAAGTACGAAACCGGGAGTGAGGGGCTCCCAGCAGTGATAGGCCCCCGGACCGGCAGCCCCTCTAACGGCCATCTGTCACTCCCCTCATCCAAACGCGGAAAAAAAAGAAAAAGAAAAAAAGGGGGGAAAGGGAAAAAAAAGGGGGGAAGGGGGGGAAGGAAGAGAGGGGGGAAACGCGCCACACCCGTATAGCGGCCCCTCGCCACCTACCAATTGTGATCTCCACATTTCCTCCAAGCGGGAAAAAAAAAAAAGAAGGGGAAAAACAGGGGAGAGGAGAGAGGGGGGAAGGAACAAAAGAAGAAAGCACTGCGCCTCTTGTCGTAGAATGCAGTTCGCCGACTGTTTCATTTCCTTAGGCACACGGGGGAAAAGGAAAAAGGGGGAAAAAGGGGGGGGAAGGGAGCTACCGAATGAAGCGACAACCGTCCCCGTCAGCCACCGGATTGTGGACCAATCGCCCGGTCCACTGAAGAACTTAGCATACTTTTTCCGAGAAACAAAAAAAAGGAAGAGGGGGGAGGAAGAGGGGGGGGGGAGAAGGGGAAAAAAAAGAGTAGAAGCCGCAGGTCCTGACCCAGCCCGGACCATCCACATTGCGCCATAGCCTACCTGCCCATCTGCTCCATAACCCTGGGGGAAAAAAAAAAAAAAAAAGGGGAAAAAAAGAAAGAGAGGGAAGAAAACACTGGAAGAAATAGTGGCACGCGGTCCTGTGAAATCCTCTCTCAACAACACAAAAACGTAGCGCTTGACAATATCGATATTTTAAAAAAAGAAAAGGGAGGGGAAGGGGGGGAAAAGGGGAGAGGCAAGGGGGGGGAAGCGGGTGCCCCGTTACCCTCGCCGCGCGCGGTTTCGTACCCTGATCTTGCTCTCTTTTCATTCGGAGAGAGAAAAAAAAGAAGGGAAAAGAAAAAGAGGGGGGGGGAAGGGGAGGAAAGAGAGTGATTCGGGCGGTAGGGGCTGGCCGCGAATCTTCCCGCGAACTTCCTGCTCATTTTTTCTTCGTGGGGAAAAAAGGAAAAAAAAAAAAAAGAGGGAGGGGAAGGGGAAGGGGGGTGGTAAGCGTTTTATCATCGATCGGTCGCGCCTATTAAGACGCCTTCCCCGCTCGGGGAAAAAGGAAAAGAAGGGGGAAAAAAGGATAGAAAGAAAAAAAGAAGAAGGAGAAGTTGACCTTGTTCGGTCTTTGGAAGCCCGGGGGGGGGGGGGGCGAATAAACTCTCGCTCAAGGTATCTCATCCGGGGGGCAGAAAAAGGAAAAAAAGGGGGGAAAAAGGGAAGAAAAAAAGGGGGAAAAGGGGGGGGGGAGAAGGGGCCTCCTATAAATTACGTTTTTTGCTCCCTTGCGTCAACCTCTTTGAGGAAAAAAAAAAGGGGGGGGGGGGGGAGGAAAGGGGAAAAGAGAAAGCCCTGGCAACGCCGCTTTGAGTCTTCGTCGCGTTTATTATTCATTGCACTGGCCGGAGGAAAAAAAGAAAAAAAAAAAGGAAAAAAAGGAGGGGGAAGAAAAAAGAAAGACATGGGTCGAAGAATGCCGTTGTACTCCCCGGCCTGTTGCGAGAACCTTCCCCATGAAAGAGAAAAAAAAAAAGGGAAAAAGAAGGGGAAGGGAAGAGGAACACCACGCTAAGCCTGCACACACCCGGCCGCCTGGCGACTCTGGTGATCGAAGAAAAGAAAAAAAAAAAAAGGGGAGGGGGGAAAGGAGAGACAAGAGGGGACGGGATCAACGCGAATGGCGGTCCTCCCCTTGCGCCGCTCATCGCTGCCATGGAAAAAAGAGAAAAAAAAAGGGGGGACGTCAGAAATCGCGCCCGCCTCGCCAACGTCTTGACCTCGTGAAAGGGGGAAGAAAGAGGAAAAAGGGGAAGGGGGAAAGAAAAGAGAGTTAAGGAGGTCCATCGCCCGGCTCCGCCGATAGCCATCCACCTTTCAAAAAAAAAAAAAAAAAAAAAAAAAAGAAAAGCGGCCCTCCCTACCTGGAGGGAAAAAAGAATGGGGGAAGGGGGAAAAAAGTGAGGCTTGTCCGCTCGCGGGATCGAGCTTTCTTCCTTGTCTGCTTCCCTTAGGGGGGGAAAAAAAAAAAGAAAAGAAAGAGAAGGGGGAAAGGGGAAGAAAGGCCACCCTCAACCCGTAAGGGGGGGCGCTTACCGCGCTTAAGCCGGGGGGGGAAGAGAAAAAAAAAAAAGAAGGGGCAAAGGGAAAAAAACGCGTGATCGCGGAACGGAATTATCTTCGCGGCTTTTCTTCGTCATTTCTGGGGGGGGGGGGAAGGAAAAAAAAAGGGGGAAAAAAAAAGAGGGAGGGATCCGGCAAGACCGCCTTCAGGGAAAAGGGGGGGGAGAGAAAAGAGGGGAAGGGAATGGGATAAGCGTGAATCCGAGATCCAAAACGTTCTCCTCTTTCCATATCAGGAACGCCCTTTCCGCCTTGAAAAAAAAAAGGAAAAAAAAGGAAAAAGAAAAGGGGGAAAGAAAAAAGGGAAGGGAGGAGGGGGAGGGGAAGAAAAAGTAACTACTGGCCAGTTTTAACTTTGCATAAGGGAAAAAAAAGAAAGAAAAAAAAGGAAAAAGAAAGGGGAAAAGAGGAAGAGATCGAATGTAACGCAAGCAAATGAACCGCCTTCCCCGTCCTGGCCCTGTTTCTCCCATTGTAAGGAAGGAAGGAAGGAACAAAGGGGGAAAAGGGAACTTCCCCCATCCTCCGTTTCAATCCGTACGTGCCCGGTTTTTTCCCTCATACGGCAAGGAAAAGGAAGAAAGGAAGAAAGGGGGGGGGGGGGGAAAGGGGGGGGGAAAGAGGGAAGGAGGGAAAAGGGGGGAAACCGGGGGTTGCCAGAGCCCGTGCCCCTTTGAACCACTCTTCCGTTCCCATGCCCTGTACGAAAAAAAAAAAAAAGAAGGAAGGGGAACAGTTTTTTCTTGATCACAATCGGCCGGAGGCGGACACCACGTAGTCCCGTCGTCGTTTCCTGAAAGAAAAAAAAAGGGAAAGAAAGGGGGGGAAGGAAGGAGTGGCACCCAGCGCGCCAGCAGTCTTATTCAGTTCCGCGAAGATAGAAAAAAAAGAAAAGGTTAAAGGCCAACTCCAACTCCCACGCGGTTTACCGACCTTCTTTCCCCCCCACCCGGAAGGGGGGGAAAAAAAAGAGGGAGGAAAAAAAAAGAGAAAATCTGCCCGGAACGAAGAGGAACGAGCTCAGCTGTATGTTTTCCCACACTCCTCCCACCTCCCCATGAGGGGGAAAGGGGGGAAAAAGAAAGGAAGGGGGAAAGGAAAGCACCCCCGGCACCTTTCCTCTCTACAAGGTCCCTCCCCCTTCGTCTTCCTCAGGGGAAAAAAAAAAAAAAAAAAAGGGGGGAAAAGAAGAGAGAGGGAAGAAGCTTCCAGGCAGGGGCCGCCCACGGCCTGCTCCTCGCTGCGGCCACCTCCCCAGGAGGAAAAGAGCGCACTCCAGCTCACCCAGCCCTCGCCCCCTGGTTACCTCGGTGGGGGGAAAAAAAAAAAAGAAAAAGGGGGGGGGAAAAAAAGGGGGGGGGGGAAGAAAAACCCCCGCCCCCTGGAGGTGTTCCACCGTACCTTTTCCAAGAGGAAAGGGAAAGAAGAAAGAAAAAGGGAAAAAAAAAAAGCAATGGAGCCACAATTCGAACAGCTTCAGCACCCTCCTGTTCCGAAAAAAAAAAAAAGAAAAAAGGAAAAGGGTTCCCTTCTTTCTTGAAAAAAGAAAAAGAAAAGAAAGACACAGGGCAATGGGCTGAATCCTCCGTCCCGAGAATTTTTTTTTTTTACTTTCTGTTCTAACGAAAGCCGACGGCGACCTGGTAACTGCGATTAGCCTGTGCGCCCCCCTCTAAGAGAAAAGGGGAGAAGGGGGGAAGGGGGAAAAAAAGAGGGGGTCGGGCCGGAACCCATACGAATCAAGGCCAGTAAGCCGCCTGAAAATGGTTCCAGCAAAACCAGCGAGAGGGGGGGGGGGGCAGCAGGCGGGGGCCACCCTGTTTTCGCCGCAACGGGGGAGGGGGAGAAAAGGGGGAAGAAGAGGAAAGATGGCCCGCCTTTGGTGGTTTGGGGATGTCCACCTAGTAGACATGGCCGGCCGGGACGGTTAACAGCCCTGCGCGGAGACTCCTTCCTGAAGCCCTCACCCAGAAAGAAAAAAAAGGGGAGGAAAAGAAAAGAAAAAAAAAAAAAAAGGAGAGGGGAACGAGAGGATCCCGGTGCTGGGTTTAGCCTTCATGCCGATCTCCTCGCAGTCTTTTTACGTCCCGAAAAAAGAAAAAAAAAAGAGAAAAAGGGGGAAAAAAAAAAAAAAAAAAAAGGCGGGCAAGCGGCCGGTCTAGCAATTCCCTTCCGTTCGCGACAGGGTGGCCCCCTCCAGTCGCCAAGAGGGTGGGGGGGGGAGGGGGGGGAAGGGAAGGGAAGGAGGGGAAGGGAAGGGGTGAGGAGGGGTTCCGGCAGAAAGCCGGTCGGCCACTGCCAGGCTGATTGAAAGCTTTGTTGCGCACACGTGCTTCATCTCCGTTTTACCAGGGAAGGGGGGGAAAAAGGGAAAAAAGGAAGGGAGGAAAAGATGAGAAGGAAAAAAAACGGAAGGAGGGGGGGAGAGGGGGAAGCGGGGTGTCGGACCGGCGGGTGCTGAATCTGGTTCGCTTGTGTCTTCCATTCTTTAATTGATGGAAAAAAAAAAAAAGGGAACGGAAAAAAAAAGAGGGAGGGGGAAAACGAAGGAGGGGTGAGATCCCCCGCTGCTGAGCCACCATTACCCCGCACGTTCTTTACACCTAAGTTCACCTTGCCCCGCGGGAAGGGAAAAGGGAAAAGAAATGACACGACGACGGCGTGGGTTGCTGTGGCCCGCATCGCTTTGCCGCATTCCTTTTCTTTCCAAAGGGGAGGAAAGGGGGGAAAAAGGGGGAGGGGGGAAAGAGGATGGGATGAGCTGCACCCGGAGAAGACGAGGTCGTTGGACCCTCATATAAAGGCCTTGATTCCCTTTACTTAAGAAAAAGAAAGAAGGGGAAAGAAAGGAAAAAATGGGAGGGGGGGGGGGAGGATGTGGGAAAAAGAATCGTATCTTTCCCGCTACACCTTGCACCCTCGTTTTCCCCAGGGAAGGGCAAAAAAGGGAAAGAAAGAAAAAGGAAGGAAAAGAAAAAGGGTAGTAAAAGACGTGGGAGTGAAGGACAATCCGCGATGTTATCTGCGGACCTACTCCTCCCTTTGCTCGAGGGGGAGGGGGAAAAAAAGGAAAAAAAGGGGGAAAAAAAAAGAAGGGAGGGGAAGGGGGGGGGAAAAGGGAGGAAAAGACACGGACGGACTACTGGTGTTCCGCCTCCTCCCTCCTTGAATGGATCAAGAAAACTGGGGCCGGAATCTCTTTCTGTTCAGGTAAGGAGGGAGAGGGGGAAAAAAAAGGAAAAAAGGGAAGAAAGGAGGAAGGGGGTGGGGAACGTAAGCCTATCCGAAGGCAGCGAACCATGCCAAGAAGAAATCATCGTAAGGCCGTTAATGCGGTGAAAAACCGCACTTACTTATTGAAAAAGGGGGGAGGGGAAAAAGGAAAAAAAGGAAAGGAGAAAATGATAAAAATTGGGCGAACCAGGGCCAGGAACGGGCAGGTTCAGTGCCGTACATCGAGCTGTTACTACTCCGTAGGGAAAAAAAAAAAAAAAGGGGAAGGGGGAAGAAAAAAGGGGAAAAAAAAGGGGGGAAACGAGGGGGAGGCCTCACGCCAGCGCGGACCCCTTCGTCTCCGCCCAGACGTTGATGCTTTGGCCAACTGTCTTTTAAAGGAAAAAAAGGGAAGGGAGAAGGGGGAAAAAGAGGGAAAAAAGAAGGGGGGGGGGAGAGCGGATACGGCCCCCTGATCCCAGGGACGCCCGCGGTGATCAGCCCTGTACAAGGCCTGAAGCGTCCTTCCTTAGAAAAAAGGGGGGGGGGGAGAAGAGCGGAACAACCCCTAAACTGACGCCGAGCCGCGGAGATCACCGTTCCTCTATCACCTCTTTCGAAAGAGAAGGGGAAAAAAACAAAAAGAAAAAAAAGAGGAGGGAAGAAGGAAGAAAAAAAAAAAAAGGGGGGGAGGGTTTGCCCTGTGCCCGCCCCGTTCCTCCTCTTTTCATTATAAAAAGAAAGGAAAAAAAAAAAGGGGGAAAAGAGAGAGAGAAGAGAGGACAGACCGCACGTCGGCCCCGAAAGTTACCTTCCTTAGCAGGGCGCCCAGCCCGGAATCGTATGGCCTCTCAAGTGCTGGCCTATCGTCTTGAGCCGGAGGGAAAAAAGGGGGGGGAAAGGGGGGGGGGGGGAAAGGGAAAAAAAAAAAGGGGGGTGGAAAAAAAGGGGGGATAGTAGGAGGGAAAAGAAGGCGGCGGGCGGGCCGATCTGACTTCCCCACGTGGTCTGTTTCAATGTGCAGCTATTATCTTCTCATCGGCAAAAGAGGGGGGGGGGGGGGGGAAAAAAAAAAAAAAAAGAGGAAAGAAAAAAAGAAAAAAGAAGGAGAAAAATTATAACCACCTCCGCTTCGATCACCAATCTTCATCCTTTCCTTTTGGGGAGAAAGGAAAGGAAAAAGGAGGGGGGGGGGAAAGGGGGGGAAGGCGAGAACACTGGGCAGGTTTCTCGCCCGGCCGGTAGTAACAACGGCTTCCCGCCCCGGTGTTGATGTCTCCCAGCATTTGGAGGGGAAAAAGAAAAGGAGAAGGGAGGGAAAGGCACAAGATGATAAGAAATAAAACGCGACAAGCCACTCCCAATCTTCTGCCATTTCGGGAAAGGGGAAGGAAAAGGGGAAAGGGGGGCGGGGAAGGAAAGAAAGAGGGGCCAACGGCGCCAACACCCGTATAGCTGCCCTCGCCACTTACCATTTTGATCTCCATTTTCATCCCTCGTGCCTTCAAGAGAAAAAAGGAAAGGAAAAGGGAAAAAGGGGGGAGGGAAAGAGAGGGGGGAAAAGGGACAAAAGCCCGAACAGCAAACTGCGCTCTTGTCCGTATATATTTCAGGTCTCTGTTACTTTTCGTTACTGAAAGGGGGAAAAGGAGAAAGGAAATAGAGGGGGAGGAAAGGATGAAAGCGACAACGTCCCGTCAGCCCGAACCGGATGGGAACATCCGCCCCGTTCCCACGAAGAACTTATCAGACGTTTTTTAGAGAGAAAAAAAAAGGAAAAAAGGGAAAAAAAAAGAAGGGAGAGAGACGAGAGGACGTAAACCGATCTCGCGCAGTTGCCCCTGACCAGCCCGACCCATCCATTTCTTCATATCCTACCTTGCCAGCGCAGGAAGAAGAAAAAAAAAAAAAAAAAAGGGAGGGAAAGGGGAAAAGGGAAAAAAAGAAAAGAGCAGATCCTGGAAGAATCGTGCCGCGTCCGGGTTAA
>Ga0179593_1711231_pt1 | contig 13031 bp, 15 predicted proteins | sample CZODoug2_1_08_16_FD_185931 | JGI IMG/M metagenome (GOLD analysis project Ga0179593, IMG submission 185931) | Vadose zone soil fungal communities from Angelo Coast Range Reserve, California, USA - CZODoug2_1_08_16fungal (PacBio error correction) | ecosystem: Environmental > Terrestrial > Soil >...
GTGGGGTGGGAAAAATATCTCTAAAACGAAAAGGGTAAGGGGGGTGAACCGGTGGGAGACGGGTTCCAGCTACAGTACAGTATTTTTAGAGGGGATTGGCAATAGTTAAAAAAATGAAAAAGGTTGAGCAGGGGGGGGAAGGTATCTCCTTCTTAGAAACCAGGGGGACGGGTGGGTCAGGAAGAAAAGAGGGGAGGGAGGCAGGAAGGCGCTTGGCAGTTTTTGCCCCCGGGGTAGCATCCGTCCTTTGGGGAGGGATAGCGGAGGTAGGACCAACAACAGCAATGGCGACTTACCTCTATTATGATGAAAGAACGCTTCAAATAGGCTTTACCTGGGTAAGAATTGGGGAGGAATGTTGGCAGGTTTGATTTTTATGGCATGGGGGGTGGGTTTAGGAAAAAGAAGAAAGGTCTCTCCCAGGGACCTCAGCCCGGAGGACTGAGGAGCACCGAGCAGGGGGGGAACTTAATATGAAGGGGAGGAAAAAGACCCGAAAAGTGCGGAAGCTCATTTTACGAATAGCAGACGGGCCCTGGCTGCAGCTGACCTATCCAACGAGCCGAAGTACAAAATATTATGCCTGAAAAAAAAAGTCGAGCCTCGAATTGGGATCGGGTAAAAAGAGCTGTGGGGAGGGCGTGCAAAAAAAAAGAAAAAAAGCTATCCGATGCCGCACCAACGGTCGGGATGCAGTCCTGCAAAGTGATGGGGAAAAAAAACGGGAAAACCGCCTTTGAAAAGAAATTAATTCACGCTTCCCAAATGCCACTGACTCGCCTGCCCCAGGGAGACAGTTTGAAAAAAAAGGGGGGGGGGGGGGGGGGGGGGCCACTTGAACAGAGGGAGGCGGGACCTCTTGGCATACCTACACGCAAAGAAACGTTAACGTCCGCCCACGTGTGCCATCATTCACGGTTTTAGGGGATTCTTACTAATGCGATGAAGGGGGAAGCCAGAATTGACTTGAACTCGGAACCAGCGCAAAAGGAGTGCACAGAAAAAAGTCCCAGAATTCACTGCGCGCTGCTGAACGGGACCGGTTGAGACTTTACGAGTGAGTAATAAGTGGGTGGGGGGACCTTGGGGGCACAACGGAAGATGAGGTCGGAAATAAAAAGGGGGAAATGTTGCAGCGGACATCAAAGGTCCCGTCCCCGCAGTGTGGAGAGGAATAAAAAATAAACTCGGTGGAGAAAATTGGAAACAGGGACTAAAGAACAGTGAAAGTCGGCCGGGGGGGAAGGTGGTTGGAACCTGAACTGTTGAAGGTTAAGTGGCCGGAATACTAAAAGTGGCCCGTTTAAGAATAATGACAAGGTGATAATTCCTTATGGATAGTGTCCCGGGGGAAAAGAAAAGTTTTACCGGAGACAAAAAAATTCGCCGACCGGAACAAATGAATTTTTTCGGGGGGAAAGAATGAATAGATTGCGAACGGGGGGGGGGGGTCAGCTTGTCTAGGGGGAAAGGGAACAAAAAAAAAAAAACAAAACCAAAGGCTAGTCTCCCAGGGGGGATAAAGAAAAACAAGGGAATTTCAGGGGATCCGGGGGGGGGAGAAGAATTTTAGCCCGCATTGCTGCAGCAACTAACATCAATTTAGGGGGCGAAAATGAACGTTCCCAAAGGGGCATTGGGGGAGGGAGATTCGAAAGCCGTGTCAATCCACCAAGAAACTGTCCATAATCGAAAAAAAGAGGGGAGGGAGTAAAAACCAAGGGGAAGAACAAACGGGAGGACCCAGTTACAAAAATGAAAGTGGGCTTTTGGGCCAGGATCTAGCGTGAAGAGAGACGATTACATGAATTGTGAGAACGTCAACCGAGGGAAAGGGTCCATTCGGCCATCCAAGTTCCCGTAAATAAGATGAGGAATCGAGACAATATGACTGCAGTCAATTGGGTAAACGAGGAAAGAGAAAAGCAGGAAGCGTACTAGGGAAAGGGAGGGAAGGGTACTGAGTTACCGTTGCCGGGGTGTTGGTCTAGAGGTATTTTGACCCACTCTGGGGGAAAAAACCCTGGAAAAAGGTGCAGAGGGATCCAAGGTTTTGTGACCCTTATCGAGCGAACATGATTGGAATAGTGGAAATTGGGGCAGAGGTAGAAAAATTAACGGGGGAAGAGGGGGGTAAAGGGAGCATTGAAAGGGGGGGTCAAAAAAAAAAGTTAAAGCCACGTCGCCGCCCATTCGAGAGAACCCCTCCTTTAAGGAAAAGTGAACGGGCTGTGTAAAGAACTCAAAATCGTCAGTTCTGGGTTTGGTTTGGTAAACGGCAATTAGTCCTCGTTCGCAAAGCGGGAAGAGAAGAGGACATGGCCGTCGCAGCGAAGGTCCCAGGGGAGCCTGGGTGAGGGGATAACGAATTCAGACGCGATTCTCGAAAGGAGGGAAAAATGGGACAGAAGAAAGTGTCAATGTGAGATGGCTCAGATCAGGAATGAAATTGCGGACGAGGGCGGACGTTTGTCCAGACGGTCAAGGCCAAGAAACATAAAAAGAAAATAAGGTTACATAAAAAAAAGGAAAGGGGGAACTTTCTCCGTATATCAAACACACGCGGCGGTCAACAGTAGGTTGTTGGGTCGAAAGGGAAAAGAGTAATGGTAAAATCCGAATATTCTCGGTATGAAATGTAGGGAAAAGGGCTAATTCCGCTGGAGAGAGAAAAAACAACAAAGGAGGAGAAGATATCTTTCGGGGGGAGAGGAGGTACGTTAAAGTGGAGAAGAAAAAGACGGCGGGGTGAATCCTTTGAGGGGACTTAAAGGGGGACGTCAGGCGGGGGGGAGGAAGGAACGGTCGCCGTCGAAGGGTTTGTATGATTTCAAGAGAGCTTTTAGGGGGGGTTTGGGGGGGACGATATGGCTGGAAAGAGAAAGGCTGAAAAAGAAAGCTGCGGGAAAACTGAGAAGAAAGCTCATGAAAACACCGCAGGGCGGACCACATTTGAGAAGCGGGAAAAATTCGCCGCGATGATAGCGGTACGACACAGGCACATCTAAAGGGACTGCGGGATGGGAACGACAAGAAAACAAGGGACACCTGGGATAACGAGGCGGGAGAAAACAAAAAAACTAAAAATGACGATTGGTTGGGGCAGGTTCAACATCTGGAAGGAATCAAGAAGTCAGGACGCTGGACTATTGCGGGAAAGAAAGAACTTCAGGGGGGGGGAAGGGGAAACAACTTCTTCCGAAGGAAAAAAAAATCCAGTGTTATCCGAAAAAAGGAGGTTTTCTACCTGATCCCACATAAGAAGGAAAGGTAGAGGGGCTCTGAAACGTAAACGCATCTCCTGGACGCGGATGAAACTACTGGGAAAGGGGGAAGTATTGAAACAGTGGTTCACAAGAGTAAAACGTCACAAAGGAGGGGGGCTCGCAGGAAAAAGAAACCGACACTAGTACCTTCATCGTCAGCTTGCAAACTATTCAAATTCCCCACGAGGAGGGGAAAATGGATACAGAGGTAGATTCTAACTATTGAGAATAACGAGGGGGCGTGACTCTGAAGAGATGGCGGCGAAGGTAACAACTCCATGGGGAGGGAGGAGAGGCAGCAAACGAGATCGGGACCACCAAGAACTGTGATGACGAAGGGATCATTGGAAGGGAGTGAAAACGTGGATCAATCCATACTTTGACTGGACAGCTTTAGGTGTCGATTACAAAAGAGGGAGGAGATAAGAAGAAAATTGGAAACGAGAGGCCATTAGCAATACAGAAAGGGGGGAGTGCGCAGCACGGAAGCGGCTAACCTTCAGCGCAATGGGGTCATTACTACCGTGAAAAAAAGAGAAAGGGTGAGGGTGAATTCAGGGAGCAAAAAAAAAAGTGGGGGGAGGAAAGAAAAAAAACGCAACTCTAAGAACTGATTCGCACTTTCAGGGCATCACAGGGCTGTGGGTTACAGGCGAAATGTGACTGGAGATGATTAACCCTTTCGAACAATCCGAACAGAGTCAATGGGGGAGGGGTAAAAGAAGCACAAGGGCAAAGGGGGGAACAGTTGGTCGAGGATTCCAGGGAAACAAACCTGCAAAAAAAAGAAGAAAACTTTTTATGAAGGGATCAGTCCCGTACCTCTCGCCAGACTGAAAGAAAGGAAAAACAAGCGGGCCGGGACCTTGAGGGTGACCGCTGCAACGACAAATTTGGGGGAGGGAGTCAAGAAGGGGGGAAGGGCCAACGGAATGATTATTAACGTCTAAAAAGCCTTTAAAAGGGAATCAAAGCGTCAGTGGAGGGACCAGGGAAGTGGAAGAAGTTGGGTGAGGTCTTTCTAAGGAAGGAAGAATCAATGGCTTTCCAACGTCCCAGCTAATAATTATCCATACCTTGAATTAGGGGGGAAACCGGCGACGTCCCGTGCACCATGGGAGGACGGAGTGGGGGGGGTTCCGGGGGGAAGATGTCAAGGCCATTCCATGGGAAAAGTCCAAAAGGGGGGTGGGGGGGAAAACAAGTCAGGCTCGATTGGCCTGGGTTGGCAGACGTAATGGGGAAATATTCAAACTAGTCACATTTCAAGATGATGCACTGAGATGAAAGATAAGGTTTTCTGACGGGTCGTCGTGTGTGGGTCCGGGGGGGAAGGGTCAAAGGCTGGTGGGTGGAAAAAAGAAAAAAATCTTGTCCTCCAAGGTCGATCCTGATATTTAAGGGGTAAAATCATCAGAATGTAGGACGGAGTCAGGGCAAAGTGAAACGACATCCATCAATGTCGCTAGCCAGAGAGAAGCAATTTCGAGTGTTGCAGGGGAAAAGCGGCTAGTGGGGGGGAACAACGGGGGAGGGGGGACATAATCCTTCCTCAAGGGGGGACGAGGTGCTAGAGATCCTTCGCTGTGAAGTAAGAAATCCCGGGAAGGAAAAAATAAAAAATGAAAAAATATGACAACAACCTGATCATCAAGTGAAACTGGGAACGTGAAGAGGGCCTGAAGCGGGGGGGGAAGAGAAGGACGGCAAATGTTGGTGGGTGGGGGCGAAACAAACAAACAAAGGGGGGTGGGGGGGGGGGGGGGAAATGAGGGGTCGCAGTTGAGCCCGCAACGGTAATTTTAGGAACACTGTTCAAAGAGTCAATCAAAAAAGGAGAGACACTGCTGATAAAGGCATTCGGTTTCTTGAGAGACTGGCAACCGGGCCAGGAAAAAAAGGAATGGGATGGGGGGCTTCTTTGAAAAAAACGACCTAAAAAAAAAAGGAAAAGGGACGGGATGAACTGGGGAGAACACACCGTGTCAACAACACGGCCAAACGAGCTTGAGCGCTCTTTCAACAAAGGGAGAGACCAAAAAAAAAACGGAGAGAAGAGAGTGGGTTGGAAAGAAGCGGAACGAGCAAGTGAAGGGGGTGGAAAAAGGGGGGGGTTTCAAAAAAAAGTGCGGCGCATGAGCCCGTATTGGGGGTAATGCGTCAAGAGGAAAAAAACGGACCAAAGCAGGGGAGAGCCGGTTGTAAGAGATTGAGAGAAAGAACCAGGAAGGCCGGTGTTAAGGAAGAATGTGGTAGAAGAAAGGAAAAGTGTCCCTTAGAGGTTGGCCCGGGTAATCGAATCCAATGGGTGGGCAAAAAAAAAAAAGGACAGAAAAGCTTCGTGGTAAGCAAAATATGAGAAAGAGTGGAATCGAGGAGAAAAGGGCAAGGGAGAGGGAAAAGGGAGGGTCCTGTGTGGAGTGGATTTGGGTTTGTTCAAGGGGTTATTGGCTGGGGAGGAAGGGGGGTGAGGCGGGTCCCCGACGATTAGGACTATCGTAAAAGCCCCGGGGGAAAATAATCGCACCAGAACGTCGGGTGACGGTAAAGAAACAAGGGTACCAAAAAGGAAAGGGGGGGGGGAGAGCTTCTGACGATAGACGAATCTTTGAGGAGAGAGTTAAAAAGGGGAATCTTCAACTTCAAGGGAAAAAAGGGGCGTCACTGGCAAACTGGCTGAACCTGGTGAATACCATATTTTGGGGGGGAGTGAGGGTTACCAGACAGGCAAATCCAAATGGAAAACAAAAAATCGGAGAGGCACCTAGAAGAGGGAAAAAGAGTCAGCGACAGTGATACAGCTTTGACCTGTTCGACAATTCCGAAAAGGGGGGAGAGGGCATCGAATGCACGTCTTCCTGAAATTGCCTCAAAAAGGGAACGTTAACGACTTGGGGGTTGGCAGTCCTCGGAGGAGAATTTACAATCATCAGGGGGGGGAAAAGAAAGAAAGAATAGGCTAAACGGGGAAAAGTCTCAAGGGGAAAATTGCACGGGAAGGGGGGGAGAAAACGCCTTCAGAAGTTGGCAGCCGGGGGTGCTAGTATTTGAAAATCTAACAAAAAGTAAAGCTGAACACACTTCGCAAAACTCAAACGAAAAAGACTTTTACAGGCTGGCGAAGGGTAAGAAAAAGGGATCATCTTTGTAAAAGAAGCTGAACGGTCACACACGGGGGCCAGGGGGGGAAAAGCGTGAAAGGAGAAACTCAAGAAGGGGGGGCTGGGAGGACTAACCGTTTGAGTCCACAAAAAGGTAGAAAAAAGGGCATAAAATAAGAAAGGAGGCGGGGAAGGAAGTTGGGAGTGTTGAAGGAAGAGAATGTCGAAAAGGGAAAGAAAAATAAGTTGTGATTTACGACGCTCTTGCTCTTGGTTCGGAAGCCGGAATGTAAACGAACCCGAAAACAAATCTTGGAACAGGGAATAGGTGCAATGGAATAAGAGGAAGGGTATTGGCAATGGCGTTTCTTACCAAAAAGAAAAAACCCCGGGAGAAAAGGGGGGGGGGGATACAAAAATTGGAAACAAAAATTGAAAGGAGAAATGTTCAAAAAGGGAGGTCATGGACTTGGGGTTTGTGAATGTTAGCACTCCACTGAAAAAGGGATCACGGATCTTCGGATCGTGGAAGCAGAGGTATCGGGGAAAAAAAAGGGGAAGGTTCTTATTCTTATCTCGGCCCATGGGTCAAGAGAACAAGGAGCGTACTAAAAGCAAGAGGGGGGTTTCCAGGGGGAGGCCAACCCGGGAAACCCATTTGGCTTTACCGGAGAAACGTGTGTGGCGTTGTTTCCCTAAGGAGTCGCGGTTTAGAGGAAATGGGTAAAAAGGAGTGTGGAAATTCTTGGTAAGGAATAAATGAAGGTCCATTCTTGTCAAAGAATAGAGCCTCGCAGTGGGAAAAAAAAAAAGATCGAAGTATTAAAGAAAAAGGGGAAGCAAGAACCGGGTAGAAGAAAGAGGGGCATCGGGAAGGAGGGTGTCCGTTCGCCGTACTGATTCCAAAAGGGGAAACTTTTTAGGGAGGAGGTTGACCCAAGCTGTCTTGAAAATGCCAGAACTGTGGGCGAATAAAAAGTCTGTTTCATTAAACCGGGTGGGTCAATGGTGTTGGAATAGAAAAATATATTTCACATACAAAAGGAATACTTGAACATGAAAGGGGGAAAAAATTTCATGCGGAGTCAGGGCTCGTCGAGTAGGGTTTGGAAACCTCCCCAATGAAGTTCCAGGAGTCCCCCGGTATAAACAGAAGAAAAGGACCGGGGGTTTAAAGGGCTGCTCCAACCAATCGTCATGGTGGTGGGGGTTGTTTGGAACGGATAAACTTCTCGGAAAGGAAATTTGGGGAAGGAAAAAGGGAAAAGGGAACTTTTGGCTTCTGTGGAATGGGGGGTCGTAACCTCTATACAAACAGGAGAGGGGGGACGAAGTTAAGCTTCAAAGTCCCAGAGGGGGGTTGTCATAGGGGGTCAAAGGTTCTCGGCGAAGGGAAAAACTGGGAAGATGGCAGGGCTACGGCGGCCAGTCAATAGAATCAACAAAAAAAAAGAGGGAGTTGAAAGGAATAAAAACACTTTGAAGACTGCGGGAACCTTAAGAAAAACCAAAAGGCGGAAAAGGGAGTTGGAACGCAAACCAGGAAAAGGACGCCAGGCAACTCGCAGGATGGAGGAACTTATGCAAATTGAGTCGAAAAGAAATTCCACGCATCTCTAAGCAACAAAAAACAAAAGAGGAAAATAGAGGAGGGAGAAGGGGGGCGCAGTCGACTGCCGTTGACCTCGAGCCCTCTGAGTTTAATACTGGGGAGGGGGTGAGGTAAAAAAAAAAAAAATGGGAGGTGGGACTCGTGGGGGGGGTCTGTATCGGTCGTGCTTCAACTGGAGTGTGGGGTTAGGAAAAAAATACGACTTGGGGAGGGGGGGGGGGAAAGGGTTGGGCGGATGGGGAACAGGAAGGAAGTCAAAGTAGAAAAGAAAGAGGGAAAGAACTTCTGCCACGGAGCCACTCCGAAAAATAAAACACAAACTCCGGAGAAAAGGGGAAGGAAAGAAGACTTCGCACTAAGATATCTAGGGGAGGGACAGACCCAAAAAACTCCAAAGAAAGAGGGATGAGAAACGGCCCTAACATCGTCGACGCTGCGAAAGACCAGCAGGGACCAGCAAATGGATTGGTTGGGCAAGGCCGAAAGGAAAGGGAACTTATTCCGGGGGGAGGGGGCGCCTCCAATGGCGGGACAGTGGACATTTCCCGGTGGGTTTTTGGTAAGGGAAACAACTTAGGAAAAGGAGGATCAAAGTGGGATGAAAATAATTTGGGTAAAAAACAAGGAGTCAGGAATTTTTACAATAGATGGCGCGGCGCCAATCCGTGAGAAACCGGAAAACCCGGAGGTCTCTATATGGAAGAGGGGGGTTCAACGAGACAAAACTAATGGAACGGGGGAAAGGAACAGCCTGGCCTTAAGATCATAGGGGAGAAAGGAGCCTGCACTACGCTGTGAGCAATTGGATGACTCGATTAGTAGGCCTCTACTGGGAGACTTACGGGGAAGAAAGGGAGAATCGAGGAGGAGGAAGGGGGTTAACATGATTGTAAAAAAGGCGGGAGAGAGTCAAGATCTGAAAAGGACATTTTCTCATTAACCATCACTGGTGGGCTGGTCGGGGGTAAACTTGGGGGGGGAAAGACCATCAAGGATGGACGCTTTACTGTGCAAGGCAATGGGGAAGTCTAAGGAAGTAAATGCGGGAATCTTGGAGTCCGCCCAGGGCGGGGGGATCCCGTACTTTATGGTTAAGGGGGGAGAAGAACAAAGACTGCGGGATTAAAAACTCAGGAGCCAAAAAAAGGTAGAAACCGAAAAATTGGGGAAGGGGGGTGGATTTTCGGTATCCGACAATGGACATTCTTTCGGGGTAAAAGGAACGAGGCAGAAAAAAAAGGACAGCTTCGGGATCACCGGGGGGACTGGCTTAAAGTCGGCGAGGTTGGCGGTGAGTAATTCGGGTTAACCCGTGGCGCTAATCAAACAGAGAAAGGAAAAGGAACATCAATAAAGGAAAAAGAGGAAAAGGGGACTTAGGAAAAAAAACCACCAAGAAGAAGAACAGAAACTTTTCTTACGTTCGGTCCCGGTTGTTAAAAAGTGCTCAATAAAAAAGGATCAAAAAACTGCGGGGCGGACCTTTGGTAGAAGGGGAAAAAGAACCTTTACTATAAGCGGGGGGAGGGAAAACAGGTATCAGATGGGGGGGACATCCCGGTCACGTCAAAGACGCATTCTTCTGGACGCGGAGAGGGGGGAAATTGGCATCGGGCTGAGAAGGGGAAAAAACTTGAGACAAAACATTACAAGGGGGGGGCTCCATAAAGGGGAGGGAAAGGGGGGAAAACGGCGGACGTTCCAAGGGGAAAAGGGTGCTAGTCGGGGTTATTAATTTCAATGTCATGCAGGGCCAGAAAGGGGATTCAGGTTAAAATTCGCAAGGGGGGATCAGAGGGCAGGGGGCTAAGAAAAAAAGGAATGCAGACTAAAAAAGAGAACGAGCGCACGTTCAAAGCCATTCCTGCGCTTGAAACTAAGTAATTCAGACAATGAGAGAGATGGGGAAGTGGCTACGGCTGAAACGCACCATTCGGTAATCGAAAGGGGGAACCTAATTGTTCGTCAAGCCAGACTTTACTAGTGGGGAGGGAAACTAACAGAGGGGAGAAGCGTCGCGAAACCATGGGGAGCTTTAAAGAAGGGATTGAAGAAAAAAGGGATGTGAATCCTCAAGGACCGGGTCTGACAGTCCGTGGGGATAGAGTGACTCTTTACCGGTCAAGAAACGAGAGGAAAAAGAGGGAACCCAAACAGAAACAAAAAAAACGGTTTCAATTGGCGCGGAAAGGTGCAGGTAAGTTGAAAAAAGAACGCTGTCACGCTCAGGAAGGTTGCTTGTCGACCCGTCTTAGTTAGCCCGCCCCCGGAAGGAGAACAAGGAAACCTCCTTGGGGAAGAGGGCGGAGACAAAAACTCACACGATCGGGGGGATGGGTCCAAAAAACACAAGCCAGCTCAAAAAGGGAGGGGGGGCGCTTGGACTCTGAGGACCGCAAAAATACGGCTACGGGCGATGGAGCACTTGGGGGGTAAACACCAAAAGGGAAAAAAAAGCAAAGCGTTATTTCCAAAAAAAAGAAAAATATAGAGAAAAAAAGGAAGATGGGGGGGGGGGGGGGGGAAAAAGCTCACTCTCCGTTGGTCAGGTTGTACGCCGGGGGGGTCTAAAATTGCTCACCCGTCAAAGTAAAGGGGAGGGGGGGGGGGGTGGCAGGGTGAGGCGCTGAAAAAGAACAGAGCAAGTTTCTGGTTGGGGGATCGAGGAGGGGAAGAGGGGGGGGGAAAAGAAAAGCCTGTCCCGTGTTGAATCCGCCATGGTGGGCAAGAAAAGAAAAATGGGGGAAAGTGGGTAAGGGTAAACACCGGGACCCAAACTTGGGGAGGGGAGAAACTCAAGGAGGGTCAAAAAATCAGAAGAAAAGCAGTTAACCGATATGATATTAAAAACGCAAGTCCGGAAATTGATTTCCTAATGTGTTGTGGTCAAGAATTGGGTTTTTCAAAAAAGGGGTGAACGAGAAGAGGGAGGGGATTGTCCAAGGAGAACCTCCTCACCACGGACTCGTCAAAGCCAGATTAGACCTAAAAGGGGGGAAAAGGACTCAAGCTCGCTTTTACAGACAGCACAAGGGGGGAATAAGGGGGAATGTAATCGAAAAAAAAGCAAAAGGGGGTTCCTGAACGCTAAAAAGGGAAAGAGGTAACGATGGGCTTGACAAAGTCGCAGGCTCCCTTCGAGGGACAAAAAGAGGGGGGGAGATCCCAGCAACAGTCACATCTATATCAGGGGGGAACCGCCATATCGGAGCAGAGGGCCTACATTGCTTTAAGGATTCCTTTTATTAGCAGGAAAAAGGAGGAAGGATCATCCCGGAATTCAAGAACAAAGGGGAGGGAGTGGGTAAAATTGAAGAGGGGGGAAGGGGAAAGAGGATTTCATTAAAGAGACACACCACACATGAAACTGAAGGAGAACTTTTTTTTCCACAAAAGAAGGGGAGGGGAACGGGCGTTGGGGGTCCGCCAGGATATGAGGTGGAAAAAAATTCAGGGAAAGAGGAAAAAACGAACTGCTCACTCTCGTCCATGAATTCACTACGGGCGGACGTTCCCCTTGGAGGGATGGTCAACTGATATGTGTAAATCCTCCGAGGGAGGCAAAATTCAAGAAGTTGTAAATTGGAGGGGAAAGCGACATCAAAGGGTCCGGCACCGCCGTGGTAGGTTCGTAGAAAACGAGAACCAAAGGAAAAAAGACTACCGAGAATAATAACTGTCTGCTGTGGGGGCCTGGCCGGGGGTTAGGGGGGGCTACTCCAACGTGGGGGAAAGTCGGTTTCATCGACACGATGTTTTAAGAGGGGAAGAGGGGCTCGTCAGATCAAGGAGAATTTTCAAAGAATTCTAACACAAAACTTAGCGACCAGGGAAACCCGCGTCGGGGGGGGGAAGTCTCAAAGAGAGGGGGGCACGAGCGGGGACGTAAAAGACAAAAGCTTCGGAGTAGGAAAAGGGGGGTTCTAAACCAAGGAAAATTGACCACTGGGACGGGGGGGGGAAGGTCACGAGCCTGTGTGTGGCGCACTGTTAGCCCGCCGTCCAGGTGCGGCAAAAACTAACATCACGTCTTGAGGGGGGGGGAAAGAAAGGGATGCGTCAAGCTTAAGAGTGGGGTGGTGGGGAGGAAAATCTAAAAAACCGGTGGGGTAGAAGGCCAAATCTGTCCATCATTCAGCTGGAGTGATTCAACCGCCCGAAAAGCCCACAAATTTTTTACTGTCAAGGGGGAAGGGGAAAGAAAAAGGTGGCGGAAACTATCTGGGGGGGATAGTCCGGTCATACTGGACTAAAATTCGAAAAGGGGAAAAGTTTGAAATTAGTGTGTCCCTCGTCAAGTTCCCCAGTCAGCGAGTTAGGATAGAAAGAAAGCGAGTAAAAAGAGGGGTACTGCTGGGACTGCCGAAGTTTTAAGGGGGGACGGTCGGTCCTTGAATAATACACTGGGAAGGGGGGGCTTATGATTTGGAACCCTGGGTAAACCTCCTCCAGCTCAGTTCTTGTTGAACAGGAAACGGGGGAGCGTTTATCATGTCATAATGAGGAAAAAGAACGAGTAGAAAAACTTCACTGGTTCAATAAGGGTGCACCATGATCGCCGGGGACGTTGTTTGAAACAGAAACCGTGAAGAAAAACACCAAGCAAGAAAATGAAAAAGGTGACCCAAAAGAAAGGAAAGAACGTTACGCGAACTGGGACCTCCAACAGGAGGGCAGTGGCTGTTGTTTGTTGGGGGAAGAAAGGGGGGGGGGCCGGCTCTTCGAAGCGTCGGCTGATGGGAGGGAAGGGGTGCGAGATGGGGCGGGGGGGGGGACGACCGCTCGATCCAGGAGAAGGGAGTCAGTCGGAAATGAAAGAAGGTTTGAGGTTTAGGGAAAGGGGGCGGAATATGGCAGCCTAAAGGCGACGGGGGGAAGAAGTCGGACCAGATCGCAAGCAAAAAAAAACGCGTCTTTTTAAAGAAAAAGACACCTCCAGGGGAAGACACCTTATATAAACACAAAAAAGATCCCAACAGTTTTGTCACGCAAAAGCGCCTGGTCAACTCGAAATTGGAAAAAAAATTTAATCGGAAAGGAGGGGAGGCGAGC
>Ga0179593_1735364_pt1 | contig 13031 bp, 15 predicted proteins | sample CZODoug2_1_08_16_FD_185931 | JGI IMG/M metagenome (GOLD analysis project Ga0179593, IMG submission 185931) | Vadose zone soil fungal communities from Angelo Coast Range Reserve, California, USA - CZODoug2_1_08_16fungal (PacBio error correction) | ecosystem: Environmental > Terrestrial > Soil >...
GAAGGGTTGGACAAAAGTTGTCCGAAAAAAAAAGTTGACGCAGGCTCGAAGGAGCACTTGGCTTCCTGAGGAGAGGCGATAGGGGAGCAGACAGGCGCGCAAGATTCCGCAATCAAGAGGAAGAAGGAAAAAAGGATTTCAAGTTTGAAGAAATCACTTTTGACGGGAACGGGATCGTAGAAAAGCTATTTTTAGGGAAGGTCCTAAACAGATCGCGGCGAAAATTTCCACGTCTAGGGAGTCTGAAGAAGGTGAACAGTCATAAAGTGGGGGAATTGATTCTGAGCGCACGCGAGCGCCTCAAAGGGGGGACTGGGGGCTTGAATCTGAAGCTTCGGGCATCGTGGCTGGGAGGGGAAAAAAGGAAAGGAGGGGGAAAAGGGAGGAACATTCCTTCCCATAAACGATAAAAAGGTATATCGTTTCAAGGATGCCATCCTGCCGCAGAAACCGAGGACCAGACGCCGCGTCGGCTTTGAAGGCACAGGAGGGGGGGCTTGGGAGATGCCGAGCTAAAAAAAAAAAGTTTTCCATGCTCGAAAAAAGGAAGGGCGGAGGATTCACAAAAAACAGAGGTCAGGAAGAAAAAAAAAAAAAAAAAAAAAAAAAAAAAAAAAAAAAAAAGAAACGGAAAGAGGTTATCTTTCGCACGAGGAAGAGGTAGGGATCGAGGTAATGGTACAAAGGAAATACACAGAAGGAAACGCAATGAAAAGCGCCATTTGTTCAGATCACGGGAGGCCATCTTCAAATCAGACTAAAAAGGACGGACGGATGAATCGGAAGGGTGAAATATCTAAGGGGAAGGAAGGTTGCTCCTTCGTCATGATCGGGAAGCCCAGGGGGATGTTGGGTGGGGAAGGACACCAGCTGGGGAGGAATGGGGATATAGAAAGAGAGCTTTATTACGGAAACTTCAAGCTACACCCAGCCACTTCTAGGAAGAAGGGGTCGAACTGTTGGGGTAAAATAAATTCTAGTCACAAATTGTGGAAGGGAGTCATCTTTTTCTAGGAATGGACGGGAATCTATGGTGGGGATCGGTCCGGGACGAATGTCGGGAAAAAAAGGTGAGCATAGCAATCTTAAGGGTTCGAAGTTCCTTCAGAGTGATTAATCTTCCTGAAAGGGAAGGTTTTCGAGACCGTTGAGGGAGGGGTGGGAGAAAAGATGTGGGGGAGGGGGGAAGAAATTAAGGCCACCTTATCGTGTTAGGGGGAGCTACACGTGTTCTCAAAGCGGATTGTTCCTTAAAAGATGGGCGATTCAACGGGAAAGTCGGGAGTTTGGATCTCGGACGCTGGCCGGTAAAAAGGCGTGAGATGTGTCAGAAAAAGAGCCTCGAATCGATTTGGGGGAAAAGCGGGGGTGGAAAAAGTCCGCCATTTAATGGGGACGAACCAAAGGAAGGGAAGGATCGGGTTAGGGGGGTTCTTCCTTATGTGAAGACCCGGGGGAATTAGTTATGGAAGGGCGAAATGAAATCTCTAAATGGAACAGAGAGATCTAAGGGTCTTCATCCCAAAGGGGAACGGGGAAATGGGATAATGAATGCAAAGATCACAAAGGAGAAAGACCCGCTTCTGAAGGAAGGATACAAAAACTCCCGCAATAGCGGCGCTGAAAAGAGGGCAGGGGCTAACGGTATAGAAGAGAGTGGGGAATATCTGTCCACACTTTCGCGTGAGGTGACCGCCGCAAGCCTGGGAGGGTCTTTAGGTAGGGAACAGAGCGGGGAAGAATAGTCAACGGAGAAAGATGGGGCCTATCTGATAAAGATGTCTATACCAATATTCAGCGCAGGGGCAGGACAAGAGGGGGGTACTGGCGGACGAAGAAAAAAGAGGAGCAATTCACGAAGAACATCTACGGAGGAATTGGAACTGGGCCGTTCAAGGGAGAACGCACAACCCGACGCGGGGTCTGCAACAGGAAACGGAAAGCAGGGGGGGAAGCATCTGGTTTCTCAAAATAAGAGATGTGAGCAAGGGAAAAGAGGTTCCATCGCAAAGTGTGGGAAAGGAGACTTGCAGAAATCTCTACTAGGGGATTAAAAGAGAGAGATTGTAATACGAAGAAAGATTTGCCTCCATCCGTAAAATGAGAGGGCTAGCACCTCGCAGGGAAGCAACACCGCGTCGCTCAAGCATTGGGGGAAGCTCTTCAGGGGGGGAGATATTCATCCCGATGATAGAACCTGGAACGCGCCAGTGAAAAGGAAGAAAACCCACTCCTTAGATTTTTCGGAGTGTTAGGGCGGTAGAAGCATGCCGGAAAAAAAGGAAAAAGGCGTCCTTCCTAGAATTTTTCTCGCAGCAAGGGTGGAGACATTCTCAAGAGAAACCTGCATGCGTTCTTCGTTGAAGAGGCCCTCAGCTCTAAGGGGGTTCCGCCCGACAAAAAGAGCGCCAACTGCGGACATACCCCCAATCACGCAGAAAGTGTTGGAGACCCACTCAGAGCCGCAAAAGGGAGGCATACTGTTTCGTGTCAAAAAAAAGAAGCGCAGATCATTCGGGCCATTCTCCTCTCGGGATACAGAGAAACCGAAGCTGTTCTTTCGAAGAAAAACTAAGGGTGATATGAGGGGGGAAATCAATCAATTCGTGTGAAGTCGTCGGGATGAAAAAGGTTAAGAGAGGACTGGCGACATTGAAAGAAAGTTCAAGGGCCAAATGAGGGGAAAATAGTTCGGGGAAAAAAAGCGGAAGAAAGAAAAACTATTAAAGAAATAAGTCATTCTTCAGTTGGTGACCAAGAATGGCGGTGCGAAAAACCGTTGAGTTTCCCCAAAAAGGCGAAATCTCGTTCAACAGGTCGTCCGCCTTCGATTTGGGAAAGAGAAAGTGAGCACCAAAAAACTGAACATGACCTACCGCAGGAAAAAAAATATATTTAAGGGGGGGAAACTGCACCTGGCCTTCGTGGGGAAAAAATTAGTTCTCACGATAAAGGGGAGAATTGCCTCATAAATAGGGGGGGGGGGGAAAGCAATCTCACTGAGACAAAAAAAAAAAAAAAAAAAAAAAAGAAAACCTTCTTCTAGAAAGACAAAGGCAGATTAAGAAAAGAGCCCTCACTGGAAGCCCAGAAAAAAGTTGAGGGGGGCTCGCCGTCTCCGGAGAAAAAAGTCGGAATCTCCCTTAGCGATACTCTCTCCGGGGAAGAGGGAGGGACCGCACTTTGTCGTAAGAAATTTTCGGAATAAACCACGAAAAAAAGGAGAAATTTCGGGCCTGGCGTGTGGAGGGGCTCCGTCACGTTTTAAAAATATATGAAAAAAAAGACTGACATCATTCTCCTGACAGGGGAAAAAGGCAACTTCTTTCAAAAAAGAAGGAAAAGGCGCAACCGGATACTCGCGTGACCGGGGGTTAAAACCATTCAGGCGGCCGAAGGAATCAGAGGTCAGTTTGTTGGGGGAGGGAATGATCACCGTGGATGTGAAGACTTCCCACTGTCGCTTCACGCTCAGGTTCCTTCGTGAAAAGGTCGGGAGGGGGGGGGAAAAAGGGGATACAATAACGTCGAGAAAGTTCGATTATGTCCGGGAAAGACAGGGACCGAGATCTCTCGGTAAAGGGGCTAGAGTGGTGAATCGGGACATAAAAAGGAGAAAGGGAGGCTCTCAGCATCAAAGGATCCTCTTTTGGACGGTCATCAAGGGAGGAACTTGTCTGGTCCAGAGGAGGGGGGGGGGGGTGCTCGGAGAAAGGGGAAACGATCTACAAGTTTATTTATCTGGCCGTAATGGGAATAAAGCGAACCAATAGGAAAGGGGGTCCTCCAAGGAGTCTTCACTCTTAACCCATTCATGTTTTGTTTTTTTTGATAGTTTTCCCCCCTGGTACATATGTAAAAGCTATCTTCGAGGAGCGCTCGGGGAAAGGGGGAAGAATTATTCAAGAAAAGGGATTACTCTGAACAGCCTGTGGATTTCAGCCGCAAAATGGACATTTCAGCCGCTATCGTCGAAGGCACCGGAAATGCAAGAGAGCTCGATTTTCTACGATGCAAAAACGTCAAAGTGTTCTCAACTTCACCAAGACGTGCGCGAGCACAATAAGGTTGTATGCAGGGAATCGTTCCGTCGCGCCTTTCGGGAAAGCAGAAGAAGGACCAAGCAGGAAAATCATGCAGCGAGAGGGCAAGGGGGACCATTCATTTAAAAATGCAGAGAAAAAAGGAGGGGATGAAGGATGAATGAGGGGGGGGGGACCTTCCGCGGGCAGGAGCAGGGGACAGGGGCTTCCGTTTGAATTGTTTCCAGACAGGCGGAAGAAAAGCGGAGCTGCACCCCAGAAAATATTTGCTCGGCAAGGGAAGGGGAAGTTGCGAAAAAGGTTGAGGTGCGCAAAAGACGGAAGTAGACGAGAGCATACACGGGCTTGGGTACGGGGCAACCGACGATCGAGGCGGGGCCAGAGAGGATTGTGGAAAGGAAATACAGTCTTTTTAAGGCAAGACAAGTTCACGGGGAGGCGAGTCTTCCCCTTAAAGCGACCTCTCCTCGAAGCTCAAGGGAAAGTGGCTTTCTCGTTCAAAAAGGCGTTCTTGCAACCGGAGGGGGGGGGAACGGTACGTTAAGGGAGCATGGGGGATTATCCCTTCAAGAAAGACACAGGAAATACCGGAAGGATTTCAGAAAGGCCGCCGAAACCCGACCAGACAGAGGGAGGGGGAGAAGAAGAAAAAAGTAGACTCTTTGGGAGAGGAGACTACAGAGGGCCGCTTCAAGGGGGGGCGCTCTCTCTTCAAAACGTCCAGTAGAAAAGCGGAACGCGCTAAGGAGTGTCATACTTCAAAAAGGAAACCAAAAAAAAGAGTTCGCAGACGAGCTACGGGGAAAAAAAGAGAAAATTATTACACGACCGCCACAAGACAGGCACGACTGAAAAAAAATCTCCAGTTGGTGAAACTCATGCCTAAGTCAAAACGTCTACACGGGGAAGACTTGTATTAAATCCTGAAGGGGCTTCAATATAAAAGGTAATCAAATCTTCCCGGGAGGAGGAAAGTCGAAGAGGGGTGAATGGTTGGTACACAGGAACACCAGCGTCGGGGGAAAATAGTGGGGGGGGAAAACTTGACGGCGCAGAGGCAATTAATGCGGGTACAAAAAAGCAATTTAGAATTGCAAAGTACCTAAAAGGCGAGAGAAGACAAAGTGAGGACATCTTGGGGGGAGTATCGAGTACATTTTGAAAGGGGGCGGAAGAGGGTCCGAAGGTTTCGAATAGGAAGGGTCCATTTGACGGTCGAAGGCGGGATGGAGAGGACTGGACGGACGGTTTCGAGACGTGGCTGGGGAATTGAGTGTTCGAAAAAGGGAAGGCAGATGATGAGAAAAGGACAAAATTTAAGGCATGGGTAGCTCCCAGGTCTCACGCAGGGGGAAAAAAAAGAACTCTATTGGGGCGATGCAGCCTTTATTTCGCGTCGCAGGGGGCTGCTTGCTTTCTCAAGGGGGGAGGAAGGAAGGTACAAATAAGGAAAGGGAAAATTGAACGCTTATGAGGGTGGGGGAAAAGAGTCGAATCCCCCCTCTCAGAGAAGGGGGGGGAGAATACAAAAAGAGGTATCGCCTTAATATTGAATAGGGATGCTTCCGTATTGACTAAGGGGGGGGGAAGGTGGGCGTGCGGGAAGGGGCTTCCAGCATAGGCTGGAAGGGGACGACCTGTATTCAAAAGACTTAGGATTTTCTTAAAGATGGGGTTGATTAAGGTGAAGAAAAGGTGGGAGGAGCAAGTATAAGAAAAGAGGGATTCCCGAAGGATCCCGGAGAAGGGGGGAGGGACACCCGAAGAGAAAAACGGTGTTCGGCTAAACGCAAGTATGAGAAAGACGGCTGCGCAATTTGAAAAGGGGGGGGGGGAAACACGGGGGGAAGGGGGACTCCTCACCTCTTTCCTGGGGGGGGTGTGTGGGGGGGGGGGGGGGGCGCGAGAGTCGTCTTCTCCAACCGGGAAGGGAAGATGGTAAAAACTTCTTAAAAAATCGCTTTGGAAAGGGAGGGAGACAGAGGAGTTCGAGCAAGGGTCCGGACGCCCTTTTGGAGGAAATTATCCCTCGCCTCTAACAAAACTAAAAAGACTAATTTTAACTGTCTTCGGGAAAAGGGGGAAGATCATTAAAGCTCCGAAGGGGGACGGACGCGGAACCAAGACCTATGAGAGGATAAGAAGAGGAAAGATTATCTGGGAACGTCAGGAAGGGAAAAAATTTCCTTAAATCTCTCTCAAAAGGAGGAGGGGGATTGAGGTAAGGGAAGGGAAAAAGGCGCAGCCGCGCCCACACTTGAGAAATGAGAGGGAACTAGAGGAATCTCAGAGAGCGTCGCTCAACGTTCTGAAAAGAAGGGGCAGAACCGTCAGTTTGGAAGGAGTAAAAACTGAGACTTCTTTTACACGCACCACTCCTTAGAGGAGTGAAGGGGACGAAATAAAAACCTGACTCTGCCATTTCTGCAAAAAGCCAGACCAAATGGTCCAGAGCAAGGGAGCTCAGCCAGTTCAGGGAGAGACATATCTGACACCATTAGAAGAGGCGTTTCTTCGTTTTGAAAGAAGGTTAATGTTGTCCGCGCCGAAAAAGAGGATAAAAGCGCCAACTACGCAGGGCGTCTGGAAGAAACAAGCGAAAGTGTTTCCCGGAAAATCTTAGAAAAAAAAGCAGCCGAAGGGGGGACGTTTTTCGCCGACCACAAGAGGGAAAGAAAGGCCATGGAGAAGAAGCCTTCATGCTTGGAAGGACCTTTTATAAGAAGAACAACCCGGCTTGGAGTCATGAAGAAAGGAAGTCCCAAAACATAAGCGGGGCCTGGGAGCATCTATAATCAGCTCGGGGATGGGATTCGTAGCCTGCCCAATACAAGCTGTATCACATACGGAAAAGAGAAAGGCGGTCAATCGGGGACCTAAGGAAAAAAGATTCAGTTTGTAGGAAAGAAAAGATGTGTTGTATTCTACCAGGGGGAAAGGGGGCCCAACAAGAAGGACGTTCAACTCTCTCTGACACGAAAAAAGACCTTCAAAGAGCCAAACTGTATCAAGAAAAACCTACTGTACTCCTACAGGGGAAGAGAACCATAGAGGTAAAACTGGGAAAAAGGGGAAAAAAGGGGGACGAAACAAGCTCAACGATATTGGGAAGAGAGTCCTTTCATCATCTCACTGGAAAAGGCCATAAACGTTCAAACAGAAAGCTTCATCATTCGCCAGGCGAAATCACGGAATAAGTAACTCCCTAAAAGAAAAAAGGTGATATGAGCTCCGTGATTCTAAAAAATAGCGAAGAAGGGCGGGGGGGGGAAGTTCAAATGAAGAGAAACAGGGAATCACAAAGATAGGTCTTCACTTTGTGAAAGAAGTGGAGTGAAATAAGCACTCTAGGCTTGTGATATTGGGGAGGATCAGAAGAGGGACCACCAGCGGGGGGGGTGTGCACCTATCTTCGGGGAAGGCATTCAACGGCTTTCACTGGCAAGAGCGCAAACGTATGCGAAAACCAAATGACAGGATTTCATCACGGAACAGAAGCGAGTAGACGTGGAAAGGGGGGACTTCGAACAGGCAATTACCAACTTGCTGGAAAGAGACATTGCGTTGGGAAATGCTTTCTTTCTTTGTCTTGGCCTTAGTATAGGCTCCTTTCTAAAGAACATGGAGGTAAGTTGTGAGTGGTCGTTTGGTTCAGGGAAGCGCGCGAAACGAAAGAGGAAAAAAACTTGAAGGAAAAAGTGAAAAGCTCTGGAAAGGAGGCAAAAAGAGAATAGGGGGACGGAAAAAACTACCATATCTGCACTTTGAAAAGGGTGGGAGGGAGGAAGGCTGCGAGGGAGGAACGCTCTAAAGGGTGGGGGGGGTATCTGGCCGGAGTCTACGCCGGGGGCCTTGCCCGATGGTAGAACAAAGCCACGAGGAACGCATCATATAAGGAATATTCGAAAGCCAAGACTATTCAAAGAAAGGAGCCCAAGTTCAGTAAGGACAGAAAGTTAAGTTTAACGAAAAAGACCTCAAAGTCTTTTCATAAAAAATCGAGCCGGGAGGGGGAGATACTAGTTCACCGGAGGGAAACTAGTCCAATCTTAAAAAACTCCGCTTGAAAAACGGTCTCCGCACATAAGGGGATGGGAAAGAGACTTAAAGTCCCACGGAAAGAAAGGAAGCCAATCATTTTTGGGGGGAGAGGAAGCTCGAAGGGGAGGTAAATGGAAAAATCGAGAAAAGGAAGACCCTCTCCTTAAAATCAGAAGACGCGGAACTTTGCCAAAAATTTCACCCCTGGCATCTCTAAGCAAAAAGGGGGAATATGGATGGGGGGGGAAAAGGAATTCGTTCCGCAAGACTCTGCTCGCATTTTGGGAAGGGGGCGCGGGGAAGTGCCTTATGCTATAGGGGGTCCGCAGCCAAAAGAACGTCCTGCATCCCCAAAAAGAAGGATTTCAGTTGAACGGAAACAGATGCAAGAGTGACGTTTTCCTGTAGAAAAGGGGACGACATAGGGGGGGGGGGGGGGGGGGGGGGGGGGGGGGTGGGGGGGGGGGGGGGGTGGGTGGGGGGGGGGGAGTGTGGTGGGGGGGGGTGGGGTGAGGAAAGAAAGGGGGGGGGTGGGGGGGTTGGGGGGGTGTGTGGGTGGGGGGGGGGGGGGGGGAGGGGGAAGGGGGGTGTGCGAGGGGGGGGGGGGAGGGGTTGGGTGGGGGGGGGATGTGGGGGGGGTTGGGGGGGGGGGGGGGGGGTGGGTGGGGGAGGGGGGGGGGGGGGGGGGGAGTTGCGAGGGTATTGGGGTTTGGGTGGGAGGGGGGGGGGGGGACGATTTTTCTTTGAGGAACTGACTATCACTCGGAAAATCCCTAGCTAGGAGAATTGCAAGCATTATTTTCCAAAAAAAAAATTTCACTTTATTAAAGTAGTTGAAATTAACTTGTGGAGGCGCGCCTCTACTAAAAGGATTTCGCTGAAAAGCACGTCATGCGTTCGAGGAAAGACCTGGGGGGGTCCGTCATCTGGGGAAAGGCGGATAAGGAGACATATAAAGTTCTCCAAAAGGGGAGGGGGATGGAAAAAGTCCTCCCCCTCGGGAAACAAGTGGGAAAGGACGACCACAAGAGGGGACTTTGGTTCTAGTACAAGAGAGGGCAGATTTCAGAAAAATCTCCTCTTCAGGAAAAGGTTGGTAGTCTCCGAGGATAATGAAAAAGAGGAGGACAACTGACATCAGAAATCGCAAGGGAAGAAAAAAAAGTCAGCATTCAAGGAGAAAAGGAGTGAAACGACCCACAGGCACGACGGAAAACGAAAGTGAATCGCAAGGGGGGAGAACCTCACGGTTATCATAAAGAAAAAAAAGGCGACGAGGATTACGAAAGGTTTATACATAGTGAAGGGGCTTTCATAGAAAAGCGTAATCAAATCTCCGGAGAGTCAGGATGCCGGATGGGGGGGGGGGGGTGTACACGGTAAAGGAACCAGCTGGCTGACGCTGGTGTCATGGGGGAAATAGAAAAATCCCACAATCGCAATTGCGGAAAGGAAAATTGTAACATTGGAGAAGGAAAAGGAAAGAAAAGGCGAATACCTTTAAAAAAAAAAAAAGAAGTGTGCAAAAAAAGAGTCCCTTCAGAGTTCGATGGGTGTGATCGGCAAGGGATCCGAAGGGCACGGCGATGCCTCTCCTCTTCAGGGGGAGAGGACTAGCGAAAATGGAGAATTATAGAAGACTGATGGCATTGATGTTCGCAAAAAAGAATAAGGGGGGAACAGGAGAGACATGATCCAAATGTGAAAAGGTAGCATCAAAGCGCACGGGATGAGAGGGGCCTTACCGAGGAAAGACGTAGTATTCCCGGGGGTGTCCGTGAAGGGGGAGGACAGTTAACTCGAAGAGGAGAGCTGTTTAACTAGAAAAGGAGAAGAGGAAACAGAGTGTTGGGAAAGGGTTTCTAAAAAAAAACCTCTCCGCCATGTATGGTGGAACAAATGAAGAATGCTCTGAGGGGAGTTTTCTGTCTGGAAGGGGAGCCGAACGAGGATTTGTACAGTGCCAATTTCGACGTAAAGGCGAAGCAGAGGATAAGAGACCCCAGGTCTTAAAAGTTTCTTGGACACCTAATTGTTGAAAAGAAAGGAAAAAAAGCCACAAGGAGCAATGATCCCTAGACCAAAGAAAGGGAGGAGCCCGGGTCGAAGGAAATCAGGACGCGATGGTCGCGGGAAAAACTCAAGTATGTGCAAAGAAGCGGGGGGGAGGGAGTGGGGAAGTCTGGAATTTTTTTTGACCAAAGACGGTTTGGAAGAATAGTTCTGGGAAAAAAAGAAAGGGAAGGGCAGCTGCGTGAAGAGAGAGGCTCTTTTGGCGCGAAGGGAGGGCAAAGAACTCTGCAGGGACCTTTATTCCGGACGCCCTTGGATATATCACACGGATTGGGGAAGAAAAAAAAGTATCTTCGGGGAGGAACTGCGCGTTAAAAAAGAATAAAAAAAAGAAAGAGAGTAATAAAAAAGACTGCCACTTGCTGCGGGGACCCATACCGGGGGGGGGAGATGGAAAGGAGAAGTTTTAAGGGGGGAGGGAAAGGCATAGCAAGACTCCTTCAGTAACTCTCTCTAAAATGGGAGGAGGAAGTAGAAAAAGACTATTTCCTTAAATGCTCCTGGGTAGGGGAAAGGAGCTACGGTGAGATAATATGGAGAAGACGGACAAAAAGAAAGGGGAGTTGAGATCGGGGTAAAGAAGCAGAAGAGGTGGGGGAACAACTGGGAGTGGATGAGGGGGATGAAAGGGTGGGGGGGAGGTTGCGGGGGGCGGGGCAGGAGGAAGCAAAAGAGGAGAAATGAGATGGGAATAAAGGATGTTAGAGATTGGTGGGGGGTGGGGCGGGGAGCAAGGGCGCGGAGGGGGCCGAGACGCGGAGAGGGTATAGGAGTGAAAATGTGGAATGAGGGGATATGATGGAGCCTCGCAAAAAACTTAAACTTGAGGCGCTAATGAAAAAAAAAGTGCCGCGTATTTGGAAAGGGGGAGGGTGGTGGGGGCTTTATTCCAAGGTAAGCGCTCCATTGAAAATTCGTCTGTGAAAAGGATTTTCTTCTTGAAGGGCTGGGGAAGAGAAACAGGGGGGGGACTGCAAAAAGACAAAAGTCAAATGCATGAAGAGGGGTGAGAAAGGAAAAGCCTGCTCATATCAGAAAGGAAAAAAAGGGAAAAGAGTATTTCAAAAGGGAAGGAAACAGGAAAGGTTTGAACACTGCTCGCGCCAACAGAATCGTTGTCCCCCAATTCACTCTAAAGGGGGAAAAAAAAAACAAAGGTCAGGAAAAGACAAAAAAAAAAGATAGAGGAATACTTGCGTGGAAGAGGCGGCCATCGCGCCTCGCGAAGGAAGTCAAAAAGAAATCTCCCCGAGAAAAAAAAAGAATCTGGTTCTTCTCCCTGAAGGAAGACTGGGAAGTTGGAAGCAGGTACAAGAAAAGAGAAGACCGGGGGGGAAAGCTAGAATCAGCAAAGATCTCCCATTTCGCACAGAAGAATAGTTCGGGGGAAAGAAACTATGCAATCTTAGGTAAATACTAAAGGAGGAGGGGTAGGGGAGCGGATAGGTTGGTATTCGTAAAAAGGGGAGGGGGACCAATCGATGGAAGGGAAAAAGCGCTGACACCAAATCATTTTACCTAAGCAGCACTCGAATCCCACTGCAAAAAGCCAGGGGATCCAAGGGAAAACTCGCAACGGGCAATGGATCTACCGTTAAAGGGCATTTCCCTCATCCTCGTCCGTTAAATCTCACGAAAAAAGAAATGCAAGGAAAAACGTAGTCGAAAACCAGATTCATGACTCACGGAAAAAACGAAAAGAAACCCGGGGAGCTCTCAGGATAACGCACCAGAGAGCAAACAAAAGCAATCGGCCGATAAAATCTCTCCATGGAAGAGAAAAAAAAGGGGGGAGAACATTGAAGGGAAGAAAAAGAGAGAAATTCGACGCAATTCTAAAGGGAAGTGGCGGGGGCAAAGAAAGGGTGGGCTCCTTCAGCAGCTATAGGAAAAAGGGAAAAAACAAAGAAAAGCTCAGCGGGGGGAAAACCCCCCCCCCTGACCCAAAAAAAAGGGGGAAAAAAACACATGAACGTCTTTAATAGACGAGGGCGTCAAAAAGGAAGGATTTGATTAAACGTGGGGGGGAAGCCCTTCAGGAGGGAAAAGAAAAAAAAAAATCTTTTCGGGGGGGGAAAAAAAAAACGTAGGGGACGGGAGCATGAAAGGAAAACTGGCCCGCTGAGGGAACATGCGGGTTTCCGGAGAAGTTGTCGTTCGTGTACTCCGGAGCGCGGATCCAATAACGAAAAAGGCAGAGAGGGTGCAGGAAAGGAAAATCTTGAGTGTGGGGGGAGGAGGCTCGGGAATACTACGGAGGTTGATCGGGAAAGGGGAAGAGGAGAGGTGGAAGAACAACTCGCTCCTCTTGTGGGGAGGTCCTTCTGCACTTGAAAGTGGGGGGGGGGGGAAACCTCTGGGACGGGAGGGGAAGTCTTCTCTTGAAGGTCGTGACGCTCTAAAGGGGTTATAAGGTTATCGCGGAATGTAATAATCCCCAGCTCGAGTACAAAGAGGAAGTACCGCCAAATCCACGATTGAAAAAGAAAAAGAAGGAATATTAGGAGGAAATTCAAATTCCGGAAAGGAGGGAACCTCAGAAAAAAAAAAAAAGGGAAGGGGAATGGAACGTTCAATTTGGTTATTAGAGGAAAAAAACCCATCCGAGGTGGAGTGGAAAAAAAAAGGTCGAGACTAAACATCCGCTGGAAGGGGAAGGCCCCATCTGCAAAGGAAAAAAGAGGGGCAATCTTAATGAGGTGCTGCTACGATCAAAACTCAAATTGATTGAACGGAAAACTTGAAAAAAGTGCTCTAGCAATCATGCGGGGGGAGAAAGAGGGCTTTTCCTCGCAGAAAGAAAAAGATCGGGGGAAAAGCCACCTCGCCGAGAAAAAAAGACGATTGACAAAAAGAAGGTAAAAAAGGGGAGGA
>Ga0179593_1317059_pt1 | contig 13030 bp, 11 predicted proteins | sample CZODoug2_1_08_16_FD_185931 | JGI IMG/M metagenome (GOLD analysis project Ga0179593, IMG submission 185931) | Vadose zone soil fungal communities from Angelo Coast Range Reserve, California, USA - CZODoug2_1_08_16fungal (PacBio error correction) | ecosystem: Environmental > Terrestrial > Soil >...
TCTTAGATATATCTGCGCCCACCAACCAGGAATCGGGTTCGTTCATCCTCTGTGATCGCAAATGAAGAGGAGGCAGGAATTCATGTGGGGAAACAGAGTTAAACCGTTATAACTTGAAGGGCAACCCTTCACTTATTGATGCCATCATCTTGCCTGGGAAGAGGGGAAAAAGGTATCAAGAAAGGAACAAATCTTCAGCACTAAAGGGGGTGCAAGAAAATCGTATGAACTTCGCTTCAGCTGCCTCCGCAAGGCAAGAAGACCAGGGACATCAGACTACGCGAATTGAAAAGAGAAAGCAGAGGGGGGAGAGGGACCGAATAGATAAATTGAGGGGGATTGAAATTGTCAGTGGGGGGGGAATCCCTTCGATAAGGCCGGCAGGGTCATAGTTTTCAAATGGTATTTCCCTTGAAGAATGGTGCTGTTGGCAATGGACCGGAGGTGTTCCGCAAAACAGAAGAAGGAAAATCTCCACCTTGCACAAAATAAAGGTACGGCTGCGGGAAGGAAAAGAAAATAGGGGGGAATTAAAGCGCTGAACCGGACAAATATCGGGGTGGCAAGCAGGGCCAAGAGCGGCACAGAGCAAGGAAGAATTAGAAAATAGCTGATTCCGACAAATCAGAAACTCCAACCAAGGGTTGAGAGAGAAGTGGCCTTTTGTTGCGAATGGCCTTATCGCAGCAACGCGAATACAACCACAGCTTCAGGGGAAGAAACGGCAAGAAGGAACATGGCGGCGGAAAATCGGGGTCGGAAAGGAGATGCCACCGTTGACAGGCTAGCTTCGGGTCGTGTCTCCAGGAGACAAGAAGGGGGTCAAACCGTTCTTGGAAGGTGCTAGGGGCATTATGACCGTGAATCATTCCACTGGTGTTCCCAGCTATTCCGGAGGATCCCGATTACAAATAGGCAAGGAACGCAAAAACTAGGCGTTCTAGGGAAGAATCACGGAAAAGGTGGCAGTTCCACCAACCGATATAACAGTCTTTTGATTTATCTGAGGGAGTTGATGGGGGATGACCCGAGACTGGTGGGGGGCCGCTAAAACAGGAAAACGAGCTTATGAGAGGGCGTGTGGGAATCGCTGTGTACCTCACGTGGAACGGCAAAAAAAATCTGGGAAGCGGCTCAATCCCAAAGAGAGAAGATCGCCTCGGGTCATCCGCCGAGGGAAAAGGGTCGGGAACCGCCTTCCGAATGAACGGCTCAAATTGGAGTAGAGTACTACTCAAGAAATGCACCGTACCTCAGTCATCCCGGGGTCGAGGGGAGCGAAAAAAGCAGGGGTAAGAGAAGTTGGAAGGAGCGGACGAGGGGGTCGAAAACCCTCAACATGAAGGAAGCGCTTTGGGGACAACCGGCGGACTGAATCCAAAGTTGAGTAGGGGCCTCTCTCAGACTAGTTGGTCGGGGCCTGCGAGGCAAGTGAAGAAGAATTTGGAGCCCTCCATGTGGCACAGAGGGGGGAAGTTCCTGTCAAGCTGCACGGGGACCTCGTAAAGGGGGTTTCTACAGCTGACTTGGTGAGAAGCGGACGCCGAGAGAACTCGAAAGGTCATTAAGGGCCAGTGCATTGGGGGTATAAAGGCCGGTTGGCTCTTTCGGAATCAGGAGATAATGGAAAAGGTCAAGGAACCGGAGCGAATACTCTTTGATATCGAACTTCATGGCTGCGCATAGGGTGGGGGAACCCGTTGAGGTCACGCGGGGAAAAAGGACACGTTAACAAAAGCGTTTTGGGGCGGGGATGCGAATACGCTAGTCGACGCCTGTCGAAAGGGGGGAAAAACAGCGATCTTCCATAAAACGAAAAGGGTCTGCCTGAAACCAAAAAAACCCCCATTCTTGAGTCTCTAGGAAAAGAAAATGGAAAATCCACATTCGCGGTGTAGGTACCGGTGGGTCTCGGAAGCCCGTGTTGCTTAAGGACAAGAGGATTCGCTCTCCTTGGGACGCTGAAGCGTAGTGAGCTGAAGGGGCGCCGGCAAAGTTGAATCGGAGTGGGGGGCGTGACGACCCGCCGTCTATGACGAGATCTCAGGAAGGAAATAAGGCGATATGAGAGGACAGGCGTGACAACGCCATGCGATGGGGCGGGCATCACAGAAATTGAGAATGATGATACTGAGGAGGAATCATCAGCGGCACAAACGCGAACGAATGAGGAAGGAGATTGAAGTTACCACTCGTCTTACGAATGACGGACTAGAAATGGAGTAGATAAAGGGCCAATAATTACGAATTATGGACTAAAAAAGGCCAACTAGATGGTTTTCAAAAGTATCCAGTTGATTGTCAAAATCTATTTTAGGGGAGAGGTTGTAATCACTTGTCCAGGTCCTGGCGAAGCTTGCGAGGGGACGGGGAAAGGACAAGTCACAAAAAGAAAAGACTACTTTCAGTTATGACCCCGATCGAAGATCGATCTCATGCGGCATGACCCAGTTGAAAAAAGGGGGAACTGAGGAAAAAGCTCGCCGGAAGGTTGACCTGAGTACCGGCTGTAATCTAGAGTTCAGGAAGGGGGTACGTATTCCGAGAAGCAGGTGTAAGAGGAAGAGAGTGCCAAGGGGGAAGGGGGTTGACTTTCCTACAAAGTGACTCTGGTTGGGTCAAACTCAATCTTGCGCTGTACTCCTCACCTGAAAGAACGAGGAATAGCAACCAGGGGAAAAAAAAAGCGAACCCCGAGGCTACCTCAGTAGGTAAAAAGCAAGGTCCCACAAACCGGGTTGACCGAAAAGCGAAAAGGAGTGAAACGGTTTCCCATGGACTCGAGGGGAAAGTTCCCGAAAGGCGGAAAGGGAGAGGGACTCTCCAACAAAAACAAGAGAGAGGATCCCGGCTGACTTCAAGGGGGAAATCGAGTCGAGAGGTTAAGGTTGCCAGCTTATTCGGTTAAACTTGAAAGAAGGGGTGGTGTGGGGGGGGGTTGGTGGGGGGGGTGGGGGGGGGGGGGGGGGGGGTGTGGGGTGGGGGGGGAGATTAACCGTCTTGGACAAAAAAAACTAGGCACCCGGGTCCCTAGGTATGGCAATTCTGCACTAAAGGCTCTTACTGGGCATTTTAAAGTGAGGGAAGAGAAGTCAAAATACTTGGGGAAACCGCAACAGCGTTACTGAAATCGCGTGACAGTACAACGGGCCATCTCCATCGCGAAAATCCGAAACTGGGTGAAGCATACGGAATGATCTCACGATCAGGGGAAAAGCACCTCAAATCAAAGTCTAAGAACCGTAGGAGAAAGGAGTCAATAAAAAGGCAAATGTTGTCCTGGGGAAAGGTCGATACAGGCCAGATCGTTTGATCTTGAATGACTCCAGCCGAGCAGGGGGAAGTCTCTCCAGGATTAAAGGGACTATTTTGACGTCACGCCGCGGCAGTGCGCGGATCTAGGAAAAGAAAAAAAGTGCGGTAAAAATAAAACAAAGGGGGGTATAGCAATGCGATCGGATTTAGGAGGAAAAGCACGATTGGCGCGGCCGATCAGATAAGCAAGTCGATGTATCAAAGCTGGCAAATGGGACGCCGCCATACTTTTGGAAAAAAAAGAGGAAAGTATCGTAAAAACCGAAGCCATGCCGTTCTTTCCCCAGCGAATCATCGGGGGAGGTAAAATCTTTGTTCGAGAACCCGTCAAGGTGGCAGGACGACATCGAGGAAAGATCTTAGAATCAATTTTCTTTTTATGGGGGAGGAGTCTACGCCCGATCGGAGAAAGGGCTTTGAAGCCTTCATGAAAGAAGAGACAATCTGCGGGGAGGAGGAAGGACTACAACGAAAACTCCGCTAAAATGGGAAGAGCATGGCTGAACAAGATCGAATCAGGAAAAGAATAAGGATCAGGCTAGACTTAAGCTGCCCTTGATGGAACAAGGAAAAGTTTCAATAAAAAGGGTCGCCCTCCCAGGGGAGAGGCTGATTAGTAAAGAAGGAAAGACCTGGAGAAAAAAGAGTTGAGTTGACGAGACGAAAGAAGGTCAGTTTCGAAAGGGGAAGGCTGATGTGATGCGACCTGGGGGAGGGACGAGAAAGCAAAAACACGTGGAATTTTAAGGATGGGTGCCCCCCAAAGTGAATAAGAGCCAAAGGAAGGGGAGAGAAAAAAAGAGGGACAGTGATACCGTAGGACTGACCAAACGGATCGCCTTATTGTCAAAAAAAGGGGGGAGGGGGGGATCGCCCCCACACGGCCTTTGGGAGGCAAATAGAAGGAGGGGAGCTACCAGGAACAAGTTGCTCCAAGAGAAGGTGAAACGCACCTTACCGGGGTAGCGGCAACGTGCAGAAAACGGATGCGCAGATTTGCCCCCGCTACTCGGGGAGGAAAACCGGAAAAAAAAACCTCTCGTCAGGCAAGATGGAATCGATGGTATCTCGAACGCGTCCTTTCAAAGAGGGAGGGGTTTCGTAGCAGGAAGAAGGGTCACATTAAAAGCGTTAAAAAATCCGCTCATCTATCCGAAGGGGGGGGGGGGCCGCTTCCCTAAGTGTTAAGGGGAAGCAAGTCAAGAATCTCACGAGGACTTCTAGGGGCAGAACCGCAAGTCGTACACCTATGGAAAGAGTGCAGCAATTCTGGGGGGGGGAGGAATAGTCGCCAATGGATGATCGGGAGGGTAAGCAGGATCAGCGCGTGCAAATGAGAGAGGGCGGGTCGAGGCAATATTATAAGGAAAAATGTCGCAAAGGGCGCGCGGTCATGGAAGAATAGACTAGACCGAATAAGGGGCGCACTAGACAACGGACGCCCTAGACCAAATCAAGGGGAAAGAAGTGCGAGATTTGAAGGGGAAAGTCTTCGGCCACCAGGGAGGGAAACCTAGAAAGCAAGCGATGAACGAAAAGATGACGGGAAACCGGTTGTGGGGAACCTTCCCAAGTGGTTGGGAAGAAATTTTGATCAAGAAAAGAAGGAGGAAAAGCTCCGGGGAGATCCTCGAGAACCTCTTGTTGGGAATGCGCGCACTCAAGGGGCCTCATGTTCGACCTCCGAGGCCAAAATGTTAAGGAAATAAGAAATCCCGCATGCAAAAAAACGCTGCATGGCTCGAGAGAAAGGAAAAAGGGACTCGGCATTACTGGCAGCGGAAGAGAAAACTTTAAGGAGGGGAAGGGAGGCGCTTGTTTCCAAGGAGGATGAAAACGGGAGACGCCTTTATCATCAAATGGGTGCGGGGGATGAGCGCTGGGTAGGACGGGAAGAAAGCGAGGTAATGCGGGTAAAGCCAAGTTTTAGGGGACAATTAAATGGGGACTGAGGGGAACTATTTTCATTCGAGAGGGCGCGCGGGAAGCATTTGTATTGGCTAACATAAATTACCGATAATAAAAAACAGCGAATTTAATAATTAAAGGTCGTTTTAAGGGTACCGGGGTGCCACAGCACTGGGGGAAGAGCATGAGGTTCGGATTTGCAATCGGTTTTGGGAATACACACGGCGGGGGTCGGTTCAAAATTAGGAAAAGAAAAGGGTTACAAAAAGGAAAGGGAAAGGGTTGAAATTGCCGAGGGTCTCGTATGGGAACGGCAATGGATCAAAAAATCGAATCTTATGTCAAAGGGGAGAACCGAGCGGATGGTATAGCGATAAGGGCGGAACACGTCAGTACCCCGCATGGCAGGGGGCGAAGGCCTCTAGGTCGGGGGGGGAAACCGCACCTCTGCATTACCACTTCAGGCGTGAAGTGGAGAAAGGTGGGTAAGTGCGCGGGGAACAATTTCGAAGACGTTGAACGCCAAGACCGGGGGAAAAGAAAAGTGAAGTTGTGGAAAAAAAAAATCCCGGGGAAGTTCACGAGCAGCACGCCACAAAAGTGAATGGCTTCTGAAAAGGCTCCGTCTGCAGAAAAGGGATAAGAACACAAAGATTCCGATGGTGGCGAGCGTGAGAGAAATGTCCCGAACCGCGCTCTACCGGGTAAAAACGTCAAGACCCTGGCGTGAAACTTTAGAGGCACGATTTCGCAGGAGAAAGGGGTGCCCGCCTGAGAAACCTACGAAGGTCAAAAAAAGCCACGAAAAACAGGGAGGAAAGGGTTTTGTGAAAAGCCCTCCGCCGATGTGAGAACACCGAAAAATGAAGAGGGGATCTATGTCAGTTGCTCTAAAAGCTAAAAACTCGGATCGAGGCGCGCGCCGAAGTGCCAAAGGGGATAAGGGCTAGCTGCGCTGCCAAGATCTACGAGCTCGACAAGAAAGTAGGGTTCGTGTCGAAAAAAAGGGAAAGACTGCGTAAAGAGGAGGGGGTCAAAGTCACCCAGAGCAGAACACCAACAAAAGAGAAGGGAATAAAGAGAGGGATTTTTTAGGTGGAGAAAACACAGAAAGGAGGTAGAGCTTTTAGCATAACTATCGGAGAGAGGGATCGATTCTCTAGAGCTCTCTTCGCACCTGAAGGAAAGAGGAAGCTGACCGACGGGGTCTACCTCCTAGAGAGATGATAGGCTGGTTCTCGATCAACTTCCTCTTTGAATACGTAGAATTCGGGGGGATATTCCTTATTAAGTTTCAAGGCGGTAAAAAAACCGAGCCCGACAGCCAAAGAACGAACCTGGCCTGCCGTCTGGTGTAGAGACGCAAGGATGGTCAGGGGGACATGTAGACGAGACCAAAAGCCTGAAACATCTCCGTGTGTGAAAGGAATGAACCAGGTGGGTGCCCCAGGACGCGTCAGAAGAAGGGAAGAAGGAATTGTGGTCGGCGAGAAAAGAAATCCGGGGGGGTGGCTTTCAACCGGGATGCGTTAGAAGGATCGAGTGACACGTCTGATGAAGCCACGCATAGGGGCCCAGAAAACAAAAACTGCAGATAAAAGTAAGGCAGCCTCCTGAGCTCCCACTGCCTGTCAAGCATGCACTTCGCAAGAAATAAGGGGGTGGGTCCAGCTCGCGCGAGAAAGCGGTGAGCGGGAGAGGCTTTGAAGTCGGACAATTGCCGTTGACAAAAAAACGTGGACAGAAACAGCGCTCGCCGTGCATAAAAAAGACAGTAGTCCCGTTGAACGTGGGGATCTAGGCCCAAAAGGAATTTAAAAGGGGAAAAAAGGGGGCAATACACTTGGAATCAGGAAAGAAAGAGCGGATTGAAAACATGGGAATTTAAAAACCGAAAAAGAGGGTCAGGGTTTAGGAGGAAAAGAAGAGGGTGGGGGGAGAGAAGAGGAAAAAGGAAAAAAGGGCAGAGGGTGGAGCAGGGAGGAGTGGGGGGGGGGGGGTGGGGAGAGGGCGGAGGGGGAGAGGGACGGACAGAGTGTGAAGGGGGAGGGGATGGGGGGGGGAAGGGGAAGTAGGAGAGTGGGTTCGGAATAATTGGCGGTGGCATAGCATTTAATGAGGGGGAGAGACAGAGAATAAAGACCAATCGCGGGAAGAGCTCCAAAGAGGGAGAGACAGAAGAAAGTAAAAAGAAAAATCATAACGAAAAAAAAAAAAAAAAAATAAAAAACCAACGGTGGGTCAGAATTAAATCGACTAGGGCCCGGGGGGTGGTGCTCTTCGACGGGGGGAAGGCTCAGTAAGAAAACAAACCCGTAGGAACGTCGGCGCTAGGATAAGATTGACCGTAGGCGGGAAGTCAGGCGTCCGGGGGGGAAAAAAAAAGACGGCCAGCCGGGAGGGGACAGTTGTTCCTCGGCACAGGAAGTGCACGTTCGTGCAGAAAAGCGCGCCATGATAGTACATCTCGGGCTTTGGTTAGGGGGGGGGGGGAAGGGCCAAGAGTAAAGGCGGAAGGTCGCCTTATGCCTCTCGCTCAAACAAGAGATCAAAAGAAACAATCCCGTCTAGTTTATGAAGAAAGAGAAGTACCAAATTTATTGGGAAACAAAATAAAATGAGAAAAAGTTGAATTACCAACCAAAATGCCTAGAGTCTCTGACGTGTGGAGAGGAAAGAAGGGGGCTTTTCATTGGTGGGATGCGCTGTGTTGGAAAAAAAAACAAAGAGAAGGGGAAAAAAAAAGAGACACGTGCTTAGGTTTTAACGATGGGCTCGCTCTGGGCTAAATTCGCTTGAGAAGTATATGTCAATCGAGGACTTCTAACCCATCAAAGGTTCTCAAAAGCAGATGTTCGAGATCGGCACCTCTAGGAAAAAAGCAGTGACGATGATCCTGCCCAAAGGGCATACCATAATTGGGCGAGTAAATAACAAGATCGGCAACGAAGAAAGGTAGGACTGTACCCACCCAAAGAAAAAAAGAAGACCCGAAGAGGACTTGCTGGCACTGAAACGTCGAAGTACATACAGCAGGACTATGCGCGCAGTAAGGACAGGGCGGGAAAAGTCACGGTGACGGATCACTTCACGGGCGTAAGGTTTAAAAGAAAGAGAGATAAAGCCGGTTATCGAGTCAGGAAACGGAAGGGGGCTCATAAGTTTGCCAGGGCCCACGGGGTGGGAAAGGCGGGGAAGAAATTAACGGGGACGCGGAATTTTACGTGTTCGTCGCATGGAAAAAGATCAAGATAGGAAAAAGGACTAGATACTCGAAGAAATTCGGAGTCAAATGTATTTTAGGGAAATCAGGGTGATGTCTATCAAAACTCGTAATTCATAGTCGGTGGTGGGCTTGGAGAAAGGTCCGAAAGGGGAGAAAAAGTTATTAACTTAAGAAGGGTCCGCTCATATTGACGTAAAAGGAACACGGGGAGACTCAAACGTGGGACGGGGTTGGTTTATGGAGATAGGGATAAAGGACACGAGCTCTTTCGAAATTGAAAAAATAGGAACCGGAGAGGTACAGATTGGGTGGGAGAGAAAATTCTTTCGGCTCAGAAGAAGGGAAATACCAATGGACTGGGAGAGAAATGGATTGCCAAGACGCAATTTGGAAAAGGCAGCGGAAAGAGGAAGAAGGGATAGTGGACGCAGAAGAAAAGTAGATCGTTTCAGGTCTGGAAACAAATTTTTGTCGTCGAGGGTGGGGGCGTGACAAATCGCTGCTGACCGCCGCGAGGAAAAGAGGAGGGGGGAGAAGCGCAAGTACAAGATTCTATACCAATGGCTAAGCCAAGAACGCCGAGATTCCAGCAATAAGAAACAGATTCTCTTCATAGATCTAATGCGTAAGTCGGTCAACTGAAGCGAGCACCTAGGGGCCGACGGATGATTCGCATGGGGGAAAAAGCTGTCATGATTTATCTAAATGAGAGACAAAACAAAAAAAACAAAGAGGGCTGAATTTAATAGGATCTTCAGCTTCTAGTATGGACGTCCGGTCCAAGAGAGGCGGGTAGTTTCATGCAAGAATCGATAAGGAGGGATAGTGCCGTTAGGTGGGTGGGGATAATATTGGAAGTTTACTAAAGGGAGTGGAAAAAGATAATCAAGGCTGACTCCAATCTAACGAACAGGGACTACTTTTCAAAATGATCGAGTCTTCCCCGACGGGGGTCGTATAGGAGAGGGGAATGGCAGGAAATTGAGAGAAAAGAGTGTGACGATCAGCTTTCCAGGGAATTACTCATTTTGATTACCTGTTGAAAGGGGGAGATCGGGTACGGGGGGCTTTAACGGTGGGGGGTTCCAAAAGTGGGGAATGAGAAATCTGGCCAAGGTTTAAGGGTCACGCCGCGAGTCAAGTAAAGGAGTTTTTTGGAAACACCAAAGGCTTCGCAGGGCGGTCCTCCCTACAGAAATCTAGAAATTGCAAGAATTAAAAAGAAGAAGGGCTACCGAGGTTGGTCACATGACACAGGGAGGTAAGGGGAAAGCATAATCAGGCTGTCACCAGGTTTAAAAGAATCGGCGACGTTTCCCGATAAAAACGGCTGAAAAAGAAGAAGGAGAGAAAAACAAACAAACAGAGGATGAAAAAAATAAAGAGATCCCGAAGTCTTCAGGGGGAGAATAACTTAACCGTGAAAAGTTTTAAAAAACTGAAGTGCCACACTCTAAAGAAGGGTGAGTATTGGACGAAAACTCGGTAAAGGGTCCGAATGGAAGGTCAATTCTGCGAAAATTTATAATAGGAACGGTTGAAGGGGGGGTCGTCAGCGCGGGCAGGGGAAGGGGAGACACAAAAGTAGGTGAAACGAGAGAGTGGCTTGACAGTCGAGTAAAAGATAGGAGACACCATTCGCTGAAATCAGCATACTGGAAAACGCTCGGGTAATGAGAAAATAAGGTGTAAAAGAATAAAAAGAAAATCTAGAAAGGAGAGTAGATACTGAGCTGAGAAGAAGTTACAAAGGGTCAAAGGGGATCATGAACAGACTCTGTAAAAAGCGGGCAATAGAGCATAATGGACAGGGCGACTAAAGGACATCCGAGGGGGGAGGGTGTAACGAAAAAGAACGGAAAGCTTTCAATCGTGAAACAAAGTGATGTAAGGACTAAAAATCTTTAGGAGATCATGAGAGGAGGGGGGGGGCTGGACGAGAAGTGGGACTGGCCGTCGAAAGTGGACAACAAGGATGAAATCACTCTTACCATTTGAGAAACGAAAGTTCACGAAAGAAGTAGTAATACACAAAGATACAGGAACATGTCAGGCAGCATGTCTTCCAAAAGAGGGGCGCATTGAAGTACATCCGGAACGACTGCGATGCGCGTTCAGAATAGCAATTTTTGTGGTTGGCGGCTTAGGAAAATAATCTGGCTGCTCAATAGCAATTCAGGGTACTGACTGTCCGGCATGGAAGATAGGATCGCGGAGTGAGGGCTTCTTCACAAACAAGATCGGAAATTTGGCCGGGCGAATAAGAAAGAGGAACTGAGGCGTATAATACTAGGGACTGAGGAAATCAGAAGTTTCAATCCAAAAGGGTTCACATGGAAAAAGGATGGAAATTGACGTCGAACCTCGAAGGCTCCAAACTCTGAGGGGGGGGAACACAAGGGGAAGGTTGAAGGACTTTTAGAAAGCGAGACGTGCTAAGCCTGGGAGGGTATCGATAAGCAAAAACAATGTTAAACGTGCCGGAACCCCCGGGAGAAAAAAGAAAACAATGGGATAACTAACAATAGATGGTACACTGACCACAGATCTACTTTTTCCGGACAGAGTTGTGTATGAACTCAAAAAAAACGCCTTGTACCTCCAAATTAAATCGGGCGATATTATATCTGGCAGGTCTTCCATCTCTAAGTGCTCGAAAGGGCGAAAAAGGGGGCGTCAAAACAAAACGTGAAGCTGATGCGAATAGGGGCCGGGGGGGGAGAACGTTTCGACACGAGACGACAACCTGAGGCGAGAATTCACCTGCCGGAACTAATGAAGAAAAAACAAAATCCGAAAGTGTACTTATGCATGGCCTCCGGCAAAATTCAGGCGAACAAACAAGTCAAAGCCTCGCGGTGGAGAGTATGTTCCTCAAGATCTGCCGCAGCCACGTCCAAAGGAAAGAGCCGGGAGAGTGTGGAGAAGAAACGAAGCAGAAGACGAGGGCAATGGTATTACTCTGGATGGAGTTCAGCAGGTCAGAGAGGGAAGAAAAAGGTGAGCCTCGGGAGGAAAAAGAAGAGAAGACCCGAGGGCAGATAGATGGAGATTGCGCTGATCTAAAGCTGGAATCCGATGGGAAAAAGGAGAAGGAGTCACGAAAGCAGAAAATCACAATAAACTCCCGTTGGCGGAGCATCGAAGTTTTTACTGAGAGTGGGGGCCAACCAGGCGGATAAACATATCAAAAGCCAAAGAAGGAAAAAGCGGAGATAAAAACACTATTTGGTTACCTAGTAAAGCCATTTGGATGAGGAAATGTACTTAGGAAGGCGAAAAACGGGCAAGGATCGAGACGAATGGTATTCCTCGGTGCGCCGGAGCGCTGACAAAGAGAAAGAGGAGGGGTACCCGATGGGGAGGCCAATCGAATAAATCAAGAAATATGAATAGCATGGCTTAAAGGGCATAGTCGCCAAAAGAAAAGCCCGGGGCCTTGGGAATCTGAGAAAGAGTCTGGAAGAAAGCTCTGGGGGAAAACGGAAAAGGGCTAGTACCGACGGAAGCCGGCCTCGGAAGAAAGGGGGGGGTAATTACAGAGGGGGTCGGACGAGTGGCAACGAAGCAATCATCAACTACGTCTGTAAACGCCATGGTTGTGAGGTATGCTGCGCAGATGGAATAGAGAGGCTCGGGTCTGAAAGAGGCGAAATGATAAGGAAAGCGGCCGGGGGAATGCGCGGCAGACAGTCGTTCTTAATTCCAGGTGGGAGCGGTAATGGGAATTGGGGGGGCGTTTGAAATAATTGGTAAACAGAATAAAACGGAGCGAGGAAAAATTTGGAAGGGAGGGATTGGGAATCATCTTTTGTGGGGGCTACTGCCGAGGGTCTATAAGTATGTGCAACACGGGAATAAAAGGGGGATATGAGACAGTGAAAGTTCTAGGAGTCACTGCAAGGCAGCGAAAGACTGGAAATCATCTCCTTCTGTTCCCTACAACGGATATTTGGAAAATGCGCGAATATGTATACAAGAAGGGAATCCGGCTTGTGCGTTGAGAAGGCTCAGGAAGAGGTTGCCAGATATAAAGGCGCTTATTTACCAATTCGTTGAGGAAAAATTTCCGTGGGTTGACTCGTTCTTCTGTTAACAGTGAAAGAAGACATTGTCGCAGAATGAAGAAGACCAGGCAGACGAGGCCGTTTAAGCGGCCAAGAGCCGGGGGAACTGAAGAGAAAAAAATTTTGGGGGTTCCGTTCGCAGCGACGGGGAGGAGAATAGGTGTCCGCAACAACGAGAAAGCCATGGCTTTGGGAAGGACGCCGCCTACAGTTAAAGACTAAGCGGAAAAAGAGCCGGTCGGGGAAATAAGGAAAACGATGAGGAAACGGTTTCGGGAATCGAGGTTGGTTGGCCAAGAAGATAAACGCAAAACGAGATTCACAGGCAAAAAGGAAAGTTGACTGATCACGCCGCCGTCAGATCGAGCTGGAGGGGACGTACAGAGCCAGAAGGAACGCGCCGGGGGAAAAAAAGATGAGGATCTTCTAGATGAGATGGAGAAGGGGCTAAATAACCTCTCTGGTTACGGGGGCGTATGCTATCCGACGATCTCTAGGGGGGGGTGCAGAAAGC
>Ga0179593_1326322_pt1 | contig 13030 bp, 12 predicted proteins | sample CZODoug2_1_08_16_FD_185931 | JGI IMG/M metagenome (GOLD analysis project Ga0179593, IMG submission 185931) | Vadose zone soil fungal communities from Angelo Coast Range Reserve, California, USA - CZODoug2_1_08_16fungal (PacBio error correction) | ecosystem: Environmental > Terrestrial > Soil >...
AGGAGTCCAATTCGAGTACTTCAAAGAGGGTAAATTCCCATTCATCCTGGCCGGGGGAAGAGCTGCGTGTGGCGCGGAATGGCGGGCGAACGGATTTGCAGGGATTGAACACAAAGAAAGGGACTCTGCATTCCCATCAAGAATCGTAAGTCACCAAGGAGCGGCTACACCACCAGGGGGGGGCTAAAGTGTGTACAGGTCTCTCAAGCTAACGAGAGGGAAACGAGCGCAGATGTGAACGTTATATCAAGATTCTCTGCGATCCCGAAGGGAGGAAGGGGGGAGGGGCTGACCGGCGAAGAGGGAGCCTTTCAGAGACCTTGATAGGGGAAAGAAAGCAACGGAAGGAGAGGGGGGGAACCTGAAAAAAAGGAAACCATAGCAATCAAAAAAAAAGAAGAAGGAAAAAAGTCAAAAAAAATTGAAAAACACTTTTCAGACTGGAAAAGAGTAAGAAAACTCGGGAGCCCGAAGGCGCTGGCGCGGGTTATTGGGGTATCGCTCTCCGCACGGATGAATCATTCAACGCACAGGAGCTTCGAGAGATCCGGGATGACGGAGGGACTCCTGGATAGGATTAAACGGTCAAGGGGAAGGGTACAGTTGACGTCCTCGGGATTTACGCGCGAAAGGAGGAGGGAGGGGTGGATAGCAGTGGTCGACCGTCTGGCGCAATCTTTTGAAAGGCTCTTTCTGAGTGGATTCTAGGGGGACTCGAGTGAGTTTAGTGGTCGACTTTACGATCGTCTTCAAAGGAAGGAAAGGAGGGGGGCAAGGGTGGGGGCTCCAGTTCGATCCTGTTGAGGCTCTCCTGCTTTTTCTCTGAAAAGCCTGGAAATCCGTATAGGGGGACGGAGAAGGCCGGACCCGAGGGAGGGGAGTCTGAATTATTCACGTTAGGGAAGAGTTCGATCTAATTCATCTTAACCCTAAATAGACTTGGAGATTTACGGGAAAAAAAGCATGGACGCCGTAACGGCAACGAGAGCGGCAAATCCAGGGTTTGGAGGGAATCTCTAGACTATCGAGTTTGAGAGGGGAGACCGAGTCATCCTTCTAACGCAAGGTTCCGAAAGGCACGGCCGCAATTTCGCGAGAAAAAGGCGGCGGCTAGTGGAGGAGAGCTTGGGGAAAGCGGGGGCTGCTGTCTCCCTCGCCCTCGAAAGAAGGAGACCGGGGGGACGGACTGCGAAAGAATGCGTTCCCGCGGAAGGGCGATTGTTTTGGGGGGAAAGAGCGCGCCCGCGGAAAAACGTCGCGGGATAGGGATGTCCGGCTTGGGCTCGGGACACCCAGGAAAGCCAAGGAATATGACACAAACCGCCAGGCGATATAAAAGGACCGCGAGAAGAAAAAGTTGATTCTTCCTTTTAGTGTAGGGAGACCAAAAGAATGGAGGTGTGGACGCGGCGCGCAGGGAAACCCTTCGACATTAACAGCGTAGGTTGCAGGCTTTCGTCCCAAGAAAAGAATCCGCGTTACAAACCGCAGTGTAATCCTAAAAGAAGAAAAGCCCGGGCCCGAGAGGGCCGACCACGAAAAGAAAAACCGTACCTGAGAAAAAAGGTCGCACGAAAGGTTCCTTCGGGTGCCAAGAAAAGACGATAACGAGTTAGGCAACCCGAAAGGGATACGAGGGAGGGTGCCCTATCGCTTAGCAGGGTCGAAATTACCAAGGTGCACGAAAACCGTCCAGGGGGCCACAAACAGAGGGGGGGAATTCCGGGCAATTGATTAAAGGGGAAAGTCTGACCGGGTTTCGAGAAACTCGTCTGGGAACACAGTCCATCTAAAAAAGGAGAGAAAACGAGCGGGGGAAAAGGGGTGAAGCTGGAAGTGGGGGGAATTGTTGGGGCGGCGCGTATTGCAAAGTCGTGAAAAAGGATACGAGGGGACTCGGAGACCAACCGATTCTCGAAGTCCTAAGGTACGGACCGGAAAACCGAAAAGGGCAAGCCGGCAAACAAGAGCGCGAGAAAAGATCAGACCGTGTGAACCTCTCCCAGAGCATCGAAGAAGGAATCCGAAGGTAGCCAGATACAAGAAAAACAACTTATGGGGGAATAAGAACATGGGAGGCTGGGATCAAGGGCTCGGGGTCGTATCACGGAGAGAGAGGGAGTCGACGGGTACTGGCCACTTAGATCCTGGCCGGTTCCTGCCTCCTTATTCAGGCCGGGCGAGAAAAGGGGACAGCCGAAGAAAAAACCACCGATAAAGAGGATCCGATTTTAATACGCAAGCACATAAAATACAAAGGCACAAAACTAAAGCAGAACCATTGCCGCCCTTTCGAAAGGAAAAATCCTCCTTGGGGCGCCGAGTCGTGGAAAAAAAAAGCGGATAGGCCTCACCAGGAGGCACGACATGAACGTCCGCGGAGCCCGAAATATGCACGAGGAAGTATGTGTACACGGGGAAATGGCGAGTCATGAGGGGGAACATTTTTCACTGGCCTAAGGGCTACTCGAATAAGCAAGAGAAAAGGAAGAATCAAGGGGGAATCAAAGGGGATGGGGAAAGGAGGTCGGGGGGGGGCGGTTCCACGTTAGTTGGTGGCACGGTCGGGTCAGGCGAAAACGATGGGCGGATAATCGGACAAGGATTACACTGCGGGTAACCAACAGCTTTGAAACGCTGCACACGGAAAGCGAGAGAAGGCCTGGCCCGAGGGCCTGGCAGGGCGCTCACCGGGGAATCGGGCGGGAGAAAGACACGACAAATAGAACAGGCGAAAGTAAAACAGGCCCTGAAGAACCGGTATCAGGCTTCTCGTGTCGAAAATACATCGCGGAAGGGGGGAGAAAACCTTTACTCAAAAGCCGGAGACCGGGCCCGCGCTATCTGGGCGGAGAGGGCGAGGCCTGCGCCAAAAAAGCAGAAGAAGGGGGCGGACCAACTCAAGCAGAGTCGGACCAAGACCGGGCGGTCTATGTCAGAGGATCAACATGGGATCGAAAAGCTGGGCGCTACCGAACCGAGAAATAAAACTCTCTTAGAATGAGACGGAAACGGCGATCGCAGCTCGCAGGGCCGCCTGCAGCGAGACAAACAAACTCGTCGGAAAGAGGAACGCACCCCCTTCTCCGCGCGGGCGCTGCGCGGGGGGGACCAATCTACTGCAAAAAGAAAAATGGACCAAGTCAAACTGAAAACCAGGTCCTATGGGGGGAAGCGACCTGAATCGAAAACACTAGAGATCCCGGAAGCGATACGATCCTACAACCTAGTTAGGACTAGAAACGGAGTCCGAAGAGCGAATTAGCTTCTCGGACAAGCCGGAGGAGAAAAAAAAAAAGAAGAGAAAGGGCGGGGAAAAAGCCGCCCACCGACGCTCAACTTGTCCAGCTGTCAAGCCCTCGCAGAACCAAGGGGGGACGACGAAAAGAAGAAGAACGAAGAACGAAACACTCCTTCTAACGCTAACTGAGGCCAATGGAGAAACCCCCCGCAGCTACGGAGAAGAAGGTCCAAACCTCGACAGAAAAAAAGAAACCTCAGCAAGCCGGGGCCTCCCTTGAAGTAGAGAGGAAAAAAAAAAACGGAAAGACATCGCGCAAGGGGGACACGGTGCTTGTATGCAATGGGAAGTAGGAGCAATAATCCTCGGGTCGCTCGGCCGTGGGAAAAAAAAAATTGTCCAAAGGGAGGGATAGGAGCCCGCCTAGCACGCTTTTCCTTGGGAGGACAGAAAGGACCTCTTGCCTAAGGGGTTGGCGCTCAACCGTGGCCAGGGTGGTCCTTGGCCGACTCCCAGAGGCAAGGGCGCGGGCAGTCAGAAGACTCCGATCAACTACAAGAGGCGGCGGTTAGACATCCCTTAACGAAGGCCTCCACTCTCGGGAAAGAAGGACGCGAAGGAAAAAAAACACGAAAGTAAAGCACTCCGTGACTGAGAGGAGACCACTGGAATGATCATCACCGAGGGAACGCGTGGAGGGCAAACGAAGGGAAGGAAGGAGTTCTTTATCGGCTATCAAAATAGGATGGGGAGTCACCCCAAAAAGGGAAAGGACCGATGTAAGGCCCACACCGAGCGCTAAAGGGGGCCATCGGAGGCCTGGGGCGGCGAATAGGAGGTTGGAAAAAAGAATGTCTTGCAAGGAAAGTCTCGGAAGGCAGGTCTCGAAGAAAATAGGAAGGGCTCTCAAAAACAGAGGAAAAGAACAAGAGAGGTATCGCGAGGGGTCAAAGACTAGGCAGCGGACCGAAACGGTCGGAAAGACGCGCCGGCAAGCAACTGAAAAAAAGCATTGTGCTTCGACGAAAGAAGAGGAAGCCATAAAGAAGGATCAAAGGTTTCGAGGAAAGAGGAGCGCTATCGACGGCCAGGAAGGGGAGGGGAAAGTTACACAGCCACAATCGCGAGGGGCGTCGCCGATAAAAACAAGGGGGTCCAGACACCAGAAAAGACTCCAAAAAAACCGATGTCGAGGTGTGAGAACTTCAACGTTTCTCGAAGAAGACGAAAAGATCGCCGGGAGGGGGGGGGAAGGGGAGGAGCGTCCGGCGAGGCGAGCCCGAGTAGGAAGGACGGCGTGCCTGGACCCAGGACAAGGAGGACTCAACCGCACCGGAACTTCGAGAAAAGAGGGAAGCCGCGGCCGAAGGCGGTTAATTATTTCGAAAGACAAGGAAAAAAAAAGCAAGGCGGCCAAGAAGACGCCAGAGGCGAATACAGATCGGAGACGAAAAAGCCGAAAGAGATGAGAAGGGCGACAATCTCGCAGAACGAGGATGAGTGGATCAGCGAAAAAAGTAAAGAACGCAAACCGGAAAGGAGAGGAAACGGGTGACGTCGGTGCGCCCGGGGGAGCGAATGTATCGGCTGGAAGGCTCTCGATCTGGGTGGGTCCAAGGCGTGTGGGGCTAAAGGAAGGGATCGGAAAAGGGGGGGCGGAAAATTGGCGAAGAGACCCGTCAGTGAGGCGCTTTCTTTCGTCTTCTTGTCGGCCGCACATGGGGCGGTTAGTGGAGGGAGCTTGACAGTACTGAGGCCGTTAACCGGTTGTCTAAGGAAATCGTCAGGAAATCCGGGGCTCATAAGCCCGGCGTGGGGAGCGAAAAAAAAGGGAAGGTAGCCTGCTGTCTTACGCTCTGGGCGCGAAACCAGGTGGAGTAGACTACGCTATTCGACAGTTGGGGAAAGGCGTTCAAATCTCCGGATTCTCAGGACCACCCAAGACGAGCTTGACTGGGAGGGAGACGTGGTCCTCCGTTGTGGTCCGGCCCGATTGGACCAGCGCGAGGAGTATTCGCGCCCTGGTGGGGTGCGGAAGTCAAACGCTAGTGGATAGATTCTCCTGGACTAAACGATCTTGGAAGACTGTTGAAGGGGGAACGCGGCACGCCGCCCCAGACAACCGCCGCGGAGAGAGGTGCGGTCGAGGGAAAAGTTCGCAGGTGCTCCCGACCAAGCTCCCTCTCTAAGAGGGTCAGGACTAGAAGGAGCGAAAAACCTGGGCGCAGGTTGGTCGCAGCCTCAGGGGCCCTCGCCCACGATGATGGTAGGGGGATTCGGATAATTGGGCAAGGAACCGAATCCTAAAAGGATCTTCTTTGGACCACCGTAACCAAACAAGGAGATATAGGGGAAAAAGAGGCGAACTGCTGCCTTGGGGGTCGTGTGGCAAAAGATCGGTGAGCAACAGAATGACACGACAAGATAAAATAATCGATGGGAAGGAGGTGCAGTCAAGACTTAACCTCTTCAACCCAGGGGGTAAAAAAGTTCCTGCGGAGAAGAACCCGACTCTACTCCTCCAAAACCTAAAAAACCCAACGGGAACCGGCAATGGCGGCACTGACCAGACCCCGGAGAACCGCCTGGGGCGGGTCGAAAAAACGGAGAAACTACGAGGGAATTCACAGTAGAGTTCTGTAGCGGGGGAATTGGAAAAGGGCTTAAGTGCCCGAATGAGGTTCCCGGATTGTAACACATCAGTTCGGGTGGAGATGGAGAAGGGGGGGGGAACTGTCTTCCCGCAGGGTGAGGAGAGCCTAAAAGGGCTGTCCCACAGGACCCATCTGTCTAACCGGAGAGGGGACGCCGATCAGGGCTTGCAAGAGGAAGAAGGTGGGGGAAGGTGGATGTGGAAGGGGAGGGAGTGAGGTGCTAGGGCCTCTTGAACGTGAGGGGGACTACTGGGAGGACCAATCAGGATCGTCAACGGAAGAAAAACCTTAGGCGGAAAGGGACCGTAGGACCGGAGAAGGGCCAGGGAAGAGGAAAGCTTCTCCGGGGAGAGCCGTGCTGAACACGGAGAGAAGGCTCGTCTGAAGAAGAAATTTATTCTCTCAACACACGGAGGAGGAGAAGGGGGAAAGATAAATTTAGAAAAGGGCCGAGCTGGTATCTCTGGTGCTATTAGCACGCGAGCTAGCTGCTCGTTCGCGGGAAGCTACACTGATATGAAGTGCAAGGGGGACTCAAGGGATTCTCTCGTGGTCAAGACGTAGGCACAAAGGGCAAATCTTCCTATTTGAGACTAAGCATCCAATCCAAGTCCAAAAAACAATTTGGGAAGAATGAATCGGCGAAGAAGAATTGGTTTGACTCAGTGGCCATGTGGGACGAAGCTCGGCTCGGGGCCTCAAAAAAAAAACGAAGGGGACCGGGTCCTCAATGGAACTCAGGAAACTAGGCCGATGGGGGAGGGAAGGTAAGGGGAAGGGAATCATGAGGTTAAAACATGGGTCCTGTGAAGCCGGGGATAATACGTATATGGAGAAATGGAAATATGAAAAAGATGCTTGTTCCGACTTGACCAGAAAACGAAGATAGGGGGGGGAGGGAAGTGGGAGAAGCTTTTTTTTCGGGTCACGTCGGGTGTGAGGGTCAGGTGTCAGGAGAGAGAGGCTCTTGGGCTGCGTAGCCAGTATTACACTTCAGGGGTGCAGCCAAGGTGGCGGAAGAAGGAGTACGCCTGAAAGAGAAGGGAAGGCAAATGTCCTAAGGGCATTGCGACTAGGATAAAACGCATTCAAATTCTTATGCAAGAAAAGAACCAAGGAAGAATACCATTTGGATCTCAGAAGGAGTGAGCGCAGGGGAGAAAACGGAGGTGACAATCAGATTTCCGTTTAGCTCGCCGAAAGTACCCAAGCCGGAGCCGAAGCCCGACGGAGTCACGAAATGCGGTGAGCGGGAGAAAAAACCAGCGCCCAGGCCGAGGAAAAGGGGGGAATCTCTCTCAAAACCAGGAGCCAAAAAAAAAAAAAAAGGGACCAAGCCAGATAATGCGGGGAAGGGAGATAGGGCAAAAAAAAGAACGCACGACAGCGAGGACATACCGACCAGGAGCCGGGGGGACGGCGTGCACGGCCGTTCAAATAGGGCAGATAGAAAAGAAAACCGTCTACTCCAAAGAGGACTCATAGAGTCGATTAGGCCTCCCAACCCTGTCTCGAGAGCGAAGAACGCAGCCGGGGCCAATGAGGAGGCCCCCACCCGGCGGCACCTTGCGCGGACGACAAACTAAGGGACCGATGCGGCCGTCGGGGGCAGGAGAGAAAAAGCGAGAAAAGGAAAAAAGGGAAGAATCTAATTCATACGCGAAATCTGGGCAAGGATCCCGCACAGAAGGCGGAAAAAACCAAAGGGGATTGGGTGAAAAACTGTGACAATTGGGGAGTAGACACTCCCCAAGTGTGTGGGTGCTCGAAAGGGAGCCATTCGCTTCTAGTACCCCTCAACTAAGAAAAAAACCGGAGCTCCGCATAGAGGAACACCTCCACCTAATCCCCCCTGCCCACTAAGGAGCAGCGAGAAAAAGACGCAATTCGCCGACAAGAGGAGAGAATCGCTCACCTGCAGGGGCGGATACTGACACCACTTCGAGAAACCCGAGAGAAAGGAGTCGAGAAGAAAACGAATCAGCCCGAAAAAAGTCCTCTGAGAGCAAGCCGCCCGGGGAATGGTAATCTAGGAGAAAAGTTCAATGAGAATCGAAAGAATACGGGGAAGGGAAGGGGTCGGGAAAAGTGAGAAAATTCCTTCTTGGATTTGAGAAAAGAGAGCGGAGAAAAAGGAGGGGCAAGAAAATTCCTAGGAGGTATCTTCTTAAAATCGGAATGTGGGGATACAGGGAGGAAGTTCGGAAGAAAAATGCCTAACCTTCCTTGGGGGGGGAAATTGGTTTTCTCTTGGTTTCACCTTGACAGCAGGAAACGGATTCCTCAGGAAATAAAGAAAGGGCACGAGGAAAGGCTTGCGGCTTTTCGAAGGGACGGGAACGACCAATCCTCAGCAATCCCAGGGCTAAAACTCGCGCCGCGCTATAAAAAAAAGCACTCACCGCGGCGGGAGTTCCATCCTCCGTCGTATGAAACAAGGGAGGGGGGAAAGCAAAGGAGAAAGAGGGGGGAGAGAGAACGTAAACTTTTTCATTCCGATTCTTGGAGGAGAGGGAAGCGGAGATGTGGCTGCGGGGGGGGCAGGACCAAAGCACGAAAAAAACAAGCCAGGAAGCGATGTCGCCGGCCAAACCGAGCCTTAGAAGTCCTTCCGAGAAATGGCAAACAATGGGGGGAGAAGCCGGATAGAAGGGAAAGACGGAATAGCTGTCTCTGAAGAGAGGCGCCGATAAAAAAAAAAGTGAGGAAAAAGAAGAGAAAAGGACGCGCAGGCCGATGGAAAGACGGTGTAAAACTTCAAAAGGAGGACTGCAAGAAATCATGTTCAGGAACAACAGAATGAAAAAGCAAATGAGAAACGGGGTCGGGAAGGAAAAATCGCGGAGGCTAATCGGATTCTTAAGGAAGGGAACGTGAAAGAAAAACGAGATGCAGAAGGTAAAGATTCAAGAAAACAAAGAAGTCATGCACCAGTTCGATAGAATACCAGAAATAGTGTCTATTTATACAAGGCGGGGGAAAATCCGACGGGAAAAGCGGAAAAATTTTATCGATGCTGAGGAGGAGAGGGGGCGAGAATGAGTGGATGGGTGTCGGTCGGGAAATAGGAAATTAGCGGGAAAAGCCGCAGCCGTGCTCTTAAAGAGGGAAAGAGCCGGAAAGGAGTGAGAGGAAAAACAAGAAAATTAAACTCCTCCACATTCCAGGTAGCAAAAAGTAAGACAATTCCCATACGATGAAAGGCGAAAGGAAACTAGCAACGAAAGAGGGGGGGAAAAGAAGAGGCCTCAAATTCCATCAAAACTCTGAGCCGAGAAGTAAGAAGTCAGTGAAAGCCACGAAAAAAGGAAAAAAGGGGGGACCGAAACGCGCAATCAAAGTAATGACGTCGTGGGTCAGATAAAAAACTAGTATTCCAGGGGCCGGCCAGAGTCAAGTCTTCATCCAGGGGCGGGTCAAAACCTGAAGGTGGGAGGGGGTGAATCGATAGGAGGGTTTCTCGCAGGGGAGACGCGCGGAAAAGGGAGGTGGGCGACGGGGACGTGTCTTCTGCAAAGGGCGTGAGGGGAGGAGCTGAAGAAGAAATTAGCTTGAGAGAGGTGGGGAGGACGGAAACGAAAAGATCGTCGGAGAGATGGGAAAAGAAGAGAAGGAGGGGTCGCGAAGGACCGGAAAGAACGTCACTAAGGACTCAGCAAGGAAGGAGACCGGCAGATCCAAAAGGGGTCACGTATGACGAGGCTTCCACGGAGTTCATCGTTTCGATATCCTTAGAGCGGGAACGAAGTCTAAATTACTTTATGGTCGAAAAACCGCCGAAGTGGAGCCGGGGGTGGGGGGGGGGGCAAGCCCGATTGAGAACCGAAGAGGGCGCGAGGGTTGGTTGGGGACGGCTGAAAAGAGAGGAAAAAGCGAGGGCTCGAGGAAAAGGGCGCCGGCTCGAAGGGTCTTCTCCTTGGGAAGAAGGCGTCACACGAAGCAAGAGGCACAGGCGCGGCTAGGTCGGTTGACTGAGCTTATCGGCGCTTGTCTCCCTAGAATAAAAAAAAAGACCTTACTCCGGGTTCGTGAAGAGAGGGCGGGCGGCGAGACTGGCGGGGAAGGGAGGGACCTCGAAATGGGTTGGCGCATCAGCCGACCGCCCCGGGCTTGAGCCTATAACGGCCGGGAATGAGGAAGGAAAGACTTGCCTCTGCCCTGCGATCAATCTGAACGTTTCAGAAAAGGAAGGAGCAGAAACAAGGCGAATATAGGCCATCATGACGAAAGAAAGCGGAGTAAGGAATTGGGGTCATGGGGAGGGCAAGCAATAAAATTTCTTGGAAAATGAGGAAGAAAGAAAGGCAATTGCAAAACTGAATTGATTGAAGGGTTGGAACAGGGAAGTCCGACCGGAAACATAAGATGCGACCTAACCTTACCCAAAGTGGTAACTTAGAAGAAACAAACAACCCAAAGGGAAGTCCTAACAATACCAGGGTAAAAAAGAAGAAAAAGCAAAAACAAGATCTTCCCGGAAAAGTAAAAAAAAAGCAAAGGAGACTAAAGAAGATTCCTATTGGAATTGAGAATGACTGTAGGAATAATTCTTATCAGCAGGGGGGAAAGGGGGAAACCATCTCCTGAAAGGCCAAGGGACCATGGGCACACAGTAAGTTTCACATCGCAGACATAGTTCGGGAGGGGGAGGACTGGGAAATGTCCTGGCAGCGGGAAAAAAGAAAAGGCGACAGAGGGCTGGAAAAACCCAGACGGAGCACAACCAATTAGAGAAACATTAAGTGCGCTGTTCTTTTGGGGGCACGGGGAGGCTAGGATTAATCTACTCGGCTGAGGGTATCATTCTGATTAAAACCTCGAGAGGGAAACCGACGCCAAAACAACAAATCAAGAAGATCAGGGGGGAAGAGTAAAGGATAAATATAACGAAAAAAAAGTAAAGGGAGACATCGGCCCTAGGCTCACTCGGAGGGGAGAGGTGATCTTCTCAACACAACAACTTAAAGCTGATACCATCTCCCCTTGACTTAGTTCGAAGGTATTGGAGACTAAGGTTAGAGGGGGAGTCTATCAGACTTCGAGGCTTGAGGGAGGGGAAAAGCGGGTCGCCTGAAGACATAGGTTTTTTGCGTTCTCTAGTTGAGTTAATTCACGAAGCGTGGTAAAGCCGGAGGAAAAAATGAGAAAAGCGACAGAGGGCACTGAAAATCAGGAAAGGGAAAATCCTCAGCAAAAAAAAAGTCCGAAGAAGTCTCACCAGCCTCCGGGTGGGAGACGATGGCCTGGGTACTCCTCTCTCGCAAACGCACCACGGGGCCGAAAGGAAAAAAAAAAGCAAATCCCTTACATGTCCTATGAAGATGGTGTACAGACGTGAAAATGGAATTCAGGGAAGGCATCAAACATGTGGTACACTTTAAACGCCGTAAGACGCCTAGGTCATGAACTTAAACAGCGATTGGGCACTAAGGGAACATCACGGAGAAGCCCGAATAAGGTCAGAAAGAGGGGGGGTGTCGGGGAAGTTCCTTGGGGAAAGGAGGGGGGCGAGGAGCATCGGCAGAGTGTTATCTGGGGTCTTAAAACAGGAGGGTAAAACGGGAGGGGAAAGGGGGCAGGGATTTCCCCTCCCTTCCACACGCATCAAGGAGGAGAGGGGGACTGGATGAAAAGGAGCTGACGGAAAAAAGACTTCGTCGGAGGGCCTAAAAAAAAGGGAAAGAAGCCTCTTTCCAGCGAACGCCGAAATCGACGTTCCGAACGGCGGAGTGGACTCAGATTCCGGAGGTCTCGGTTGAGAAAGCCCAAGCCGGAAGAACTGGACCGCCTCAGAAGAGGAAAGCGGAGGTGAAAGGAACTGAAAAGGACCATAACACCTCCACCCCCCCCCACGGGAAAAAGGCAGCTGCGAGGAAAACAAAAAAAAAAGAAAGCAGACCAAGCCTTATTATAATTAGGGGCTATGGGCGGAGGGCAAAGAAGCGAAAAAACTCGTCTCTCACTCAAGACCGCGGGAAGGGGAAACGCAGGCGTGCGGCCGTGCCTCAATTCCGTAACCAGGTTCGACGAAGGGGCGATCTAGCTGCAGATAATCGATCGTAAGAGAGGGGAGAAGCCCAAACCGGCCACTAGACGCGCGCTCAATCGGAGGACCCGACCCTTCTTCGCCGCAAAAAGAAGCTATTCGGGAGCAGGTGTCAATCGCGATGATTCTACTGAGCGGGAAATCAGAAGGAAAAAAGAAGCTCGAAGAAAATAGGGACGTCCTCTCCTCCCGAGGATTCAGTAAGCTTCGAATGGGGACAAAGAACGGCGAGCACCTAAATCAACGCGCCAAAACCGCTAGAACTCCGCATAAGGCGAATTTTCAAGGGAAAAAGGCAGGGCCTACAATAATACGAAAGCCTAGTCGAACCAGGGAATGAGAGGATACCTAAGTCGGAAAAAGAAAAGGATCAAGGAGGAGCAGACACGCCGCGGACGACCGGGCCGTCACCACAAAGGAAAGCAAATGGAATAAGAAGATCGGGCACGAAAAGACAGAAAAGGAAAAGAGAAAGCATCTCCTGTCCTTACAGGTTCGTAAGAAGGGGAGGGAAGAGGAGAAAATAAGAGCTGTTAGCAGCGAGGCGGGCCGTCTTAGTTAAACGCGTGACAGGGGGTGAGCAGCCAAAGAGGTGTAAGGAAGGGGGGGTCGTTCCCGAGACTGACTTTGGAAGAGGGGGGTTTCAAGGTTTGACTGGTACATCCAAACAAAAAGGAGTGAAGCAATGATCCTCGCGTCCCTCCCTTCTCTGGAGGGGAAAGAATACCACGAGGGCAAAGACCGCCTCCTCAGAAGAATCTTTGGGGGGAAAAGAAAGACACATCACAGAAAAAAGGACGTCCAAGCGAGGAAGGGACGGTCCAGCACCTAGTTACGCGCATTCGGACGCCAAGTTGCTGAAACCGACCTCGGGGGAGAAGAGATCGAAAAAAAGGGGTCATCCATTTTCTTCAAGGCCTCGAGGGATGCGGTCACAGAAAAAGCAAGAAAGTCCGGAACCGCGTCATCGCAAAAAAGGGGAGCGCCCGAACACCGAGAAGGAAAAGGCTGCCGCCTCTGGGAATAAGGGGAAGGGAGCAGAAGAGTAAAGTGAAGACCGCTCGGAGAGGAAAAAGAAAAAAACATTAT
>Ga0179593_1338176_pt1 | contig 13030 bp, 14 predicted proteins | sample CZODoug2_1_08_16_FD_185931 | JGI IMG/M metagenome (GOLD analysis project Ga0179593, IMG submission 185931) | Vadose zone soil fungal communities from Angelo Coast Range Reserve, California, USA - CZODoug2_1_08_16fungal (PacBio error correction) | ecosystem: Environmental > Terrestrial > Soil >...
CAAAATCAGAGTCCTAACGTGGTTCACCAAAGAGGGGACGATGGAAAGGTCAACGCAAGATGGGTCCATGAAAGTTCTCTGGTGGAGTCCGTTGAAGAGCCCAAGAGGCAATATAGAAGCTCGAAAAAACAAGGATTATTATTAAAAGAGAAAGAGCTTCTTCAATTTCCAGATCAAAATGACGGGACCAGAAGGAAGGGGCATGGCAAGGGAGGGATTAAAAGTTACAGATTCCGAGGTGAAATCCACGAGGTAAGGGTCTTGGCAGTGCAAGGCTGAGCAGGGAGAGGAGAACATAGATTCCTGAAACTGGGGGGAAGAAAAAAAAAAAAACATATCTCGATGGGAATAACTATTACTCAGGAACGATATACTGAAAACCTAGGGGGATCACTCCATAAAAAGGGATTCAAAAGAGTGGGGATTATCGCTCGCGGCAAAGCGCTCATAATAAGGACGGTAGAAAAAGGCTCCAACCTCATCTGGAAGGAGGAGCCATTCCGATCCAGAAGATAGGGTAGGGGGGGCGCCAAGCTCGGCCCGGATTCCAAATACTAAAGTTCATCGGGACATGGGAAAAGGTAAGGTCAGAAGACCAGAAGGGAAGCTGGTTTGCGCCCCACGTAATAGACGAAGAATTAAGGTAAAGCCTTCTCTACCATCGGTCTCAACAGTAGAGGGGGGGGCAGGAACCGGCTGGGATTAGGGCGATTGAAAAGAATTTTAAAGAGTGTCCTGAAAGACAACAGCAGAACTGGTATAGCCAGGGCACGCAAGCTACGAACCAGGACGGGACCGAAGCAACGGAGAGTCCAAAGAATTATCACTAAGCTGTTTTCTAGACCGGACCCTTGAAGAAATCGAACAGGAGTGAATAAGGTAGGGAAGATACTTGGATAGAGTGTCAATTGACTGGAACCTAGGGGGATAGTGAAAACAGGGGAGGGACTGGTTGGAACGGAGAGCCGGGGGACTCGGAAGGGGGAATTATAGGTAATTTATATCTTATACAACAAGTCTGGACTGAAAAACCGTCACAGCAGAAGTCCAATTGGCAAAATGTAATTCCCACAAAGGAAAACATCCGTTTGGGAGACAAAGCGTCCTAAAAATATTATGTTGGCTCAAGGGGGGGGAATCAAAAAGGACCCCTTCCAGAAAAAGGTACTAAAGAGACAGAGGAGAAAACCATTTGTTAGATGTCAATGTCTGAAAAAAGGTAATGACGGGGGTGCTCGCCTTCAGGTAGGGGGGGGGGAAGACGTTCTAATGAGAACAAAAAAAGAGTCTCATCTTTAATCCTCACCTGACAGAGCCCAACAAAAGCCACCAGAAGATAGTCCGATTCAGTTGACTCAGATAACATACTCAGACTGGGGGAAAGGCGGAACCTGAAAGTTCCATAGGGCTATGAAGACGATAGTGAAAACCTTTCAATGCAATCACTGCATGCGTTCCTACAGGAAGTGGGAGACGGAAATTGGAAGACACTCCAAACCGTTGCCAAGAAAGTAAAAGGTCTGTGAACACTAAGGGGATTTTGGACGGGAGAAAGAGAGAATAATTTATGCTGACAAAAGCTACCTCCGGAAAGTCGGGGGAGGGGGGGGAGAATTCAGAAATGAATTTTTTGCTCTCAAGTTGAGGAGGTCAAGGTCTCGCCAAATTAGCTGTGAGGCGGGCAATTCGGCTGAAAATACAAGGTAAGTTAAAAGATCGGAATAAATGAGCACCAGGTCTCGACTGAGGTTTAGTATGGACCAGAAACAAGATTATCGGGAAAAAGGGGGGGGAACGTAACGTCGCAAGCCAAGTGAAATCAGAGATTTTTAAAAAAAGGAGACTACGAACCAGCCTCAAAATTAATGAAAAGAAAGAACGAAAAGCGAAAAAGGGAAGGTAGAGAAAACTGAGACTTAAATTACGGGAGGTAAAAGAAAACAAGCGAGGAGGGGAGGGGATGAACCCAAGGCTCAGAATCCTTAGGAGAAAAACCGGAAGGGGAGCCGTCGGTAGATAAAAAACGTTCATCCGAATTAAGTGGGGGAGGTCGTGGCCTTCACAGCTGGGGACAGTTCTCGAAACCTCCTGCACCGGAGCCAATTTCGACCTAAAAAAAGAGAGTGTCAAATCTCTCCACCACCAAAATTAGATTTAAAAAGAGAGATAGGTCCATATGGACTTAGTGAAGGTCGCATGGCGTGACGGGAGGGAAATTGAAGGAGGTTATTCGATACGATACACTCGAAGCAAAGAACGGCGAATTTTATAGAAGGGAAAGGGAGGCTGCCGGTTCTTATCTAACCAGTATGGGAGCCGTGTTCCGACCCAAAAGCGACCCATGGAGGATGGAGTGACCAACCAGAACTTCCGTAGGTTCAAAAATGATTTAAAAGACCAAACTTGGGGGTTTCCGGAAGGGGAGTCTTCAGGGCTTCATGTCCCTTTTCCATACTTGTAGCGTCCTGCATAGTTTGGACCAGCTTAGGGGTGAAACAGTTGGGACCGTGAAGAGAAACGTCCGCCTGGGACATAGGTCTTGTAAGTTTTGACCAATGAAGGGGCAAGAATGGGCTCCCCTTCAAGACCGAAAGTTGCATTGGAGTCGATCAATGTACACCAAGTACGAAGAGGAAAAAAAGGTTCTAAGCCAAGGAAAAGACATAGATCAAGAGAAGCAGAACGGATAATCCCCCAACAAGTAGGACGCGGGGGTTAAAGAACTAAGGGACAAAATTTGGGATTAAGAAGGTCCGAAAATGGAAGTCGTATAGGTACTCTGCAACCAATCAAGACGTTGGGCCAGGAGCAGGGTGGAGAGCGGGCTGGGCATTAAAAATTCAACGTCGCCAAGGCGGGAAGGACACAAATTTCTCAAATTCCATAGGGTCATAGATCGTCTCTCCTTCGTAACGTAAGGGAAGGTACGCCAGACCGTATGAAAAGGGTGAGGGGGCAAAGGGAAGCTGTCCAGCACTCGGACGATTCTGAGGGTGAGGGGGTGGTTCTGAATATTTTCTCATTGGGTCCTAGAAAAGTGTTGTCGATCACGAAAAACGAGGCAACCACAAAACCAATACCGCGCCAGAGGAATATTTTCCAGAAAGGAGACTATCCTTCTTCGTGTCTCGCAGGTAGGAAGGGTAGGTCCCGGTGCTGGAGGTTTAGGGGAGTTCGAAACGTGGAAGTTTAGGCGGGCAAGGCGCCAAAGGGGTTGCGTATGATCTAGGGAATTCCCATTTGGGGGGGGAAAGTACCTTCTTGATTGTTATGTATATCATAGAAAGAAGGGTATCAATGTGTCTCAACGTGAGAGAACCAGTATAAAGAATAAGGGAAACGGCTATAAAAGAGGGAAAATACCAACCGGCCGCCAGGGGGCGAACGAACCCTGGGGAAGAGAGAAAAATCATCGTCCAGTCCTCAAATCATTCGCCATAAAGAGTCAAATGGTCGACCCTCGGAAGACCCGCCATCCAAGCGGAGCTCGCCAAGGGATCGTTAATCCGAAGAACACGAACAGAGGGAAAAATTGGAAAAGGAAGGTCTCCTCGAAGGATAAATGTTGGGGAATGAAAAGGTTCGAGGTGGACAAAAAGTGCCTGAAACTTGTCATAACCTAGGTTAGCATAAGAAAAGAAGGCAGAAGACCACGCTCCTGGTTATGGGGACCTAGTGTATCGAAAGGGGTAGGATGAGGAGGGGAAAGTGGATGTCCCGATCGGGGGAGAAAAAAAAAGAAGCAAAAACCGGGAAGTCAAAATGGAAGGGCGACTCGGGGGGTAATTACATCGTCTAAAGATTCTAAAACGCCGCAAAGCTCGGGGAAGGGATCCTAGGAAAGAAACACGCCTTCGCATAGGAACTGTGACCTGGCTAAAAAAGGAATTCGCACCAGGGGACGCGGGATAGATAGGAGAAAGAGAATACCAAGTTATTTGTATCTGACCAAAGTTTCAGTAATATCGTGAAAGAGAAAGAGGCTGAACATCAGAGAAGGGGGGGGATCCTTACGTAGAACAGAAAAGAGGCATGTACAGAGACTATACCTGGAGAAGACTAAATGTTAACATCACCAGGAGAAAGGGGGGGGGCCCGTCCGGAAGAGGTAAAGGAAGCGGGAAGCGCTGGCATTCCCGATCGGGGGGGCGGCAGGGGAGGCCAATCAGGGAAGAGAGTGATCTCTAACAACAAACAACAACTTTAAGGAGAAGGCCGAGGAGGCCCGCTTGTCAAAAAGCAAATTACTAAAAAGACAGGGACTGGAACGACTATCGGGTCCTGACCGGAGGGTCCTTAGTAAGCAGAAATAGAGGGGGAACTTTGGAATGGAATTCTTCTATTGGATGAGGGAGCTCACAGAGGGGAAGAATTTGAATTTGACTCAGTTAAATGATCCCCATTTATCTCTAGTTAACCGCATGTCTCAGTGCAATCGAGAAGGAAGAAAGAGGTGGGGCTATCAGTCAAGAAGGTGAAGTCACGGGCGTTAGCTTATCTGAACCCCTTGACAAGGATAAAGGAGGAAGGAAAAGGGTAGAAAAAGGCCATCTCTTGTTATTCCAAAGGGAAAGGACAGAGAGTGCTGACGTGAGAGACTAGGTCGCGATTAAGGTCCGCGGAAAGTTTTCAGCACTTGAAAATGTGAAGTTTCGTCTCCGCAAAAGGGGAAGACAAAAGAGCGGGCCCCCAAGCGTCCGCCAGCCGGGAAAAGGAAAAAAATTAACGCTGCGTATAAAAAAACGCGGTCCCCATCACCAGGATCGGGAACAGATGCCGGGAAGGGAGGCCTCTAAGGAAGAGGGACTAAAGGTACCGGCATACAAAGAGAACCTGTTCATCGCCAAAAAAGGAGGCAAGAAGGATGAGTGATACGTCAACAAAGAAAAAAGTCTCTTTAATCAAAAGGAGAGGGAGACACGAGACTGGGGAAGACTCAAAAAGAGGGAATGGGGGAAGAGGGGCCGACATTCTTGAAGGGAGGGGAGAGACGTGGGGCAAAAATTATGCTTCGGCGTGAACCCCACCAAAGGGGGGGGAGGAGGGAGACACCGGTGGGGAAGGTTGTCCTTTGAATTATGATAGGGGAGACGCCTTGTTCCCTTGAGGAGAGGGGAAAAAGGAACGTGGAGAAAGGAAAGAGTGAGGAGAGTCCCCTAACCATCAAAGAAGGTCCTTGCCTAAGGAAGGACCAAGACGTAAGAAAATAGGGTTGTCACCCCGGAAGACCTGTCCTAAATTAGGGTTTCTGAGTCGAAATCAAAACTAACAACAGAAAGCAAAGGGATAAAAGGGAAAAAAGAAAAACGCTACACTTATACGAATGAGATGTTCAGCAATGTCGGAAAATATTCGATGGGAGCGCCCGGAGCTGTGTTTGACCGGAAGGCTTTGGCGATTAGAGCACCAAAAGAGGATCTCTCGCGAAACCGATACAAAAAAAGCCACAAGACAGAAGACGTTGAGGGGTGGAAGAAGGGGAAAAAGAGGTAAAAATACTGGTCCCGACCTCCCTTTCCTCTGGACGAAGCAAGAAGAAAGATGACCTTCACTTTCCTTCCGACTGGTTAGGGAAAAAAGGTGGAGACGGCAAGGAAGGAGGGAACAACCGCCAAAAAAGTGAGAAAACGCACAATATCCTTTCAACAGTTTTCAAGGGGAAGAGAGAAAAAAGGACAGACTCATGGGGTCTTACAACAAGTCAGGCACCCTCCTTTTGAAACAAGCGTGGAGGGAAACGAATTAAACAAGGGGAAGGTGGTTGAGGAGAAAGGGGAATGGAAAGCATTATCCCCAACTGAGAGTTGGCCGTCGTGAAATTCGGGCTAGAAAGGTCAGAAATAAGTACGTGGTACCTGGATCTAACCATTATAACCATTCCTTGTATTCATTTAAGGGAGGAAAGAAAAAGAATAACGTATGGGTCGGAGACGGGAAGATCCCGACAAAAGGGAAAAAATCAAATAGAGGGTCCCACCCCTAGGAACTACTGCCCCCGCGGATGTTACCATTTAAAAAGGAAAGAAAAAGAGAACAAGGCGAAACGGAAGTTACATACACTAAATATGACTTTCTTTATGACATCCGAAAGGGGCGAGTCGGTACGGAGAACCACTGGCTCAGAAGAAGATAGCTCAGACCGGAAGAAGGGGAACAACTGAACCTTCTCCAGACTTCCTTTCTTTCGGCCTTCCCGCTGCGTGGAAGGGATAGGAGAGACTCCCCGGGTCCGCCGGAACCTTGCACGCAAAGTCAAAGCCGGCCTTCACTACCTCCTGAGGGAAGACGAGAGCAACACAACAAAGGGATTAGGGTAAAAAGAAGATGGACACGAAGAGGCCGTCGGGGGAGGAGGGGCTTATGAGTGAAAGGGGGCAGGCGGCACTGGAGTCTATAATCCCAAGAGGAGGCGGGGAGGCCGCAAGAAACTTATTGACTGCTAAGTGGGGAAATCAGTTCACTCGTTGGCAAGGAAGAGAAGAGATGACAAACTTTAGAAAGACCGAAGCACCAAGAGGGGGAGCTCCAGAACGTTATTTGAAGGCTGTCTTGTAGTAATCTCCATGAACGTGGGAGCATGGAGGGCAGGAGGGGATTGAATGGAAGGTAATAGGTGCCTCGCTCATCGTGTTTACCATAAAGTGAGTGAAATGGGGGACTGGCTATTCGGGAAAAATAGCCGACTGGGACGGGGGAGGGGGTGGTCATGGTCAAGAATAAAGGGCCAACCGAGAGAATGGGGAACTCAGGGGGGAGAGCCAGGGACAAAATTCTTTCAGGCCGTCGTAAATTGGCCAGAGCCCGCGGAAGGGGCGGAGCAGGAAGGCGGCCTCGGAAGAGAACCGGAAAAAAAGGAAAACCTGGAGGACTGGTGGGCGACACTCCGTGGACAAGGCGTTCGGATCCGGTCCAAACCAAAGGAAGGCGGATCGTCGAGGCCAAGTAAAACAGGAAATTAGATTGTGAGGAGTGGCACGGTTTTCGGGGCGGGGGCGGAGAAGGAGAAGGAGAACAAGGGAAAAAAACGCTGGGCCCTTTTAAGGTTGCATAGCTATTCTAATTACCATGGGAGGTACGAGACGGGACGGATATCTCTTTCTCTTCCATCAACGGCTCTGGTGGGATGGGTGGTATAGGCAGGGTTTTCGATAAGAAGATACAGATTGGTTTTCTATCAGAGAAAGAGGGGAACACCACAAGAAGGGAGGCAGACATAGAAGGGGGAAAGAAAGACTGAGACATATAAAAGTATTAGTGTCTACGCGTGTGGATCAGTGTTAAAGGGTGAAAGGGGGGTGACGGGGGGAAGGGGTTAGGGTTTTGTGAGACACGGTGAGACCAAACCGAGGGATTTTACTCAGGGTGGCAAACGGATGTTGAGTAAGTGTTCTGGGGCTCTCTAAATGAACCGCCAGAGGACCTGGTAGGGGGGGGTGGAGAGAATAAGAATTGTCTCCTGGGAGCAAGTTCTCTAAAAAGGAATAGATAAGGGGAAAGCGAATACAAAAAAGGAGAAGAAGAAAGGGGAAACAAACCGGCCAGATCGGGGGATGAATATCCAATGGGTCCCTAAAAATTTATCAGAGGAACAGACTTCTAGTCAAAACTTCGGTCAAGAAATGTCCAAATAGGAAGCCCCCCAAAAAAAAGAGGAGCGAATCTTCTTTCTCATCAGCTTAGGAAGATTCAATCCAGAGACGGGGGGTCGGGTCCTACCGTCGCCTTAGCCTACATGGGGGCGATGAAGGGGAGAGGGGGTCTGGGAACAAAGTAAAACCTCTGTCGCAGAGGTCCAAACGAGAATCAGAAACAAGAATGGATTACCATTTTATAGTCAGCGGTTCAGTTGAGGAAGGCTGAGGGGGAAGAGGGGGTGCCTATTGGTTTCAGAACCCGCGTACATGCGGGAGAGGAAATTTGAAAATTCCAAGAAAAGTGCTGAACGAAAGCGGTCGGGACTTAAAAGAGAGAATATTTGCTCCCTCCGCCCCTCGATGTACTGGAAGCGAAGGACTGTATCAAAACTGCCGGATCGGGCGGCGGATACAGGCGACGCCGTTATCGGACGTGAACAGGGGGGACTAGAAGATACAAGGCATCAACGGGAGGATAGCGAGCCACGATTTCAAGATGATGGGAAAGAACACTTCGGCTTAAATGAGCCGGGGTTCCTTACCCTTCAACCCCAATATTCTGGAGCTTCAAGAACCTGGAGAACGAGGGACATGAAAAAAGAGAGATAAGAGTGGAGGGAATCAAGGTCCTTCGTCAACCTCCTCTGGGCATGGCCCTGGCGAGGGGGGGACGGAAGGGTTCTTCCCCATACTATCGGAGACTGACTCAAACACAAAAAAGAGGGAGGAAAAAAAAAGGAGCGTGACGGAGACCTATGGGAACAGATAAAGTCCGAACCATAGAAGGGGGACATGCCCAACTTCGGATTGCCGAAAGGCGGGGGATGTGACATAAAAGAGTATACGAAGGGTGCATGGAAGGAGGGAGAGTATCTGAGCTAACTCTATATTTCCTACCTGTTAAATAAAGGTCTAGAAGGGTCAAAGAAGCAGGGAATATCAGTGACGGATGACTCGGGGTCAGATCACTTACAATAAGGGAGGGCCGACTGTGACTTATCTAATAGCTACAAAGAGGGAAACACGTCTTAAAATTTTGTATACAAGGCCCGAAGAAGGCGTGAAGGAATTCTATTCTTCCAGCAGAGAAGGGTCGTCTTGCGACAAGCTCGGGGGGAGCGGTTGACTTTTCAACCAGAAGAAGAACGAACTTTTCCCTTTCGGTCTGGCGACATAAGCAGGGGACAGCGGTTTAGCAAGAACGAAGCGAAAAACAAGCCCGGCCGCCGCCGTTAAAAGTCCAACTTAACCGGAACATAGGCACCAGAAAAAAAGTGAGATTGGGAGGAAATGGGCACGGGCAAGTGGGGGTCTTCAAAAGGGGATGCCATTGGTCGGACAAAGCAAACCGAGACAAGGGGAGAACACATGCCGCATTCTACGTCGACGGAGAGACCGCCAGGGAATGGAAGAGGGTGCCTAGATGAGAAAAGAAGACTTTTTCGAGCAGACGCGGGGGAGGGAAGGGATTGTCGACATTCGGGCCGAGTCTGAATAGAAGGGGCTACTATTAGGAACGGGAGGACTTGAACCCGGGGAAATAGTTAGAAACAGGGAAGTTGGGACCGGAATTCTCTCTCGGGTGTCTAAAAGCAGGGTTTCATAGATTAAGAAAGGGTGAAGGCAGTGGACACATTAGACAAGGGGTCGGGAGAGGAGAGACACCTACACAAACGAGTTCCGGGGCATGGAATCCAACGGAATAAACAATCAGTTGGGGGAGGGAAAAAGAGGCAATTCCAGAAGGGGATTGTGAAAATGACAGCCAAAACACAAGGGAGCCAACTGGACCTACACTTAGACAAGACGAAAAAAGACACTTCTAATAAGGAAAAATAGGTCGAAGGAAAAGAAGTATTTCGCTCAGTAGGGAAGTGGTTTCGAGAGGGGCCGGAGAGCCCCAAACCTTGTCGCATGGACAATCTCAAAAAGGGCCGGGATACCAAAACATCCACCAGAGCTTAACAGGTCGTGCTGGTACGAAAGACAGACGGAGAATCCCGTATAATTCAATTTCCTCTGCTAAGGAGAGGAAGAAACTACCTGGCTTCCAGTCGCAACGTCTTTCCTTGACAGAAGGAGACTCTCATGAGCAAGAAAACCCGCCAGAAAAAGGTGCAAAGAAGGAAAGATCCTGGCCAACCGGGGTGGAGGAGAACAAGATGTGTCAGGGAAAAAGTATAAGAAAAAAGAAGGTCAAATAGGGAGTGGGAGGGAAAAACAGAAGGAAAAAGGGGTGGGTAACTTTTTTTCTCTCCATTCGAGGCATCTTCTAGCCGACAAATGAGAGGGGGATAAGGTGAAATTCTGCTTCAGGAAAGTCAATAGAAGGGTTATGGAGACTCCATTATCACGCATTCGTCTGGCTTTACTGGGGGGGAGGAGGATGCAAGACAAGGGAAAGGAAATGGTGAGGCGTGTACTAAAGGTCGAAGGACAATCACTCATAAGAGGGGGGGACCAGAGGAGGGGGGAGAAAAAGGGGACAACGACTTCCCTGTTACATGAGCAAGCGACAGGAAAAAAGGGTAAATGGAATCCTACACTAATCTGAAAGGACTGATGGAGGACAGAGGAAACGGCGAAAAAGGAGTTATGGGGGCTAAAACTCCCTCCTAAAAGAAAAAGCGAAATCATAACCTGCCGAGAAAGTGAAATGAGGAAACACATAAGAGAAGTCCCGTTTCGTGAAGGCAGGCAAGAGAGGGAAAGGGAGACTCCCTTGCCTCCTTCACGGGAACCTGAAGGAAAAAAAAAGGAGACCTTCACTGACGAAGAGGGTCCCGAATCAAAAAAACTTATTAAGGAAAAGTGTCCTCATAGGCGTCGAAAGGGGGTAGAAAAGGGGGGAGGAGGAAAAATACCAGAGACCGGCGAACGGGGGACAAGACGAGAAAGGACACGAAAGAGTAATTCCGGAAAGAAAACTAGTAGGGCGAAGAATGTGATCGAAGGGAAATGGAGCTGTACGGTTAGCGGTCAACGTGCCGGGATCCTACCCTACTCGAAAATTCGGGATGGAGAGAAAAAGGGAAGAGAAAGAGGAGGGAATCTCAAATGAACGACCTTTCTTCTTGCTGGGAGGAGTAAAGGGGGATACGAGGGGAAGGGAAGGAATTCATACGTGGGACAATGAGTCGTTAGTTTCCTTTCTATCGAAAGGACCCTCGAAGGAAATGAGTCATTGTCAGGGGGAGTTTTCTCACGACACTGCAGTACGAACAGTACAGTTAAACACTGGATTGTGGCTCTTGACCGGTTCGAGGTGCCCTCGCCCTAAGGGTTGGGGAGACGAATGCAATTTAGAGCACACATTACACCTGTCGACTGAGTTGCCGCCACCCTGGACGGCGGGGGGATTCCGGGGGTACAAAAAAAGGGTAGTAGGGGATCTCCGCGTCAAAGGGACCAAGGCGGTGGGGAACGAAGATTGGGTCGCGAAACGGGGGAGGGGGGCCGGGGCGCAAAACAATGATAACACGGGCTGTCAAAAACTAAACAGCTTCGTAGAAGGAAAGTGGTATTAAGGCAAAATCGTCTCCTTCGTAAAAGAAGAAGTGATGGGCGCCTTGTAAGAAAGTACTCTTGAACGTTGGCCAAGACATACAAATCGGAGGTAGGGGGGGGGTGGAGACCTAGGGTCAGGGCTGGGGCCGAGGGGAAAGAGTTGTTGGTCAAGAAAAGGAGAAACGACAACCACGAACGGAAGGCTCGCCCAGCGAATATTTTTAAAAAAAATTAGAAAACATAGAAAGGATTAGAGTGGATCGCTGGGTCAGAGTTTTGTTCAGTTTCTTTCAGGGGGGAGGGGTTTGGATTGAAAAACTGGGACAAATAATTTAAGGAAGGGGAACTTTGAGTCAAACTGGGGGGAGGACTCAGGCGTGGAATGAACTTGTGGCATGTACCTCAGTTATTTGTAGGGGGGGTCTAGCCATATACAGACGGTACTACATTTGCTAAAGTGCTCACATTAAGCTACTTAACACTGGAAAAAATAACACCGAGAGGAGGAGTCAAAAAAAAGGACCAAACCGTCCCCTCGAATGCTCAAAAAAACCTTTTTCCAAGTGAAGCAGGACAACCGGTACTAAAAGACGGCACACAAAGTCTAGTTTCAAAAAAATAATGGGCGCAAAAGAGGAAGGCCAGAAAACCTCGACTCGCCCAAGTCGGATGGGAGAAAGAGTCAGGGACGTTCCAGCGACTGGAAGGGAACTTTCTCCTTTCGAGCTTACATGGGGGGGGGGAGAGGGGACAGGGGGAACGAGGTGTCTGAAGAAAAACAAGAGTTGTGAAGCTAATCAAAAACTGGCATCCTTACCAGAAGAAACTGTGAGGGGACCCAAAACAGAACTTGATCTCGCTTTCAGTTGAAGAAAAAGCTGAAGAGGAGGGCCCGATAGGGGGGAGAACCCAAGAGTCTTCTTGGAGGGGTCAAAGGACCCTTCCATTCAAAGGGGTCTTAACTCGGGAGTAAACTTGAAAATCAGGCGACGAATTGGCGCCCTCAGCCCCCTCTGAATGGAAGACTAGAATGCATCATACGCCTTCAGGCTAAAAAAGGAGAAAGGGCTACGCAGTGATCCGGATGAAACGCGGGGCGTCGGGGACAATCGGAAGAAAAACGGAAGGGGTGAGAGGACACTTCAGAGCGTTTGAACTTATAAAAGGGCGGAGGACATCTAATCCGGGGGAACCAGGGTACCAGCGGAAACTCCATCGAGAGAGGTGACGCAGCGTACCGGATAACCTGTCCATACATCGCCGATAACAGGGGGGCAAGACCGGCTTGCAGAAAAAGACCGCTGGAGGCAAATAGACTGTGTGGGAGGGAAGGGGGGGGGAGTGGAACAATCGGTGGGCATATAGGAGCGAGCTAACAACAAAATGAGGGGGGAGGCAAAGATATAATCTAGGAGAGGCCAATTTTAAGAGCACAGGCCGAACACCAAGGCAAAACATTCCCAGCGGGGCTGTAAGTGAAAATATTCCTTGATGAAAATCAAAAAAAGGAGGACGGAGCAGGGTGCATGGCCAGGCGGAATAGCACGACGCACGAAATGGTCCTGGCTCCTGTAGGAGCCAACAGGTCAAGGGGAAAATGGGACAGAAGGGGTATTTCCATTCACATATAAGGAACTCGGGGCTATCAAGAAAGGAAAGGTTGGGGGTGGAAGGGAGGGAGACTGATCCCGGGGGACAACCTGGGACTGCAGTCGCCTTTCATAAAGGAACTTTAGAAGAAATGCAGTAGCTTCTTCCGGAAAGAAGAGGTTCTGGGAAAGAGAGGAGCGGGGGGGAATAAACTACAGAAGGGGCAACAGCGTGGAACATTGAAAAAGGTCAGGCATCCGCCTGCTCTTGGTCAGTGGTATGAAAAGGGGGGAAGGGGG